>Ga0180215_1004963_pt1 | contig 11584 bp, 7 predicted proteins | sample eDN3rd37CBELigBY_FD_128871 | JGI IMG/M metagenome (GOLD analysis project Ga0180215, IMG submission 128871) | Enriched backyard soil microbial communities from Emeryville, California, USA - eDNA 3rd pass 37_C BE-Lig BY (version 2) (version 2) | ecosystem: Environmental > Terrestrial > Soil >...
GGCAGAACGCGCTCGACGCGGCATCCGACGGCGCCGACTGGGTGATCCAGCTCGACACCGACGAGGTCATGCTCGACCCGGCCCAGTTCTTCGCGTCGCTGCGGCGGGCCGACGCCACCGGCACGTCGGGCATGCACTACCCGGCCCGCTGGCTCTACTCGCGGGTCGCGCCCGGGCGCTACCTCGAGGGCTCGACCCGTTTCTGGCGGCCGGCGGCGTCGTACCCCGGGCCGCTCGCGGTGCGGGCCGGGACGCGTCTGCGGCAGGCCCGCCAGGCGGACGTGCCCCTCTATCGCGTCGACCTGCGACCGTGGAACACCGACCCGTTCCACCCGAAGAAGGCCGTCGTGCACGAGGTCATCCGGCCCGAGAGCGCGGTGCTCCACTACTCGTGGGTGCGCGACCACGACACCATCCGGCGAAAGTTCGGCTGGTCGGGCCACACGCACGACTACTCGCGCCCCGTCGTGTACCGGCGGTGGGCGTCGCGCCAGCGGCATCCGGTGCGCACCGTCCTGCTCAACCCCCTGCGCCGTCGCGACTGGTATCGGCTCGTCGACGTCGATGAATCGAAGGCGGACGCGTCATGACCCTCTCCGTCAGCGTCGTCGTGATCACGTACGCGCGCCCGCAGTTCGTGCGCACCTGCCTCGAGCACCTCGGGCGGCTCGACTCGGCGCCGCACGAGGTCATCGTGGTCGACGCGTCACCCGACGACCGCACGAAGTACCTCGTCGCCGACGAGTTCCCGCACGTCACGCTGCTGCGCAACGACCTCGGGCCCGGCACGATGCCCGAGTCGCGGCAGATCGGGTTCGCCGCCGCGACCGGCGACATCGTCGCGTTCATCGACGACGACGCGTACGTCGACCCCGATTGGCTCGACGAACTGCGAAAGCCGTACGCCGATCCCGCCGTCGTGGGCGTCGGCGGCCGTGCGTCGAACGGCATCGAGGGCGAAGAGACCAAGGGGCTCGGTGAGATCGGGCGACTGCTGCCGGACGGTCGGCTGACGGGCAACTTCGGCGCGAACCCCGGCCGGGTGATCGAGGTCGACCACCTGCTGGGTGCCAACATGTCGTTCCGCCGCTCCGCGCTCGAGGCGATCGGCGGCATCCGAGGCAACTACCCCGGCACATGCCTGTGCGAGGAGTCCGACATCTCACTGCGGCTCAAGCGCGCGGGCGGCACGCTCGTGTTCCAGCCCGCGGCGCTCGTGCGCCACGTCGCCGCCCCGTACACGAGCGGCGGCAAGCGGTTCGACCGCCGCTACCTGTACTACGCGCGGCGCAACCACATCGTGCTGCTCGCCCGCGTCTACGGATGGAGCCACCCGCTCGTGCGCCGCTACGTGCTGTCGACGATCCGGGCCCAGAGCGACTACGTGTGGGAGATGCTCGTCCGATTCGGTCCGCGCATGGCCGACGGGTCGCGTCGGCCCCTCGGGCGGCGGATCACATCGCCGGTCATCCTGACCCGTGCCGTCGCCGAGCTCGCTGGCCTCGTCGCAGGCTTCCCCGCGGGCTGGATAGCGCGCCGCCGGGACCGGGCCATGGGAGTGAGTTGAGCCGGACGGTATCTTTGTCGCATGTCCGATGACGGGCAGATCGCTGGGGGGGATCAATGACCGCTGTTGACGCAGACACGGCGCGCGCACCGCTTGCCGCGGCGCAGGGGGGCGCGGTGCCGGTGCGCACCTTCACGCCGTCCGACCTGCGCTTCACGTTCGACGAGACGGTCGAGGGGTTCCGGCATCAATACGACCGGGACTTCCAGCTCTTCGTCGTGTGGCACAAGGCGCGCAAGCATGACGACGCGATCCTCGACATCATCCGCGAGGACTTCGACGTGCTCGGCGAGTTCGAGATCACGTGGTCCGACGAGCGCATCATCCGCAACTTCGAGCGCCTGTACGGCGACCCTCTGTGGGGCGTCTCGACGAAGCACGAAGACGTCGGCACCGGCACGTTCCTCCTCGTGATCGCCGAGGACCCGGCGCCGGTGTACCGCTACCGGCGCAACGTGTCGGGCTTCGTCGAGCTCACGAACGTGCACGCCGCGAACGCGAAGAAGGCGGCGCGCGCCCTCGCCGGCGGGTACACCGTGCACTCGAGCAACAACATCCGCGAGTTCTTCCGCGACGCGGCGCTCCTCATCGGAACCGAGCGGCTCCAAGAGGTCCTCCACCCCGACACGCCGCGCGACGGCGTCGTGCGGGAAGAGATCCGCTCCGACCTCGTCGGCGACGACGGCTGGACGAGCCTCGACGAGCTCTGGGCGGTGCTCCGGCTCGCATGCGAGTACGTGGTCCTGCGCAATTTCGAGGACATCCCCGGCATCATCGCGTCCGACCCCGAGATCGACGTGCTCGCGCGCGAGCAGCGCGACTTCGCGGCGGTCGTGGGCGCGCGGCCGCGCCACGGCGAGGTTGCCGGTGCGGCGTTCGCGACGACCGTCGACGGCCGGGAGGTCATCTTCGACATCCGGTGGGTGGGCGACGGTTACATGGACGCGCTGTGGCAGAACGACGTTCTGAAGCGTCGCGCGTGGCTCGACGAGAAGATCGCGATCCCCCGCATCGACGATCACTTCTTCTCGCTGCTCTACCACGCAAAGCTCCAGAAGGCCCAGGTCAAGCCGGCGTACGTGCCGCGCCTGCAGGGGCTCGCGCGTCAGCTCGACCTGCCCGAAGACCTCGTCGCCCACGTGACCGACGACGACGCCGCGGTGCGACTGCTCGACGGGTTCCTGTCGGGTCACGGATACTCCGTGCCGCGCGCGGTCGACCGCGCCGTCTACCGCAACGACGCCCTCATCGCCCGGCTGACCCGCACGGCGATCCAGCCGACTCCGTACGCAGCCGCCAAGCGCGAGCTGTACGTGTCGACCCGGTTCTCCCGCACGGGCGAGCGCGCCGCCAATTCGCGCCTCCTGCGCGGCGGGTACCACCTGCTGCGACGCATCCGAAACCTGCTCCGCCCGAAGAGATCATGACCGCCGACATCGAAGAACCGCCCCGCCCGCGCACGCTCGCGCCCCTCGGACGCACCGTCTACGAGGACCCGGGAGTCCGCAGGACGCTCATAAGCCGCGTGATCGGGCGCGCGAAGATGGTCCGGCTGTACGGCACGCCGATCACGTGCACGTTCATCAAGAGCGCGGACCACTCGGTCACCGTCTTCTCGAAGATCCGCGGACAGGAGGTCGTCGGCAAGTACTTCCTGCGCACCGACATCGGGCGGTCGAACCTCGCCGCCGAGCGTCGCAGCTACGAACTGTTCCGCGATCGCCCGTGGCGGATGCCGGTCGTCAAGTGGCACCGTCAGGGCTTCTCCGTCCCCCGCCTCCCCGACTCGGCGCGCCTCGACGTCGCGAGCGAGCACATGTCCCGCGAGGAGCGCCTCGACATGAGCGCGACGGCGCTCGAGGTGCTGCTCGAGATGTACATGGCGGGTTACCTCCACGGCGACCTCCAGCCGCACAACATCTGGCTGCTCGACGGGCGCCCCGTCGTGACGGACTTCGAGACCTCGGGCCCGCGCACGCCGGGCATCCCGTTCCTCGAGTCGGGCGACATCACCGGGCACGACCCCGCGCCGCGGCGCCGCGGCATCGACCGCGCGTTCGACCCCGACGACCACTGGTCCTTCAACTTCGTGCTGGGTGTCACGCTCGAGCAGGCGCTCGAGGCTCTGCGCGCGCGACTCGAGGAGGCGGACACGTCGGATGCCCGCCGCAAGCTCGCCGTGCTCGACGGCGCCCTTCCCGAGCAGGACGAGGCGTGACGAGCCTGCTCGTGCGGCGGCGCGACCTCGAGGCGGTCCCACCGCCCGCGGGGGAGTTCCGCAGCGTCCGGTTCGGCAAGGGATTCGTGCCGTCATGGCTGTTCGCATCATTCGGCACGCACTGCGTCGACACGCACGATCGGGTCGTCTCGCTGACGTACGACGACGGACCCAACCCGCGTGACACGCCGCGCATCCTCGACCTCCTCGCCGAGCGTCGGGCGACGGCGACGTTCTTCGTGCTCGCGGAGCCGGCGGCGCAGCATCCGGACATCATCCGTCGCATCGTCGTCGAGGGCCACGAGGTCGCCCTCCACGGACCCAACCACCGGGCCCTGACCGACATGTCCGACCGCGAGGCGCTCGACGGCATCCGCCGCTCACGCGCGACGGTCGAAGACATCGCGGGAGTGCCGGTCCGGCTCTACCGCCCGCCTTACGGATCGCACACGCTGCGGCAGGCGTGGGGCATCCGCCGCCTCGGCCTCGAGCTGATCATCTGGTCCGGCGACGCCCTCGACTGGCTTCACGACACCGAGGCGGCGGTCGCGAAGCGGGCGATCGCGGGGATCTTCCCCGGTGCGATCCTGCTGCTGCACGACGCGCGTGCCGACCCCGAGCGCCTCGGACCGGGTGAACGGCTGCCCGAGTTCGACCGCGCGGACGTTCTGCGCCGCGTGCTCGGCGCGATCGACGAGCGGGGCTACACGACGGCGACGACGAGCGAGCTGCTGCGCGCGCATCCGCACGTCAAGAGCATGTCGCGCGAGGCGATGTTCCGTTCCTGAAACGGCGGATGCACCGCCGCCCGTCACCTCTTCGGCGGCGCCCATGAGCGCCCGTCCGAGGCGAGCTGCGGCGCGTTCGGATCGCGGCGGCTCATGACGCGACCGACGCTGAGCCCGATGCGGCGCGCGTAGGGCGCGAGCTCGATCGGCGAGCGGAGGATGCGCCGGAGCTTGCGCGGGATGCGCCCGGCGCGGCGGAGGATCCTCCGAGCCCTGCCCTCGGGGCGGGAAGGCGCGGGAGGCGGGGCGGGCGGGGCATCCGTCGTCTCGTCCGGCGCGTCGACCTGGGGGTCGCGCCACACGGGGGTCGACGGCAGCTCGGCGCCGGGGTGGGGCGGACCGGGCGGATGCGCCGCGAACACGCGCTCGTACTTGTGGTGGATGCGGCGATGGAGGCTCCCCCATCCGTATGCCTGTCGGTAGACGCCACGGAGGGTCGGGCGGTGACGGACGTGCACGACCGCGTTCGGGTTGCCGATGAGGCGGTGACCGGCCAGCTGGAGCCGCCAGCTCAGATCGAGGTCCTCGGCCGTGCTCATCGACTCGTCGAAGCCGCCGATCTCTTCGAACGCGGTCTTGTGCACGCCCATGTGCCCCGATCCGACCATGGGGTACTGCGGCATGCGGGATGTCGGGTACATCATGCCCTCCGCCGCGCGGAACTCCTCGGGGAAGTGCGGGTTCAGCCGGCGGTGCTCGATGCGCGAGGCGACGAACGGCGCTTCACGCAGCGACGAGAGCATCTGCGCGATCCAGTCGTCGGCGATCACGTCGTCGGCGTCGCAGAACACGAGGAACTCCCCGCGCGCGTGGGTCACCCCGATGTTGCGCGCCGCGCCCGGTCCCCGACGTGCGGATGCGTCGATCACGCGCATCATCGGCAGCCGGTCCGCCCACGCGTGCGCGAGCGCGACCGTGCCGTCGGTCGACCCGTTGTCGCACAGCAGGATCTCGAAGTCGACGTCACCCACCTGTCGCTCGAGCGCGGCGAACTGCTCGGCCAGCGTCGCCTCGGCGTTGTACGCCGCGATCACGACGCTCACCGTCGGTCGCTCGCTCGGCATACGCGTCTCCGCTCCCCAGATCCGGTGCTCGCGCTTCGGGCCTCGCGCCCGTTAGGTCACTGTACCGGGCACACCACGCGGCGCAAGGGTCTCGTCGCAGGGCCGGTATTGTGGGTCGAGCGTGAGGAACGCGGAAGATCTGACGGGGTGCTGGGGGCTGCGTGACATCGGATGACGTCGCACCGCACGTGTCGGTCATCATCGCGGCCTACAACGCCGAAGAGACCCTCGACGCGCAGCTCGACGCGCTGGAGCGTCAGACCGCGGACTTCCCCTTCGAGGTGCTCGTGTGCGACAACGGGTCGACCGACGGCACGGCCGCGCTGACGCGGCGACGGATGCACCGGACGCCCCATCTGCGGCTCATCGACGCGTCCGCCCGGCGCGGCCCCGGCGCGGCGCGCAACGCGGGGGCGCGCGCCGCGCGCGCACCGTTCCTCGTGTTCTGCGACGCCGACGACGTCGTGGCCGACGATTGGCTCGCACTCATGCACGGGTCGCTCTCAGAGGCCCCGTTCGTGAGCGGCACCTCGCGGCGCCCCGAGCTCAACTCACGGCCCGAGAACCCCACCTACTTCGACTGGTCGCTCTACCGGATGCCGTTCTTCCCGTATCTCGCCGGAGCGGGCGCCGGCAACATGGGCATCCATAAAGCCGTCTTCGACGAGGTCGGCGGCTTCGACGAGACGCTGCGGACCGGCGAAGACCTCGACCTGTGCTGGCGCGTGCAGTTGGCCGGGTACCCGCTCATCGCGAACGACTCGGCCGTCGTGAACGTCAGCAACCGGGCCGGACTGCGTGCGACGATGCGCCAGGGGTTCGGATACGGCGTGGGCGACAAGGCGCTCGCGTACAAGTTCGCGCGTGTCGCCGAGGCCTACAGGGCGCGGCCACCGGCGGCGACGGATGCGGGCGCGGCGGACGAGGCATCCGGTTCACTGGACGTCGACGGTGCCGGGGCTGCTTCACCGGGGCCGCTGCGCCGCATCGGAGCGCTCGTCTCGCGCGTGCTGCGGAAGTTCCGGCGTGTGCCGCGGGCGTCGGACTTCACCGAGATCACGCTCAAGGTCGCGACCGCGCTCGGGTTCCGGTTCGGCCGCATCGACAAGTCCGTGCCGCAGGTCGAGCCCCCCGCGAAGCTTCCCTCGTGAACCAGGCGGTGCGCCGGCGCTCATGCCGGCGGCGTCGGCATCCGTTCCTCGACGACCCGGGCCACGCGACGCAGGCGGTCCGCGCTCGGTGCGTCGACGGGGTTCTGAAGTGCGGTGACCTCGTGCAGCAGGAGCCACGCGGACGCCTCGGCGCGATCGAGCACCGTCGAGCGCTCGTCGGTGAGCACCGCGAGCGGCCCGGTGACCTCGCCGTCGATGAACGCGGCGACCGCTTGCGACAGGTCGACCCCGCGCTCGCGCTGGTGGATGCTCAGCGCAGCCTGCAGCGGATCGATGAACAGGGGGCTGCGTTCCTCGAACCTGATCCAGTCGATGACGTGTCCGCGGCCCTCCGCGTCGAGCAGGGCGTTGTCGACGATGAGGTCGCCGTGCGTCGGTCCGACCGGCACGCGGACCTCTCTGCGTCGCAAGAGCCGCTCGCGCAGGCCATCGCACCCGGCCTGGGTCACGTTACCGGGAAGATGCGGGTGCCGGATCCGGGCGAAGAGGTCGGTGTCGCTCACGGAGGCGTATTCCGAACCGGGAATGGACTCGAGTAGCGTTGCGAGAACCCCGGCCAGCACGGCCGGGGCGGGTGACTCGACAGCGATGCGAGGCGATCGGACCGCCATCGCTCGACCGACTCGCAGACCCGTCACGTTCTTCGGCACGACGTTCGCGAGCGCGGTTCGGGAAGCCGCTTCGGTGCGAGCGAGTTCCTTCGCGACGCTCTCGTCCTGCCCGGTGCTCAGCGCGAGCTTCGCGAAACTGCGCTTGCCGAGGAGCGCGACCCGCCATGTCTCGCGGGGGATGATCTCCGTCCCTTCTCCGACAAGACGCTCGGCGAGGGTCACCGTGGGCTCGCCCTCGCGGCGCGCGACGACGACCGCACGCGGTGCGAGCCCCGTCACGAGTCCAGCACCGGCCGCCAAGCGACGGATGCGCTCGCGAGCGTCGCGAGGAGCGAGGGCGCGCAGCGCGTCGCGCGCGGCGGCGGGTGCCATGAGTCTCGGGAGGACGGCGGAGTCGCGCGCCGGAGCCAGCAGCCGCTGCAGGCGGAGTCCGGCGCGGCGGAGCCCGGGATCCCACGGTGCGCGAAGGTCGCGCAGTCGCAGCTCGCGAACGGCGTTCCGCAGGCGCTCCGCGCGCCCAGCGCCGACGTGGCGATCGATGGCGGCGAACACCGGATGCCGCAGCCCGATCACGATCGCAGCGCCCGGTGCTGCGACCCGCGCGATCTCGGCCAGGCGATGCCGGACCGCTGCCCGGTCGCGGCGCGCGTCGACATCGGTGAGGTCGTAGAACACGGTCGCGAACCTGCGGTCGGGGAACGGGAGGGGAGCATCCGACTCGATATGAACCCCTCGGCGCGGTCCGTGGGCGCGAAGCAGGGTCGCGGCATGGACGCGCGCGTACACGTCGTCGACGATCGTGACGCGCCCGCCGAGGTGTTCGACGGCCGCCGGAAGGGTGGCCCACGTGGCCCCCACGAGAAGCACGTCCGCGCCGGCGAGACCGCCTATCGTGTCGGCGTCGGCATTCGCCGCGTCGTCGCGCGGGACGCTCGCGAGGGCGACCAGCCCGGCGGGTCGGGCGTCGAGCAGAGCCGCTGCGGCTTCGCTCTGCGACGCGCGCAGGACCGTTTCGAGTTCGTCAGGGGATCTCGTCGCCGAGATCGCGTCGACGAGCTGCTGCGGCACGTTCGTCCACACCGCGTCGTGTGCCGCGACGATCTCGACGCCGCCGTCGCCGGCGTGCGACTGTGAGTCCACGAAGCCCCCGTCCGTTCCCCAGGATGGTGCCGGGTGTGGCCCGGCACCATCTCAGGGTACGGCGAGCGCGGCGATCTCCTGCGCGGTCAGCGCGCGATCATCGAGGAAGACCTCGTCGACGGCGCCGCGCAGCGGGTAGCCGCCGCCGGGCTGGTCGCCGAAGGCGAGCGCCGACGTGTTGGACGCCACGGCGGCGGGACCGGGCGCCGATGCCTGCAGCGCACCGTTGACGTAGATGCGGATCGTCGCGCCGTCGTACGTCGCGGCGAGGTGCACCCAGGTCGAGCCGGAGGTCGGGTAGGCCGTTGTGGCGTTCACGCGATACGTATTGCCGGAGGTCGCCTCGTTGAGTCGGAAGAACGCGAGCCCGTTGCTCGCGAGCGCGAGCTCGTAACCGTCGACCGAACCGATCACCGACTTCTTCGCGATGTACTGCGTTCCCTGACGCTCCGGTTTCACCCACGCGGCGATCGTGAGCGCGCCCGTGAGGTTGATCGCCTGCGAGTGCGGCACGGTGACGCGTCCGTTCGTGCCGTCGAAGCGCAGCGCGCCGCCCTTCGCGCCCGCGACGCGCGTCACGCCGCCGCTCGCGGTGCCGGCGATGCCGGTGGTGCTGGTGACGGTCGTGCCGGATGCCTCTTCGAACGACCACAGCGCGACCTCGTCACCGACCGGGGCGGTCGGGGTGGGCGTCGGAGTCGGGTCCGGCGTCGGCGTCGGGTCCGGCGTCGGCGTCGGAGTCGGGTCCGGCGTGGGTGTCGGCGGCGGTGTGGGTTTGGGCGTCGGCGTGGGTGTCGGGGTCGGGGTCGGGGCGGGGGCGGAGCCCGCCGCGAACAGCGCCTCGACCTCGGCAGCCGACAGCGCACCCGAGTACACGCGAGCGTCGTCGATCCGTCCGTCGAACGCGAACCCGCCCGCCGACTGGTCGCCGATCACGAGGGGCAGGTTGTTCTTCGCGACCGACGCCGGGCCGGCCTCCGACGCGACCTGCTCGCCGTTCACGTACAGGCGGATCGTCGATCCGTCGTAAACGCCCGTCAGGTGGGTCCACGTGCCGGTCGGGATCGCGGCGGGAGCGTTGACGCGGAAGGTGTTCGCGTTCGTCTTCTCGTTGAGGCGGAAGAACGGGCGGCCGTTGCTCGCGATGGCCAGCTCGTACCCATCGGTCGTGCCGCCGTCCGCCTTCTTCACGATGTACTGCGTCTTGATGGTGTCAGGACGCGCCCAGGCCGACACGGTCAGCGGTCCGGTGATATCGAGGGACGCGGCATCCGGCACCGTCACCCGACCGATCGTTCCGTTGAAGTCGAGCGCGCCGCCGAGCTTGCCCGTGACCCGCGAGACGCCCGCGCCGATAGTCCCGTTGTTGCCGAGGCCCGACGCATCCGTCGCGGTCGAACCGGATGCCTCGTCGAACGCCCACACGCCCGCCGCGACCGGCTCCGACGGCGTCGTCGGCGTCGGAGTCGGGGTCGGCGTCGGAGTCGGGGTCGGCGTCGGAGTCGGCGTCGGGTCGGGCGTCGGGTCCGGCGTGGGCGTCGGATCCGGCGTCGAGCCGCCCGCGGTCGAGCCCGTCGTGAACAGCGTCTGCACCTCGGCAGCCGCCAGCGCGCGCGAGTACACACGCGCCTCGTCGATGCGTCCGTCGAACGCGTAGCCACCGGCGGGCTGGTCGCCGATGACGAGCGGCAGGTTGTTCGTCGCGATCGACGAGGGCCCTGCCTTGGTCGCCACCTGCACCCCGTTCACGTACAGCCGGATGGTCGTGCCGTCGTACACGCCCACGAGGTGCGTCCACGTCGAGCCGTTCGCGGGGATCGCGGACGGCGCGTCCACCCGGTACGTGTTCGAGTTGGTGTCCTCGTTGAGGCGGAAGAACGGTCGGCCGGTGCTGGCGATAGACAGCTCGTAGCCATCGGTCGTGTAGCCGTCGGCCTTCTTCACGATGTACTGCGTCTTGGTGGCGTCGGGACGCACCCAGGCCGCGACCGTGATCGGTCCGCTGATGTCGAGGGATGCGGAATCCGGCACCGTCACACGACCCGACGAGCCGTTGAAGTCGAGCCCGCCGCCGAGCTTGCCCGTGACTCGGGTGACGCCCGCGCCGACGGAGCCGTCGTTGCCGAGACCCGATGCGTCGATCGCCGACGAACCGGATGCCTCATCGAAGCTCCAGAAGCCCGCGGCGCCCGGCTCGACCGGCTCGACCGGCGTCGTCGGGGTCGGGGTCGGCGTGGGGGTCGGAGTGGGGGTTTCGCCGGATGCGGACGCGAAGAGCTCGGCGACCTCGGCGGCCGACAGCGAGCGGTCGTACACGCGGACGCCGTCGACGCCGCCGTCGAGGTTGTAGCCGCCGCTCGGCTGGCCGCCGATCATGAGCGGCAGCGAGTTGTCGGCGATCGAGGGCGGACCCGCCATGCTCGCCACCTGCGTGCCGTTGAGGTACAGCCGCATGATCGAGCCGTCGTACGTGCCGACGATGTGCGTCCACGTCGAGCCGTCGGCGGGAGTCGCCGCGGGCGCCTGGAGCCGGTACGCGTTCTCGTACGTCGCGTGGCTCAGGCGGAAGTACGGGCGGCCCGACGACGCGAAGCTGAGTTCGAACCCGTCGACGTCACCGCCATCGGCCTTCTTCACGACGTACTGCGTGTCGACCTTGTCGCTGCGCACCCACGCCGCGACGGTCAGCTGGTCGACGTCGTGGAACGCAGGGCTGTCGGGGATCGACACCCGGCCGCTCGCCCCGTCCAGGTTCAGTGCGCTCCCGCCGCCGACGCCGGGGATCCACGACGCGTTGCCGAGAAGCGTGCCGTTGTGGCCCCACACCGACGAGTCGACGACGGTCGTGCCGGAGCCCTCGTCGAGCTCCCATGCGCCGATGAGACTCGCGTCTTCGGCGACTGCGATGCGCACGGTGGCCGTGTTCGACCAGAGGGTCCCAGCGCGCACACGGTACGTGAACGAGTCGACACCCGTGAACCCCGCCGTCGGCGTATACGTGAAGCCGGTGACGCCGGACAGCGA
>Ga0180215_1004966_pt1 | contig 11582 bp, 10 predicted proteins | sample eDN3rd37CBELigBY_FD_128871 | JGI IMG/M metagenome (GOLD analysis project Ga0180215, IMG submission 128871) | Enriched backyard soil microbial communities from Emeryville, California, USA - eDNA 3rd pass 37_C BE-Lig BY (version 2) (version 2) | ecosystem: Environmental > Terrestrial > Soil >...
ATACATCAGGCTAGTCCTCAAAAGGGATAAGGGGGATGGACATGACAGCACAAATCATTAATGGGAAAGAAATTGCTAATCGAAAAAAACAGGAAATTTCTGTAGAGGTTGAACAGTTAAAGAAATCTGGGGTAACTCCAGGTTTAGCAGTTATCCTAGTTGGAGATAACCAGGCATCGAAAACTTATGTAAGAAGTAAGCAGAAGACCTGTAATGATCTTGGAATGCACTCCGTCCTAATCGAATATGCTGAGAGCGTTAGTGAAGATGAACTTCTCAGCAAGATTGCGCAGTTAAATGGTGATGATTCTATTCATGGAATTCTTGTTCAACTACCTTTACCAGCTCATATTAGTGAAATGAAGGTGATTGAAACCATCTCACCAGCTAAGGATGTAGATGGTTTTCATCCAATTAACATTGGGAGAATGATGATAGGACAGGATACATTTATTTCTTGTACTCCGTATGGGATTCTTGTTTTACTTAAGGAATCGGGTATTGAGCTTGAAGGTAAGCATGTCGTCGTCGTCGGCAGAAGTAATATCGTAGGGAAACCTGTTGGTCAGCTAATGCTTAATGAAAATGCCACGGTTACATACTGTCATTCTAGAACTAAAGATCTTGAGAAAATTACACAATCAGCTGATATTATTATTGCAGCTGTTGGTAAATCGGGGTTTATTACTAAAAATCATGTAAAACAAGGTGCAGTTGTAATTGATGTAGGGATTAACCGCAATTCAGAAGGAAAATTATGCGGTGATGTCTCCTTCGAAGAGGTAAAGGAAAAGGCAGGGCATATTACCCCTGTACCTGGAGGCGTCGGACCGATGACAATTACCATGTTAATGTATAATACATTAAAGTCTGCTCGGAATTCCCTCTCCAAACTCCAGAGAACTAATAGTTAATAAAACTGCCTATATCTGGCAAGCTTGGATGCTCCGTTCTCCTGGATAGTGACGAATGGAGATTCAAAACTTATAATAGATATAGGCAGTTTTTTACTGCATTAAACATTAATTTTATTTCTGTAGTCATAGGCAGCACCAGCCAGCACTTAAGCGATAGGCAGGGGTTTAAATGAAAGAACAAAGACATTTATCAGTATTTGCTTTAACAAAGTACATAAAGAGGAAGTTTGATGCCGATCCCCATCTTCAAGATGTGTACGTGAAAGGTGAGATCTCAAACTTTAAACAACATTCAAGTGGGCATATGTATTTTACCCTTAAAGATGAAAAGGCACGAATTCTAGCTGTCATGTTCTCGAGCTATAGTCGATCGATGAAGTTTCGTCCAGAAAACGGCATGAAGGTATTAATAAGGGGAGATATATCGGTCTACGAACCGAGCGGCCAATATCAGATTTATGTGAAAGAAATGTCTCCTGAAGGGATAGGAGATTTATTTTTAGCGTATGAGCAATTAAAAGAACAACTTGAAAAGGAAGGTTTGTTTTCGCCGCAATACAAAAGGGAGCTTCCGAAGTATCCGCAAACGGTCGGAGTGATTACATCTCCAACCGGAGCGGCGATACGAGATGTAATCACCACAATCAAACGGAGATACCCAATTACGAATATCTTGATTTTTCCTGCACTTGTACAAGGGGAGCAAGGAGCTTCCTCAGTTGTTAAATCGATTGAAGCAGCGAATAAGCGTGAGGGGATTGACGTTTTAATTGTTGGTCGAGGTGGTGGTTCAATCGAAGAACTATGGACCTTTAACGAAGAGGCTGTGGCGAGGGCTATCTTTGCTTCAGAAATTCCGATCATCTCAGCGGTGGGGCATGAGACTGATTTTACCATTGCGGATTTTGTTGCGGACATGAGGGCGCCAACGCCAACGGCTGCAGCAGAACTTGCGGTACCTCATATCGATGACTTAATGGAAAGAGCATTAAATCGACAGGCTCGAGTAATTAGGGCAATGAAAGAGAAAATGAATGCCCAACAAGAGCGGTATAATCGATTGAAAAAATCATACGCGTTTCGATATCCTCGTAGGCTATATGAACAAAAATTAGAACAAGTAGACCGTCTGACGGAAGCCTTAGTCCGGAATGCAAGTAAGTTATCTGTGACAAAGCAAGAGCAATCCTCACAATTAACGAAAAGACTTGAACGAAGACATCCTAAGGAACTATTGAGGAACTCCAAGGAAAGCCACTTTCGCCTTACGAAAAGGCTTGATCGGGCAATGACGGGGATTCTCACGGAAAAACAAAAGGAATTTACTGGAGTCCTTTCTACGCTTGAGGCCTTAAGTCCATTAAGAATAATGGAGCGGGGCTATAGTTTATCGTACTCAGAAGATGGGAAATTAATTAAGAAGGCATCACAAGTTAAAAAAGATGATGCAATTAGAGTCCAGCTACCAGATGGACAAATCAACTGCATAGTCAGAAATGTTGAGGAGAGTGAAGGAAATGGCTGGTGAGAGAGCTTTAACATTTGAAGAAGCCATGGAAAAGTTAGAAGTTATCGTTGAGAAGCTAGAGGAAGGCGACGTGCCTTTAGAGGAAGCCATTACTTTTTATAAAGAAGGGATGGAGCTTTCAAAGCTTTGTCATAATAAGTTAAAACATGTAGAGGAGCAGCTCACCCAGATTTTAACGGATGATGGACAGATTGTTGACTTCTCCATCAATGAGGAGGAATGAAATTGCAGACCGAGCTACTCGATACGTTCATAACTCAATATAAACCTCTCGTGGAAAATCACCTTAAAACGGCTATTACACAATTAGAGGCACCCGAGGTTTTAAAAAGCTCGATGCTATATTCTCTCCAAGCTGGTGGAAAACGAATCAGACCATTGTTGTTGTTTGCCACGTTAAAAGCGTTTGGGTATAAACCTGAAGTCGCGCTAGATGTAGCAGCTGCGATTGAAATGATACATACATATTCCTTAATACATGATGATCTTCCAAGCATGGATGATGATGATCTCCGAAGAGGAAAGCCTACGAACCATAAGGTTTATGGAGAAGCTACAGCAATTCTAGCTGGGGATGCTTTATTAACCTTAAGTTTTAAAATGATCGGAAGCATTCGTTCTGAAGATGTAGATGTCAATGTTAAACTTGGGCTTATTAATCTTTTATCAGAAGCTGCAGGGGCAGAAGGAATGGTCGGTGGCCAAGTGGCTGATATGGAAGGTGAAGGGAAAAAGCTTACACTAAAGGAATTAGAGTATATCCATATTAATAAAACAGGACGTTTGCTTACCTTCAGTGTCTTAGCTGGCGCGGAGATTGCTCAAGCTGATCACGCGGTAAAGGACAAATTGTACGAATTTGCTCACCACATAGGACTTGCTTTCCAAATTAGAGACGATATCCTTGATATAGAGGGTAATGAAGAAAAAATAGGTAAGCCGATAGGCAGTGATACTGAAAACGAAAAAAATACCTATCCATCTCTACTATCTCTTGAAGGGGCAAAGAAATCATTAACAGAACATATTAGCAAGGCTAAACAGGCATTATCTACTACCGGGTTGGATACGACGCTTCTTGAACAGATTACGGACCTTATTGGCTTAAGGAATTCATAAATGCCATCATTGAGCGATAAGGCTGAGTATGCTATAATCCATCCTGATTACCAAAACGAACGTGCTATTAAGTCAGAAATGAAAGTGAGTGATCCGGCATGGATCTTTTATCAATAAAAGACCCTTCGTTCTTAAAAAACCTCTCCACAAAAGAGTTGGAATCACTGAGTAAAGATATCAGAACATTTTTAATCGAAAAGCTATCGGCATCTGGAGGGCATATTGGACCTAACTTAGGTGTTGTTGAACTTACCATTGCTTTGCATAAATGCTTTGATAGTCCTAAAGATAAACTTATTTGGGATGTGGGACATCAGTCTTACGTTCATAAAATCTTAACAGGGCGTGCTAGTCAATTTGATACTTTACGGAAGTATAAAGGTCTTTGTGGCTTTCCTAAAATGATTGAAAGTGAACATGATGTTTGGGAAACTGGTCATAGTTCAACCTCTCTTTCTGCTGCAATGGGAATGGCAGTAGCTAGGAACCTAAAGGGAGAAAAGTCACATATTGTTCCGATTATCGGAGATGGGGCTCTTACGGGTGGAATGGCCTTGGAGGCACTAAATCATATCGGTCATGAGAAAGAGAAAATGATTGTTATTTTGAATGACAATGAAATGTCAATCGCTCCGAACGTCGGTGCGATTCATAATGTCTTAGGGCGTATGAGGACGGCAGGAAAGTACAATAAGGCCAAGGATGAACTTGAATTGCTTCTGAAAAAAATTCCAGCAGTCGGGAATCAGATTGCCGGTACTGCTGAGAGGATTAAAGATACCTTCAAGTATATGTTAGTCCCAGGAATGTTTTTTGAGGAACTAGGGTTCACTTATTTAGGACCTGTAGATGGTCATAACTATGAGGATTTGCTAGAAAATTTAGCGTATGCGAAAAAATATGATGGTCCTGTACTGTTACATGTACTAACCAAAAAAGGGAAAGGCTACCGACCTGCTGAAAACGATAAAATTGGAACTTGGCATGGAACTGGTCCTTATAAAACCGAAACAGGGGATTTCGTAAAATCCGCTACAACAGCACCTGCATGGAGTTCACTTGTCAGTGAGACGGTGAGAAGAATAGCTAGGGATGATAAGCGGGTGGTTGCAATTACTCCAGCAATGCCTGTTGGTTCTAAATTAGAAGGCTTTGCTAAAGAATTTCCAAACCGTATGTTTGATGTAGGTATAGCTGAACAGCATGCTGCAACTTTTGCAGCTGGTCTTGCAACGCAAAAAATGAAGCCATTCTTAGCGATTTATTCTACCTTCCTGCAACGTGCCTATGATCAGGTTGTGCATGATATCTGTCGTCAAAACTTAAATGTATTTATTGGGATAGATCGTGCTGGTTTGGTCGGTGCTGATGGTGAGACGCATCAAGGAGTATTTGACATTGCCTTTCTAAGAAGTCTACCAAATTTGGTTCTTATGATGCCAAAGGATGAAAATGAGGGACAACATCTTGTGAATACGGCATTAAAATATGATGATGGTCCGATTGCGCTTCGTTTTCCTCGTGGGAATGGCCTTGGAGTTCCAATGGATAAAGATTTGAAAGAAATTCCGATTGGAACCTGGGAAGAACTTAGAGATGGGGAAGATGCTGCGATTCTTACTTTTGGAACCACCATTCCAATGGCATTAGAGGCAGCAACACAATTAGAAAAACAAGGTACATCAGTTAAGGTCATTAATTGTCGTTTCCTAAAGCCATTAGATCTTTCTATGCTTTCTGAAATTCTTGAGAGAAAAATGCCGATTCTGACGATTGAAGAAGCGATGCTACAAGGTGGGTTTGGTAGCTTTATTCTTGAAACAACGAATGAACTTGGCTTCCATGATGTTCGAATTGACCGGGTAGGGATTCCGGATAAATTTATTGAACATGGGAATGTTAATGAATTGCTTGAAGAAATTGATATAACAACAAAATCTATTGTTAAGAAAGTAACAAAACTGGCTAGGCAAAAAGAAAAAAGGGCGTAAGCAATGAAAATCAGAAAAGAACGTTTAGATGTACTTCTTGTTGAAAGAGGGCTAATGGAGACACGTGAGAAAGCAAAACGAGCTATTATGGCCGGGCTTGTCTACTCAAACGAGGAGCGCATGGACAAAGCAGGAGAAAAAGTAAGTGCTGAAATACCCCTAACTGTTAAAGGGAATGTCCTCCCCTACGTGAGTCGTGGAGGGTTAAAGCTAGAAAAGGCATTAAAAGTCTTTGACCTAAACGTGAAAGATAAAATTATGCTAGATATTGGTGCATCTACGGGTGGCTTTACAGATTGCGCTCTTCAAAATGGAGCTAAAATGTCATATGCCCTTGATGTTGGATATAATCAACTTGCATGGAAGTTAAGGCAGGACGAGCGAGTAGTGGTCATGGAGAGGACTAATTTCCGTTATGTGACTACTGCTGATTTAACTAAAGGAATGCCAGAGTTTGCGACCATTGATGTAAGTTTTATTTCTTTGAAATTAATATTACCAGTATTAAGAAACTTACTAGTCCATGGAAGTGATGTTGTGGCATTGGTTAAACCACAATTTGAGGCTGGACGAGATCAGGTAGGGAAAAAAGGGATTGTGCGGGACCCTAAAGTCCATCAATCCGTATTAGAGAACACCATTGAACTTTCCTTAAAATCAGGATTTAATGTTGTGAATCTCTCTTTCTCTCCGATTACAGGTGGAGATGGGAATATTGAATTTTTGCTACACCTAAAGTTGCATTCAACTGAGGAATCCGGAGCACTTCTACTACAAACCGAACCATCGACGGTTGTCGCAGAAGCTCATAATGAGTTGAAAACGAAACGAACAGAAGAATAGGCGATAAGCCTGTTCTTTTTTTGGCGTTTTATAGATTGATTTTGATATTGTTGACTTTTGTAGAATCTTAACGAATGATTGTACAATGTCAGAAAATCGGATAACATAGAAATATATAATGTTTTCGCATTTCTAGAGGTGATAAAAGGTGAATAAAGGACAGCGACATATTAAAATTCGTGAACTGATCGCGAACGATGAGATTGAAACACAGGACGAGCTTGTTGACCGTTTAAAGCAAGACGGCTTCAATGTTACACAAGCAACCGTTTCGAGGGATATAAAAGAACTACATTTGGTAAAGGTACCTCTAATCGATGGAAGATATAAATATAGTCTTCCTGCAGATCAACGATTTAACCCACTTCAAAAATTAAAACGCTCACTTATGGATGCATTTGTGCGAATTGATAATGCTGGGAATCTGCTCGTAATGAAAACCATGCCAGGGAATGCAAATGCAATTGGAGCATTGATTGATAATCTTGACTGGGATGAAATCCTAGGAACTATTTGTGGAGACGATACAATTTTAATTATTTGTCGAACTCCAGAAGATACAGGCTTAATAAAAAATCGCTTTCTCGAAATGCTGTAAAGAGGTGACCTTGTGTGCTTAGCGAATTATCCATTAGAAATTTTGCTATTATTGAGTCTCTCTCTATTTCCTTTCAAAAGGGCTTAACTGTTCTAACAGGTGAAACAGGAGCTGGGAAGTCAATTATTATTGATGCCGTCCATCTCCTCGTGGGAGGACGAGGTTCAGCCGAATTTGTTCGTCATGGTGAAGATAAGGCTGAAATTGAGGGATTGTTTTTTCTTGATTCTGAGAATCATCCTTGTTATGCCAAAGGAAAGGAATTTGGTATTGAAGTTGAAGATGGGATGATTGTTCTACGTCGGGATATTTCTAAGAGTGGAAAAAGCATCTGCAGAGTTAACGGCAAGCTCGTAACCATTGCAACCTTACGTGAAATTGGTTCAACATTAATTGACATTCATGGACAACATGAGCATCAAGAACTTATGGATGAGACAAAACACATTAATCTACTTGATCAGTTTGGATCAAAAGACATCCAACCAGCTCTATCTGAATATCAAATGGTATTTAAATCATATGAGCAAACCTTGAAAAAATTAAAAAATCTCAGTGAAAATGAACAGCAAATTGCTCATCGTCTCGATCTTATTCAGTTTCAATATGATGAAATACAATCTGCTGGATTAAAGATAAATGAGGATGAAGAATTAATTGAAGAAAAAAGAAAGCTGAATAACTTTGAAAGAATTTTTGAAAGTATCCAGTCGAGCTATACTGCCCTAAAAGGGGATCAAAGAGGACTTGATTGGATCGGGATGGTAATGGACCATTTGGAAACAGCCGCAGATATTAACCCGGAGTATAAGGAGCTGCATGAATCGGTTGCTAACAGCTTTTATCTACTTGAGGATGCTGCTAGAATACTGCGTAATGAATTGGACATACTAGAATTTGATCCTCAACGTCTAAATGATATTGAGGACAGACTCACCGAGATTAATCAATTAAAACGAAAATATGGGCAAACGATTGCTGATGTTTTAGAATATGCTGCAAAAATTGAAGAGGAAATTGAAACTCTTCAAAACAAAGAAATCCACATTGATCAAATGGAAAAGGAACTTGCTTCCTTGAAAAAGGATTTAGAATTAGAAGCGGCAAATCTAACAAAGGCAAGAACTGTTTGGGCAGAAAAGCTAACTCGTCTTATTCTTCAGGAATTAAAAGAGCTATATATGGAAAAGACTGTTTTTGAAGTGAAGATTGATTATCATGGACAACAATATGCCAAAAATGGCGCGGATCGGGTGGAATTTTATATTTCAACGAACCCTGGTGAACCATTGAAGCCATTATCTAAAATTGCTTCAGGTGGAGAATTATCAAGAATTATGCTGGCATTAAAAAGTATCTTTTCCAAGCATCAAGGTGTTACTTCGATTATTTTCGATGAGGTAGATACTGGTGTAAGTGGAAGAGTTGCACAGGCTATTGCTGAAAAGATTTATAAAGTAGCCAAAAATTCACAGGTTTTGTGTATTTCGCATTTACCTCAAGTAGCCGCGATGTCGGATACTCATTTATATATCACGAAGGAAATTAAGAAGGGACGGACAAAAACTTCTGTATCACCTTTGACGGATATCGAAAAGATTCGAGAAATTGGCCGGATGATTTCTGGTGTTGAAATTACTGAATTGACAAAGCAGCATGCAGAGGAATTGCTTAATATGGCTGGGATTATGAAAACTGCAAAATAAAAGCTATCAATTATTGGATAGCTTTTTTATTTTCTTCCGGTTATAAATGATAGGTGTCAAGGCAAAATTAAAAGTGTAGCCATAAGATGTGTGTGAACTAGAAGCGAGGAGAGTGAAAAGATTGAAAAAAGAATTTCTCAGAAGAGTTATTGGTGGAATTCTCCTTGTTTCATTAATTGTTATAGGTTTTGCTAAACCTGTACAGGATTACATCTCCATCCCAAAGGAAATTACTTTATTTGAAGGTCAGGAGTTCGCTCTTTCCAACTCCCTCCCCGTCTTGGCAAGTGTTGATTCAAACAGTGAACAAATTAATACGACGCATGATGACGATTCAATTTCCATTAAAGCGGAAGATCAAGGTAAGGATGAATTAGTCCTTGAACTAGCTGGTCTACCAATTAAAAAGGTGGATGTTAATGTATTAAAGGATTTCAGGATAATGCCTGGAGGACAATCCATTGGTGTTAAACTGAATACGGTAGGTGTTCTTGTAGTAGGCCATCATCAGGTACAAACTGCTGAAGGAAAGGTTTCACCTGGTGAAACTGCAGGAATAAAAGTTGGTGATATTATCACTGAAATTAATGGAAAGCGAATTGAAAAAATGGCTGATGTAGGTCCGTTTGTCCAAGAATCTGGGAAAAGTGGCAAACCAATGAATGTGGTGATTAAGCGAGAAACAGAAAAAATCAAGACTACTCTCGAACCGAAAAAAGATGAGCATGAAAATACTTTCAAGCTTGGACTTTACATTCGTGATTCTGCTGCGGGGATTGGTACGATGACGTTCTACCATCCTGATTCGCACAAATATGGTGCGTTGGGACATGTCATTTCTGATATGGATACAAAGAAACCGATTGTCGTCGAGGATGGTCAAATTGTCCGTTCGACCGTCACTTCTATTGAAAAAGGGGCGAATGGTGACCCGGGTGAAAAGCTTGCTCGTTTCTCATCAGATCGCAAGGTTATTGGTAACATTACACGGAATAGTCCCTATGGAATCTTCGGGGAACTAAATAGTGAAATGCAAAATGGAATTCTTGATAAACCAATGCCAATTGCCCTTTCACATCAAGTGAAAGAAGGTCCTGCACAAATCTTAACCGTAGTTGAAAATGATAAAGTAAATCTGTTCGACATAGAAGTTGTGAGTACAATACCGCAAAAATTTCCTGCTACTAAAGGAATGGTTATTAAGATAACGGACCCCAAACTGTTAGAAAAAACAGGGGGCATTGTTCAGGGGATGAGTGGAAGCCCAATTATCCAAGATGGGAAAATTATTGGTGCTGTCACACATGTATTCGTTAACGACCCAACAAGTGGCTATGGTGTTCATATTGAATGGATGTTAAACGAAGCAGGAATTGATATTTACGAAAAACCTCGCCAAAATGCGAGTTGAGTGATAAAAGATAGTGACTATATCCTTAGAAGAGGGTAAAATAAATATGGAAAATGCGCCTTGCCTCATCTGCAGGGCGCTTTTTATAGAAAGAAAAGAGAAAATTCGACAAAACTCTGTTGCGATTTTTGTCAATAAGCGAAATAAGTCGAAAAGAAGAGAAAATAAGAGAATAAAACAGAAATACACCCTTATTTAAGAAAAAATAAAAAATAAAAGGATTTCCTGTTGCATTGTCGAATTAGTCATTTAGAATAGTCAATATGACAGACGAGAGAACATTCGGGACAGAGGAGGAAGCAGGAAAGTGAATAAAATAAAAGTTTGCGTCGTGGACGATAATCGTGAATTAGTAGGACTACTGGAAGAATATATTTCTTCGCAAGAGGATATGGAAGTAATTGGAGTAGCTCATAATGGGCAAGATTGCCTCGATATGCTAAGTAATGCGGATCCAGATGTCTTGCTTCTGGATATTATTATGCCTCATTTAGATGGTTTAGCCGTTCTTGAAAAGCTTCGAGAAATGGGAAGAAATAACTTGCATGTTATTATGCTAACGGCTTTTGGACAGGAAGATGTTACGAAAAATGCCGTTGAACTTGGTGCATCCTATTTTATCCTTAAGCCTTTTGACATGGAAAACTTAGGGAATCATATTCGCCAAGTGAGTGGTAAAGCTAAGGGAGCTGCACGTAAGCCGCTAATGAATGGCTATAAATCAGCTTCAGAGCAAAAACCGAAAAATCTCGATGCGAGTATTACCAGCATTATTCATGAAATCGGTGTACCTGCACATATTAAAGGTTATCTATACTTGCGTGAAGCCATTTCTATGGTGTTTAATGATATCGAACTTCTTGGTTCGATCACTAAAGTTTTATATCCGGATATTGCGAAAAAATTCAATACTACTGCTAGTCGTGTGGAAAGGGCTATTCGTCATGCAATTGAAGTCGCGTGGAGCAGAGGGAATATTGAATCGATTTCATCCCTGTTTGGCTACACAGTAAGTATGTCCAAAGCAAAACCAACAAATAGTGAATTCATTGCAATGGTTGCAGATAAGCTTCGACTAGAGCATAAAGCTTCTTGAAAAGGCGAGGATTAATATAAAATCTTTTTCTTTTGTTTATAACATCCTTCTCAAAATTGATGCAGAAGGATGTTTCTTTATTTTTAGCATAATTGACTCAGGTTGTATTTATAATTAAGGTAGGTATCTGGACATTTTCTTGTAAGGATGTGGTTTTTTGACGCTTATTTTGGCGCATCGTGGTTATTCATCTAAGTTTCCAGAAAACACATTACTATCATTTTTAGAGGCAGAAGCTGTAGGAGCAGATGGATTAGAGCTGGATGTTCAGCTAACAAAAGATGGTGTACCAGTGGTTATCCACGATGAAAAGGTCGATCGAACAACGGACGGAAAGGGTTTTGTTAAAGATTTCAGCGCGCAGGAAATAAGA
>Ga0180215_1004967_pt1 | contig 11581 bp, 11 predicted proteins | sample eDN3rd37CBELigBY_FD_128871 | JGI IMG/M metagenome (GOLD analysis project Ga0180215, IMG submission 128871) | Enriched backyard soil microbial communities from Emeryville, California, USA - eDNA 3rd pass 37_C BE-Lig BY (version 2) (version 2) | ecosystem: Environmental > Terrestrial > Soil >...
AGGGGTGGGGGGCGGGGGCAGGGGTGGGGGGCGGGGGCAGGGGTGGGGCGGGGTTCGGGGGGGAGGGTGGGATTTGGTGGAGGGTGGGGGCCTTGCTGTCGTGTAGCTTGACGTTATGTGTTGCAACACATAATTTCGAGACATGGTCCGGCGACTCCAGGAAGAGATCAAGCAGACGCGGCCCTTTGCGAGTCTCGAACAGGAAGCGTTCCTCAGTCTCGGGCGCACCTGGGCGATACTCGATCATGGCCTGGCCGAGGCGTTGCGGCCGCACGGGATCACGCCGACGCAATACAATGCGTTGCGGATCCTGCGCGGCGCGGGGGAGGCTGGGCTCTGCCGGAACGAGGTGATGGAGCGGATGATAGCCCGGGTCCCGGACGCGACCCGGCTCCTGGACCGGCTCGAGGCGGCGGGGCTGATCGCGCGCGGGCGAGGTGAGCGTGATCGTCGCCTGGTGACGCATCGGATCACGGAGGCGGGGCTCCGGCTACTCTCGGCGCTGGACGACGTCGTCATGGCTCATCATCGCAAGCAGCTCGCGGGGTTGGACGAGACGCGGCTGCGCGCGCTGATCGAGCTCTTGGGGGAGGTGCGGGTGGCGGCGGAGTCGTCGGTGTGCCTGACCCCACCCCAGCGTCGGGGGAGGACGACGCGGTCGGCGCGGGGCCATCGGGCCAAGCCCGCTCCACCTATGGAAGATGATGCCGCGCAGCACGGCACATGACCGACCGGCTCCCTGCTGCTCTGTGTGGGAGCCTGCGACCACCACGATCGCGAGAAGGATATGTTCCTCAAATCACTGACCGCACTCATCGCGCTACCTGCGAGCTTGACGCTGGCCGTACCGGTCGCGGGCGGCCTGGCCAACGACCCGGTGACTCGCGCCGAGGCGCCCGCCCCGGCCACCTATCAGATCGACCGAGTCCACTCGGAGCTGAGCTTCCGGATCCGGCACCTGATCGGTCGCGTGGCCGGGACCTTCACCGACTGGAGCGGCACCATTGTCCTCGACCCGGCCAACCTCTCGACCGGGAAGGTCGAGGTGACGATCAAGACGGCGAGCATCAACACGCTCAACGAGCAGCGCGACGCGCACCTGCGCAGCCCCGATTTCTTCGCGGCCGACAGCTTCCCGACGATGACCTTCAAGAGCAATCGGGTCGAGGTCCTCGGCGGGGATCGCCTGAAGATCCATGGCGAGCTGACGCTGCGCGGCGTCACCAAGCCGGTGACGCTGGACGCGCGCTACCTCGGCCGGCTGGAGAAGGACCCCTGGGGGATGGAGCGCATCGCCTTCCTCGCCTCGACCAAGATCAACCGCCAGGACTTCGGCGTCTCGTACAATCAGACGCTCGAGAAGATGACGATGATCGGCGACGAGGTGGAGATCGAGATAGCGATCGAAGCGGTGAAGCAGTAGGATAGGGATCAGGGGTCAGGGATCAGGGGTCGGGGGTCAGGGGTCGGGGGTTGGCATTCGGGATTCGGGGGCGAGGGCGCACCGGCGAGTCCCGAGGACGCCTCCCCGATCCCCGACCCCGGCCCCCCACTCCCCGAATCCCGACCCCCGAATCCCAAACCCGAAGAAAGGCCTATATGGCGAACGAATTTCCGAGCCCTACCAGCTATCCTGGCGACGCCGGGTATGGCATAGCGCCACCGGGGTTTCGGTTGCCGGCGCGGACCCGGCTCGGGCCGGTGCGGCTCCAGGTCTCGGACCTCGAGAGGTCGCTGGATTACTATGGTGAGGTGCTCGGGTTTCGGGTGGTGGGTAGGGATGCGGGGGGTGCGGCGCTCGGGCCGAGAGATTCCGACGAGATCCTGGTCGAGTTGCGGGGTGGGGCGAGCGCCGTCGCGCCGGGGCACCCTCCGCGGCTCGGGCTCTACCACGTCGCCTACCTCCTCCCTTCCCGTGAGGACCTGGGCAGGTTCCTGCGGCACATCGCCGAGCTCGGCGAGCGCGCGGGGGCCTCGGACCACTACGTCAGCGAGGCGATCTACCTGCGGGATCCGGACGGGCTCGGGATCGAGGTCTACGCCGACCGCCCCCGCTCCACCTGGACGACGAACGGGCGGGAGCTGCGGATGGCGACCGTCCCCCTCAACGTCCCCGAGATCCTTGCCGTGACGGGCGATTCGCGCTGGAATGGCCTCCCCTCGGGGAGCACGGTCGGGCACGTGCACCTCCACGTCGGCGACCTCGACGACGCCGCCCATTTCTACCACGAGGCGCTCGGATTCGACACGGTGGTTTGGAGCTACCCCGGCGCGCTCTTCCTCTCCGCCGGCGGTTACCACCACCACCTCGGGCTGAACACCTGGGCCGGGAGCCGGGCGGAGCCGGCGCATGCGGACGAGCCACGGCTCATGGAGTGGACCATCGAGGTGCCCGATGCGGAGAGTGTGGCGGCCGCGGCGCGGAGTCTGGAGACGGCCGGATATCCTGTGGAACGCTCGTCCGATGGCGCTGATTTCGTGACCCGCGATCCGTGGGGGACGGCTCTGCGGGTGCGGGCGGCGAGGTGATTCCGCGTTCTCCCGGTAGGGTTGAACGCGGCCGGGATCGGTGTTAACTTTGAAATCTTACGGGACGTGGCGCAGCCCGGTAGCGCACCTGAATGGGGTTCAGGGGGTCGCCGGTTCAAATCCGGCCGTCCCGATTCTCTAAACGAAAGCCCGGCACGCACTCAGCGGCCGGGCTTTTCATATTTTCTGCACATTCTTTTCCGCTGGCACTACGTTCAGCACTACACCAAGATAAAACCAGGGGCGGCTCGCGAGCCGCCCCTGGCTTTGTCCGATCGATAATCGGTCTCCGCAGCCCGCCTCCAGGAACTCGCGGACCAGCTCGAGCAAGCGGCTGTCGAGTAGCGCCCCGAGCTGGTCCGGTTCGGTTCTACCGCCGGTTGAATGTCAGCGGCTCGTTGACGAACCCGGAGCCGTTCAGGGTACCGACAATGGTATTGTCTCCCGAATACTTGCCGCTGAAGTTCAGGTCGTAATAACCAGTCGCCTTTATTGTAAGCGTCACGTTCGGGTGAACGTGGTTGCCAGTTACGGTAAAGGCAATTGCGGTTGACGAGGCGGACACGCTCCCTGAACCCTCGACGCGCCTGTCCTTGTCTTCTGTCAGTGTCAGGGAGAAGGTGATCCCGCCGATGTAACCGGACCATGTACCGCTCATCGATGGAATCTTCGGCCCTTGGTCATCATTGCAGGCCGCAACGAACACTGATAACAGCAAGAGCGCCACGACACTGCGAGCCACCTTTAGCATGATCGCCTCCTTGGGTTCGGAATGATGAATCGCGGCGGCAGTATCGCAAGGTACGGAAGGGGTCTGACATTCACCCGAGGTCGCCTCAACGGCCCCTAAGTGTGACACGCATGTCACGTTCTCCAGGGTGCGAGCCACGGTTCACACTTCCCTACCACCACCCTCTCGGAAACGCCCGTAATCCGTCCTAGAAACGACGAACGCCCCCAGGGGCGTCGCTGTATGCCTAAAACGATTGCACGACCCGGATCGCCATGCTACCGCTCCGCGGACCCGTAGTTGATCCGGCCAGACCAGCGATCGAGTACGTATCAGCTACCTTTTATGGTGCCGTGAATGGCATCTCGAAGGGTGCCGGGATTTCGTAGAACTCCCCCAGCCCCAGCAAAGCCGATGGCGCCTGCCCGAGCATCTGGTGGCAGGTCCGGGTGAGGTGGGCGGAATCAGCGAAGCCGCAGGCGTGCGCGGCGGCGGAGAGGGTGCTTCCTCGCCCCACCGCGAGCATCGCGCGTGTCATCCGGCGCCAGAGCACGTACCGGCGGAAGGGTAGTCCGATCTCCTCGCTGAAGAGATGGGCGAATCGGCTCGGCGAGAGGAAGACGGCGCGGGCGACGGCGTCGAGGGAGATCTTCGCCGTGTCCATGCTCCGGATGACTTCGAGCCCCCGAACGATCCGCGGATCGAGCGGGCGAGGCGGCGGGGGGCCGGCGCAGAGCTGCCGCACCACGGAGTGGATGAGCCGCGCCGTCTCGGGGGCATCGATCGGGTCGTTCCAGATCGTACTCAGCGCGGGTTGGCACGCAGCGAGCTTCGCCTGTGGGATCTCCGACACCGGTGCGCGGAGCGAGCGCTGGAGCCATCGCCCCTCGTGGGACTCGGGGTCGACGAAGATCATCGCGAGGTGCGATCCCATGGCGGCGAACTGGTGGGGCACATCGGCCGCGACGACGATCCCCGGGGCGGTCACCCAGGAGTCGTCGGGGCCGTGGAGCCCGACTGGGCCGTCGAGGCCGACGGCGATCTGGACCGCGTGATGGGAGTGGCGAGGCACGACTCCGGAGCTCCTTCCCATCGTGAGGAAGCCCCCATCCCAGAGATACCAGCGTGCGCGCCACCCGCTCGACGTCGGATCGCCGCTCGAATCGTCCGTCATTTCCTGCACCTCCGCGCGTCCATTCATCCCGGGTGTGTCGGAGGGGAGAAGAGCCCGCCGCACCATGCCCACCATAAAGTTAGCCGGTTCGTACAATAGATCCAGCTACATCGTTCAATCCTATCCCGCTGCCTTCGAGCAGATTACCCCCGTGACGGTTGTAGTCGAGGAACCATACGGGAGGAAAACCATGAAAACGTACGGGATGCGGGTCCGGGGGCCTAAGAGGATGGGCAGGGTAGCGGTAGTCGCCGCCATCGCAGTGGTAGGAATCGGCCTCCTGGCCGGGTGCACGCATGTGATGATGATGCTACACGCCAAGGCCGAGCGTCCGCCGGCGTCGGAGTTCGGGTTCGGCCCTCGGATTTCGACGAACGGGCTCTACGAGGCGACGATCGAGCCGACCGAGCCGCTGAAGGTGAGGCGCATGCACACGGTGAAGCTGAAGGTCGGCACGGTGGGAGGCACCGCGGTGGACGGTGCCGAGATCGTCGTCGACGGTGGCATGCCTCAGCACGGCCACGGTCTGCCGACGAAGCCACGCGTGACGCGCCCGCTGGGCGAGGGAGTGTACCAGGTCGACGGCGTGAAGTTCAACATGGGCGGCTGGTGGGAGCTGAAGTTCCGGATCGCCTCGTCGGTGGGGACGGACAGCGTCGTCTTCAACCTCGACCTGTAGGATGTCTGGATCCTTCGACATCGCGGTCGTAGGTGCGGGGGCCGCCGGACTCGCGGCGGCCACGCGGGCCGCGGCGGAAGGGGCGCGGGTGGTCGTGCTGGAGCGCGGTGTGCCCGGTGGCGGCCTGCTGCAGTTCGCGCGCGTGGAGGCCGTGCTCGGGTACCCGGTGGGTCTGAGCGGCCCGGAGCTCGTGGAGCGCGCGCTGGTCCAGACCCGGCGCTTCGGCGCCGAGGTCCGGACCGGCGCCGAGGTGTCCGGTCTGCGGTCGCACGGTGGCGCCCTGGAGCTCCTCCTCGCCGATGGATCGGCGGTTACGGCCCGCGCCGCGATCCTCGCGATGGGGCGGGAGCCGCCGGAACTCCCGGCGCCAGGGCTCCGGGCGTTCATCGGGAGGGGCGTATACTTCGGCGTCCCGCCGGTGGTGCCTGAATCGCTCGAGTCGCAGAACGTCTTCGTCGCCGGCGACCCGGTCGCCGCGGCCCGCGCCGCGCTCCGACTGAGCCGTCGCTGCCGGCGTGTGGTGATCGTTGCCCGTGAGGGGCGGATCGCCGCGCGCCTGCCCACCGGACTGGTCGAGCGGCTCCGGGCGCGCGCCGGCATTGGGGTGCGCCAGCATACCGAGATCCTGGAGGTGGCGGGGGTCGAAAGCATCGAGGCGCTGGCGCTGCGGGATCGCCGGAGCGGGAAGATCGCATTCCGAACCGCGGCCGCTCTCTTCCTACTCGGGACAGGCGCCCCGCGGACCTCCTGGCTCGAGGGGGCGCTCGCGCTCGATCCCCGCGGTGCGATCGTGACCTTCCCCGAAGCGGTGGCACCCGTCTGGCCACTCGCTCGCCCCCCACTCCCCAAGGAGACCAGCCATCCGTGCGTCTTCGCCGCGGGTGCGGTCCGTCGGCGTGGGGCGGAGCACACGGAGGGCATCATCGCGGAGGGGATCAGCGCCGCCTGGGCGGCCGTGAGGTGCGTCCGCGATTCAGCTGCTAGCGGCAGGGGGAGCGGGCCACCCGGTACGTGGTAGGGTGCGGGCCGGGGCACGCAGAGATCTACACCTGCGTGCGAGCTGGCGGCCGTCCCCCGCCCGTCCCGATTCCGATCGAAAAAATCAGCCGGTTCGTACAAAGAACCCGGCGGATTCGTTCAATCGCCCCGGCGCCCACACCGCCAGATATCCGCAGTGTCCGACGAACGAGACAATTCACACGGGAGATGGATGAAATGGCGAAGATCCGGGCTGGAGTGCTGGGCGCGATCGCTCTGGTCGTGGCGGTGGCGTGTGGGGCGTCGGTCGCGCAGTCAGGGCGCTGGAGCGCCGAAGAGATCGAGGCGATAGGGTCGCTCTGGCTCGGTTCGCTCGAGCCGCTTCCGCCGGACCCGTCGAATCGGTATGCGGACGACCCCGCAGCGGTCGCCTTCGGCCACAAGCTCTTCTTCGATACCCGCCTGAGTTCGAACGGGCAGGTATCGTGCGCGAGTTGCCACATGCCGGACCGCGAGTTCCAGGATGGAAGGCCGCGCGGCATCGGGGTGGGGACGACCGATCGCCGTACCATGCCGATCGCCGGGACCGCGTACAGCTCGTGGCAGTTCTGGGATGGGCGCAAGGACAGCCAGTGGGCGCAGGCGCTGGGCCCTCTCGAGAGCCCGGTCGAGCACGGGGGGAGCCGCACTCAGTATGCGCACGTCGTCGCCGAGCATTACCGCGCGGAGTACGAAGCGATCTTCGGGCCGCTCCCCGACCTGAGCGGGCTACCCCACCGCGCCGGCCCGATCCCCGATCCTGAAGCCCGGGCGGCATGGGAGCGTATGATGCCCGGGGAGCGCGAGTCGGTCAACCGGATCTTCGCGAATATCGGGAAGGCGATCGCCGCCTACGAGCGGCGGATCCAGCACGGTCCCACGCGCTTCGACCGCTACGCGGAAGGGTTGGTCCGGGACGGCCGCGCTCCGGAGGGGGTGCTCTCGAAGGACGAAGAGTCTGGGCTCCGACTCTTCATCGGCAAGGCGAAGTGCATCGATTGCCACAACGGCCCGCTGCTGACCAACAACGACTTCCATAACATCGGCGTCCCTGTCGCCCGGGGGGTCGCCGCGGATCGTGGGCGCGCGGTCGGCGCCCCACAGGTGTTGAGCGACGAGTTCAACTGCAAGAGCCGCTATAGCGACGCCCGCCCGGAGGAGTGTGTGGCGCTCGAGTTCATCGTCGCGGAGGGCCACGAGCTGGATGGCGCCTTCAAGACTCCGAGCCTCCGCGGCGTGGCCGAGCGGGCTCCGTACATGCACGCCGGCCAGTTCGCCACTCTCCGAGAGGTCCTTCGGCACTACAACGAGGCGCCCGCGGCACCGGTCGGCCACTCCGAACTCGAGAGGCTGCGCCTTTCGGATAAGGAAATCGCCCAGCTCGAGGCGTACCTCCGGACCCTCAGCGGTCCGGTCGCGGCGGATGCCGAGTTGCTCGCGCCACCGGTGCGGCGTTAGAGTCGCCCGGCGGCGGGCCGGCGGCACGCCGGCGGACCTGGTACCGAAATCCGGTCGCGCTACAGTCTGACATGACGACGGCCATCGGATTCGGCGGCGACGCGACCACGACGGGGGCGCGCGGCGGGTATCGATGGAGGAACTCATATAATCGAATGGAGGGTCCGATGGAGAGATACGATGTCGTGGTGATCGGCGGAGGACAGGCAGGGCTCGCGATGGGGCACTTCCTCGCCCGCCAGGGTCGGCGTTTCGCGATCCTCGATGCCTCGCCCCGGGTGGGCCACGCCTGGCGCACCCGCTGGGATTCACTGACCCTGTTCACACCTGCGCGCTACAGCGCGCTCCCCGGCCTCGCCTTTCCGGGCGACCCGGAACACTACCCGGGCAAGGACGAGATCGCCGAGTACCTGGAGCGGTACGTGGCTGCCTTCGACCTCCCGGTCCGACTCGGCGAGCGGGTGCTGGCACTCCGTCCCTCCGCTGGCGGGGCGGGGTTCGAGATCGAGACCGCCACCGCCCGTTACGGCGCGGACCAGGTGGTGGTCGCGACGGGGCCGTTCCAGCTCCCGTTCGTCCCCGGCATCGGACGGGGGCTAGCGTCGCACGTGGTTCAGCTCCACAGCAGCGAATACCGCAACCCGGACCAACTCCCGCCGGGTGATGTCCTGGTCGTGGGAAGCGGCAACTCGGGGGTGCAGATCGCCGCGGAGCTTGCCGCGACGCGTCGGACGACGCTATCCGTGGGCACGAGACTCCCCCGGCTCCCCGAGCGGTTCCTCGGGCGGAGCCTCTTCTGGTGGTTGGAGAAGGCCGGGGTCATGGACGTCACGGCCGGCTCGCGGCTCGGGCGGAGGATGAGCCGCAAGGATGTTCTGATCGGCGATAGCCCAGAGATCCTCGCGCGTGAGAGGGGCGTTAGGGTAATGAGCGGGGTGGAGCGGTGCGACGGAGATCGGGTCCGCACGCGCGACGGCAAGGAGGTCCGCGTCGACGTCGTCGTCTGGGCGACGGGGTTCCGTTCGGATTACCGGTGGATCGAGGCGCCGGTGCTCGACGACTCCGGGGTGCCGATCCACCGGCGCGGCGTCACGTCCACCCCAGGGCTATACTTCTTGGGCCTCCCGTGGCTGCACACCCGCGGTTCCGCGCTGATCGGCTGGGTCGGAAGGGATGCGGCGTACCTGGCCGAGCGGATCGCGTAGGTGCCGGTAATCGCACGCTCAAAAGCCCCTTGACAAACATTTTTGTCAATCGTACCCTACCCCCATGTCGACCGTCGAAGTCATCGAAGACCCCGCCGCCGCGGCGGTGGCGCTCGACCCGGTGCGGCGCCGGCTCCTGGCCGAGTTGCGCGAGCCGGCATCTGCGGCGATGTTGGCGCAGCGACTCGGGCTCCCCCGCCAGAAGGTGAACTACCACCTCCGGACGCTGGAGGAGCACGGGCTGGTCCGGGTGGCCGGGGAGCGGCGGTGGGGCGGGCTGACGGAGCGGCGGTTGGTGGCGACGGCGTCGTCTTACGTAGTCTCTCCTGGCGCGCTCGGCCCGGCGGCGGTCGATCCGGAGCGCGAGATCGACCGTCTCTCGGCGAGTTATCTCATTGCGCTGGCCGCGCGGGTGGTGCGGGAGGTCGCCGATCTGGTCGGTCGGGCGCGGCGTGCGGAGAAGCGGTTGGCGACGTTGTCGATCGACGCCGTGATCCGGTTCCGTTCGGCGCGGGAGCGTGCCGAGTTCACGAGGGAGCTGACCGAGTCGATCAATCGGCTCGTGGCGAAATATCATGACGAGTGCGTGCCCGGCGGACGTTCGCACCGGCTCGTGCTCATGGCTCATCCGATGCCTCTAGACGACACTCGAACCGACGAGGAGAGGGACCATGGCAGCGAAGAAGGGTGAGGACGGCCGCCGGTACGTCGAGGCCAAGGTCGAGGTTCCGGGGACGCCGGAGGAGGTGTGACGTGCGATCGCGGCGGGAAGACGATGGTCTCGGTCCGGTTCTTCCTCTACGGCTACCAGGGTGCGGCCGTCGCCGAGACCGCGAAGGGTGCATGGCAGGACTGGCTCGCGGAGCGCTTCGGCTGAGGCGCAGGCACGAGGATCCATCTCACAGTGGCTCTACCCGTCTCCGCTGAAGCGCTGCTCGTCTTCGCGATCCTGGGGGTGACGATCGCGCTCTTCGTGAGCGATCGTCTCCGCCTCGACCTGGTCGCGCTCCTCGCCTTGCTGGCGCTCCTCGTCACGGGGATCCTCACCCCCGCCGAGGGGCTGGCCGGGTTCGCGGACCCCGCCGTGATCATGATCGCGTCGCTCTTCGTGGTCGGGGCGGCGATGCTGCATACGGGGCTGGCGGAGCGGTTCGGGCGGGTGATCGGCCGGATCGCCGGTACGGGCCGGGCGCGACTGACCGCGGTCCTGATGCTCGGGACGACCGTGATCTCGGCCTTCGTCAGCACGACCGGGACGGTCGCGTTGATGCTCCCGGTGACTGCCGCGCTGGCGCGCAACGCGCGGCTCAGCCCGTCGCTGTTGTTGATGCCGATGTCGGTCGCCGCGCTCCTCGGCGGGCTCCTCACCCTCATCGCGACCCCGCCGAACATCATCGTCTCCCAGCAGCTGGCTGCGGTCGGCTACCCGCCCTTCCACCTCTTCAGCTTCACCCCGGTCGGGGTGACGATGATCCTGGTCGGACTAGCCGTGCTCGTCCCGTTCGCCGCGGCGCTCCTCCCGGCCCGCGCGCCGGTCGATCGGCCGGCGGAGGGGGGCGGGGTGGTGCGGCTCCCGGAAAAGGAGATCGCGCGGGGATACGAGATCGGGGAGATCGCCTGCGTGCGCGTCCCGCCTGGGTCACCGCTGGTCGGGACCTCCGCGGGGGCAATGCAGCTACGGCAACGGTATGGGGTGAACGTCCTCTCGGTACGACGTCGCGTCGGGCGAGGCGACCGGAGGCAGCGGCGCGCGCAGACGACCGACGAAATAATCGAGGGCGACGACGAGCTGGAGGTGACCGGCGGCGCGACGGCGGTGAGGCGGCTCTGCGGCGATGAGGGGCTCGAACTGCTCGGTTTCCGGAGCGGCTCCGACGCCGTCCTCGCCGAAGTCGTCATCCTCCCCCGCTCGCACCTGATCGGGAAGACGCTGGTCGAGATCCGGTTCCGCACCCGCTACCGCGTCAACGTCCTCTCCCTCCGGCGCGGCGGTCGCGCCTACGACGGCGATATCGCCAACGTACCGCTGCAGTTCGGCGATACCCTCCTGGTCGCCGGCTCGCCCCAGCGCATCGAGGAGTTGCGCCGCGAGACCGCCACCTTCGCCGTCGTCGCGCAGAGCGTGCCGCTCGAGAGCGTGGGGAACTTCTCGAAGCGCGAGGCGACGACGATCGCCATCATCCTCGCCATGGTCGCGCTCCTCGCCTTCGACATCCTCCCCGCCGTCGTCGCGGTGCTCCTGGCGGCGGTCGCGCTCGTCCTGACCCGCTGCGTCGACATGGAGACCGCCTACCGCTCGATCAACTGGCAGAGCGTGATCCTGATCGCCGCGATGCTCCCCATGTCGACCGCGCTGCAGAAGACCGGCGGCGTCGACCTCGTGCTCCGGCTCCTCTACCCGATCCTCTCGGCCGGGCCGATCCCACTCCTCGCCGGGATCTTCGTCATGACCGCCACCCTCGGGCTCTTCATCTCGAACACCGCGACCGCCGTCCTGGTAGCCCCCGTCGCGATCGGCGCCGCCCTCGAGCTCGGCGTCTCCCCCGCCCCCGTCATGATGACCGTCGCGGTCGCCGCCTCCACCTCCTTCGCCACCCCGGTAGCAACCCCCGCCAATCTACTCATCATCGGCCCCGGCCAATACACCGCTAGCGACTTCCTGCGCGTCGGCCTCCTGATCCAAGCCCTCCTACTCCTAGCAACACTGATAGTAGTCCCCCTCCTCTTCCCCTTCTTACCCCCCCTCCACACCCCCCCCCCCCCCCCCCCCCCCCCCCCCCCCCCCCCCC
>Ga0180215_1004968_pt1 | contig 11576 bp, 18 predicted proteins | sample eDN3rd37CBELigBY_FD_128871 | JGI IMG/M metagenome (GOLD analysis project Ga0180215, IMG submission 128871) | Enriched backyard soil microbial communities from Emeryville, California, USA - eDNA 3rd pass 37_C BE-Lig BY (version 2) (version 2) | ecosystem: Environmental > Terrestrial > Soil >...
AATCAGCCGATCTGTGGCGGCTCCCCTGCACGCGAAAGTCGTCAAGGAGGACGGCCCCCACAGGCACGGATTCGCCTGTACTGTCGGCGAATCAGAAAGGATCCGGCATGACCGACACGACCGTCATCTCCACCGCCGACATGCGCGGCGACCACCGGTACACCCTCACCCGCATCTGGGACCCGGACCGGGAGCCGGTCGTGTTCATCCTGCTGAACCCCAGCACCGCGGACGAGGTCAAGAACGACCCGACCATCCGCCGATGCATCCGATACGCGAAGGACTGGGGGTACGGCGGCCTGGTCGTGGTGAACCTGTACGCGTACCGGACGAAAGACCCGAAGGTGATGTTCGCCGCACCTGACCCTGTCGGCCCGGACAACGACCGCGCGATCGTTGAAGCGACCACCGGCCGCACCGTCGTCTGCGCGTGGGGGACGAACGCGAAGCCGGGTCGCGTGCGGGACGTGCTCGCCCTGATCCCGCCTGGCACCCGCACGCTCGCCCTGCAGCTGACCAAGGGCGGGCATCCGCAGCATCCGCTGTTCGTGCGCGGGGATGTGACCCCGCTCCCCTGGCCGCCTGCGGTCTGAGTCAGCTCCCGGCGATCGCGTGTGTCACCACGCCGGCGAGGAGCGACACGGCGACAGCGGCGAGCACCGCGACCGTCCACCCGACCTTGCTGGCGCGCAGCTTCTCCGCGGCGAGCGCGGCGACGGGGACGGTGACGAGGAGAGTGACCCCGGTGGCGATCGCGGCCGCGTCTCCCAGCAGGACGTCCACGATCAGGCTCCGCTGACCTGCGCCCACCGTTCGATGGGCTCGAGGAGCGCGAGGAATCCGACCTCCTCGTCGTCGACGGGAAGGATGCGGTCGGTGAGCTTGGGCTGACGGAACGGGAAAATGCTGCGCAGCAGCAGCTCGTTCGCGGCGTGCTCCGCGTAGTCGGGGTCGATGACGTACCCGTCTGCGAGCGCCTGGTTGCAGCGTTCCCGGGTGAGGGCCTGGTTGCGGAGGTCCCGGTTTCGGACCTCGGGCTGCTGGCCGGTGGCGTAGGTCATCGGAGCTTTCCCTTCTCGAACGCCTCCACCCCGCCGGGCATCCGCAGCAGCGCGAGCGCGAGATTCGCGCCGACGAGCGCGTCATCTCCGGCGTCGTGGTGGGCGAGCTGGACGATGCCGAAGTGCGCGGCCATCGTGTCGAGCTTGTGGTTCTCGACGGCACCGGACGCCTTGGGGATGAGGCGGCGGGCCATCGCGAGGGTGCAGCGGTAGTCGAAGCTGTTCGCGTAGAACCCGTGCGTCTCGCTGGTCTGGGTGATGACGGACCGTTCGAACGCGGCGTTGTGCGCGACAAGCGGCAGGTCGCCGACGTACCGGGCGATCCGCTCGTGGATCTCGGGCCACTCCGGGGCGCCGTGGATGTCCTGCGGGGTGAGCCCGTGCACCCGCTGGATGTTCGGGTCGAACTCCCGCCGTCCCAGCGGAGGCATGATCGCGGTCACCTGCGGCTTGCGGGGCACCCCGTTCACGACGCGGACGACACCCACCTGAATGGGTGAGCTGCGCTGCGTGTTCGCCGTCTCGAAGTCGATGGCGACGAAGTCGGGGATGGATGTCATGTGCCGCCTATGCGCCGGCGTGCCTGTTCGGCAGCGCGGCCGTCAGGGTGTGGACGCGGGGACCGGCACTGCGCGAGCCTGCTTACGCGCCCGGCCCTTCAGGTTCGGGCTGGTGAGGTTCGCGAGCCGACGCTGCTTCTCCTCCAGCCGTGCCTGCTCCTGACGGACACGCCGTTCTGCGAGGAGGATGTCGGCTTCCAGGCTCCGGCGGAGGCGCTTGTACGCGTCCTCCCGGTACGCGTTGATCTGCTCACGTGCCCACCGGGCCGCATCACGGTCCGGGCGAGTGAGCAGTTCGACAGGCAGCAGGAAGTCCTGAACGTGCCCGAATCGCCGTTCGAACCGGACGCGCACGAACCCGGCCTCGACGTGCACGTCGCTGCGGCGACCTCGCAGCAGCGCCTCGAACGCGGCCGGCAGGAACTCCGGTCGCGTCTTCGCGGCCACGTTCGACACCACCTGCAGCGCAGCGTTGATGCGGCGGTGCAGTTCGGTGCTCGCTTCGACCATCTGGTCGATCGTCAGCGTCAGGGTGATGGCGGTCATGGCTCCTCGTCTCCTCCGGCGGGTATGTCCCCCATGCGCGGTCACGGGAACTCGCGCTGACCGCGCATGTGGGAGGACATGAGGTCAGAAGCCACTGTGAAGGTGTCCGCCGAACGTGCCGAGGGTCTCCGCGCCGCGGCGAGCGACCGTTGGCTGCGCGTGCCGTTCGAGGAGCGCATCCTCAACGAGGCGGTCACGATCTGGGAACGGGACTCGAGCGCGTACGAGCACGCCGACCCGCGCCCGGCGAAGATGACCGAGCCGGTCGCCGAGCAGAACCTCGGCAGGTACCTCGCGTACCTGGACCATCTCGCGCAGGAGCAGGAGGAGGACTGGTCGTTCGTCACGCCGGTCGCCGCGCCCGACTCGGTGGTGACGAAGACCTCGACGGTGAAGGTGACGCTGGACCGCGGCATGATCGCGAAGCTGCGCACCCGCCGGTTCGGCGCGGAGGCGGACCTGCGCCGTATCCTCCACGGCCAGTTCCCGCCGCATGTGCTCGGCGACGTCGAGGTCGTCTCCCTCCCTGCGGCCCGCAAGCCGGTCGCGGCCGCCACGGAGGGGAAGGCGAAGACGGTGTACGTCATCAAGCTCGTCGAGGACACGTGGGGTCTGGCTCCCGGAGTGCACAACGCGCTGAACGCGGACTACCCGTCGCAGGCGGAAGCCCGCCAGAAGGCGGTGGCCCTCCTCACCGAGCACCCTGAGCTTCCTGGTCTGCACATCGAAGCTGCCGTCGTCCGCGAGCGGGAGGGCGGCCAGCGGTCACGCGCGCTGGTCACGGTGACCCGTCCGGAGCCTGCGGAAGCCTCCGTCACGCTCCGAGTCACGACCCACACGGTGAAGCCGAACCCGACGGTGGGCGTCTACCACGTGGCGTTCCTGTACAAGCACTGACGCCGCGCGCATAGGCCCATCCATGGCACGACTCCGCCCGGACGAGAAGATCGTCCTCACCACCCTGGCCCTCACCGTCACCGCGTCGCTGTCCCTGCACGGGGCGACCACCCAGCATGACCGGACGGTGACCATCGCCGACCTCAAGGCGGACGTCACCAGCCTCACCGTCGCGTTCAAGGACGCGAACCTGGAGAAGCAGGACGCGCACGCACGGTTCGACGAGCTCGAGAAGCTCCTCGGTGAGCAGGACACCGCGTTCGACTCGACGGAAGGGTTCATCAAGTGAGCCGCGCACTCTCCGTCATCCTCACCGGCGCTCTCGCGTCCGCGGTCATCACCGCCGGCGTCTCAGCGGCCGGCGCCGCCCCGCTGGACGAGCAGGTGACCGCGCTCACCGCGAAGGTGGAGACGACCACCAACAAGCTCGCCGACGCGGAGAAGGCCCGCGACCAGGCGGTCGCTCTCCGCGACGAGACCACGAAGCTGTACGAGACCCGCCAGGCGGTCCTCGACGTCCGCCCCGCGTTCGTGGAGGCGGTCGCGTCCGCGCAGGCGGCGTTCACGTCCGCGAACGGGAAGGTCGATGTGTCCGCGCTGCGTCAGGGCGTCCTCGACGCGCAGGCGACCGTCCTCGCGGAGCGTGAGGACCCCGCAGCCGTCACCACCGCCACCGCCACGGTCGCGAAGGCTGCGGCGGACGCGGCCGCACAGGTGAAGGCGTACGACGACCGGATCGCCGCGGAGAAGGCGGCAGCCGCCAAGCGCGCCGCCCAAAAGCAGCCGAAGACGAACTCCAGCGCACGCAACACCGGCGGCGGTGGCGGCGGCTACAACTGGTTCCAGGACCTCCGGAACCGCCTGAACAACGTGGGCGGCGGCTGGGTGCAGCTGTTCGAGTTCGACGGCCAGTGCGGTTCGGTCCGTGCGGCGGCCTGCTCCTGGTCGACCGGGAAGATCGGTGTCACCCGCGAGATCGCCGGGTGGCGTGAGTCCCGGAAGAACTGGGTGATGGTGCACGAGTACGCCCACCAGATCTACTTCCGCAACATCAACGCGATCAGCAACTCGAACGGTTACCGGAGCCTGTTCGGGTCGAACCCGGAGCTGCTCGCGAACTGCATGGCATCCGCGTGGGGGTACACCGACCACGGCCACAACGGCCAGTGCTACGGCGACCGTCTCAGCTGGGCCCGCTCCATCTGGAACGGCGTCGTCCCCTGGTGACTCCCACCCACAGAGAAGACCCGCGGCTTCGGCCGCGGGTCTTCGTCGTTGGCGTCGGTGGTCTGATCTACGGTCGACTGATGATGAAGTCCTGGGCGCGCGTGGCTGTCGGCACGCCGGCCATCGCCACCGGGCGGCTCGGTACGACGTGCGACGCGATCGCAGCGGCCGGTTGACATCCCACCCTCACGGGCGTGCGCGCGGGGCGCTGGTCTGTCCGCCCACTCCCCTACCCTGAAGACATGGGGAGATGGGATGAGCTGGCCGAGCAGGTGGATCGGTCACAGGTCGATGACGCGCACCGGTACCGGCAGGCCCGGCGAGTGGTGGACCAGGCGGTCGCCGCCGCCCGCGCCGACCTCGAACGTCACGGCAAGGAGATTGCGCGTGTCCTGAAGTCGAAGCGGGTGCCCATCTTCATCCTCAACGACACCCCGCTGTGGATCGACGTGAAGGGATGGACCCTCGAAGTGGTCCCCGGCACGGCGACCACGCACCCGACGTTCTGGAAGCTGGCCGCGAAGGGTGTGTGGTTCAACCACCCCCTGACGGGGCTGAACCTGCGGGTGGGCGACGAGACTCTTCGGAGAGTGTGGGACGTGGAAGCCGGCCGCCCGGCCGCTCCCCTGCCGGTGGAGGGCATGTGGCAGCTGCACCTCGACGAGCGGTTGCAGCCAGTTGTCGGGGCGTCTGACCGCGTGCCCGTCGAGAAGGCGCTCGAGCACGGTCTGGTGCGGCTGCTGACGCGCTGAACTGCGGGGCTCAGACGACCGCGGGTGACACCAGCCGGAGGATCCGTTCGGCGAGCTCGTGAAGCTGCTGCTCGTGTTCGGCGTGCTCGGCTTCCTGACTGATGGTGCGGGCGCGGGCGTTCGCGAGCGCCGCACCCTCCTGCTCGAGGTCCATGTACTGTTCGGCGAGCTCCGCCGCCACCCACAGCACGTCGTCTTCGACCGTGTCCTCATCGAAGACGACGATCTCCCGCAGCGGGGAGATGTCGCGGGCCAGTTCACGGCGGCGTCGTTCGTTCCCGACCCCGAGCCGCCACGCGATGACCGCGGACGCGACGAACCCGATGTGGCCGGCGGCTGTGGTCGCCAGCATCCCGGGCCCGTGCTCGAGTGCGAGGTTCACAGGGACGATGAGCCCGACGATCAGCAGGATCACGCCGACGATGAGGACGGCCAGCGGCCCGGACGCGCGGATGCGGTCGTACTCGGCGGTCATGCCCGGTTCGACGACGACGTCGCCGCGGACGTTGTCAGCCATCGGTGTTCGCACCAACGGTCGCGGGTGCCTCGTCGAGCGCGAAGAACTCCGCGTCCGTGCCCTGCATCTCGATCGGCGCCGTGAACGGGTCGGCGTCCGCGCTGATCGGTGCGGCGGTCCGGTCGTTGAGGGGGAAGAACCCGTCCTCAGCTGCGGCGACCGTGTCCGCTTCGATGAGGCGGCGGGCCTCCTCCGGGTCGGTGGCCGCCAGGCCCGCGGCGACCCACAGCGTCTCGTTGCTGACCGTCTTCGCGTCGAAGGAGACGACCTCCCGGAGAGGCTTGAGCGGCAGGCTCAGCGCGAGCTTGCGGCGGCGGTTCTTCACCGCGAACACGATCCCGAACACCGTCCCGAGCAGGAGCGCGAGCGCGCCGGCGGCGAGGATGAGGACCGACCCGTTCGAGCCCGCCGGGTAGAAGCGCGAGTGGAACGCGGCCTGGACCGCGAGGACAAGACCGCTGACGAAGATGACGGAGCCGTGCGCGAACGCGACGGTGCGGAAGTCGTCGACGCGGGCGGGGTTCACGACACGGTTACGCGAGAGATTCGTTGCCATGCTCGCCTCTATGCGCGCCGGTGTCAGCGGTAGCCGCGCGCTTGGTCGATGAGGTCGAGCACCTGCGCGTAGTTCGGGATGTCGTGGAACCGGATGCCGTGCACCCCGTTTCCGGACCGTTGCGCGAGCCCGCGACCGAAGCCCTGCATGGCCTGGGCGGCGTCGTGGAACACCAGCGTCCCGCACCGGAAGATGCGGTCGAGGATGCCCCGTTCGGTGGTCACCGATGCGATCCGGTCCAAGGGGATCTCCCGGGAGCTCCGGTACAGCACTCCCCACGTCTCGATGAGCCGCCGGTCCGTGACCGTGAACGACGCGTTCCACCAGCGCAGCGCCGGGATGACGACGTACGTGACCTCGACGAGCGCGATGACACCGTGGACGGCCAACTGCCCCCACTCGTCAATCCACGGGAACCCGGTGTCCAGCGGGAAGTACCGCGACACCGCGACGTGCGCGGCGATCAGCAGCAGCTGCAGGACGAACGGCTTGAACAGCACCTTCGGGTGCGTGCGCAGCTGCGCGAGCACCTGCTCGGTCGCGGGAATGGTCATCACGGGCTCCAAGGGGACGAGGTGGTCCCCTTTCACCCTGCGGCGGCGGTGTACGACGACTTCGTGACTCAACGCGCAGCGTCAGCTCATGTGCTGTCACGCCCCGGTCAGGTAGGTCGCGACAGGAGGTTCATCGTGCCCGGCGTGCGCACCACATGACACGCTGACCTCGGCGTGCCACACCCGGTTGCCGCACGCCGCCTGGCCGCGCATGGTGGTGTGGTGACCGATGTGACCTCCATTCGACCGTGCGGACCCGCCCATGAGCGGTTCCTCGCCCTGGACCAGATCAGCACCGCCGCCGACCTCCGCGTCGCCACAGCCGCGAAGGCATACATCGAGCGGATGCTGAATCTCGAGGAGATGGAGTACGTCGAGTTCGGCTGGCAGGAGCCGTGCGAGGGCCCGCAGCTGTACGGGTTCATGACCGTGGACGGGTGGGAGGTCGACGCCAACGGCCGGTCTGCGAAAGGCGGGTTCGACTACGAGGAAGGCTTCGACGACATCGCCGGAGCCATCTCCTTCATCGAGTTGCCGTGGATGGTTGGCGCCGAGGACGCGCCCCGCTCATACGATCGCCGGTGGCGCATCCACCGCAGGAGCGATGTGCCGGATGTCCGCGATGAGTATGGCGCCGCTGTCGCCGCCGCCGCAGATGCTCGCGCCGCCACCGAGGTGGCCGCTATCGCCGCGATCCGGGAACGGCTCCCCCTGAATATGACGACACTCGTTCTCGCGCAGGGGCTTCAGACCGTGTTCTGTGTTGCCAGCTCAGCGAAGAACGGTGCCGGCTCTCACTGGGATGACGACCTGATCAACGAGATGGACCCGTACTGCGAGGCAATCCGCTACGACAGCCCGAGCCAGGCGGCGTTCGACGCCGGGCTTCGGAAGGCTGGCGTCTACTTCGAGGTGGACCGTCGCTCCTGACCGGGAGCTCGATGTGAGCCCCGCCGGAATCCGGCGGGGCTCACATGACTTCTGACCGAGCTCAGCGAGGTCAGAAGTCCCAGTCGTCGTCCTGCAGAGCCTCCACGCGGCCGACGGTGTAGCTGGACCCGCTTCCCGAGAAGAAGTCATGGTTCTCGTCTGCGTTCGGGCTGAGCGCGGACAGGATGGCGGGGTTCACGTCGGTCACCGACGCGGGGAACATCGCCTCGTAGCCGAGGTTCATGAGCGCCTTGTTCGCGTTGTAGTGGAGGAACTTCTTCACGTCCTCGGTGAGGCCGACCTCGTCGTACAGGTCCTGGGTGTACTCGACCTCGTTCTGGTGCAGCTCGAACAGCAGCTCGTACGCGTACTCGCGGAGTTCGTCCCGCTCGGCGTCCGTGAGCTTCTCGATGCCCTTCTGGAACTTGTAGCCGATGTAGTAGCCGTGGACGGCCTCGTCGCGGATGATGAGGCGGATGAGGTCGGCGGTGTTGGTCAGCTTCGCGCGGGCCGACCAGTACATCGGCAGGTAGAAGCCCGAGTAGAACGCGTAGCTCTCGAGGAACACGGACGCGATCTTGCGCTTGTGCGGGTTGTCGCCACGGTACCGGTCGAGGATGATCTGCGCCTTGCGCTGCAGCTGCGGGTTCTCCTCCGACCAGCGGAACGCGTCGTCGATCTCCTGCGTCGAGCACAGCGTCGAGAAGACGGACGAGTAGGACTTCGCGTGCACGGACTCCATGAACGCGATATTCGTGAGCACCGCCTCCTCATGCGGGGTCTGCGCGTCCGGGATGAGGGAGATGGCGCCGACCGTGCCCTGCACGGTGTCCAGGAGGGTCAGGCCGGTGAACACCCGCATCGTGAGGAGCTTCTCGGCGTCGGTGAGGGTCGCCCACGACTGCACGTCGTTGGACAGCGGCACCTTCGCGTCGAGCCAGAAGTTGCTGGTCAGGCGGTTCCAGACCTCGAGGTCCTTGTCGTCGGTCACGCGGTTCCAGTTGATGGGCCTGACGATGGCGCTCATGGTTCTCCTAGCTGGGGGTCGTAGAGTCGGGGGTTGGCGGGCGGTGGAACGACCTTGTCGGGCAGCCAGAACGGGTGACCTCCACGCGGCCCGCCGGCGTGCTCTATGCGCGCGGGTGATTCTCATGTACGCGGTGAGCTCGGACTCTCACCCCTGTCGAGGCTCTTCTCCGGAGTGCCACCGCGTCCTCTCACAGGTCCGATGACGACCAAGGCACATCCTTTGCCGCAGCTCCCATCCGGAGTGGCGCCGCGGTCGCAGTTCCATGACGACGCTCACCATCCCGATCCCCGTCCCCTCCCCTGTCCTGTCGCAGCGCGTGTCTCGTACCGCGCATAGAGAGGGCATGGAATCGACAGTTGCCGTTGCGCCCCTTTCCCCTACCCCGATGCTTGAGCGTGACCGGGTGGAGGGCACGAACGCGATGCGCGGCCTGTTGTTCGGTGTGCTCTTCTCGCTCCCCGTCTGGGCGGGCATCATCTGGGGCGTATCAGCCCTGTGGAACGCGCTGGTTCACTGAGCGGCGGTGAACGCGATCGCCCACCGCAGGTGCGGGATGACGGCGCGGCGGCTCACCGGCTGACGGGCCCCATCCGGCAGCAGCCGCAGGCATGACCCTGCCGCGACGATGAACGCTTCCGACCGGGCAAGCACGACCGACGTCTCCGGCCTGTCGATGCGTTCCTCCACGCCGAGGTCGTAGTCCGACCCGTCCAGCACGGCCAGGACCGGTTCGGTGACCGTGTCGAAGTTCCGGCTCGTCAACCGCGCCCGCGCACCCGATGCCACCTCCCCGGGCAGGCAGTCCACCCACCCGGACGCGGGTGACCCGTGGCGGAGTCGTTCCAGCGTCTCCCACCCGCCTTCCAGGTCGCTGTGGTGGCCGGGCCGTAGGTCGGTGGTCTTCACCCAGCGGCCGTCAATGACGGCGTACACGCTGTCGGCCGTGATGTACGCGAAGCGATCACTCATGGCCAGGCATCCACAGGTGAGCGAGCAGACCGTAGTGGTCGCTGACGGTCAGCTCCCGCCCGTCTGACGCGGTGAACGGCTCCGTCGCGATGCGGCGGCAATGCACAGGCTCCCCAGCCTGGCCGTACACCCACTCGTACACGAACAGGTAGTCGATCCGGCGCCGCGGCATCCGCTCCGGCCTGTAGGGCGAGCCGGGTCTGCTGCTCGCGGTCGCGATGGACAATGCCAGCGGGTCACCGGTGGTGTGCTCGAGCACGCCGAGGTGTGCGGCCACGTCCACCCAGACAGTCGAGTGGCCCAGGTGGTGGTCCATCCCGGTCAGGTACCGGATGGGAGCGGAGTCGGGGACCGCGTTGAGGTCACCGCCGAGGATGATGACAGGGCGAGTCGCGGAGTCCAGGTGGAGCCCGCCTTCGGTGAACAGGTGGCGGGCGAGCTCGTCGATGGATCGGAGCTGTTGCAGCCGCGTCCCGGTCGCGTGCGAGCCCCACGCCCCGTGGTGGCTGACAATCACGACCCGGCGCCCGTCGACGACGGCGCCGGCCGCGGCCGGCTGGATGTCGGGGAATCCTGCGGGAGCGCCGATCGGGGCGAGCTCGTGCTTGGAGATGATCGCGTTGTGGTGCTCGCGGGTGTTCGTCTGGGTGAGGAGCACGTGCGGCATCCCCAATGCGGCGCTGAGGTGGGTCAACGCGAAGTACTCGCCCTTCTTCGGAGCGCGGATCTCCTGCAGCAGGAAGTCGAGGTCTTCGGTGATGAGCTCGGTGATGAGGTGCTGGACACGTTCGCGCAGCGCAGCCGGGTTGACGAGCAGATTGAGCGTGGCGACGCGAAGCACTGAGGCGACCTCCGAGAGCGGGCTGATTCGCCCTGTACCCTGCGGCGGGACGGAGCACGCAACTCCATGTGAGAGAATGGAGCGTCAGCTTCTGGGGCCCTGCTGACCTTCCACAGGAGTCCCCACTTTGAGCGCCAACCCCCTGAACGACGAGCTGACGCGCGCTGCCCGCCGGTCACGGATCGCCCTCGGTGCGATCATCATGGCACCCGTCGTCGCGATCGGGATCGCGGTCCCCGCGACCGTGTACGCCGTCTCCGTCCCCGATGGGGAAACGGTGGCGGTCACCGACAGCCTCCTTCTGCCCTCCCAGGACCCGGCGCCTGCGCCCGCGCAGGCAGGGACCGCCGCCGAACCGGCCGAGCCGCAGGAGGAGGAAGCGCCCGCGGACGTCGCTGCCGAGCAGTCCGTGTCGCATCCGGCGCCCGCGCAGCCGCAGGAGGCCCCCGAAGCCCCAGCCCCGGCGCCCGCGGCACCGGCGCCGCAACCGCAGCAGCAGCAGCAGCAGCCGACCGCTCCGCGGCAGCAGCAGCCTGCCCCGCCGAAGCAGGTCACACCTGTGCCGGTGAAGCCGCCGGTGACCCCGGGCAAGCGTGACGATGGGGTCGTCACCGTTGAGCCGCCCGCGCCGGTGGACACCAGGCCGGGCTGGTCAAACCAGTCGAACGGGAAGCCGCAGGGTCGGGGCTGGGGCAACAGCCGGTACGACCGCGACGACGACGACCGGCACGACCGCGACGACGAGCGGCACAAGCGGGACCGCTGAGTTGCGGCCGCAGGCGCGGCGTCGTTCAGAGGTGTGCGAGGGCGACGCATCCGGCGAGGAGCAGTGCCCCTGCTGTCATTACCGCTGCAGCGCACGTCGATCGTCGCATCTGTCCCCCAGTCCCCAGTCCCCAGTCGCTCACCGCGATGCCGCTCATACTGCCAGAGGCAGGGCCTCCCGGACAGGGGCGATTCTCACCCCGCCTCGTGTTCCATGAGCTCGCGGATCCGGGCGAGCTCACGGTGGATGCCGGCGAGGTGGCGGAGCGCTTCGTCGTACCGCCATTGTTCGGGTGCGCGGTTGCGGGCGAGCAGGTCCCGGCGGGCGGCTGCGATGTCTGCGGCGTCCGGGCGTTCGGCGAGCCGTTGCT
>Ga0180215_1004973_pt1 | contig 11567 bp, 9 predicted proteins | sample eDN3rd37CBELigBY_FD_128871 | JGI IMG/M metagenome (GOLD analysis project Ga0180215, IMG submission 128871) | Enriched backyard soil microbial communities from Emeryville, California, USA - eDNA 3rd pass 37_C BE-Lig BY (version 2) (version 2) | ecosystem: Environmental > Terrestrial > Soil >...
CATGCGCCGCTCAGCGCGTGGCCGCCGTCACCGCCCCAGGAACTGGCATCTCCGCCGGTTCCCTCGCCGCCCGTCGCATCGCCTGTCCAGGCTGATCCGCCAGTACCTGCACCGCCATCACCGCCAGCACCACCGGTGCCACCGCCCGAGCCGGTGCCGCTGCCGGTACCTGTGCCGGTTGCCGGGGCAGAGGCCGAGCCGCCTGCGCCGCCATCACCGCTCGCGCCGCCTGCGCCGCCCGCACCGCCCACGCCACCAAGGCCGGAAGCCCCGCCTGCACCAGCCGGTGCGTCGCCGCCCGCGCCGCCATCGCCGGAGTTACCGCTGGTCCCGGTGTTGTTGGAAGTCGGGGTGCCGCCGCCGAGCAGGTCTGCCGCGATACCAAGCGCGCCGGCATCGCCGGTAGAACCTGTACCGCCGCCGTCACCGGCAGTGCCGGAGCCGCCGTCACCAGCGTCACCGGAGTCGCCGCCGCTGCCGCCGTAGTCGCCATCGCCGCCATTGGTCTGGCCGCCTTCGCCACCGGCCGCGAACGCAGCCGCTGCCCCAAGGCCCAGACCGGCGCCGATGCCGACGCCAACGCCGTCACCGCCGCTGGCTCCGCGGCCGCCATCGCCCAGCCCGCCGGTGGCCGAGCCGGACTCGCCATAACCGCCGGAACCTGCGCCGCCTGCAGCCGTGCTGCCGCCGCCTGGGCCGGCGGTTGCAGTGCTGCTGGCAGCACCCCCGGTCCCGTTGCCGCCGGTTCCATTGCCCCCAAATGCCCAGCCGCCGAACCCACCATCGCCGCCATCGGCGTAGGCGGAACCGCCGCCACCACCACCGCCGCCACCGCCGGCGATGCCGTCACTAGCATGCGCAATGCCGCCTTGGGCATTCAGGTCCTGCGTGAAAGTGCCAGTATTCTGGACGTTGGCACTTCCCAGCGTGTCGTTATCCTGCAGGTTGGCGTTCTGGCTTATGACGTTTCCGACGTCGTTGCCTTGACCGTTCAACGAGCCGCTCAGCACATTGTTGAACTTGGCATTGAACATGCCGTTTATATCGCTATCGGTCATGTCGATATCGGCAAAGTCGTCGTCGGAAGGCTCATAGCCCGCGAGGTCGACAGCCACCTTCACCTCGACGTCCGTCGCGTTCAGGTTGGCATTGGCGTTGAAATTTCCGTTCAGATTGCCGTTGCCATTCCCGTTATGGTTGCCATTGTCGTTGTAGTTGGCGCTGTACTGCTCCTGGCCTTGCCCCTGTCCCTGTTCCTGCAGGCCAAGCTGAGCCTGACCCTGAAGCTGGGCTTGAAGTTCAGCCTGCTCCTGGGCCTCCGTCTGCGTCTGATCCTGCGTCTGATCCTGTGTCTGGTCCTGGCTGCTGTCGTCCGAGTTCGGGTCGTACCAGTCGTTGCTGTACTTGCGTGACATGCTCGTGTCCTCGGTTGCAGAACCGCGACAGCTTGACCGCTATTCATCTCCTTAGTGGCCTTCACCGCGCGGATGCTTGAACATCTGGTGAGTGGGTGGGGCTTGAGCGCGCAAAGACGCGATCATCCGCCCCGTGGAGGGGTGTGGGCTTCCTGGACGCGTGCCTCCCTTGCATGACGTTCGGAGGTTTTCTTGGAGAAACGTACGGCCTGACACTTTTCGACTTGAGATCAGCCGCCTTCTCTTGATCGCCATCCGTAACAACGCATGCAGTGTGGCCCGCGCTTTGCACCTCGATAAGCCGATACTTCGGTCTAGACGCTAGGTTGCTGATCGAATGATCTGGGACCTGATCGGACGATCAGGTTGCTGGCGGCCCCAATGTTGGGGAGCTGCGATCACCGCTTGGTTCCCGAAGCCGACGTGCGCCCCTGACAGATGCCGCGAAACTACCGGTGCTTCGACCGGATTCGCCGCCATCGAGAGCTGAAGGAATGATATGAGCGATGTTTTCCTTGGCGCGGTCGGGGACGCCAGCTTTCTGATCGAAAGGTGTAGGACCTGGGTGACGATCACACGGCCGTCGTAACCCTATGTCGGGAAGCCGTACTCTTCAGTGATCTTCCAGAACTGCCTGTTGATTTTCACCAAGGAGGCGATGCTGGCCTTTATTCTGGCGATCTCGCCGTCATCAAGGGCTTCGATTTTGCCGTACTTTATGGTGTCTTTGGCATCGAAGATGCGCATCAACTGCGTCATTCCTTCGCCGCTGTCCGGATCGAATGAATATATGCAGTGATTGAACTTGTTGCGAAGCTTTGCCTCGTCAAGAAGTCGCCCGGTTGCTTCGAGCACGTCTGCGCGGCACTCTGCCGGCGTCGACTGCATCTTGGCCAATCGTTCGACGAGATCGATGCGCGCGCGCGGCGTGTTGAGCGTGAGAAAGATGACGATGGCCGTTTCCTTGTCGACCTTCGCCAGCCCTGCGATCATGTGGATGAGGAGGCTTTCCGTGTTGGTCCACGTATAGTTCAGTTGCCCAATCAGAAGTAAAACGTCCTGAAGCCTTGGCATGAAGATCAGGGCAATATGCCGGTTTGTCCGGCCGCTTCGATCGTGGCAAGGCCGGCCGAAGCGGCCGCGCTGTTGCTTCGCTCGAGATAAAGGATTGCGGCTTCGGTCCGGTTGTGAACGCCGAGCTTGGTGATGATGTTGTGGATGTGCAGCTTCACCGTGTGTTCGGAAAGGCCGAGATCGGCTGCAATGATCTTGTTCTGCCGGCCCCTCGCCACCGCCGAAAGGATCTCCAGTTCGCGTCCGGTAAGGTCGCCGAAGCCAGGTTCGTCCGGCAGGTCCATCGGCGGAGGAACGACGTGCCTTGGCACGGCTTTCGGTTCCACGGCCCCCCGGTGGCGACAGGCGGATGCCGGGAAATACTCGCCTCCGTTGAGAAGGATGCGCAGGATGGACAGCAGCACGTCCAGGTTGACGTTGAACGGCACGATGCCGTGCACCATGCCAGCCTCGACGTATGTCCAGTGCGCACCAAGTCCCTGGCCATCGCCATCACTCATGATCGCAATGTGCGCCCAAGGGTGATGCCTGCAGATCTCGTCGTAGAATATGGCGAGATCCGCCATCTGCCGGACGTCGACCAGAATGAGCTGGGCCTCCCGTTCGCCTGGACCACACGCGGAGCGAAGCTCGGCAACGTAGCGAAGGGATATCCAGGGAAACTCCCGCGTTATCGCGGCCTCGAGTGCCGCAGACAACTCGCCATGACGCGAGACGAATAACAAAGTCTGCAGGAAACCTACTTCAGGCCGCGCGACACTCGCGCGCTGCCCTTTGGACGCAGCCGTGCGCTTCACCGACCCGGGTATCATTAGTGGTATCTCCCGCCCCAGGCATGAGTACGACGCAAATGCCTTATAGCCTTTTCCTATAGCTTAATAAACAAGATGGTTTGGCGGAATAGGAAGAGTTGGTTATGTAACAGAACGTGATAATGGGGTTTAGCTCAAACGGTATCTGAAAGAGTCGTTGCGCTGCACCAAATCTCGCTAAATTGAACATCAGAACGATAGTAAGCGAATATAGCCGGATTTCGATCGGGAAAACAATAGACACTGCCCAGAGGGTGTCGGCCACAACTGGGATAGGGTTGCAATTTCTGGTCGAGCGGGCTGTTGCTGATTTTGTTCGACAATTTTACCTGCGGAACCACGCGCGATGGAAGCCGACTGCACGTCAGACGGGGACAGCACAGTTCCCGGCAATATTCGGCTCCGGTCCATGCCGGGAGGCAGCCAAGCTGCGTTGCCGGTGCTTGCAGCGCGCTGAGGACCATGGGGGCGGAACGTTTGTGGGCGTTTGGGAGAGAGAGGCTTCACCCCGCGGCGGCCTTGATGAAATGGCTAGCGCAGGAACCGTGCAAGATCGACCTTGTACTCTCTTGCGCAAGTGTGGGCTGGGTCAGCACGATCCTGGATCTCCGATGTTCCTTCAAGCCAGGAGTGCCCCCGACAGCATACCCGATCGAACGGCGTCGGTGACGCCGCAAAACTAGTCTGCACTGCCTCTGGCGAGGTTTCTCGAAGAAACGACGACTAGGCTGCTCTTTTGTGCGGACGCCTCCATGTCGTCGCGTGAGACAAAGCCGACGCTGGGTATGTTGCGCCAGCACCTGCAAGCTGCCGGCTCTATATCCGCAAATCCCGCAGATATGGGTTCGCTTCTGCCGACGCAGCGAAGGCTTCGGGGCGGAGGTCTGTGACGAGGAGGGATTCCAAGGTTTCGTCAGCGGCGGCAAGCAGGGTGCCGTCGGGGGCGGCGATGGTGGAGAGGCCGGCATAGGCAAAGCGGTCGTCGGCACCGCAGTGGTTCACATAGGCGACGAAGACCTGGTTTTCGAAGGCGCGCACCGGGATCATGCTGCGTGCGATGAATTCTGCGTGGCCAGAAGCGGGGAGGGCGGTTGGCACGGCGACGAGGTGCGCGCCGGCCTGCGCCAGCCGGCGCACGTTCTCCGGGAACTCGACGTCGTAGCAGATCAGGATGCCGATCCTCAGGCCGCCATGCCCCACGATGCAGGCGGACGGTTCGGCGGCCGTGAAGAGGCCGCGCTCGTAGTCGCCGTAGAGATGCGACTTGCGATAGACGGCCGGCGGCTTCCGGCCGTCGACGAAGACCGCGCTGTTGTAGGTCCGGCCGTCCGCATCCTCCGCGAATCCGGCGAGGATGGCGATGCCGGCGTCGCGGGAGATTTCGGCGAGGTGGGCAAGGGCATCACCCTCCGGCGGCTCGGCGAGATGGCGCATCGCCTCGCCCGCGCCATAGCCGGGAAGGGCGAGTTCCGGCGCGACGAGCAGTACGGCGCCGCGGTCCGCGGCCCCGCGGGCGGCTTGCCAGATCCGTGCGAGGTTGGCGGCTTGGTCGCCTGCGCGGGCGCGCATCTGCAGGGCGGCGATCCGCATCAGCTTTCGTCCGAGCGCATCGCGCCGAGCAGGCGCGGCAGGTCGCCGAAGCGCGCGATCAGCGAGAAGACGAGCGCGGCGATTGCCACGAAGAAGATGGAGACCGAGGCCATGGTCGGCGTGTAGCCGTAGCGCAGCGCGTTGAAGATCTTGATCGGCAGGGTCTCCACCGTGAAGCCGACCGTCATGTAGGCCACGATGTACTCGTTGAGGGACAGCACGAAGGCGAAGGCGTAGCCGGAGACGAGATAGGGCAGGATCAGCGGCAGCACGACCGTCCGCAGCACGGTGCGGTCGTCGGCGCCCATGGTCGCGGCGGCCTCGACCAGCGAGCGGTCGATCGAGGTGAAGCCGAGCGAGAGCGTCACCAGCGGCAGCGTCACGAAGAAGATCGCGTGGCTGATGACGGCCGTCCAGGGCTGGCCGTAGACGCCGAGCGTGGCCCAGAAGGTGAGCAGGCCGAGCGCGGTGATGACCGGCGGCAGGATGAAGGGCGCGACGCCCAGCAGGCGGAAGACGTTGGCCCAGGGTGCGATGCGCCGCCACAGGAACCAGGAGAGCGGCAGCGCGATCAGCACCGCGAGAGCTGCCGACAGCGCGGCGAGCACGATCGAGGCGATGAGGGCGGCGCGCCAGCCCGGATCGGTGAAGATCTGCGCGTACCAGGCGAGCGAAAAGCCCTGCGGCGGGAAGATCAGCGACTGCTTCTCGTTGACCGAGACGCCGGCGACCACCGCCAGCGGCAGCGCCATGAACACCGCGACGATCGCGAAGCCGATGAATTTCAGAAGGCGCGCGTTCATGTCGCCTCCCGGCGCGCGCCGACGAGGAGGGTCAGCCCGACCAGCGCCAGAGAGATGAGCACGAGGAACACTGCCATCGCGGCGGCGAAGGGCATGTTGGACTGGTAGATAGCCCGGTCGGTGATGTGCACCGAGAGCGTCCAGTGCTGTGGCCGGCCGAGGATCTGGGGCAGCAGGTAGGAGCCAAGCGCGAAGACGAAGACCATGATGAGGGTCGCCATGATCGTGTTCCTGAGCGCCGGCACGATGATGTCGAAGAAGCCGCGCAGCGGCGAGGCGCCGAGCGTGCGAGCGGCTTCCAGCAACGTTGGGTCGAGCCGTACCAGGGCCGGGTAGAGCACCAGGATCGTGTAGGGCATGGCCTGGTAGACCATCGCCGTCAGCACCGCACCGAAGCCCGGCAGCAGCGCCTCCGGCTCCGCCATCAGCCCGGCCGCGACGAGCAGGTTGGTGATGCCCGCCGTCCGCGAGAACAGCGTCGACCATGCAAAGCCGATGATTACTTCCGACAGCGACAGGATCGAGAGCAGGCAGACCAACCAGACGATCTGCACGCGGCGGGAGGACTTGGTAAGCAGGTAGGTGAAGGGGAAGGCGATGGCCACGCAGATCACCGCCACCATGACTGCGAGCATCAGCGAGAAGCCGAGCACGCCGGCGAAGAATGTCGAGAGGAAGCGGCCGTAGTTCTCGAGCACGAGATCGGGCGTGTAGAATCCGCCCTGCTGGCGCCGGAAGAAGCTCACCGCGATCATGGTGGAGAACGGGACCACGAAGAAGACGACCAACATCGCCGCCGGGAATGTCAGCGGCGCGTAGTCGGCAAGGCGGCGCGGCGGCTCGCGTCTCATCGCTCGACCACCACGCAGCTTTCGGCCGGCAGGGTCACGCCCACCGTGGCGCCGGCTTCGAGGTCGCCGCGCTGGCGCGGCGTGGTGACGGCGACCAGCATCGTCCCGCCAACATCGACGAAGGTCTCGATCGTGCCGCCGAGGTCGCGCACGAAGGTAACCCTGCCGGTTAGGCCGGAGCTCGCATCGTGGCCGAGATGCACGTCTTCAGGTCGCACCGAGACGAGGCCCCTGCTCAGCCCATCCGGCAAGGCGAGCCCTGGCACGGCGTGCCCGAGCACGACGGCGCGGCCGCTGCTGTCCCGCTCGACCGGCAACAGGTTGGTGGAGCCGATGAAGTCGGCCACGAAGGCGTCGGCCGGGCGGCGATAGATCTCGATCGGCGGCGCGGCCTGGCGGATGCGGCCATTGCCCATGACGACGACCAGGTCGGCCATGGTCATCGCCTCGCGCTGGTCGTGGGTGACGACGATGGTCGTGATGCCGAGCTTCTGCTGGAGCTGACGCAGTTCCACCTGCATCGCCTCGCGCAGCTTGGCGTCCAAGGCGGAGAGCGGCTCGTCGAGCAGGAACAGGCGCGGCGAGAGCGCCAGCGCCCGGGCTATCGCGACGCGCTGGCGCTGGCCGCCGGAAAGCTTCGAGACCGGTCGCCCGGCATAGCCCGGGAGCTGCACAAGCGCGAGCAGTTCCTCAGCACGTCTGCGCTGCTCGTCCTTCGTGACGCCGCGGATGCGCAACGGATAGGCGACGTTCTCACCCACGGTCAGGTGCGGGAACAACGCCAGCGACTGGAAGACCATGCCGAAGTTGCGCTTGTGGGTCGGCACCGGCGTGATGTCCTCGCCGTCGATGCGGATCGCGCCGGCGCTGGGCTCCTCTAGACCGGCAATCATGCGCAGCAGGGTGGTCTTGCCGCAGCCGGACGGCCCGAGCATGCAGACGAAGGCGCCATTGGGGATGCGCAGCGTCACGTCGTCGACCGCGCGAAACTCGCCGAAGGTCTTGGTGACGTTCTCCAGAGACAGTCCGGACATGGTTCTTCCCTGATCGGCGAGGGGCGGCGCCAAAGACTATACGACTGGTGGCGCGGAAATCAGCGGCAAGATTCTGCGGGTTGCAGACGGATCATCGGGTACGTGCGCGGCGACCGAGGCGGGGCGCCGGAAGGCCGGACGCGCGCCGATAAGGTGACGGTCCCGCCTCGGGTGAGCGGAGCGGACGAGAAGCCCGGCCCCCGCTCCGGCAGGGATGGCTTGCGCCACCCCGAAGCCCTGACCTTACCCGGCGATCATCTCCGTCCACTTCTGGTTCAGCCAGTCCGACTTGGTCTGGTAGAGGTCGTAGCGCGGGATGATCGGGTCGATGTCGGACGACACCGCGGCGAATTCGGCGTCGGTCAGGTCGAGCAGTTCGCGCTTCACCGTCGGCGCCGTGCCGACCTTGCGCGACAGCTGGGCCTGGATCGCCGGCTGGCACATGTAGTCCACGAAGATGAGGGCCTCTTCGCCCTTCTGCGAGGCGCGCGAAAGCGCCCAGCAGCCGGAGTCGAGGATGCCGCCTTCCTTCGGGAAGGTCGAGCGGACCGGGTGGCCGTCAGCAGCGGCGAGGCCCGTCACGTCGTGGTAGTACTGGCCCATCGGGATTTCGCCCGACTTCAGCGCCTGCTCGAACTGCGCCTCGTCGCGGTACCACAGCCTGACGTTCGGCTTCACCTCGGCGAGCTTCTCGAAGGCCTTGAGCTGGCCTTCCTCGGTATCCAGAGCGTTGGTGCCGCCCATGAAGGTCTTGGCCGTCACCTCGAGGAGGAACGAATTCGAGACGAGGGCGAGCAGGCCGAGCCGGTCCTTGTTGGCCGGATCCCACAGCGCCGCCCAGGAGTCCGGCGCTTCCGGATAGACTTCGGTGTTGGTCACCAGCGTGATGTACCAGGCAACGGCGCCGATGCCGGCGACGCGGCCGTCCGGATATTTCGAGACGAAGCGGTCGAGCAGGTTCGCGCTGTTCGGCATCTTGGCGAGGTCGAGTGGGGTCCAGAGCTCGGTGGCCTGGCCCTTCAGCATGGCGACCTGGCTCATCATCGAGAGGTCGGCGGGTGCCTGGCCGGCCTTCGCGGCCTGCTCGAGCTGGACGAGCCAGGCCTCGCCGGTCGGCTCTGCCACGGACTCCACCGCGATGCCGGTCGTCTTGGTGAACTCGGGGAAGATGTTCTTGTCGAAGCTGTCCTTGAAGTAGCCGCCATAGACGCCGACCTTCAGCGAGCGCTCCTGGGCGCGCAGGATGTTGGGCATGGCGAGCAGCCCGGCCCCGGCGAGGCCGGACGCGAGCACCGTGCGGCGGCTTGGACCCGTCTTGCGCATTTCGGTCATCGACATTTCTCCTCTTGATATGGCCGTCCGGCCCTGTTCCCAGTCTTGTTTTCGTTGCTTCCGCTGTTTCTAGCGGTTCCTTGTCGCCGGACTGAATACCATCAGGCTCAGGATCTCGAACAGCATCTGGGCGCCGGCATGGGCGGTGTTGGTGTTTGCATCATATTGCGGCGCGACCTCGACGACATCGCCGCCGACCAGATTGACGCCTTTTAGCCCGCGCAGCAGTTCCAGCGCCTCGCGCGTGGTGAGCCCGCCCACCTCCGGCGTGCCGGTGCCGGGCGCGAAGGCCGGGTCGAGGCTGTCGATGTCGAAGGAGAGATAGGTCGGACCGTCGCCGACAACGTCCAGCGCCTTGGCGATGACGGCGGGGATGCCCATGGCCGAGATCTCCTCGGCATGGATCACCGTCATGCCGGCGTCGTACGAGAACTCCCAGAGATATTCCGCAGGGCCGCGAATGCCGATCTGGATCGTGCGGGCCGGGTCAAGCACGCCGTCGAGCACCGCGTTGCGGAACGGTCCGCCGTGATGGAACTTTGTCTGGTCGAAGGCACCGCCGGTGTCGCAATGCGCGTCGATATGGATCAGGCCGACCGGGCGATCCTTGCCCACGGCCCTGAGGATCGGATGGGTGATCGAGTGGTCGCCGCCGACCGACAGCGGCAGCACGCCGGCCCCGACGATCTTGCGGACATGCGTCTCGATGTCGGCGTGGGACTGCTCCAGCCGGTAGCGGCTGGCGAACGGAACGTCGCCGATGTCGGCGACGGAAAGCTCGAAGACCGGCGCGCAGTCGAGCACGTGGTTGTAGGGGCCGATGCGCTCGATGGCGCGCAGCGCCCGCGGTCCGAAGCGTGAGCCCGGGCGATTGGTGACGCCGAGGTCCATCGGCACGCCGAGTAGCGCGACCTGGAGGTCGCCAAAATCGGGGTTCGCAGGGTCGATCGGGTGGTAGGGGGCCGAAAGCAGGGTAGGCACGCCTGCATAGGGCGCGAGCCGGGTCCCGGCCTTGGAGAAAATGCGGTCAGCAACGCGGCGGAAGCGCGGATCGAACAGCTCGCCGCCATGGCCCTCGCCGTACTTCGCCCTCAGCGCTTCGAGCCTCTCCTGGTGCGAGCCCATGAACTGCCTTCCCATTCTCGTGGCGGGGCACGCAGCTCCATCAGGGCGCGTTTCTCCGTCCACGTCCGTTCAAGATTGTTGAATGGTGGTGCAGAGAAGTTGAAAAGGCAATTGATATTGTTGTAGCCCCAGATGTGAGAAAAACTAACAATCGGGAGCGTTCGTGGTTAAGCGCCTGCCTCCGCTCAATCCTCTGCGCGCCTTCGAGGCGGCGGCGCGGCACGGCTCGCTCACCAAGGCGGCGGCCGAGCTCAACGTCACCCACGGCGCGGTGAGCCACCAGATCCGGGCGCTGGAAGACGCGCTGCAGGTGCGGCTGTTCGAACGCGCCGGGCAGCGGCTGAGACTGACCGGCCACGGCGCGGAGCTGCTGCCGGCGGTGACTTCAGCCTTCGAAAGCATAGAGGCGGCCACCGCGCGCATGACGCGGCCGACCACCTCGGGGTCCCTCACTGTCACGTGCGTGCCGGCGCTGCTGTCGCTCTGGCTCATCCCGCGCATCGGTAGCTTCCTCGCGCGCTACCCGGAGATCAGGCTTAAGCTCGACGCCTCCAACGATCCGGCCAACATCCGCTCGCCGGACGTCGACATCGCCATACTCTACGGCGACGGGAGCTGGACCGACTGCTGGCTGAAGCTGTGGTCGAGGCTCAACCTGTTTCCCGTGGTCAGCCCGACGCTCATCAACAATCGGCCGATCCGCACGATCCGCGACCTCGGCGAGCACGTCATGCTGCATGCCGACGACGGGCGCGAATGGCACACTTGGCTGACCGCCGCGGATGCCCTCGACCTTGACCCGCCACGCCAGCTCCACCTGTCCGACGCGAGACTCGCGATCGAGGCAGCCCTGCATGGCCACGGCGTGGCGCTGGGCGACACGCTGACGGCCGCCAGCCTGCTCGCCAAGGGCCAGCTCGTCGCCCCGTTCAACCTTGCCGTGCCCGCTGCCGACGATTTCTACGTGGCCTGCCGCAGGAATGTCCGCGCCACGCCGATCGTCAGCGTCTTCATCGACTGGCTGTTTGCCGCACTCGAGGAAGACAACGCGCGCGCCGAGCCGCAGGTGGCTGCCCGCCGAACGATTCGCCGCCCCGCCGAGCTCGCGCGCCTGCCTCGCCAGGCGCGGCCAGCTGCCGGGCGGAAGGTTCGGGAACGATAGCGCGCCGTGTTCCTGGAGCCCACGTTCCGCTGACGGGAGTTTTCGCCTTCTCGGACGTTCGGGGCCTGTGGCGAGTGCAATCCGGAACGCGGGCGCATGCATTTGGCTCAGTCGCGACAGGGCCATGTATGAAAGGCGTAATGCCGACCTCATGCTCAGCCGAAGCACATGTGAGGTAATCTCAAAATGCGCTGACATTCGCGTGACGGGTGCGATGAAGGCGCTTGTGTGGACTCGGGGGCGCGAATATATAGGCCCGCACATCGCAGGGGTTGATGGGATGAATCGTATGAGTGGTCTCGTAGATTCGGACTACGTGCCTTCGGAAGACGAGCCTTTCATGAACGAAAGGCAGAAAGCCTACTTCAG
>Ga0180215_1004975_pt1 | contig 11566 bp, 9 predicted proteins | sample eDN3rd37CBELigBY_FD_128871 | JGI IMG/M metagenome (GOLD analysis project Ga0180215, IMG submission 128871) | Enriched backyard soil microbial communities from Emeryville, California, USA - eDNA 3rd pass 37_C BE-Lig BY (version 2) (version 2) | ecosystem: Environmental > Terrestrial > Soil >...
AAGCGCAGCGTATCGAGAAAAAGCAACCAATGCAATTTATCAAGGTATTCTCAACTATTACGGAAAAAAATAAGATAATAAAACAAACAGATCATTAAAGGTTCTGTTTGTTTTATTATCGAAATAAATTAAGTGATGGGTTAAGTATTAAAAAATGATTTAACTAAAATTCTTTAACGAATATGTAACGAAATTGTAAAAAAGTCGTCTTATTAAATGTAAGTCAAAAATGTAATGAATTAACACTTCTAACCTTGATATATTAAGGAAATAATAGAAGCATGACAATGATAGTATTACGATTGAACAACAAAAACTTAAATTGAAATATTTTAGGAATATGATACACTAATTTAAGAATTTGAAAATGATTTTAAAGGAGATCTTCCAATGGACATTCGTTTAATAATAGCGTTTCTCGCATCTTTTATAACTGTCCTAATAGTGACTCCGTTTGTTATAAAACTTGCCATAAAGATAGGAGCAACTGATAAGCCAAATCATCGAAAGGTTCATCAGAAAGTGATGCCTCGTCTCGGAGGATTAGCTATTTTTATCGGCGTTTTTGTTGGATTTTTTGCAAGCGGTCTTTATAAGGAAAAAATGACCGGAATTATATTGGGAGCTCTTATAATTATTATTATTGGAATTCTCGATGATAAATACCAATTGTCTGCAAAAGTAAAATTTATTGGGCAAATTGGTGTTGCAGGTATTATTGTAAGTACGGGATTAACAATTGATTTTATAAGTATACCCTTTGTTGAAAAAATTAATTTAGGCATATGGGCTATACCAGTAACTATATTTTGGATAGTAGCGATCACTAATGCGATTAATTTAATTGACGGTTTGGATGGACTAGCAGCGGGTATATCTTCAATTGGTATTGCAACTATTGCAATTATGGCAGTTATTGCTGGTAAGGGTATGATTCTGCCGTTGGCTTTAATCTTATTAGGAAGTACAATCGGATTCCTGTTTTATAATTTTCATCCTGCCAAGATATTTATGGGGGACACTGGCGCACTTTTCCTTGGATATTCAATTTCCATACTTTCGTTATTGGGTTTATATAAAAGCGTAACTTTATTTAGTTTTGTTGTTCCGATTCTTATTTTAGGTGTTCCTATTTTCGATACAACCTTTGCGATTATACGTCGTATAGTCAATAAGAAGCCAATTGCAGCCCCAGACAAGTCTCATTTACACCATCGTATCTTAGCCTTGGGCTTCTCACATCGTAATACAGTATTGATTATTTATGCGATGGGAATTTTATTTAGTATATGTGCAATTGTTTTTGAATCGGCAACATTATGGGGTTCGTTGTTAATTGTGGCTGGTCTGCTAATTTTCTTCCAGATTATTGCAGAAATAATCGGTCTTGTTAATGAGGGGTATAAGCCATTTCTTAAGATGTATCGTCGAGTTTTCGAAAAGCATTAAACCGTTTGTGACATTATCACCAACGGTTTTTTTAATTAAGGAGCAGGAGTTAGAATAATGAAAAAACTAATTTTGTTAACTCATCAGTATCCATTTAATCAAAGTGAAGCATTTTTGGAGACGGAAATTCCGTTTCTTAGTCAGGCCTTTGATGAGATACACATATTTCCGATAAATATATCTAAAGGTTCAGCAAGACAGACAAGAAAAATACCATCAAACGCTTCGATTCATTTTTTGAATGATTTTGACCATAAAGGTACCCTTAAAAGGGGTAAGAGGATCATTAGTACCCTTTTTGACACTCAAAGTATGAAGTGGTTGTCTCGAGAATTACCTTTCGTTAAAAAGCATGGAATAAAGGGATTTATTAACGCTGTAAATTGGTTAAGTATTGCAAAGGTCGTTAAAGATTCCATAAAAAAAGAACTCCAATTAGAATCAGGGGAAACAATAATCTATTCGTATTGGCAAAATCCTGGAGCATTAGGTGCAGTTATGCTAAAAGAGAATATCCGTATTCCTGTTGTTTCAAGAGCACATGGTGGAGACTTGTATATGGAACGTTATAGTCCTGCTTATATTCCTTTTCAATTCAATGTCATTCATAAGCTGAATCAATTATTTTTAATTTCGCAAAATGGTTATGATTATTTATACGAAAGGGACCAAACGATCGGATCAGTGTTGGAAATAAGTAGGCTGGGTACATTAAACAAAAATATAAAAGCTGCATTTTCTGATGACAACATTTTCAGAATCGTTACCTGTTCGTATATGGTGCCTGTCAAAAGGCTTCATTTACTCCTTGAAGCACTTAAGTTAGTTGACTTTCAGGTTGAATGGAGACATATTGGTGGTGGCCCACTTGAAGAAGAGTTAAAAGAAAAGGCAAACATGCTTCCTCCAAATTGTAAGGTTAGGTTTTTGGGGAATCTTTCAAATACAGAAGTCTTAGAGAACTATCAAAAAGAAGCGGTGGATTTATTTGTTAATGTTAGTGAGAGTGAAGGGATTCCTGTCTCGATTATGGAAGCATTTAGCTGTGGTATTCCAGTCATGGCAACTGATGTAGGAGGAACCTCGGAACTCGTAGATTCTAGCAGCGGGAAGTTAATTGAAAAAGATATAACTCCCGAAAATTTAGCGAATTATATTACAGAATACAGAAGTTTACCAAGTACCGAAAGACAGAAAAAAAGCACTTCTGCATTTACTATATGGAACACTAGATTTAATGCGGAACTTAACTATCAAGATTTCTCAACAAGATTAGAAAACATATTGGAGAATGCAAATGAAAGCCAACAACAAAAAGTTTATCTCAGATAGCATCATTACGTTGACTAGGCAGATCATGAATATTGGAATTGGAATTCTTCTGCTGGTCGTATTAACTCGTTTCCTGGGGCCGGTTGATCAAGGTAAATATTCTCTTGTAACACTATTGCCTATGATGCTCATGATGTTTATTAGTATTGGGATTAATACATCTACGATTTATTTTGTTAGTAAAAACAAATTTCTTTTGGAGACCGTCCTTAAAACAAATATATTAGTCGGAATTCTATTAAGTTTGATTGCAGTTGTAGTAGGACTCGTAGTTATTTTTTTCTTCTCTGAGGCTTTATTTGAAGGAGTTGAAAACTCGTTACTATACATGGTCTTATTTTCCATTCCATTTATCTTTTTAAAGGAATTTCTCCAAACGATATTTCACGGCTTACAGGATTTTAAGAGCTATAATACATTGATGATTATCAATCAGTTTGCCATATTAGGGTTTATTTCATTATTTATCATTGTTCTTGATTATGGGCTAATAGGCGCTATTATAGGCTTTGTATTAGGGAATATTACAACTGTCTTTGTTATCTTATATTTGTTACTTAAGAAAAAACAATTAAGTTTATCATCAGGTGAGTTTTCAAGACCCTATTTAAAGGAATCGGTCGATTATGGATTTAAGGCATATGTAAGTAATCTTGCCACTTTTTTAAATTACCGATTGGATGTATTTATTGTTGGATATTTCCTTTCTCCTGCTGCAGTCGGGATTTACACGGTTGCGGTGAATGTAGGAGAGCGGATCACAATGGTTTCTACTGCAATTTCAAGTGTGTTGTTTCCTAAAATAGCCTCTGAGGATACAGAAGAGGCACGAAATAGACTGACTTCAATTGTGAGCAGGAATGTACTTCTGATTTCGATTTTAGCTTCCATAGCACTATTAATCGTATCTGATTTCGTAATTGGTCTATTCTTTGGTAGTGAATATATACAAAGTTCCGATGTATTAAAAGTTATTATGATTGGAATCATTTTTCTATCAGTCGAAAAGATACTTTCAAATGATATAGCGGGTCGTGGTAAGCCAGAAATTAATATGTATACATCAATCTTTAATGTAATTATGAATGTTGTATTAAATATCCTTCTCATTCCACAATTTGGGATTATGGGATCTGCTTATGCAACAACGATAACCTATTTTATAAGCTTTATTATTAAACTAATTATATTTAAAAAAATCAGTAGTCAATCGTATGGTAAATTGTTACTGATTCAAAAAGAAGATATTGTATTATACAAAGCTTTGCTTAAAGCGATTCAGAAAAAAATACGTGTTAACGTAGCAAGGAAGGGATCCTCGTGAATATATTACTAACTGGTGGTGCCGGTTTTATTGGAACATATACAAAAGAACTGCTGAAAAAAGAAGGCCATAATGTTGTTATCTTTGATAACTTTATTACTGGTAGTCGTGAAAATATCCAATTTGATGACTGTTTGGTTGAAGGGGACATAAGAGAAATCAATCAAATAAGCAATCAATATTTGAAAAATATTGATACGATTATTCATTTAGCAGCCCAAACGAGTGTACCAGATTCAGTGAAAGATCCGGTTTATGACATGCATATTAATATTGAAGGCACTTTAAATATTCTCAGATTTGCAAAATCAAATAATGTTAAGCGAATCATTTTTGCGTCCACCGCGGCCGTTTACGGAGATAATGAAAGCCTTCCAATTAAGGAAGATGAGAAATTAGCACCAACTTCTCCATATGGAATTTCAAAAATGGCAAGTGAATATTATATCGAGACGTTTTGCGAGCAAAATAATATAGACCATATCATTTTAAGGTATGCGAATGTATATGGGCCAAAACAATCTGAAAAAGGTGAAGGTGGGGTAGTTAAAATATTTATTGAAAATATTTTGTCTGGACTACCTTTAACCATATACGGAGACGGTTCTCAAACGAGAGATTTTATTTATGTTGAGGATATCGCTAGAGCTCATTTGCATGCACTTAATGCTAAAAGTGGAACATATAATATCAGCTCTAATACTGAATTATCGGTTAATGAGTTATATAAAACAATAACGAAATTGATGCAAATGGAAATAAGCCCCCATTATAAGGAAGAACGCGAGGGTGATATTTATCGAAGTTCACTAGATAATTCTCAATATAAAGAATTAACAAAATGGGAGCCTGCTTTTTCAATTGAAGAAGGATTAGCATTAACTTTGAAAGTAATGGAATAATAATAATATAAAAATTAATAAAACTGTAATGAAGATGTAAAACAACTTTCAGTGAAAATAATTGTAATTTTAGTAAAAACCTTTAAAATATATGTTGGCCCCCATTCTTTATCGAATAGGGTCAAAATTTATCAATTTACTACGAATTTTGTAGTATAGAATAAGGAATAGATAAATTATCTGTATCGGATAATTGATTTCTTAATAAAAAAGTGAGGTCCTTTAAATGTCAGTACAGCTTAATGAAAATGGTCGTGAGCTTTTAAACAAAATAGAAAATCGCCAAGCTACAATTGGTGTAGTTGGCTTGGGTTATGTTGGTCTTCCTCTTGCGGTAGAAAAAGCAAGAGCAGGTTATCGTGTAATTGGGTTTGATGTTCAACAAAAAAGAGTTGATATGGTTAATCAAGGTATTAATTATATTGGTGATGTTGTTGATGAAGAACTAAAAGAATTTACTGCAGATGGTAAATTAGTTGCAACTACAGATTATTCTAAAATTCAAGAGGTAGACGCAGTAGCTATTTGTGTTCCAACACCACTTGACACATATCAACAGCCGGATACTTCATATGTTGAAAGTTCTGGTAAGGAAATTGCAAAATATATGCATAAAGAAATGTTAATCGTACTTGAAAGTACAACCTACCCTGGTACTACTGAAGAGGTATTAAAGCCAATATTCGAGGGAACAGGTTTGGTTTGTGGAGAAGACTTTTTCTTAGCATATTCTCCTGAACGAGTTGATCCAGGGAATAAATTTTATAATACGAAAAACACGCCTAAAGTAGTAGGTGGGATTACACCTGCATGTACTCAAATAGCTGCGGCTATGTATTCAAATGTTTTAGAAGGGGATGTGCATCAGGTTTCAAGTCCAGCAGTTGCTGAGATGGAGAAAATACTTGAAAACACTTTTAGACATATTAACATTGCATTAGCAAATGAGATGGCAATTTTATGTAATAAGATGGGCATTGATGTATGGGAAGTAATTGATGCTGCTGCAACAAAACCATATGGTTTCATGCCGTTCTATCCAGGACCAGGACTTGGGGGACACTGTATTCCAATCGATCCATTCTATCTAACATGGAAAGCAAGAGAGTATAACTATCATACAAGACTTATTGAACTAGCTGGAGAAATTAATAACAGCATGCCTGACTTCGTTATTGATCGTTGTATGCAAATACTTAATAAAGAGAAAAAGGCTCTCAACGGTTCAAAGGTACTTGTTTTAGGTGTAGCTTATAAGAAAGATATTGATGATGTAAGGGAATCTCCAGCATTATTAATCCTTGATGAACTTGAAAAAGCTGGCGCTGACTTTAAAGTAGTTGATCCACATGTTCCTTCGTTTAGATTAAATGGAAGAACAATTGAACCGTTACAGTTGAATGAAGAATTGCTAGAAGAAGCTGATTTAGTTATTATTACAACTAACCACACGGCTTTTGATTATGAATTAATTGCTGAAAAATCTAAGGTGATTTTTGATACTAGAAATGCTCTTAAAGAGTTTTCAACTGATCACGCAAAATATTACCGTTTGTAAAAGTGTAAGCCAGACCTATTTTGGTCTGGTTTATGCACGTTATGATATATGAGGTGGATTTTTATATGAAGGTTTGTCATTTTACGTCAGCTCATCCGGCGAAGGATATTCGTATATTTATCAAAGAGAGCCAATCATTAGCGAAAGCTGGACATGACGTATCGTTAGTTGTTGCTAACGCTGAAACAGAAACAGATAAGGGTGTACATATTATTGGGGTAAAGTCCAATATTAAAGGTAAATTATCAAGAATGTTAAAAACAACTGTGAGTGTGTATAAGACAGCGTTAAAACAAGATGCGGATGTCTACCATTTCCACGATCCAGAACTACTTCCTTTTGGATTATTATTAAAATTCAAAGGAAAAAAAGTAATATATGACGTTCATGAAGATGTTCCACGTCAAATTCTTTCAAAGGCTTGGATACCAAAGGCTTTAAGGGGGATTATTTCATGGACATTTGAAAAATTCGAGAACTTTGCTGCAAAACGATTTTCTGCCATTGTTGGTGCAACACCATATATAACAGAGCGTTTTGTTAATCTTGGCTGTAACGCTGTTAATGTAAATAATTATCCCGTTCTTAGTGAACTTTATATAGCAGAAACGGATTGGTCACAGAAAACTAAGGCTGTTTGCTATATTGGTGGAATAAATGAAATACGAGGCGCTAAAGAAATGGTTGAAGCCATTGGTAAAACCAATGCGAAGCTGTTTGTTGGTGGGAAGTTTTCTCCTCCTTCTTTAAAAGATAACCTAATGACTACTGAGGGTTGGAAAAATGTAATTGACTTAGGCTTTGTAAGTAGAGAAAAAGTTGCAGAAACACTCTCTAATTCTTATTCAGGACTTGTTTTATTCCATCCTAAGCCAAACCATATTAACGCGCAGCCAAATAAAATGTTTGAATACATGTCGGCGGGGATTCCAGTAATCTCGTCTAATTTCGATTTATGGAAACAAATAATAGAAGGAAATAATTGCGGAATCTGTGTGAATCCATTAGATCCGAATGCTATTGCAGAAGCAATTTCATGGATTGTGGAGCATCCAGAAGAAGCAAAGCAAATGGGTGTCAATGGTAGACAAGCCATTGAACAACAATATAATTGGGAGCAAGAAAGTATAAAGTTAGTTCGTTTATATGAATCAATCTAAAAATTGAACAATAGAGGTGGTGTAATCTCTTTTGAAGATATGGATTCTAAACCATGTTGCGCTAAAACCTAATGAAAGTGGTATTACAAGGCATTATGATATTTCAAAGGTTTTAGAGCAACAGGGGCATGATATCACCATTTTTGCTAGTAGTTTTTTAGCCTATATGTTTAAATGGCGAGATCCTAACCGGAAAAATTACCAAGAAAACGTGAATGGTGTTTTATTCGAATGGCTGTGGACGTTTCCGTATAGAGGAAATGGAGTCAGGAGAGTTATAAATATGATTAGTTACTTTTTTATGTCCATTTTCCGTGGTTTAAAAAAGAAGGAGAAACCTGATGCTATTGTAGGTTCTTCTGTCCATTTATTCGCTTGTTTAGCAGGATATTATTTAAGTAAATGGAAAAAGGCGACATATATCGTTGAAATACGAGATTTATGGCCGAGAACTTTAATTGATTTCGGCTCGATGTCAGAGAGGCATCCGGCAGCAATAATGTTTGGAGCAATTGAGAAATTTGTATATAAACGGGCTGATCGAATTATTGTTACGTTGCCTGGCGCTATAGATTACATAAGTAGCTTTGGAATTGATAAAAGTAAAATTTATTACATTCCCAACGGAATTAATCTAGAACGTGAACAGGAGTTAAGCGAGAAACCATCACATTCTGACGAGATAAATAAAATCAAGGAGAAGCACGGAAAGGTAGCTATGTATGTTGGTGCACACGGTATGGCAAATTCTCTCGAAACAATTGTAGAGAGTGCCGCTTATATACCGAGTGAACAGGTTGCATATGTTTTTGTAGGAGAAGGACCTGAGAAACCTAAATTAAAAGCAATGGCTAAAGAATTTGATCATGTTTATTTTTTCGATAGCATTCCGAAACACGAGGTTCTATCCACTCTTTCAATGGCTGATGTTTTAGTGGTCTCTATGTTAAATACTCCTTTGTATAAATACGGAATCAGTTTAAATAAACTAAATGATTATTTATTGGTTGGAAAGCCCGTACTATTTGCTGGCAATGTATTAAATAATATTATTGACAACGCAAATGCCGGTATTACTGTAGAACCAGAAAATGCGGAGGCAATGGCCAATGGAATAAATGAATTGCTCAATTTATCAACAGAAGATAAAGAGCGTATTAAAGAAAGTAGCTATAAATATCTTGTTGAAAATCATGATATAAAAAAATTAGCTAACAAGTTTCTAGACATATGTCAATTAAACACTAACACTGTGGAGAAAAGAGGAATTGAATCATGAAAGTACCTATGCTAGATTTAACTGAACAGTATCAAGGTTTAAAAGGACAAATTAGTGAAGCACTTGATAATGTTATGTCAAAAGCGCATTTTATCCTTGGAGACAATGTGAAAAGTTTAGAACAAAATGTTGCTAAATATAGTAATGTTGGCTACGGCGTTGGTGTAGCGAATGGTAGTGATGCATTACATATTTCGCTTTTAGGCTGTGGTATTGAAGAAGGAGATGAAGTAATTGCTCCGGCATTTACTTTCTTTGCAACGGCAGGAGCAATAGCACGTATTGGCGCAAAACCTGTTTTTGTTGATATTAATCCAAAGACCTTTAACATCGACCCTTCTAAAATTGAAGCAGCAATTACGGAAAAAACAAAAGCCATTATACCGGTTCATCTTTATGGTCAAATGGTAGATATGGATCCAGTTGTAGAGATTGCTAAAAAGCATAACCTTGCTATCATTGAAGATGCTGCACAAGCAATCGGTGCTCAATATAAAGGAAAATCAGTTGGTGAGTTAGGAACTACAGCTTGCTATAGCTTTTTTCCAACTAAAAACTTGGGAGCATATGGCGATGCAGGGATGATTGTAACGGACGATGCAGAAATTGCTGAGCGCATGCGCGTTATTCGTGTACATGGAAGTAAGCCAAAGTATTATCACCATGTTTTAGGCTATAATAGCCGTTTGGATGAGCTCCAAGCAGCAATTTTAAATGTTAAGTTTCCGCATCTTGATGAATGGAATAATCTTCGTCGAGAAAAGGCAAACAGCTATACCCAATTATTAAATGAAAAGTTAGGTGATAAGGTAATAACCCCTTATCAGGATGAAAATTGTCATCATATTTTCCATCAATATACCATTCGTGTTGAGCGAAGAGATGAGCTACAGGCATACCTGAAGGAACAGGGAGTAGAAACGATGATTTATTATCCAAAACCACTTCACCTTCAGCCAGTATTCTCAAATCTTGGTTATACCGAAGGAGATTTACCTGAAACTGAAAAGGCATGTCAGGAGGCTTTATCATTACCAATGTTCCCTGAATTAAAGATTGAACAGCAAGAATATGTTGTGAGCAAAATCGCTAGCTTTTATAAAGGGGAGTAGGAAATGAAAAAAATTGTTACAGTTGTAGGCGCTCGTCCACAATTTATTAAGGTGGCTCCTGTTTCTCGAGTGTTGCGACAATCTTTTAAAGAGGTACTGGTTCATACTGGCCAACACTATGACCATAAAATGGCAGGTGTTTTCTTTGAGCAATTAAATATTCCGAAGCCTGACTATAATTTAGGAGTTGGTTCGGCAAATCACGGTGCACAAACCGGTGAGATGATTATTAAAATTGAGGAAGTGCTTCTAAAGGAAGCACCTGATGCTGTTCTAGTTTATGGTGATACAAACTCAACTCTAGCAGCTGCTATCGCTGCTAGTAAGCTTCATATCCCAATCTTCCATATTGAAGCAGGGTTAAGGAGCTTTAACAGAATTATGCCAGAAGAAATAAATCGTGTACTAACTGATCATGTTTCTTCGTTATTATTTGCACCGACGGAAGTTGCTGTTAAGAATCTAGCAACAGAGGGAATATCTAGTGGCGTTCATAATGTCGGAGATGTCATGTACGATGCAGTTATTTATAACGCGAAAATAGCTCAAGAAATTCATAAAATTGAGGATTTCGGTATTAATGAAGAGTTCATCTTAGCCACTATCCACCGTGCTGAAAACACTGATGATCCAGACAGACTTAAAGCGATCTTTATGTCTTTAAATAAATTAAGTAAGAAGGTTATTTTGCCGTTACATCCAAGAACGGAAAAGAAGCTAAAAGAACAGGGGTTATTTGATCTCGTTGAACATTCAACTACAATTAAGATCATCGAGCCTGCACCTTACTTGGAGATGCTTTTCCTTGAATCCAATGCAAGTGCGATTGTAACTGATTCAGGAGGAGTTCAAAAAGAAGCTTACTTTGCTAAAGTACCTTGTTTTACATTGCGAGATCAAACTGAATGGGTTGAGACAGTCAACGTAGGTTGGAATACATTAGTAAATCCAATTAACGATGATTTGAGAGAACTAGTTGATTCATATGAGGAAAAGCCATATGTTGAGGGCTTGTATGGTGATGGAAAAGCTTCTGAAAAAATAGTTGAGTATATTAAAAATTTTCTTTGATTGAAGGTGACCTTATGTCATTAGAAAAAGGACACAATGTCCTTATAAAGGATAATGTAGAAATTGGGCAGAATGTTCGGATTGGTAACAATGTGATTATCTATGAAGGTGTAAAAATTGGAGATAATGTTGTCATACAGGACAATGTTGTGATTGGTAAAATGCCAGCTAGAGCAAAGAATTCAATCCTGCCAGAGGTTGGAGAACTTCCTCCTACAATTATAGGGTCAGGCTGTACGATTGGAACATCTTCCATTATTTATGCGAATGCAACGATAGGAAATGACGTATTTGTAGCAGACCTAGCCACAATTCGTGAGAGAGTTACAATTGGTGATCGGACTATCGTTGGCCGCGGTGTAGCTGTTGAAAATGATTG
>Ga0180215_1004977_pt1 | contig 11561 bp, 11 predicted proteins | sample eDN3rd37CBELigBY_FD_128871 | JGI IMG/M metagenome (GOLD analysis project Ga0180215, IMG submission 128871) | Enriched backyard soil microbial communities from Emeryville, California, USA - eDNA 3rd pass 37_C BE-Lig BY (version 2) (version 2) | ecosystem: Environmental > Terrestrial > Soil >...
AGCGACTTTATCAATATAACATGTGTTGAATTTAGTTGTCAACACTTTTTTTTATAAGTTATCCGTCGTCTGTGAAAATGTTTTTCATTCATATCGCAGCGACGGATATAAATATAACAAGGATTTAAATAAAGGTCAATAACTTTTAAAGTTTTTTTACGATAATTTTTTTTTGAGTTTGTAATACCTGTGATAAATTCCTTGCCCTTTTGTTTCAACATTTACTGTTTCGATAAAATGCTTATCAATCAAATACTCAAGAAGCATGCTTAAGTCAACTGCATATAGATAAAGCTCTTCATGGTTCATAATATCGTGGATGGACCATTCATCTTTCTCAGCAAGCACATCTGCAAGATGGCTGATTCCTTGCTTAGTTCTTGAATGAATTAAAAATTCACTTGCAAGAAACAGAAGCTCCAGTCTTTTTTCAAGAGGCTCCTGGCTATTCACCAATTCTTCATATAGCTTCATTATTTCAGGTTCAATTTGCTTTACCTGGTTCCAGACAGTTACCTCAGGATGGAATCCATTTTCAATAACAGCCAGCCTGGCTAGGTGATGAAGGGAATGAACAATATGGTTATAGGCATCAAAATAATGGCGATTTTCAAAAAAAGCTTTGCCATCCATATATCTTCTGATCAGCTTGGCAAACTCAAGACCCATTTTTAATTTTCGCCCATAGAACGGAAATTCTCTTAATTCCACCTTCAGGTTATGAATATATTCATTTCGATCGAATAAAACTTTCCCATTATAGAGCCAATCAAAGATCTTTCGGTTCGACCCCAGCAGGATCCATTCGCGAAGCTGCTTGTCTGTCACAATATGAAGAGCAGCTTTTTTATCTTTATATGTGTAATGTTTAACAAACACAGGTTCATCTGCTTCCTCTACAAGGATCAGCAGTACAGCATCAAATGTATCAGTAGCAGGAATAGCTTTTTGCAGTTTTTCGGTCATAATCACGCCAAGAGTGTTCGTCTGGCTTGCCCGTTCTTGATATATAGGACGGAGAATATCTTCCATCATAATTCCTCCATTTTATTGATAGCGTATATCTTCGACAATTATAAATAAAATCCTTCCTAAATGTGAGACATTTTTCGACACCATTCTATATTAATATTTATTTACGCAAAAGGAGTATGGTATAGTTAGTTTTTAGGAGGGAGCAGAATGGCTAAGTACTCAAATAAAATCAATAAGATTCGTACATTTGCCCTTAGTTTAATTTTTATCGGATTTATCGTTATGTATCTCGGAATATTCTTTAGGAATTCCGCTCTTCTCATGACAATATTTATGCTTCTTGGAATGCTCTGCATTCTTGCTAGCACCGGTGTATATTTTTGGATCGGCATGCTTTCAACAAAAACCGTGCAGGTGGTTTGCCCAAATTGCGGAAAACATACAAAGATGCTTGGCCGAGTTGATATGTGCATGTACTGTAATGAACCTTTAACGCTCGATCCAAAACTTGAGGGCGTTGAATTTGATGAAAAATACAACAAAAAAAATACGAAGCAGAGCTGATTTATCTCTTGCTTCATATTCAAGTTTTAAGAATGACCGGCTAACTGAAAGCCGGTTTTTTTATGGAAAAATAAAAAGCTGACAGCACACAGCCGGCAGCTTTAAATAATTTATTAGTGAGCTTCTTTACTTGCACAATCCGGACACGTTCCGTAAATCTCCATTCTATGATGGCTGATTTTAAAACCTGTAACATGTGAAGCAAGGTGCTCTACTTCATCAAGACCAGGATAGTGGAAGTCTACAATCTTGCCGCAGCTTTCACAAATGACATGATAATGATGAGTGGTTACAAAATCGAAGCGGCTAGATGCGTCACCATATGTCAGTTCCTTTACCAGGCCAACCTCACGGAATACTCGTAAATTATTGTAAACTGTTGCCACACTCATATTTGGAAATTTACCCTCTAATGCTTTGTATATATCGTCAGCAGTAGGGTGTGACATGGAGTTTATTAAATATTCAAGTATCGCATGACGCTGCGGAGTGATACGGACTCCAGTATCTTTTAAAGTATCCAGCGCCTCTTTTAATTCCATATGCGCCACCGCCATGCACCTCTTTTCCAACAAATATTCTTACTTTATAATCTTTATAAATAGTGTACTAATTTTTTACCACATTTGTCAATATTACAAACTCCTTAATAGAGGGAATCAACTCTTTTCAGCGTGAAGCGATTGCTCACCGGAGCCTAAATGGTGATTGACAAACCGGGCAGCAACAAACAGCAGATCTGACAATCGGTTCAGATAAACTAAAACGATCGGATTCACTTCTTCACCGAGCGAGACCGCACATCGTTCCGCTCTTCTCACCACCGTTCTAGCTACATGGAATGCAGCTCCCGAAGGGTGACCGCCGGGTAATATAAAGTTATTAAGCGCTCCAAGGTCAGCTTCCCACTCATCAATTTGCTTTTCCATGAAGGTGATATCCTCTTGCTTTATCGTCCATTTAACTTCTTTTCCTGCAGGCGTTGCCAGCTCTGCTCCTGCATGAAACAGGTCTGTCTGCACTTTATGAAACACCTGCTCCACTTTTTCTTTTCCGCTGAAATACTCACTTCTTAAATGGCTTAAGGCCATTCCAATCATAGAATTAGCCTCATCACATGCACCGTATGCCTCAACGCGAATGTCATTTTTACTGACTCTCTGCCCGTATATTAATGACGTTGTCCCCTTATCTCCCGTTTTTGTATAAATCCTCATCTTAATACCCTCTTTCAAAATCGATCGCATTAATAATCTTTGTTATTTTATATATATGTATGAAGGTTATGCTTAAAAATTTAACCAGACTTGGACCTTTTCATTTTCAGCCGGCAGTTTATTTAACATGCCCTAACAAAGTACCAAGCGTAAACTCAGCCATAAGAATTTCATTCCCATTGCATGTTTTGAAATGCATTTCATCTATTCCTGCTGACATCACCATAATCCACTTTAATTTTTTTATCTTATTAATTCTTACCCATGTGTAATAAATACTTAGCATCATAAAGGATTCCCCGCAGCTTCAAATCCGTCAATAAATAGAAAATCCCCTTAAGGAAAATCCAGTATTGCCTCTTCCTGCAGCTCTTGGGGGAGGCAAAATGGAAGAAACAATTTTCATAACTACCACTCCATCTTATTTTAATTCACCGTTTCACCCCATGCCGCTTGGCAAAAATAATAAACATAAAAAAAACGAACCTGTTCAGGTCCGTTTCGAAAAAGTATCTGAGGAGGTATGCCCTAATAAAATGATATGCAAAACTTGTTCTTCGGAATGGACAAAAGCCTTGTTCCGTTAAAAAATAGGCAACCCATTTGCGGCTAGGACAAATTCTCCTTTATATATTCCAGTGCCTCCTCGACATGCCCTTTTACCTTAACCTTGCGCCACTCTTTAACCAGTTTGCCTTCCTTGTCAATAATAAAAGTGGAACGTTCAATTCCCATGTATTCTTTCCCGAAGTTCTTTTTCAGTTTCCAGACATCATAGGCATCTGCCGCTTTATGCTCCTCATCCGCAAGCAGCAGGAAAGGCAATCCATGCTTTTCAATAAACTTCTCATGCCTGCTGAGCGGATCGGGGCTTATTCCCAAAACGACAGCATTCACATCTGCAAAATTATCATGATTGTCCCTGAAATCACATGCCTGGGTTGTGCAGCCAGGCGTCATGTCTTTCGGGTAAAAATAAAGAACAATATTTTTCCCGCGGTAATCTGATAACTTTACCTTTTCACCATTACTGGCCTCGAGCTCAAAATCCGGAGCTGCTTTACCGATATCAATTGCCATTTTAATTCCTCCTGTTGAATAGGTTTCTTACTCTAAGCCTATCCAACTTTGTGGTCAAAAACAACTGATAGCATTATGAAACCCGGTCACCTGCATCAAATACTACCCTGGCAACAAATGCTGCCGGGATCACATAACCGATTAACGCTTCCAGTACGGCAATAAGCCTGCCTATACCAACAGGACTGATATCTCCATACCCAACTGAAAAAAGTGTTACCGCACTAAAATAGAAACCCGTCTCCAGTCTCTCGAGGAAACCAGTTTCCATATAGTCAGTGCCGTCCATTAAAACCACCAGCCCATGTAAATCAAGCCATATATATATAAGGCCAAACCCAATCATAATCGTTGCATACAAACTTATCAGATAAAGGAAATTCTCCACAGAAACCCATCTTCCCTTTATCTTGGCGGATGAGAAAAGAGTCTGCAGACTCATGATCATACACAGCACGATTAAAATCAGCGATAAATAAAATGCCATACTGCACCTCATTTCGAAATGCTTATCAATTCATTTATACGCTTATAGCCAGTCCTGTATGACAGCCTGTCTCTGAAACGTCTTTCTGCTTATACTCAGAATTTCCTCCCATAAAAAAAGCCAGGGATTTAACCCGTCTTTAATTGCCCGCACCGCGATAGCGCTTAACACCTGAATTCCAAGCCAGAATCGAAATGCTAAAGAATACTATACCGATTACAGGCGTTAAAAAGGAATACAAAAACCATTCCTCTTTCCCCAAAAAGTATGAAGCTGGATATACACCAACAAAGGCAAACGGAAGCACCCAGGTTAGGACGAAGCGTATGACACTATTATAAATATCAACCGGATACCTGCCATAATTCCCGATGTTGTACATCATCGGCATGATTGATGTTCTGGCATCCGCCCAAAAGCTGATGCAGGCAATCATGACAAAGATGCCACCGTACACAAGCATTCCACCTATCACAAATAAGAAGAATAAGAATGGATCTGTCCAGGATATCTCTAAACCAAGACTGTTTCCGGCGTAAATCATAACCGCAATTCCAGTAACAGCCCCAAAAAGAGATTCAAGTTCCATCCGTTCTAAAACGATTTGGAACAGACTATGGATCGGCCGGGTCAAAATCCTATCGAGTTCTCCTTTTACAATATATCTCTCATTAAAATCCCAAATATTAAAGAATGATGAAAACAGTGCATAGGGCACAAGGAAAAATCCGTAAATAAAGATAATTTCATCCCTTGTCCAGCCCCCAAGGAGAGTTGTATGGCCAAAGACGACTAAGATAAAAATTAAATTGACTGCCTGAAATAATAGATCTGAAAGGATCTCTACAAATAAATCTGCACGGTACTGCATTCTTGTTTTCATATATTGGGCGACATATTGAAAGAAAATGGCTATATAAAACATCTGTCACCCTCCTTGAATAATGAGCTGTTTTTTCGCTATGATCCACAGAACCTGAATTGGCATTATCAGAATAAGAACCCAGATCCCCTGCATAATGATAGCTTGTATAGCTTCGTTATTTGAAAAGCTATTTGTAAAGATCATGCTCGGCACATAGCTAATACCCTGAAAGGGCAGAAATCTTAATATATCCTGTGCCCAGACCGGAAAAAAGCTGATAGGAATCAGAAGACCGGAAAAGAGATCAATCACAACTCTTTTCGCCCGGATAAGCCCAGTATTATTAAATAAGAAGAAAGTGGTAATACCTGTCAATAAATTAATTTGCGTATTTATAAGAAAACTTAATAAAATCGATACCGCAAAGAAAATCCAGGTAGTCCAATCCGCAGAAAATTGGAGCGGAAAAATGAACGAGACAATTGCCATTCCCGGAACCGAGAAAAAGAAGAGACGGAATATCCCTTCACCCAATCCCTGCATCGTTTTCATGCCCAAATAATTATATGGGCGGATCAGTTCCACCGCTACTTTTCCTTCTTTAATCTCAGCAGCCATTTCCCTGTCTATATTATTAAAGTAAAATGCCCTTGCCATCCACGCTACAGCCACATATGTCGACATCTGGATCACAGACATTCCCTCAATCGCATCTTTTTCTCCATAAATGGCGCTCCACAGGAAATAGTAAGCGCCAATATTAATACTGTATATCAGAATGCCTGTATAGTAATTCGTCCGGTAGGCAAGCATCATCAAAAAGCGGATCCGAATCATTTCTATATATTTATCCACAGGAACACCCCCGGTTATAAATAAATCCTTTCATTAAGAGATCCCCCGGTCATAAATATTTCTAATTATTTCCTCTGTTGAAGTTTCTTTAATATTGATGTCTTTCACTTTCAAATCCGCCACGACTTTAGCGATAAGCAGGGAAATCAGTTCATCATTATCCTCCACAAAGGCGGTAAAGATCGCTTCTTTCTCATCCTTTTCCCATTTTACTTCAGATGATGCCGTAATCTTGTTTAAATCAGCAAGGCCCACTTCTTCAAGAAATTGAAATTCTATTTCCTTCCCTTCTCCCCATTTTTCCTTCAGGCTTTTTAATGCTCCATCATAAATGATTTTACCGTCATCTAACATAACAACTCGTTCGCATAACGCCTCAATATCCGAAAGATCATGAGTGGTCAGGAGAATAGTTGTATTATATTTTTCATTTATTTCCTTTAAGAACTCCCTGATTTTCAATTTTACAAGCACATCTAGCCCAATAGTGGGCTCGTCTAAAAACAGCAGCGGAGGATTATGGATGAGTGCTGCTGCCAGCTCACACCTCATTCTCTGCCCGAGTGAGAGCTTCCGGACCGGTTTATCGAGCAAAGGTTCAATATCTAAGGTTTTGATAACATGCGCCATATGGCTGTCGTATTGCTCATCAGTAACCTTGTACACCTTCTTGAGCAGCCTGAAGGATTCCTGTACAGCAATATCCCACCAAAGCTGAGATCTCTGGCCGAAGACAACTCCAATCGTGCTGACGAATTTTTCACGGTCTTTATGAGGGTTCATTCCATTCACAATCACTTCACCGCTGGTTGGGGTTAGAATCCCTGTCAGCATTTTTATGGTGGTTGATTTCCCCGCCCCATTTTCACCAATATACCCAACCATCTCCCCTTGCTTTACATTAAAACTGATATTGTTAACCGCTGGCACAATCTTATAATTCCTTGTAAGCAAATCACGAAAAGCACCTTTTAATCCTGAGCGGCTTGAATATGCTTTAAACTCCTTCTTTAAGTTGCGTACTGTTATTGCATCATTCATCATTACTCCTCCTGCCAATTAATGCCCTAATGAAATAGTTTAGACAAACAGCGCATTCTTCACAACTAGATTGCTCCATTTCCGCTTTCTAAAATACAGAATAGTCCGCCTTCCCCTTAGATTGGACGAAGCCCCTTCCAAACATGTTAAAATAATGATGAACGTATAATTGGATTTTATCAGGAGGATTAACATGCAATTTACTAATTCTGAACGGCTGCATAAACAGGCTTTAGAACATATTGTCGGCGGGGTGAACAGTCCTTCCCGCTCCTATAAAGCAGTTGGAGGCGGCTCGCCGGTTGCAATGGAACGTGCACAGGGCGCTTATTTCTGGGATGTGGACGGAAATCAATATATTGATTATCTGGCTGCATACGGTCCCATCATTACCGGGCATGCCCACCCCCATATTACAGAAGCAATAAAAACAGCAGCTGAGCGCGGAGTATTATATGGAACTCCTACACCACATGAAGTGAAATTCGCAGAAATGCTAAAGGAAGCAATGCCTAATTTGGATAAAGTCCGCTTTGTGAACTCAGGAACTGAAGCGGTCATGACCACGATCCGTGTTGCAAGAGCCTATACGGGCAGGGACAAAATCATTAAGTTTGCAGGCTGCTATCACGGCCATTCCGATCTTGTACTGGTTGCTGCAGGGTCAGGGCCGTCAACACTTGGAACCCCTGACTCTGCCGGGGTTCCAAAGAGCATTGCCCAGGAAGTGATCACAGTTCCTTTCAATGAAATCGAACCATATAAGGAAGCGCTGGAAAAATGGGGCGACCAAATCGCTGCCGTCCTGGTGGAACCGATTGTCGGCAACTTTGGAATTGTTGAACCCAAACCAGGTTTTTTGGAACAGATTAATGAATTAACACATGCAGCCGGGGCACTAGTCATTTATGATGAAGTCATCACAGCATTCCGGTTTATTTATGGCGGTGCCCAAGACCTGCTAGGGGTAAAACCAGACTTGACAGCTATGGGGAAAATCATAGGCGGCGGCCTTCCAATCGGTGCGTATGGCGGGAAGAAGGAAATCATGGAAACAGTAGCTCCGTTAGGTCCTGCATATCAAGCAGGTACAATGGCTGGTAATCCAGCTTCGATTCTGTCAGGAATTGCATGTCTCGAAGTATTGAAACAGCCTGGTGTCTATGAATATCTGGACCGGCTTGGCGAATTGCTTGAAAAAGGCATTAGTGCAGCTGCTGAAGAGCATAACATTCCCATAACAATTAACCGATTAAAAGGCGCCCTGACAATCTACTTTACGGAAGAAAAAGTTGTGAATTATGAACAGGCGGAAAATACAGATGGAGAAATGTTTGCAAAATTCTTCAAGCTGATGCTCAATCAGGGAATAAACCTGGCTCCATCAAAATATGAAGCATGGTTTATGACAATTGCGCATACCGAGGAAGATATCCACGCAACAATTCATGCGGTTCAAAACGCATTTCAGCAATTAAAAGGCTAATAAATATTCATATTTTTATACATTAACGGGAGCAGAAATGCTTCCGTTTTCTTTAACTCCAGTAATGAAAACGTTTACAAACAAGGCGATTTTTTATACACAAACTAATGTCCCCCTTCTAATCATATCCAACTTTTTGTATAAATAATTGATTTCTGAAAATTCATATGATATGATGGGAGAAATCTTTTGTGTAAGAGCGGATTTCGCTGGCATAAAGAGTTTAATATATTATTAGACTGTCCCGAATAATCGAACTATTCATTTAATAAATGCCTATGCATTTATCATTTCAAAACAAGATTAACTTTGCAGCAGCCTCATTTAAAACCCGTAAACACTAAATTTTTATAGATTACTATTTTTCAGGAGGTGAACGGCTTTAAGGCACAGCCTTATTTTCAGCCGAATTTTATGACATTACAGCAATGGAGTCCTTCACTTTTTAAAGAGTTTCACCGCCAGGAGCACGATGCGTGCGGCATTGTTTCTGCAATGGAGAAAAAGAAAGTCCCAACCCGCGAGAATATTTTCAGCTGTATCAATGCACTCGTTACGATGAATCACCGTGCCGGTTTTATAAATGGAGAAGGCGACGGCGTAGGGATTCATATTGATATCCCAAGAGAGCTATGGAAAGAAAAGTTAAAACAAGCAGGAGCAGATCCTAAAGCAGCAGAAAAGGAAGGATTTGTCGTTGGACATGTGTTCATGTCCAGAAAGCAGGATACTGAATCACTTAAAGCCATTTTGCTGCAAAAGCTTGCTGACGCAAATCTAATGGTTATTTATGCATCTGATGAAGTAACCGAGTCCTCAGCTTTAGGTCCCATTGCCATTCAGGAGAATCCTGTATTCTGGCAGTTTGCCTGTTTAGCAGAGGAGACTGGCGGAGAGCTTTCCAAGAAGCTCTTTGAATTGATTGTTGACTTTGAAGAAGACGAACATGTTCATGTCGCTTCCCTTAGCCAGCATCATGCTGTATACAAAGTAATGGGAGCGGGAGACATTCTGCCTAAATACTATCATGATTTAGCAAGCCCGCTTGTTGCTTCAACAATGACGCTTGGGCACAATCGCTATTCCACTAACACATTATCAAGCTTTTTCCGCGTGCAGCCTTTTAGTGTGTTAGGACATAACGGAGAAATCAACACGATTGCCAAGCTTAGGGATGAAGCCAAAATGGTTGGCGTTCCACTTGTAAAAGACGGCAGTGATTCTCAGGATTTGAGCAGAACACTTGAAACATTTATCTGCAGGGATGGCTTTACCCTGTTTGAAGCAATGGATGTTATGTTCCCGCCTATCGTGAATGAAATCAAATCATACCCTGATCACCTTCAGGATATGTACGCCTATATCCGTGAAGCATGGGGACATTTTGCTCAAGGTCCAGCAGGAATTATTTCCCGTTTTGCCGATGAAGCTGTTTTCAGTGTCGATGCGCTGGGTCTCCGCCCGCTTTGGATGCTGGAAACTGAAAGTTCTTATCTGTTCTCTTCTGAGCCTGGTATCATCCCATCCAGTGAATATGTAAATGAACCTAAGCCGCTTTCACCGGGTGAAAAGGTTGGTTTAAAATGGGACGGAGATACACTTGCAGTATACGAACACAGCCATTATCAGGCTGAAGTTTTTGACAGATTTTCAAAGCGTGTGAACACTGATAACTTCCGGATTCGCCTGCAATCTCCTAAACTGGAGAAAACCGTCTCTGTAAACTATCCGGATAAGATTCATAACGGGCAGTATAAAGCTTTCGGCTGGGAGAGAGATCATGTCCAGCTGGTAGAGCAAATGGCAGAAAAAGGAGCGGAGCCAATTCGTTCTCTTGGACACGACTCCCCTTTAGCAGCACTAAATCCTCAGCGGAAAAACATCGCAGATTTTATTAAGGAAAGTGTTGCTGTCGTTACAAACCCTGCCATTGACCGTGACCGGGAAACTGAGCATTTCTCAACCCGCACGATTATCGGCCAGCGTCCTTCTTTATTTGAAAAACAGGAGCCAGGGGCCGTAATTGAATTGCAGACTCCTATTTTAATAGAAGGCAAAGCAGGCTTTGAATGTTCCGTTGAACTTAATCAGCCGAGCTACGATCAGGTAACCTGCTTCTATCAGGAACAAAAGCTGATATCTTATTTGTCTACCACATTTACGAAAGATGAAACGGTAAAAGAAGCTTTAGACCGTTTATCTGCAGAAGCAGTTGATGCTGTCAAAAATGGCAAAACCCTGCTTGTACTAGACGACGCCAATGCTCATCAGGAGGACGCTTACTGGATTGATCCGCACCTTGCGGTCTCTGCGATCGATCAAGCTCTTGTAAAAGAGGCTGTGCGCCGTGAATGTTCCCTATTGCTGCGCTCAGCTTCAATCAGATCGCTTCATGATATCATCACAGCATTCGGTTTAGGCGCTGATATTATAAGTCCTTACTATATGTTTATGACAGTTCTTGGCGAATCTGAAACACCGCTGAAGAATTTATATTCAGCTCTGACTAAAGGACTGGAAAAAGTCATTTCAACAATCGGCATTCATGAATTAAGAGGCTATGGACGTTTATTCTCTGCCATTGGTCTTCACGAAGAATTAGCCGAATACCTGAATATAGTGAATTTCTTCGGATCTAAGGAGCTTTCATTTAGCTTTAGTGCTTTAAAGGAAGATGCATTTGCAAGAGCAGAAGATTACCAGAATGAAAAAGAACGGATCGGAAAAACATTCAGCCTTTTCCCCCGAATCTGGAAAGCGATCGGCGAAGTTGCCTCAACTGGTGACTACAATGCATATAAGGAAAAAATCACAGAACAGGAAGACCAGAATCCAACAACAATCCGTCATTTAACCGGATTTAAGGAAACTGCTTCTCATTTAAATCCTGAGGATATCAGCCTGCATGTGGGCGAGCATGACCTGCCATTTGTCATTTCCTCCATGTCATTTGGATCTCAGAATGAAACAGCCTTCAGAGCCTATGCTGAA
>Ga0180215_1004979_pt1 | contig 11561 bp, 6 predicted proteins | sample eDN3rd37CBELigBY_FD_128871 | JGI IMG/M metagenome (GOLD analysis project Ga0180215, IMG submission 128871) | Enriched backyard soil microbial communities from Emeryville, California, USA - eDNA 3rd pass 37_C BE-Lig BY (version 2) (version 2) | ecosystem: Environmental > Terrestrial > Soil >...
GTGAGCCTGAGGGACAGGCTCGGACGGATCGACTCTGGACATCGGCGGACCACTCCTGGCGCCCGGCGGCGCTCGAAAAGCGCCCCGCCAGGTGGTCCCCAACTGAGGAAATCGGGTGGTCCCCAACCCAGGAAACTGGGTGGGTCTCAACGGAGGAAATCGTGCATGTATTCGATTCCGGCACGACGAGGTGCTGCAAATGAGTCTGAAAGAGAAGCTGTACACTGCTTCGCATCTGCGAGCACTACGTTGTGCCGGCAACCAGATGCCCTCAGCTTCCTGAGAACAACTTCCTCATAGAATGGAAAGTATGCGTTGTACGTAGTGATCAGCGACGCGTCGTAGCTTCCCTTGCGCATCGCGTCGTACAGCGAATCCTCAGTCAAGGATCACTTCCCTGAGAATCCGAGTACCGAACTCGGTTAAACGAGATCCGTCTTCCGCGTCGGTTATCGCGTTGAGGTCGCGGAGCATCTGAAGTCCCTGTCTCATGCGCGGATTTGTTCGCGTCGGTGGCGGAATGTCAGGCACCACGTTTAGCCCCAGTTCCGTCGGGCGCACGCGGAATGCGGCTTGCGGATTGTGGCGAAGCTTTCTCAGCGCTACAGAGAGATGAGTTTCAATTCCCCAACGATTCATGAGCCAGCCAAGCAGCTGTGGTATGGAGAGACCAGACCACTCTCGCGACACGACGTCAGCGAATGCCTGAAGATTGATTGGGTACGGGTCCAGAAAGCCCGGCGCGAATGGACTCGCTGAATACGCGTCGTCGCTTGTAGTTCTTGCAGCCAGAGCCATCAACAGTCTAAGCGAATCAACCATGACATCCACATCGGAGCCTTCATCGGGGCGAAGTGTGAACGACTCCAGTATCTTCCTGGAGAAGGTCCACTCATGCGTCGGCTGATCCCAGTGGTCGATTGGCGCCAGGGTCTCGCGGAAGAGTCGCGACACCTCACCGAAGGACCTCCCTTCGAATCGGCGCGACGTGCGCTTGGCGATACCTGACGCGGCAACCCACTCTTCGAAGTCGCGCCCAGTTCGGAATCGCACGTCCGATTCGTCCAGCTTCTTGAGCCCGACCGCAAACACCGCTTGAACGGCTATCGACAACAAATCGTTGCGAACATAGAGTGCCCATGCCTCCGCGGTATGCTCAAGACGCGAAGGTATGTTCCACATGCGACCAGCGCCGAAGCTCCGTCCATACACGGCACCTTCGAAGTCATCCAGCGTGATTGGATTAGATTGCGAATCGGCTGATCCGTCTACCCCTGCAAGAGCCAGCGCCAATGTAAGGCGCCGCTGCCCTCCACCTTCCTCTGTGTTGGCTCTTTCGAACAGCAGATCCGCGAGGCGTGCATGTTCATCGTGGCTATGCGATAGGTGACAGAAGCAGAACTTTTCCAACTGATCCAGCACTGCTCCCGAGACTCGATCTTTCTCAAGAGCTGCAAAGAAGCTATCGCCGTCCACGTAGCGATCGACAGCCTCGGCCAGAGCTTGACCTCTTTCTCGAGTGTATGTGATCCATCCGCGCTCTCCGATGTCGAGGATGCGTAAGTCCTGCAGAGTTCCTATGTAGTACTGTCCGAGCCCGCCCAATTTATTCTTGAAATACCTGTTCGCGCTATCTTCCCTTGTTGCGTAGTCAGATAGACGTAGCGTCTTGCTTCCCTTCAGTTCCGCCAGCGCCGGCACCAGTCGTTGCCTGCCGATCATCCCGATTGAATGCTTTATCGTGTCCTGGTCCGTACATTGCGAGTGTCGTTCGGCGATCCACGTGAGTAGGCAGTCGGCGCGCCTGAACAGTTGCTCGAACTTCTCTGAATCGGCGTTCTCGTATCGTTGATCGAACGCCCAAATGAACCAAGGATAGATCGAGTAGTACCTTGCACGATCTGTAACGTTCGTAATGCCGGGCAGTAATCGGGAGTAGAGATCAATGCACGGGGCGTGCGTGCCCAGGTGGTCCAGGCCTTGTATGGATTGCGGCGGTTCTACCCAGGATGTGCGAACGTTCATACGTATTTCTTTGCCCCGGACCGCGATCAGCTAATCATAGTTGGTCTATCAACTCTGTGATCCAGGTCGACTCGCGGGCGCTTTACCACGTCTTCGATGTCTGCAGTTGGGGTACCTTTTGTGTTCCGAGGATCGCGTGCCGCACAACGCCGTGATCATTCTCCACGCGAGTAGCCGCGTGTTAGGCCAAAGTCAGACTGGGTCACGCCGGCGTTGCCCCGATGGTAGAAGGGTATGCATAGTCGACCTACCTCCCATCTCCTCTTTATTACATGACCCAATTGCATCACCGCGCGGCGATTAATCATTCCAGGATTCGGCAGCCAACGGAAGCTCGTTTAGTTCTGCGCGTGCTTCTCGCCACGTTGGATAGTGCTCGTCAAGCAGAGAGATGAATCTCGCGCTATGCGTCGGCTCTAAGAGGTGGATCATCTCATGCACAATCACGTACTCAAGGAGATCCCTGGGCTTCTTAACGAGCTCAGTGTTCAAACGGATGTGACCGGCACGGTGGTTGCAGCCGCCCCATTTGGTCTTCATGCGCTGAAGGAAGTAGCCGCTTACTCTGACCTTGAGCCGTGACTCCCACTTGCTTATCAATGTTGGGACGGCTCGATGCAGCTGTGCCTTGTGCCACTCATGCATGATCTGTGCGCGTTTCGTGATGTCACTTCCCGGACGCACAGTCAGAGCGAGTCGCCTATGATCAAGGAATACAGAAGGCTTCGCATCCTCATACTTCACAGTGAGTAGGTAGCGGCGCCCCCATAGATAGTGGGTCTCACGCGTGACCAATTGGCGCGGGGCTTCCCGCGCCTGACTTCTCAACTTAGCCCGTTGCTCTCGTATCCAGCTCAGCTTGGAGATGGCGTAGGCGCGGGCGACATCCAGCCGCGTCCCAGTGGGGGCCGCGAGCGTTACCCTCCCATGGGGAGGATGTACAGACAGATGGACGTGCTTGATCGCCTTGCGCGTGACCGCAATCTTGATGTCACCCAGCTCGATCAATTCGGTCATCAGTACCCTGGCTGATTCTCGATAATTTGGAAGAGCGCCTCGGTTGCCTTCCGGTCCCGCGACATGATTGGAAATAGCGCATTCAATACCTGCTTTTCTCGGACGGAGTCACCTTTCCAGCCCGCAGGCGCGTGCTCTCGCATAGCCTGATCGATACGGAGCGCGAGCGCGGCCCGTTGCTCTATCTCTATCGGACTTTCATCCCGAACCATCGAAATGCCTCCGGCCAGAATCCCCGGTAGGTTGTTGAAGATCACGATGGCTTCAGTGTGACCATGGAGGACCGCGGGTACACCGGCAACGCTGTCCTTCTGTGCGAGCCGTCTGACCAGCGCCTCAGCCTTCTTGAGAAAGACCTCATACGCGGCAGCGTCTGCACGGCTCTGCTTGATCAGGTCATCGAGCAGCAATGACATCTGTGCATAGAAGCGTGGATCGGTGAGCTGGTCACGGATAATTGTTTTTCTGACGTTGTTGATGATGCCTTCTGCAATCGCGTTGCGAGAGAGCTTTCCCTTCTGGTTGAGCTTCTGGGCGATCGCGTCGTGAATACCGGTCTTAATGATCAAGTCAGTGAGCGACAACGAACTCAGATTGCCCACGTCATTGGCTGGATCGGCCTGCACATACGTATTAAGCAGATGGCGCATGTCTGCTTCGTACGGCTTTATGTCTAGCTCCTCACCGGAGTGCTTTTTGATGGCAGCGCGGACATCACTGTAGAACTCCACTTCGCTCTTGAGATCATCCGCCTCCTTGGAGGAGTAACCGGCTGATGTCAGATCGTGTGCGATAGCTGAGTACGCGCGTACGAAAGCTGCCACTGCCTTGTAGAAGGAGACCCTCAGCTGTTCAGTGTCGGACAACGATTGTGGGTTCGACGCGTCACCACAGAAGTAGTGAAGAAACTGCTCAATTTCTCGGGGAGGTGGGACCGGGTCGCAGAGATATCGGAGCGCCTCCCTGGCCATGTCCAACTGATGGCGCCCCTCCTTCAACCAGTCCTTCAGCTCGATGTTGTTGGAACCGCCATTACCCTCGTCGATGTCCAGTTCATCAGAACTATAGACCGCAATAGCCTCCTGGACGTCTTTGAACAACTCCTTGAAATCGACGATATAGCCGAAATCCTTGTCTTTGCCATCCAGGCGGTTTGTGCGGCAGATAGCCTGAAAGAGGTTGTGATCGCGCAGTTCGTTATCCAGGTAGATGTACGTGCAGCTTGGCGCATCGAACCCCGTCAACAGCTTACTCACGACGATGAGTAGCTTCAGATTGGCGGGCTCCTCGATGAATCTACGCTTGGTCTCATCTTCATAAGCCTTTGTAGTCTGATCCCTCTTGAGGACGTACTTCGTGTACGTGTCGAACTTGTAGCGTTCGTCGCTGTTGGCCGGCTCACGTGAGATCGCATTGTGGTTCGGTTCATACGACGTGATGATTCCGCAGTACTGACCAAACGCAGTGTTCTGCAGAAGCCGGAAGTAGTGACAGGCGTCGTAGATACTCGCCGCCACCAGGATGGCGGTCCCTCGATCGTCGTTCAGGCGCGGCTTCAGATCGAAATCCTGGATGATGCTGTGAATGATGCGCTGCTTGCGTTCGCCAGCGCTCATCAGTTCCTCCATAGTCGCCCAGCGCCTTCGCAACACCGCCTTCTGAAAGTTGTTCAGCGTTCTAGTCTTCTGTTCGAAGTACGCCTCGATTGCTTGCGGCGACGTGAGCCGTTGAGGAACATCACGAGCCTCATACTTCAAGTCCAGCACTACCTTGTCGGTCACGGCTTCGTGAAACTTGTAGGTATGGATGTAAGTCCCGAACACGTCTCTCGTTGTTTGCCTGTCCTTGCGCAACAGGGGGGTACCGGTGAAGCCGACGAAGATGGCGCTCTCGAGCCAACGCTTCATTTGCCTGTTCATGTCACCGCCTTGTGTCCGGTGGCATTCGTCCACGAAGACATAGAAGCGTCCATGCACCGCGGGCGGCGGTCCTTTGAGATCCGAGGGGTCAAATTTGTGGAGCAGAGCACACAGAAGCCGCGGCGTGGTTGCGCCGAGCTTGGCTACGAACTCTGCTCGCGTAGCGATGCGTGGTGACGGCGAATCTGCAGCCACCACGCCTGAATTTTTCATCACGCCTTCGATCTGTTTATCGAGCTCGTCTCGATCAGTAACGATCAGGATACGGGCCTGTGGGTCGTGCTCGAGCAGCCACTTGCTGAGCAGGACCATGAGGATGCTCTTTCCGCTGCCTTGCGTATGCCATATAACACCGCCTTCGCGCTTACGCAGGCGCTCCTGTGCGGCTTTCATACCCGCGTACTGGTGCTGGCGCGGCACCTTCTTGATGCCGTTATCGAATATGACGAAATGGCGAACGATGTCCAGCAGACGCTCCTTGTCGCAAAGCTCGGCCAGCGGCCGGTCCAGCAAGGCTCCTGCTGGCACCTGCGAACCTTCAGGAAGCGGCACTGCTTTCCATTCGACAAAGAACTCTTCTCGTGTCGTTACCGTGCCGTAACGCAAGCCTTGAGCGTCGTTCCCGGCCAAGAGCAACTGCACAGTGGGGAAGAACGACTGATTAAAGATTGCTTCCTGGTTGGTAATGAGCTGACGAATGCCATCGGCAATCTCCACTGAGCTGCGCTTGAGTTCGATCACGGCGATTGCGATGCCGTTGAGGTAGAGCACCAGATCCGGCCGGCGCTGATGGCCGCCTTTCAGCGTGACTTCCTCTGCAAGAGCGAAATCATTGTTCATCACATCCTTCCAATCGATCAGGTGCACTGTGTCATGCGGCATTCCAGCGGCGACCTGCACCTCAACTCCATACCGGATCAGTTTGTATGTGCGGAGGGCAGCCTGATAGAGCGTGGTGCCCGTGACGTCACAGGCCGCGAGAAGCTTCTGCAGAGCGCCGGCAATGTGCGCGTCCGAGTAGCCACGCGCCTGCAAGTTTGCACGAAACAGTTCAGCTTCTATTCCGCGGTTGTTCTCGCGTCTGTTCCATTCACCGAGGTAGCGATAGCCGAGGTTATTCGTCTTCGCCTTGTCGGTGAACAAATCAATGACGCGGTTCTGCGTTTTTCGCTCAGAGCGTGGGATCTCAGGCATGTTCCGCCTCCGTTTGCACGAGCCGCGTCTTGCCAGTGAGCAGTTCCTGCATCATGGCCTGCTTGAGAGCGCGGGTCTTCTCACCGCGCTGCTCCAATGCCGCCAGCTCCGCGTCCATCTCCGTCAGCACATCGGCGATGGCGGTTTGTTCAGGGATGGGCGGCAATGGAACGCGAAGCGATCTAATGAGCTTCAGATTTAGGCCGCCGCGTCCGCCGTCGCCGGATGACAGGTCGCGCAGTTCGTCATACCGACTATCGAGGTTGTAATAGAGGTACTCAGGGACGAACGCCAGGTTTGGGAAGATGGCGGCGATGGATTGATTGGTGCACAGCTCAACGAAGTTCATCGCGACGGTGCCGCGAGTCTTTCCTTGGCCCGCCAGTCCAATCAGCACGCACTTTTCTGGAATCATCTTTGTGCTGGAGTTGGCTAAGCCCTTCTCGGTGATTCGGCCTTCTACTTCTCTCACACGTTTCAGATTCAATTCGCCGGAACTCATCCATCGGATTGAGCCCCCCCAATACGCTGGCACTGATGTGCTCGGCGTTCCGCCGGCGGTGCAATCCGTGAACTCGCCGATCCGTTTCACCTCCCACTCGCCGTGAAAGCCGGGAAGACGGGTTTGGCCGGTGAGGAGTTGTTGTATGGCAGCCTGTTTGAGGTCGCGCTTCTTGGCGATCAGCCTGTCGAGCCCGCCCAGCAGCTCATCCACATCGCTCAACGCCTCCGCGATCGCGCGTTGTTCGGAAAGCGGCGGAGCAGCGACAGAGTACTTTCCGACCTGAGGCGCCGTGAGTTGCGGCACACCTGTGCTTTCAAACGCAAACTTGATCCGTTCATTAACAGCAAAGGTTGTAAACCTGGCGTCCAACGCGCCGCTTGGCTCCAAGACTAGAAGTCGAACTATCGGGAAGAACTCTTCATCTCGATATTCTGCGTGTCCGAGATAGCCTCGAGCAGTAATCGTTAAGGAATCGGCCTTCGCCCGTCGCTCGCTGGTGAATCCGTAGAGACCTCGGTTTTGAAGCGCGTTGGCAAAGATAGGGTAAGGATGAGTTTCAGAGCGTGACTTTGAAACGGAGTGCTTCGGCACGTCTCCGCCAGCGTAGATTCGGAAACTCTCGGAAAGTTGGAAGACGTTCCAATCCTCTGGGATGACGCCTACCTCGGTCTGCTTGTAGCCGGACTTCACTTCCATACGGCGCCCATCTTTTTGAGGTGTTCCTCCACACGGGCCGCGAGCGTGGCCACTTCGTCGGTGAGCTGCGGCAGCGGCGTGGCGTAGCGTTCGGCCAGTTGGCGGATGCGGTCGGTGAGGGTTTGCGAGACACGCTCGAGTTCGCCCTGCACAGCGGTGGCCAGCGTGTACAGCCATTTGTCATCTACGACGAGTGTCTTGATTTCGTCCTCGGTGAGCTTCGGGTATTGCGCCTCGAGCTTTTCCTCCAGCGCTTCTTGCGCGGCTTTAAGCCGGGCCTTGGTATCCGCTTGCTGATCAAGCAAGTCGCTGTACTCTTCCAGAGCCCGGCGCTCCTCGGCGTAGTCCGGGTCTCTGCCGATCTCCTTAAGCCGCGCCTTCACAGCCTTCGCGGTGATCTTCTGCTTCTCGCCCTCGCCTTCGATGACCTCGGCGAGCAGCCCCTCCTCGCCGCTGCCTTCGTCGCGCTTTTCGTCGAGCTGCTGATCGATGGCGGCGAGCTCGGATTCGAGCGCGGCAATCGCGTCGCGCTCCGCGGGAAAATAGCCGTCGATCAGGAGCGCGGCCGGGATGAGATCGGACTTGAATCGGCGTTTGCCGCGCTTGAAGTCATGCGGCTCGGGCCAGACGAGTTTGCTTTCCTTGTTCTTCACCTGGCGAATCTCGCGCGGCTGCGCGCCATCGCTCCAGCCGACTGCCGCGATGAGGTACGCGTCGTCTTGCATTGTCGCGGCCCAGTAGTCCATGAGGTGCTGATAGACGTCGTACGCATTGAGCAGCGGAGCGGTGTTGAAATCGGCCAGTAGGCTCTCGGACACGGTTTCGATGAGCGCCTTGGGATGGCCGTCTTTCACGAAACGTTTCAAGTGCGGCGTATTGGCCTGCTTCCACCGTTCGAAGAGTGCGGTAATGGAAGTGTGGAACGCGGTGAATTCGGGGTGATTGAGGATGGCGGCCTTTACTTCGGCAGCCGCGATCCGCAACTGCGAGTAACCGGGGCGCGTGAATGGCTGAAACAATGCCGCGCGTAGCCCGGGCATCACCTTCCAGTCGTCGGCAAAGGCATCGATGTCACGCTCCGGGATGCCGCCCCGCAGGTGGGCATCAATGTCCTGCATGTCCTCTGGTTCCGTGCTGTCGATGTACCGCGGAAGGTTGAGGTTGAAGGCGTTCTTCGCGTCGGCGATCTCGTCGAAAGGGACCATGCGAGCGTAGCGAGGGTCGCGTTCGTCCTGGCGACGAAACGTATCCACGATGCGGTGGATGTCTTGGTCGCGGAGGCGATTCTTCGGACCGTCCTTCCGGAAACCTTTCGACGCGTCGATGAGGAACACACCTTTGCGTGCCGCAGCGTTTTCCTTGTCGAGAACTAATATGCAGGCGGGAATGCCGGTGCCGTAAAAGAGATTGGCGGGCAGACCGATGATGCCCTTGAGGATGCCGGAGCGGACGAGCTTCTCGCGGATGACAGCTTCGGCGCCGCCGCGGAAGAGTACGCCGTGCGGAAGGATGCAGGCAGCTTTGCCAGTGCTCTTCATCGAGCGAATGATATGGAGCAGATAGGCATAGTCGCCCTGCTTCTTTGGAGGGACACCCCAAGTGAAGCGCTGATATCTGTCGCCCTTGCCGCTGTCGCCAAGAGTCAGACCTGTAGACCACGTCTTGTCAGAGAAGGGTGGATTGGCCACGACGTAGTCATACGTGCGCAACTGCTCGCCATCGAGGAAGCGTGGCTTCACCAATGTACCTTCGCCACCGGAAGCGATACTGGCGGTGGGGAAGTCGTGGAGGATCATGTTCATTCGCGCGAGACCGGCGGTGGTACTGTCTTTCTCCTGCCCCTCCAGCGTGATGTGCTTGCCGGACTCCGCGGCGACTTTGAGCAACAGCGAGCCTGACCCGCAAGTGGGGTCGTAAGCTGTCGTTGACGCAGAAGTGTTCGCGGACGAGATGCCTATTACTTTCGCAATGACGCGACTCACTTCGGCTGGCGTGTAAAACTGCCCCTTGCTCTTTCCACTCTGGGTTGCGAAGTGACGCATTAGGTATTCGTATGCGTCACCCAGGATATCGTCGTGCTCGGCCCGATTGGCTGCAAAGTTCAGCGCCGGACTGTTGAAGATAGCTATTAAGTTGCCAAGCGTTTCAACTCGCTTTGGCCCATCCCCCAACTTGTCAGGATCGTTGAAGTTCGGAAAGTCTGCGCGAGTCAAGCTGTCATTGGCATCAATCAGAGGTTGAATCACCTGAGTGTTGATCTTCTCGCCAATGTTCGGGTCTCCGGTAAGAGCGACCATGTCGCTAAAGCTCGCGCCCTTGGGTATGACAATCGGCGAACCGTAGCCGTCGAAGTCAGCGTACTTGTCAGAGATGTACTTAATGAACAGCATGAACAGGACGTAGTCCTTGTATTGGCTGGCATCCATGCCGCCGCGCAGTTCATCGCAGGAAGCCCAAATGGAGGAGTAGAGATCGGATTTCTTGATAGCCATTTAGTTGTTCAATCAGAATCTGGTACTGCTGTCGCAATACCACGTGAAACACAAGCAGTCGACACCAAGCACTTACTCGCGACGCTCAGCACGAATCAGTACGTTCTTTTCAAGGCGCCAGCGTTCTTTCTGAAATTGCATTCGTAGCACTCTGCTTGGATGTTCGAGATGCCGTCGCTGCCGCCATGGTAGACAGGCACGATGTGGCCCTTCGTCCATGTGTGCTTGTATCTCTTGTCCGGGCGCGCCGGAATCTGGTCCCAAGTCCGCTGGCATACGGCGCATCTGGGGCTCGACCTCAGCACATCGACCCATTGGGCTCGCGTGTGCCGACCACCATTTGCCTTCAGTTTCGCCGCTCTTCTCTTTGCCCTGACGTTGCGGCAGTCCATGCAGCGATTCCAACTATTGAACCTGCTACTTCCGCATTTCGTGCAGATTACCATTCTCATTTTGTGGCCGAGATCGTCCCATCCGCCGAGCCACGCTGCACTACGCGCGTGGTCTGTGCCATTCATTGCAAACTGAGCTGGCTACGCTGCTTAAGCGTTTGAGAGGCTGGTGGCCGGGGTAGAAACCAACGACATCCGGATCTTCAGACCGATAACAGCGTCCACCAACACCCACCGCCACCCTGCCTCGTAAGTGCCTGATTAGCTTACCGCCGCACTTCCAGAACGTCCACCTACTTCCATAGGCAGCCACGTGCTTAGGTGTCCGGGAGGCGGGCAAAACAGCAGGAGCCACAGTTTGGGCCTGTCGTGGACTGCGCAGCGTAGGCTGACGATCAGCAGCAGCCCCCGATTTTGCGCTGACCAGACGCGCCGCTGACGGGTGCACGAGTTGCTGGTGTTGAACGAGCAAGACCTCGGCCGTCTCAACTCACACACGCGATTGACAATCTCAACCGTGAAATTGGTCGCGTGGACAGGCTTCAATGCGTCGGACCAAGCATCTGTTATGCACGACTCCGACGCTGCACCACAGTCTTGTTGACGATTGTGCGATTGATCTTACTCTTCCAGGCAAGCTGTTTGCGACAACTTGCGCTTGAAGCGAAACCCACTGCGTGACGCTGGTGGCTAGGTGACGAGTGCCCTCGCGCACTCATTGCACAGCCGACTGGGACACTCAAGTTCACGGTCCGCGAGGCTCATGCTCAGGGCGGACCATCATCAGGTCGTTAGCATTAGCGACCCCGCGAATCCGACCGCCTTGACTCATTCACCGAAATGCGGCTTCAACGCACTACCTTCCCAAGCCGCTTGCAATCCCTCTCCGAACAGAGCTAACACAGCATCTGTTTTTATCAATTCTCGCCAATTTCTCCACCTGACATTTCCCTGCCCGTCAGGAATGATCTTTATCGAGTAATACCGTCCCGATAGTTGAGCAAAGGCACACGCTAATGCGGCCAAACTCGGTGCACTTAACGGGGTTAATTCGCCGAATTTTCGGCGAAACTCCCCGCTGACATTTCCTCGCCGCTGAGGGATGCTGTCTGCATGGAGCGAACCTTCATCCCCTCTCATCGGAGTTACATCAGGAGTAACGATCATGAACTCGTATCCATCCCGAACGCTTCGTTCGATACCCACCTCACCTGCAGCTGCGCGCCCAGCCCGCATGACGGGGCAAGACGAGGCGCGGGCGCTCGCCGGCCGACCGATCGCTCCAATCACTCCGGCACAAGCGGAAGTACAGCAAGATGCA
>Ga0180215_1004980_pt1 | contig 11560 bp, 10 predicted proteins | sample eDN3rd37CBELigBY_FD_128871 | JGI IMG/M metagenome (GOLD analysis project Ga0180215, IMG submission 128871) | Enriched backyard soil microbial communities from Emeryville, California, USA - eDNA 3rd pass 37_C BE-Lig BY (version 2) (version 2) | ecosystem: Environmental > Terrestrial > Soil >...
CCTCCCCCACATTTCCCCGCATGGATTGCGTCATACTCACGCAATTATGCTGCTGGAAAGTGGTGCAGATATAAAGTTTGTTAGTGAACGATTGGGGCATTCAACTGTCAATATGACAGCCGATGTCTATGTTCATATTACAAAAAAATATGAAACTGAAAATTTACTAAAATTAGAGTCATATTTAAGATAAATGGGCAAAAAGTGGGCAAGGAGAAATTCCCCTTGCCACAAATCCCACTACATCACACGTTTGAACATCTTTTCCATTTCATAAGTGGAGTAATGTATGATGATCGGCCGTCCATGCGGGCATGTGAACGGATCGGAAGACCTCCGCAATTCATCAAGCAGCGCCTGGATTTCATCATTGCGGAGATGGTGATTCGCTTTAATGGAAGCTTTACAGCTCATCATAATGGCAGCTTCCTCACGCAGCTTTTTAATATCGACTCTCTTCATGGCTAAGAGCTGTTCAATCATATCCTCAATAATTTCCTGTTCCTCGCCTTTAGGCAGCCATTGCGGATGAGAACGGACAATAAAGCTGTTATGTCCGAACTGCTCCAGAAATACCCCCACTTTTTCAAGCTCGCCTTTGTATTCATCAATTTTAATATAATCATCCGTTGAGTATTCAAATGTCAGCGGTATAAGCATTTCCTGCAATTCACTTTCAACCTGGCCGACTTTCTCCCTGAAATACTCGTACTTGATCCGCTCCTGGGCGGCGTGCTGATCAATGATATAAAGGCCCCGGTCATTTTGGGCAAAAATATATGTCCCATGCATTTGCCCAATCGGATAGAGCGGCGGCACCCGGGATGGCTCATCCACTGTGGCGGTCTCTGCCAAAAACTGTTCCAGTCCTGCAGCTCTCGGCTCTTCGGGCTGGAATATGTGCTGATCAGCTTCAGGCAATTCTTCAGCTGAGGGGCTTAAATCTATGAGAGGAGCATCCTGCAAATCAGGATATTCAGCTGCTGCCGGTTCACCTGGTAGACTTTGCGGGCTTTGCGGATCTGCCCCATTCGGGTACTGCCGGATAGCATCCTCCCTCGCTTCACGAACAAAAGAAGGCACATGCTCCCGATGCTCAGGCAAATGATCCAGTTCAAGAGCCGTCTGTTCTGACTTAGGCTTCATGGTCTTCGGCTGTGTAAATCCGGATGGGATCAGTTCCTCTTTTTTAAATGCAGCCTTCAAAGCATCTGATACAAGCTCATTCAATTCATGTTCCTTGCTTAAGCGTACCTCCATTTTCGACGGATGGACGTTCACATCGACAAGGAGCGGATCCATTTCAATGTTCAGGAGCACAATCGGGTAGCGGCCGATTGGCAGCAGAGTATGATACCCCTCCTGAATGGCTTTGGCCAAAGAATAATTCTTGATGAAGCGGCCGTTGATCATGGTAGAAATGTAGTTTCTTGATGCTCTTGTAATCTCCGGCATTGCTGCATATCCGCTGATTTTAAAATCAAGTGAGCTTGCTTCAATCCGAACCATCTTTTTCACAATATTGAGCCCATAAATAGCTGCAAGCACCTGCCGGACATCCCCGTTTCCGTTCGTCTGCAGGAGCTTTCGCTCATTATGGATCAGGCGGATGGCGACCTCCGGATGGGCGAGCGCCAGCCTGTTAACCACATCTGTAATATTGCCAAGTTCTGTGTGAATCGTCTTCATATACTTAAGCCTTGCCGGCGTGTTGAAAAATAAATCCGTCACTGTCAGGTCAGTCCCTTTTCTGCCGGGTGCCTTTTCCATCACTTCCACTTTTCCGCCTTCTATGACAACACGTGTGCCGTCATCCCCAGTTGAGGTTTTCATTTCAATCCTCGATACCGACGCAATACTTGGCAATGCCTCGCCGCGGAATCCGAGCGTGCGGATGCGGAAAAGGTCATTTTCGTCTTTAATTTTACTGGTGGCATGGCGATGAAAGGCATTCAGGACATCATCTTCCTCAATGCCATCGCCATTATCGATAATGCGGATTTTGGCCAGGCCGGCTTCTTCCGCTTCAATTTCAATAATAGTACTTCCGGCATCGATCGAATTCTCCATCAATTCTTTTACCACCGATGCTGGCCGCTCCACCACCTCGCCGGCAGCAATTTTATTAGAAAGCGCATCATCCAGCTGAATGATTTTCCCCATCTCGTCACCCCCTGTTTATTGATTCTTCAATTTTCTGTGCAGTTCATATAATGTATTTAATGCCTGCATTGGCGTCATATCAAGGATATCGAGCGCTTTGACTTTATCAATAATCTTTTTTTCCTTAGAGCTTATTGAAGGTTTCTTCACATCTTCAGAATCCTCAAAGAAAGATAATTGGGCAGCAGGCTCTGCCATTTTTTCTGCGGCAGGAATCTCTTTTTTCACAGGAGCGGGATCGTTCGATTCCAGTCCCGTTAAAATTTCATTTGCCCTTACAATTAGTTCATTAGGGAGCTCTGCAAGCTGGGCAACATGGATTCCGTAACTCTTATCTGCCGCTCCTTCCTTAATTTTATGAAGGAACACAACCCGTCCATTTTGCTCGACTGCGCTGACATGGATGTTTTTCACCTTCTGCAGTTCTTCTTCAAGCACCGTCAATTCATGATAGTGCGTGGAAAATAAAGTCTTCGCACCAATCCGGTTGTGAATATACTCAATGATTGCCTGCGCCAATGCCATCCCATCATAGGTGGATGTTCCGCGCCCGATTTCATCGAACAGAATCAAACTGTTTTGAGTGGCATTCGCAATAGCATTTCGCGCTTCAAGCATCTCGACCATGAATGTACTCTGGCCGGAAATAAGGTCATCGGCGGCTCCGATTCTCGTAAATACCTGGTCAAAAATCGGCAGCACGGCTTCAGAAGCAGGTACATAGCAGCCGATTTGGGCTAAAATCGCAGTCAGGGCGATTTGCCGCATATACGTACTTTTACCGGACATATTCGGCCCTGTAATCAGCAGCACTTCCCGGTCCGCATCCATATAACAGTCATTCGGCACATATTCTTGTGCGTTCAGCACTTTTTCAACGACTGGATGGCGGCCGTCTTTGATATAAACCCGTCTTTCATTTGAAAAACTTGGCTTTATATAATGCCTTTGCTCGCTGACAGCGGAGAAGCACTGAAGAACATCCAGCTCACTTACCGTTTTCGCCAGCTTTTGCAATCTCGGAATAAATTCTTTTACATGTTCGCGGACATTCGTAAATAATTCATACTCGAGCTCCACACACTTTTCCTGTGCTTCCAGTATGAGTGATTCTTTTTCCTTTAATTCAGGCGTAATAAATCGTTCGGCATTGGTCAGGGTCTGTTTGCGCTCATATTGCCCTTCTTTTAGAAGATGAAGGTTAGCGCGAGTAACTTCAATATAATAGCCAAACACACGGTTAAAACCGATTTTCAATGATTTAATGCCTGTTTTTTCACGTTCCTGCTTCTCAAGCTGGGCAATCCAGGTTTTCCCGTTGCGGCTGGCATCACGGTATTTATCCAGCTCTTCATGATAGCCGTCCTGAATGATGTTTCCATCCTTCAATGACAGCGGCGGATTTTCCATTATCGCGCTTTCCAAAGTATCCGTGACTTCTTCACACGCATCCAGGCGCTCAGCAAGCCTCACTGCTTCCTCATTCGGCAGATTTGAGACCATTTCTTTTAGAACAGGTATCTGCTGAAGAGATTTCTTAAGCTGCACAAGGTCGCGGGCATTTACATTTCCAAACGCCACTCTTCCTGCAAGGCGTTCCAGATCATAGACTTCCTTCAGTTTTTCTCGGATTTCTTCCCGTTCAAAGAAAGAGTGAATAAGCGTTTCAACCAGCGAATGGCGGCGTTTGATTTCCTGTTCATCAATAAGCGGCCTGTCGATCCATTGCTTTAAAAGCCTGCCGCCCATGGCAGTCTTCGTTTCATCCAGGAGCCATAACAGCGAGCCCTTCTTGCCTTTGCTGCGGATGGTTTCTGTCAGCTCAAGATTCTTTTTAGAAAAATAATCGATTTTCATGTATTGATTAATCTGATAAGTAGCCACCTTTTGAAGGTGATCCAGGCTCCTCTTCTGCGTACGGTACAGGTAATTAATCAGTCTGCAAGAAGTTGTCCTGAGCTTGTCCTGATTTAAATCAGCCAGAAGTCCCTCGAAAGAGTCCCGGACTCCGCAATCATCCTCGAATGAAATCGCCATGACGGAGCGTTCTTTCATTCTCCTCTGCCATTCTCCATCAAAGTCGGAAGAGATGACTACTTCCTTTGCACCTGACATAGACAGCTCGTTTAAGACCTCATCAAACCCGCTGCTTAACATCGTTACCTTCGTCTCACCTGTTGATAAATCATTGGTGGCAAATCCAAAGGTTTCATCTTCAAAGACCGAAATCGATGCAATATAGTTGTTTTCTTTTTCCTGAAGGCCTTTGCCTTCCATCATTGTTCCAGGTGTGATAAGCTGAACGACTTCCCGCTTCACAACTCCTTTTGCCTGTTTCGGATCTTCTGTTTGCTCGCAGATTGCGACTTTGTATCCTTTTTCAATCAATTGTTCAATATAAACCGGTGCTGAATGATACGGCACCCCGCACATGGGAATCCTTTCTTCCGTGCCTCCCTCGCGGCTGGTTAATGTGATTTCAAGCTCCTGTGATGCTTTAAGTGCATCATCGAAAAACATTTCGTAAAAGTCTCCAAGGCGAAAAAATAAAAAGGCATCCTGATATTCTGCCTTTACCCTTAAATATTGCTGTATCATAGGCGTGTATGCTGCTGCCATAACTTCCTCCAACGATCCATAATCTATTATTTTATAATCCTGTTTTAGAGATTTCCTCTAAAAACGTCTTTTTCATTATATCATAGATTATTGGCTGACTCAGAGGTGCAATATTTGCCTTGGCTATTCTCTTATATTGATAGGCTTATATATTATGCCGTTGATTTCAGCACGGGACACTTGCTTTCCGCGGGGAGGTTCCCGAGCCTCCTTGGCTTTGCCTGCGGGGTCTTTCACTTCCCTCTCCTCCCGCTTGAGTCAAATATCCTCCGCTGCGATCAAAGCAGTGGTTAAACTATACTTGCGTTTAATGAGCAGTAGAAAGTCTTGCCACAAAAAAAACAGCAGCCCCCAAATGGAGAGCTGCCAGGATTTCTTAGTTATTTATGTATTTTTCAAACACATATCCGAAGTCTTTCACATTATATTTCTTGCGGCTGTTCATCAGCCAGTTGAAGGCTGTTTCATTTAGTACACGGAAATTGTCCACCACATTGGCGTCCTGATTGGACACTGAACGTCCAAGAGTGCTTGATGCCAAATTCAGGCTTTTTTCAGCATACTCCATGGACACTTCATTTTCGCGGCAGATTTCGGAAATGCGGATCAGTGCTTTATATAAATCTTTCAATTCTTCGATATGCTTTTTATGTACGTCAATAGAGAATGCCTGAGATCCAATCACGAATTTGATTTCCACATCCAAATCGACTGTACCAGCTGTTTCCAGCATCACATTTGAAATGCTGTATTCGCGGTAGCTGTAGCGCTTTAGAGTTCGTTTTTTGCTGACAGCACTTGTACCATCCAGATGAATTAGCGCCTTATTCGTAAAGCAGTATTCATCCGATTTGGACTTAATCAGGAAGTAAATTTTCTCATTATCTTCGTGAAGGACGTAATCGTCAGCATCAACTTTGTCATAGTCAGCCGGCTGGATGACGCTTCCCACATCGCTTAATCCCAGCACATCAGAGGCAACCTTTTTAAACATAACCCCTCAACCTTTCTGCATTCATTTTACTACTTTGCTATTTTAACATATTTAGGAAAACGATGGCTTATTCAATTAAAAATTTACGCTGGAAAAGCTCCCGGCAAACCGGAAGCTTCATATTCCTGGCGTATTCATTAATACAATCGGCCATCCATCTGGATCTTCTATTGTCACTCCGCCTCTGCCCCAATATGGATTTTCCGGTTCTGTTTCCATATACCCATAAGCAGCAAGCCTTTCGGCAATGTTATCACGCTCCAGGCGGTCTCCCACATAAAAAACTAATAGATGCTCCTTTGTCGGCTGCGGAAGCTCCATTTTTTCCTTAGATTGAGTAAATTCAAGATGGTATTGGCTATCAGGCAGACCAATCATAATACCATCATAGCCTTCATGATTCCAAAACTCGCCAACTCTCTTCAGACCCAGTCCTTTTTCATAAAAGGAAATGAGTTTATCAAGCTGGTTTGTCGGACGTGCAATGCGAAATTGCACAGCCGGGATGCTCCCTTCCCATTCCTTCCTCACAATCACTTCATAAGGATATTCCTGATGCTGAAACATAACATCCCTTGGTCCTGATGCAAATACTTTAATTGGTGAAATAACGGAAGCCCTTTCTGTTGGATACCAGTTCCGCCCTTCCTTTACAAGCACAAAAACCCCTTTCCTGTCTCCGTAAAAAGCAAACGTCTCACTGGAATCCATCTGTTCATTGTACAGATACTGATCTAATTCCTGCTCCATTGCAGCTACATCATTGACTGGCAAGCCAACTTCCCCAACATCATGCCAGCGGAGACCATCCTTTTTCACACCATCCAAAGGCCGCTCGAGCATCTCCATAATATTTCCGTCCGGATCGATAAAATATGCCTGCTTTCCTTTCCAAAACATACTGTACTCGCCGCTCTCATTTGGCAGCAGCACACTTTCAGCACCTAATTTCTGATACATATGTTCAAAGTATTCAGCATTAGTCCGGAAACACACATGATAAAAGGGGATTGCTGCATCTTTCTCAAAAAGAATCTTTGTTGAACCGGCCATAATCGTAAAATAACTCTGAGTCTCCGTCAACAGTTCCATCTCCAGCACATTTGTATAAAATTCTTTCATCCTGTCTAAATCATGGCACTTCAAATTCAATTGAAATATTTTCATCCTCGCCTCTCCCCTTTACATCTTATACCTCCATTCTAAGGTAAGGCTCTGCAGATGCATTCAGACTAAAGGCGGAAGGTGCTGTCATTAATTCGCTTGAATTTGGCTGACATTATGAAAATATAAAAAGAAAAACTAGGAAGCAAAACCTCCTAGTTTGTCATTACTCTTCTTCAGTTCCCACCAAGAAATCCGGATTTAAATCCTCGAATTCTTCATCCTCCACATCAAGTCCCCAAGCGTCATCATCGCACTCGCACTTGTCTGGATGAACAGCTACACAAACTTTTGTTTCGCCGATCACCTCGACCATGAACTCTCTTTCCACAGTGACGATGATTTTGTTGCCATTTGGAGAAATGACTGCTTCACAGCAGCTCGGCTGCTGCAGAACACGGGCGATGACATCATGATCATCCAAACAGTCCGGATCACGGTACTTCAATTTAATGACATCTTTATACTCAACCCGTTCGGTAACAACTTCGGTTTTTGTATTATTGTTGAAAGAGTACCAAACGTTAATGTCATAATGGCCGCAGATTTCCACTGTTTTTCCAGCTTTTTTCGCCTCGTACGTATGGTTTATGATCCAGCAGCCAAGTATGCTTGACGGATGGTGTGACGGGCAGATCGTATGATTGGACTGTGTGAATTTACGTCCTTTCGCAACGACCGCTTTCGTTATAATCTCTCTGTAATCTCCCATTGCGAGCGAACCCTCCTCATTCATTTTCAATTCATCCTATGCGGGATATTAGACTAGTGTGCGATAATTTTTATGAATGTTAGGCAAAAGTATTGGCATGATTTATAGTATGCCGGGAGCGGGCGAATGTTCCGGTCTGAACAAATCCAGCAGGAGAATTCTCTATATAAATAAGGAAACTGCCTGCCTATGGTAAGGACTTAAAACTCACTAATAGGTATGTAATTGAAAAATGCACGTTTGTCCTACTGCATTTGCGGAGACAGCTTGGCTCTTGAATCAATATAATAAACTATCGATAAGGAGGTGAACAGGAATGGCAGACAAGGAGAACTCCAACTATAAAGTTTCAATCAATGGCAAAGAGATGACAGGGGAAGAAGCAAAACAATATGCAGAAGAAATGGTGGCCAAGTTTACGGAAACATTGGGCGGATTCTATACAAAAGGATTAGAAAAAATTCAGTCTGAAGAGTTAAAAGGAAATCTTATGGAATCTCTTAAGCCGTTGAGAAACTTAGAAGGGCTCTTCACAAAAAATTCCTCCGGGATCGGGAATATGATTCCTGCATTAAAAAATCTGCTGCCTGTTGTGGAAACATCCGAGGATTATAAACAGGTGAAACTATCTGTAAACGGTAAGAAACTTCTGGATCTGGATCTTTCAGACATGATGAAGAAAGACTCATAATCTGGAAAACAGCCACTTCAATCAATTGAAGGAGGTGAAAAAATATGCTATCAAGATGCTATGATGATTACGAAAAAGACAATGGCGTATTGCCGAGCGGCGGAGCAGTAAATGGAGCAGACAGCGGCAATGAAGCGGAAGCTTTTACTTTCGCTGCACAAGCAAACCTTCCTCAAACAAACCTAAACGGCCAATTGCCGATTTCTGGTGGAGGATTTGCTGTTAACGCTGCACTGATCAACATTCCAATTCTTTCAGCCCAATACAATATTGCAAATGGAGGAGACTCCACAGCCATTTCTGTGAACACTACAACTCAGCAGCAAAGCAACAAAGCGTAATTAAAGATAAAGCAATTCTTTCTATGCAGAGTCTAAAAATGTCCAAAAAGAAGGGAGGGAGTACCATGCTAAGTCAAAATATGCAAAAGCTGGATCTGGATCCGGAAGTCCTCAAGCAGCTGGGTATTCCAAAGGAGTTTATTGATATGGCTGCAGAAGCCGGAATACCGTCGATTAATAACCATGCTGCCGGCGGAAAGGGCGGACGGGCCATCAATCTCACATATGTGGATAATTACTCGACATTGCTTCTTGTGTATACTTTTCTCCTCAACTTTTTGGACAAAAAATCTGATGATGCAGGGACTAAAATGCTGAATCAATCCCTGCTGTCAACGTTAAATGCAGCAATCATCGAACAGCAGGAGTACAGAAAAGAATTTTTAAAGGCAGTAGAACTATTGCGAAACCAATAAAAGGCCCCCCACAACCCATGGCCAATACCAATTCCTCCCTTAAATATAGAACGTAAAAACACCCTGCACCAATTGGTGCAGGGTGTTTCACTATCTGTTTATTAATGTGTACAGCTGCTGTTGCTGATTTTTGATCCTGTTTCGCCGCTCAGGAGATTTCCGCCTGTAGAAGTAATGACTTCGTCTGTTACAGTGTTGGAAATCGTATTAGCCACAATCTGCAGCAATTCATTAACATCCACCTGGGATTGCTTGAATTCCTGAACAACCGGGATTTCATCCAGCTGCTGTTCCAATTGGGCAATTTTTTCTTCCGTTTTCTTTAATGCTTCAGCTTTACCATAGTGCTGAAGATTCACAGCCTGCTTTTGCAAGCCTTTGATTGTTGTAATGGTAGCACTAACCTTATCGTTTTCATTAATCTGTGCTTCAGCACGCTTGAAGAAATCCACTTCTTCTGTCTCTGCAATCATGCGTGCCAATTCCTTAGCACGTTCTACAATCTCATCTTTTGTGTATTTAGCCATTACTGCTTCACCTCAACCGCGTCTAGTTCTTCTACCATTTCTCCGTTTAGGGACCAAGTCTTCGCATCAGTTACTTTGACATTCACAATTTTGCCGATCGCTGTTTTCGGTCCCTTAAAGTTTACCAGCTTGTTCTTTCTTGTGTACCCTGCAAGAATTTCAGGATTGTTCTTGCTTTCCCCTTCCACAAGAACTTCGACAGTCTGGCCTTTATATTTTTTCATTGCTTCTGCCGATAATTCATTAACAACTGCATTCAGGCGCTGAAGACGTTCTTTCTTCACTTCCATTGGCACATTATCCACCATTTTGGCCGCTGGTGTGCCTTCACGAGGTGAGTAAATGAATGTATAAGCAGCTTCAAAGCCTACCTCCCGATACAGGGATATTGTTTCTTCGAATTGCTCTTCTGTCTCATTAGGATAGCCGACGATGATATCAGTTGTGAAAGTAGCCTCTGGAATAGCCGCTTTAATCTTGCGAACAAGTTCCAAGTATTGTTCCCTTGTATATTTACGGGCCATGATTTTCAGTACATCTGTTGAACCCGATTGAACTGGAAGGTGAATATGCTCTACCAGATTGCCGCCTTTGGCCAGCACTTCAATCAGATGATCATCAAAGTCGCGCGGATGACTTGTTGTAAAGCGGACTCGCGGAATGTCTATTTTGCGCATTTCATCCATTAAATCGCCAAGACCGTAATTCATATCCTCAAAGTCTTTTCCATACGCGTTTACGTTTTGCCCAAGCAGGGTAATTTCCTGGTAGCCCTGTGCCGCTAACTGGCGCACTTCCTGAATGATATCCTCAGGACGTCTGCTCCGCTCTTTTCCTCGTGTATAAGGTACGATGCAGTACGTACAGAACTTATCACAGCCATACATAATGTTGACCCATGCTTTAATATTGCCGCGGCGCACTTTTGGAAGGTTTTCAATAACATCCCCTTCCTTAGACCATACTTCTATAACCATTTCCTTCGACATATACGCTTCTTGAAGAATGTTAGGAAGACGGTGGATGTTGTGTGTTCCAAATATCATATCTACCTGGTTATATGTTTTAAGAATCTTGTTAACAACAGATTCTTCCTGTGACATACATCCGCAGACACCAATTAGAAGATCGGGATTTTCCTTTTTTAAATGTTTAAGATGGCCAAGTTCGCCAAATACTTTATTCTCCGCATTTTCACGGATGGCACATGTATTAAGCAAAATGACATTTGCATCTTCCACTGATTCTGTATGCTCATAGCCAAGACCAAGGAAAATACCAGCCATAACTTCGGTATCATGCTCATTCATCTGGCAGCCGTAAGTGCGGATATAGAATTTGCGGCCATTCCCCATTCCATGAAATTCTTCTGGAATGTTAAAGTCTTTATGATATTTCACTTCTTCTTTGCCGCGTTTTTTCGCTTCCTTTAAGGAAGGTGCAGTATAAACAGTTTCAAAGTATTTGCTGTAATCCTTGACGGATTTTTTGTCCGAAGGATTTGCTGTTTGCACTTGCTGGCTTTCTAAACGCTGTTTTTCGTTCATCATGTATCCCCTTTCTCTTTCTCCTGAGCAGCATCTATCATTTAAACTCATTTTTCAGCTATTATTGGTGTGCATTTTATATATGTGCACATTATTATAGTATAAGGCTTTCTTATAGTTAAAACAATAGAAAACCGCACTCAGCCTCTTATCAGCAGCTATTACTTGTATGTACGTTCTGGTAAAGTTTTAACCCTTCACAACCACTAATACTAGACTAAAATTAACATTTTGTGTGTGATAAGTGTCACATTAGACTCAAAAAAAGAAGCCCGGGTGCCCCGAGCTTCTGGTCTATTACATAAATTCAGCTGCAAGTTTATCAAAGTGATCTTGATCAAGTTGAAGATCCGCTTGGGATAATGGAGTTTCAGAGTAACCTGAAA
>Ga0180215_1004981_pt1 | contig 11559 bp, 13 predicted proteins | sample eDN3rd37CBELigBY_FD_128871 | JGI IMG/M metagenome (GOLD analysis project Ga0180215, IMG submission 128871) | Enriched backyard soil microbial communities from Emeryville, California, USA - eDNA 3rd pass 37_C BE-Lig BY (version 2) (version 2) | ecosystem: Environmental > Terrestrial > Soil >...
CCGGAGGCACCACCAGTCCCGAGGAACTGATCGCCGCCGCGCACTCGTCGTGCTACGCGATGCAGTTGTCCGCACTCATCGCGGAGGCCGGGGGAACACCGCAGAGTCTCGAGGTGACCGCCGACGTCTCGCTCGGTCCCGATCCCGCGGGCGGATTCCGGCTCACCGGAATCAACCTGACCGTGCGCGGTGAAGTGGAGGGCCTCGACGCCGCCGGATTCGGCAAGGCGGCGGAGGACGCGAAGGCCGGATGTCCGGTGAGCAAGGCGCTCACGGGAGTGGAGATCACCCTCGACGCGGCCTTGGAGTAAGCCGGCCGGGGAACATCGCGGCGCCGGTGGCTGTTGCACCGGCACGTGAACTTCGGAGACAAGACTGCCCGGATCGAGATCTGGTCCGATATCGCCTGCCCCTGGTGCTACATCGGGAAGCGGCGTTTCGCCGATGCCCTGAGCGAGTTCGAGCACCGCGACCGTGTCTCGGTGACCTGGCGTTCGTACCAGCTGGCCCCGGACACCCCGGCGGGTCTGCAGCGCCCCGAGATCGATGCGCTGGTCGAGATGAAGGGGATGCCGGCCGAGCAGGTACGGCAGATGTTCGCGCACGTCGCGAACGTCGCGGCGCAGGACGGCCTCGACATCGATTTCGCCACCGTGATCGCGGCGAACACCTTCGACGCGCACCGGCTGCTGCACCTCGCGGGCGAGCGGCGTGACGCGCTGCTCGAGGCGCTGTTCCGCGCGCATTTCGTCGAGGGCGAGGTGGTCGACGACCGCGACACACTCGTGCGGATCGCCGCGGCGGCCGGGCTGGACCCGGAGACCGTCCGTGCCGGCCTCGACGGCGACGCAGCCGCCGATGCGGTCCGGGCCGACCTGCTCGAAGCCCGCACGCTGGGCGTGACCGGGGTGCCGTTCTTCGTCGCGAATCGCGCCGTGGCCGTCTCGGGAGCCCAACCGAAGGACGTGTTCCTCGCGCTGTTGCAGCGTGCCGTCGACGATGTCGATGCCGCGGACACGGTCGCGGCCGACGTGACGGGTACAGCGGGAGACGGCTGCGCAGTGTGAGCCGGTACGCAGTGTGAGCCGGGTACCTCACGGTGACCGTTCAGGACGGCACCGTGAGGTCCGCCATTGCCCGGAGGAGTGCCGCAGTCGAGGAATCGGCCGGGAAGAACGTCTCGATCGCGATCTCGTCGAGGGTCACGTCGAACGGGGATCCGAACACCGTCGTCGTGTACAGCAGGGACAGGTTCCCGTGCGCGGATTCCACGACGAGCGGCATCGCGAGGTCGTCGGCCGCCGCCGGTTCGGCCGCCGCTTCGTGCGCAGGCACCGGGTAGGCGGCGAGTTCGTCGCGCAACTCGCGTAGCTCCGGTATCGCCGTCCGGGACAGCTGGCGGCGCACCCGGCGCAGGATGTGGTCGCGCCACTGGGTGAAGTTGCGGATTCGCGGGGCCAGACCGTCGGGGTGCAGGGTTGCGCGCAGAACGTTGACGGGTGGCTCGAGCAGATGGGGTGCGATGTCCGTGAACATCGACTGCGCGGGCCGGTTCGCGGCGAGGAGTTCCCAGCGGACGTCGACCGCCAGCGCCGGGTTGGGTTCGTGGCCGGTGAGAACGGCTTCGACGGCCTTCCGCGCTGCGCCGAGATTCGCGAACGGACGCTCCGGGTACGCCGGGGCGTAACCGGCGGCGAGGTAGAGCCGGTTCCGCTCGCGAAGCGGGATCTCGAGTTCGTCGGCGAGCTTGTCGAGGACACCCCTCCCGGGTGTCGATCGACCGGTTTCGACGTAGCTGAGATGCCGGGTCGACAGGTCGGCGGCGATCGAGACGTCGAGCTGGGAGCGGCCTCGCCGTTCGCGCCAGGACCGCAGTAGTGGCCCGACCGACTCCGTGCGGATTGCTGGCTGTGCGGGCATGACCTCACCCTGCCCGGGTCCGCGCAGCGCTGCAATGACCTCGGAGGTCATCGACGGTCGGCGCGGATGCGGTCCAGGATCGGTGAAGCCGCACCGAAGCGGCTCGTCACCGAGAGGCAGTGATTCCCATGACCGAAACCACCTCGAAGAGCGAACGATCCGAGCTCGTCGACACGATCGAGCGGTACGTCCGATTCTGGAATCCGGGCGCCGACGACGCCTTCACCGCCGAAACCCTCGTCGAGGACGTCGAATACTGCGCGCCGGTCGGAGTGCTGACGGGCTCGGCGGCGCTCGTCGACTTCCGCCGGCAGTTCACCGATCACATGGGCAGCTACGAGTTCCGCCGGCGAACCGCCCTGGACCTCCACCACGACCGGGCCAGGCTGAGCTGGGAACTGGTCACGGCCACGGGGGATTCGTTCGCCGAGGGCACGGACGTGCTCACCGTCGCGGACGACGGCCGAGTCCGGGCGGTGACGGTGTTCCTCGATCGGCCACCCGCCGGGTTCGACGCCCACGCTTGACGGGCGTTCCCCCCGAAAAAGGCAGCCGCGCACGTGAGGACGCGCGCGGCTGTCGTACTGCTCAGCGGATGTGGGTCAGGACTTCTTGACGTCGAGGACGACCTCGAACTCGAGCAGCGACGCACCGGTTGCGACCGGCTTCTTGGCTTCACCGGCGTGGGCGGCACGGGCATCGCCGTCACGCCACGCCGCGAACGCCTCCTCGGACTCCCACTGCGTCACCACGAAGTAGCGGTTCTCGCCCGCGGTCGGACGCAGCAGCTGGAAACCCAGGAATCCGGGCGACTTGTCCACGGTGCCCGCGCGATTCGCGAATCGCTTCTCCAGTTCGGGGCCTGCGCCCTCCGGGACCTCGATTGCGTTGATCTTCACGACTGCCATGGCGGCGAGCCTACTCCGCTACCTTGTCGGGTGTGTTGCACGACGAAGGTGGTTCCGGACGACCGATCCTGCTGCTGCACGGGCTGATGGGCAGCGCCCGCACGTGGCGGCGACATGTGCCGTGGCTGCGCGACCACGGGCACGTCCACACCTTCGACGCGGCCGCACACGGACGACCCGCCCCGGACGAGCTGACCACCGAAGCGTTCGTGGCCGATCTCGCCCGGCACCTCGACGACGCCGGATTCGACGAACCGCTCGTCGTCATCGGGCATTCGATGGGTGCACTGCACGCGTGGTGCCTGGCCGCCGCGCATCCGGACCGGGTGGCGGCTCTCGTCCTCGAGGACATGGCCCCCGACTTCCGTGGCCGCACCGCAGCGGATTGGGCGGCCGTGATCGGTGCCTGGCCGCAGCCGTTTCCGACCGAGGCCGCTGTCCACGACTACTTCGGGCCGGTCGCCGGGCAATACTTCCTCGATTCGTTCGAACGACGCGACGACGGGTGGTACCTGCACGGTGACGTCGCGACGTTCCGCGACATCTCCGAGGAGTGGGGCACCCGGCACTTCTGGGACGAGTGGCGCGCGGTTCGGGTGCCGACGCTGCTCATCGAGGGCGAATACACCATCACGCCCGAAGGCCAGATGCTGCGAATGGCCGACGAACGCCCCGGAACGTCCTACGTGCGGATCGCCGGAGCGGGCCACCTCGTCCACGACGACAAGCCGGAGGACTACCGCGTGGCCGTCGAAGGATTCCTCACCGAACTCGACTGACCGTCGGCACCTTCACCCGCGAGCGCGAAGCGCCCGTCGGCGGTCTGCTCGATGAGCCCGTCGACGAGCAGCGAATCCAGCGCGCGGTCGCGTTGTCCCGGGTCGACGAGCCACACGACGTCGAGCGCCGCCCGTTCCACCGGGCCATCGCTCTCCCGCAGGACCGCCATCAACTTGCCGCGCACCTGCCGGTCGGTCCCGGCGAACTTCTGCACCTTCTTCGGTGGGCCGTCGTGGGCGGGACTGCCGGCCTCGCGCCAGGCGCAGCTCGGCAGCGGGCAGCGTCCGCATTCGGGGGAGCGGGCGGTGCAGACGGTCGCACCGAGTTCCATCAGGGCTGCGGAGAACGTCGCGGCCCGGGATCGGGTGCGCGGCAACAGGATCTCGACGTCGGCGAGGTCGCGGGTGGTCGACGGATTGCCCGGTTCGGCGCGGCCGTGCACGGCCCGCGCGACGACCCGCCGCACGTTGGTGTCGACGACCGGCACCCGCTGCCCGTATGCGAAACACGCGACCGCCCGCGCGGTGTACGCGCCCACGCCGGGCAGGCTCAGCAGCGTGTCGACGTCCGCCGGGACCACGTCGCCATGTTCGGCGGCGAGCACCCCGGCGCATTCGTGCAGACGCAGCGCGCGCCGCGGGTAGCCGAGCTTGCCCCACGCCCGCAGCACGTCGGCCTGGCTCGACGCGGCCATCAGCGACGGCACCGGCCAACGCTGCACCCACTGCTCCCAGATCGGCGCGACCCGGGCGACGGGTGTCTGCTGAAGCATCACCTCCGACATGAGGATCTGCCAGCCGGTGACCCCTTCGCGTCGCCACGGAAGATCCCGCGCTTCGGCGGTGTACCAGCGCAGCAGTGCGGACGCGTCGAGGGTCGATCTCACAAGATCTCCTATCGGTGTGTCGGAAGATTGTTTCGCGCCGTTGATCACACCGAACGATCAGCGACATCGGGCCAGGTGAATAATGGCCGCATGCCCAATTCGAATCCCATCTCCGCTTGGAAGGCCCTGACCGAGGGTAACGAGCGGTTCGTGTCCGGTGTCCCGCTGCACCCCAGCCAGAGCATCGACCGCCGCACAGAGCTCGTCGGTGGCCAGAATCCGACGGCAGTGCTGTTCGGTTGCGGCGACTCCCGCGTGGCCGCCGAGATCATCTTCGACCAGGGTCTCGGCGACATGTTCGTCGTCCGGACCGCCGGCCACGTGATCGACAGCGCGGTTCTCGGTTCCATCGAGTACGCCGTCGAGATCCTGAACGTGCCGCTCGTCGTGATCCTCGGACACGACAGCTGCGGTGCTGTGAAGGCCACTGTGTCCGCGTTGGACAAGGGCGACGTCCCTCCGGGATTCATCCGCGACGTCGTCGAGCGGGTCACCCCGTCGGTCCTCATGGGCCGGAGCGAGGGGCTGACCCATCCCGACGAGCTCGAGGCACGCCACGTCGTCGAGACCGCCAAGCTCCTGATGCAGCGGTCCCGGATCATCGCTGATCGCGTCGAGGCCGGTCGTTGCGCCATCGTCGGCGTCACCTACACACTCTCCGACGGTCGCGTCAAGCTCCACAAGCATGTCGGCGACATCGGTGTGACGGTCGACTGACGCGACACGCCGACCTCGGTGTGGCCACGGCCCGAACCTGCACCTACCGTGTGAGGCGTGCTTCAACCGAACGGGCCGCTGCCCCCTGAGATCTACTGGCGTCGCCGCGCACTCGCCGTGGGTGTCGGCTTGGTCGTGCTGGCCCTGGTCGTGTGGCTGGTAATGGCACTGACCGGTGGCGGTGACGACCCCGAGCCGGAGAACACCGCCGCCGAGGTCACGTCGACGACGGCGACCACGACGACGTCCGCCGACGCCACCGCCGAGCCGGCCGCAGCCGGATCGGGCGGTGGGTCGTCGGCGGGAACGTCGGCGCCCGCAACGACCACCTCGAGTACGACCGCGACGCCGGTCGCCGCGGGGCAGTGCCCCGACCAGTCGCTGGCGGTTCGCGTGACCGCGGATCAGCCGAACTATCGCGTCGGCGACGAACCTGCGTTCACCATCGTCATCACCAATATCGGAACCGAGCAGTGCGAACGCGACCTCGGTGCCGGCCTGCAGCAGGTGCTGGTCTACAGCCTCGACGGGGCGACCCGATTCTGGTCGAACACGGACTGCTTCCCCGAGTCGACCGCGGACGTGCGCACGCTGGCCCCGGGTGACCAGGCGGCGTTCTCGGTGAAGTGGTCCGGCACCACGTCGGCGCCCGGCTGCCAGCAGCCGCGCGAACCGGTCGGTCCGGGCGCATACAGCGTCGTCGGTCAGCTCGGTGGGCTGCGCAGCACCCCGGAGCCGTTCAACGTCGCGTGAGCACAGCGACTCGGTCGCCTAGAGCACAGCGAACTCAGTCGTACGGACCGTTGATGGACGCCTCCGCGAGGCGTGACAGCCCTTCGCGGATGTACCGGGCCCAGAGGGCGCCGATGCCGTCGACGGACTGGATGTCCGCGGCGGTCGCCGCGAGCAGTCCCTGCAGGGTCCCGAACGAGCCGACCAGCCGGTGGATCTGCGCGGTCTGCAGCCGCGGCACCCGGTGCAGGACCCGGTATCCGCGCGGGCTCATCGCGGTATCGAGCGCCTCGATCGTCCCCGGATATCCGAAGGCGCGGGCCAGGACCGTCAGGTCCAGCAGGTCGACGTCGGTCAGGTGTTCGAGGACCTCGAGGGTGCGTTCGACATCGGCGGACGACGGTGCCTCGGTGCCGGCGAGGTAGTCGCGGACGATGAGCTGGCGCGCCAGCTGGTTGTCGCCGACCAGCTCCTCGAGCTGCAGTGCCAGCTGGCGGCCGTCCGTGCCGAGTTCGAGCACGTCCTGTTCGATTTCCACCGACACGCGGTGCATCATCTCGAGGCGCTGGGCCACGGTCAGCGCGTCGCGCAGCGTCACGAAGTCCTCGATCTCGACCACGGACAGCTGGCGGGTGACCTCGTCCAGCCGCGCCTTGTACCGCTCGAGGGTCGCGACGGCCTGGTTGGCGCGCGACAGAATCGTCGCGGAATCGTTGATGACGTGCCGGTGGCCGGCCACGTACACACTCACGATGCTCATCGACTGGCTCACCGACACGACCGGGTAGCCGGTTTCGATCGCGGTGCGCTCGGCCGCGCGGTGCCGGGTCCCGGACTCGACTGTCGGGATGCGATGGTCGGGAACCAGCTGCACGTTGGCGCGCACGATGCGGGATCCATCGGTGGACACGACGACGGCACCGTCCATCTTCGACAGTTCGCGCAGCCGGGTCGGGGCGAACTCGACGTCGAGTTCGAAACCGCCGTCGCACAGGGCCGCGACCCGCTCGTCGAAACCGAGGACGATCAGGCCGCCGGTGCGTCCGCGCAGGATTCGTTCGAGCCCGTCGCGCAGTGCCGTGCCGGGGGCGAGGCGGGCGATCGTGTCGCGCAGCGTCGCGGACGACACGTCGGACATACCTTGCTCCTCCCTCGGGCGGCCGATGCGGCGGCAATCACAATTGCACGGTCTACCCGGCAGAGGCAGCCGATCGCGGAACTACATTACTGCGTCATGAACAGCACCTGGACGTTGCCCGCTGACCTCGTACTTCCGGAGATTCCGGAGAACCATCCCCGGCCGGGTGAGGCACTGCCCAGCACTGGAGCAAGTGCTTCGGGTGCGGTGACGACCAGCCGGGCGGCCTGAAGTTGCACTGCACGGTCGGGGAGGGCCTCGAGGTCCTCGGCCACCTCGACGTCGCCACCTACTACCAGGGCGGACCGGGCTTCATCCACGGCGGCATCCTGACCAGCGCGTTCGACGAGGTTCAGGGCATGGCGTGCATGGTGCTGGGGCAGCCGGTCGTCACCGGTCATCTTCAGGTGGATTTCGCGCGGCCGATCCCGCTCGGTTCGGTGCTCGAGTTCCGCGCCCGGTTGGACGGCACGGTGCGCCGCAAGGTGTACGCGAGCGCGGAGGCCCGCATCGTGGAAGGTCCGATGGCAGATCCCGACGTCGTGGTCGCAACGTCCCGGGGTCTGTTCCTCACGGTCGGTGCCGAGCACTTCGAGAAGGCCAAGGACTACGTCGACGGCGTCCCGACCTCGCCGTTCGGCACCTCGTCGGTGTAGAACCCCGGCTCAGTCCGGCAGGAGTGGCACCCCGGGGCGGTGATCGCGGCCGAGGAGCGTCGCGGACGTCAGAGAGCCGGAACCGAAGCGGTTGTGCACGTCGTCGAGCACGGCGTCGAGGGCGTGCCGGTCGATGGGCCGGTGCGTGACGACCTCGCCCGCGGCGTCGCCGCTTCGTTCGACGATGTCGTCGAACGGCAGCTCCAGCTGTTCGGTGTCCTCGTCGTCGAGGTTGGTGACCGCGACACTGACGAGTGTCAGCCCGCGATCGGCGACGAGCGGCCACGCGGCATGCAGCAGGTCCAGGGCGGTGTCGCGGAGGGTGTCGGTGCGCGCGGTCGCGACCGGCAGCGTGTGCGACCGTGTGATGCGCGTGTAGTCGGCGAAGCGCAGTCGCAGCACGACGGTGCGGCCGAGCCGATCGGCCGCACGCATTCGCCGGGTGACCTTGTCGACGAGCAGCATGAGGATCGCGGCCACGGAGTCCGGATCGTGGTAGCCGCGGCCGAGCGCGTGCTGGGCTCCCATCGACCGGCGTCGTCGCCGGGAGCGGACGGCCCGGGGATCGACGCCGTTGGCCAGTGCGTGCAGGTGGCGGCCGGTGGCCTTCCCGAGCAACGCCACCAGGTCGCTCTCGCTGTGGCTCGCGACGTCGGCGACGCGGCGGATGCCGTGGGCGTGCAGCGTGGCTGCGGTGACCTTGCCGACGCCCCACAGGCGTTCGACGGGCAACGGATGCAGGAACTGCAGTTCGCCGTCCGGTGGCACGAGCAGCAATCCGTCCGGTTTCGCGACCCCGCTGGCGACCTTCGCGAGGAATTTCGTGCGCGCGACCCCGACGGTGATCGGCAGCCCGACCTGCTCGGCGACGTCGCGGCGCAGCCTTTTCGCGATCTCCAGGGGCGTGCCCGCGATCCGGCGCAACCCGCCCACGTCGAGGAACGCCTCGTCGATGGAGATGCCTTCGACGAGCGGGCTCGTCCGGTCGAAGACGGCGAACACGTCGCGGCTCGCGCGGGTGTAGGCGTCCATGCGCGCCGGCACCGAGATCAGGCCCGGGCACAGCGCGCGTGCGGCCCGTCCGGACATCGCCGTCTTGATCCCGTACGCCTTGGCCTCGTAGCTCGCGGCGAGCACGACCCCGCCGCCCACGACGACCGGCCGGCCCCGCAGCCACGGATCGTCGCGCTGCTCCACCGACGCGTAGAACGCGTCGAGGTCGGCGTGCAGGATCGTCGCGTCGGACACGAACATATGTTCGCATCCGACCCCGACAGGTGCAGGTCCTAGTTCCGCAGCGCCGCCAGCGCCTGCCCGACGTTGCCCACCTCGGTCGCCTTCACCGACTTGGGCACGCCCTCGGTGCCGGGCGGGACCAGCGCGCGGGTGAATCCGAGCCGCCCGGCCTCGGCGAGTCGCCGGCCCACGCCGGACACGCGGCGGACCTCACCGGCGAGCCCGACCTCGCCGAGCAGCACCGTGCCCGCCGGCAGCGGTTTCTCGCGCACCGCCGACGCGACCGCGAGTGCCAGGGCGAGGTCCGCGGACGGATCGGTGATCCGCATGCCGCCGACCGTCGACGCGTAGACGTCGCATTTGCCCAGCGGGATCCTGCAGCGACGTTCCAGCACCGCGAGCACCATCGCGACCCGGGCGGAGTCGAGTCCGCTCACCGCTCGCCGCGGCGACGGGTTGTGGGTGGGCACCACCAGCGCCTGCAGCTCGCCGAGCATCGGGCGCTTGCCGTCCATGGTCACGGTGATCGCGGTACCGGCGACCTCCTCGGTGCGGTGCTGCAGGAACAGGCCTGACGGATCGCTGACTCCGGCGATGCCGTCCTCGGACAGTTCGAAGCAGCCGACCTCGTCGGCGGCCCCGAACCGGTTCTTCACACCGCGCACCATGCGCAGCGTCGAATGCTTGTCTCCCTCGAAATGCAGGACGACGTCGACGAGATGCTCGAGCGATCGGGGCCCGGCGACCGCGCCGTCCTTGGTGACGTGACCGATGAGCAGCACCGGGACGCCGCTGGCCTTGGCGAGCGAGGTCAGCGCGCTGGTGACGGCACGCACCTGGGTGACGCCGCCGGAGACGCCTTCCACGTCGGCGGCGAGCATCGTCTGCACGGAGTCGACGACGAGCAGCGTCGGCTTCACCTGTTCGACGTGACCGAAGATCGTCGCGAGATCGGATTCGGCAGCGAGGAAGACCCGTTCGTGCACCGACCCGGTGCGATCGGCGCGCAGCCGCACCTGACCGGCGGATTCCTCGCCGGTGACGTACAGGGAGCGGTCGTCGGGGCTGCGCTGTGCCCAGCGGTGCACGACCTCGAGGAGCAGCGTGGACTTGCCGACGCCCGGTTCACCGGCGAGCAGGACGACCGACCCCGGCACCACTCCGCCGCCGAGCACCCGGTCGAGTTCGGAGATGCCGGTCGGTTTGGCGTGCGTGGCCTTGCCGTCGACGAGCGTCAGCGGCGTGGCGGGTGTGGTCGGCAGGATCGCGGCGGCGCCGGCGCGCGCGAGTGATGTTCCCGGGCGCGCGGCGACCGCGGCGGGAACGGCCGCTGTCTCGTCCATCGACCCCCACGTGCCGCACTCGGGGCAGCGCCCCACCCATTTCGCGACGGTGTGCGCGCAGTCGCTGCAACGGTAGATCGATTTCGTCTTGGCCACGGACAGCACGATAGAGGCGCGGACCGACACCGGTGTTCCACCGAATCAAGCACAGCTGTTCCACCGAAACGGGGGCGGGCCGGACGAGCAATGCTCGTCCGGCCCCGCCCCCGTGTGAGATCGGGTCAGTGGCCCTCGCCGACCACCGGAGACTTGTCGGATTGGTTCCGCTCCATCTCCGGGCCCGCGTCGACGGGAACGCTGATGGTCACGTCGCCGGCTTCGGCGAACGTGAAGGTGACCGGGATGGTCAGGCCGGGGCGGACGCCCTCCTTCAGGCCGGTCAGCTCGACGGCGACGGGCACCGCGGTGTCGGGCTCCTCCTCGTCACCGGCCGGCTTCGGCGACTCGTCGACGACGAGTTCCTCGGCCTCGGCGGCCTCGGCAGGCGGAAGACCTGCGACGACGGAGCGGCCCGGGGGAATCTCGAGGTCGCCGACACCGGTCGCGCCGGCCGCGAAATCGGTGGAGATGCCGGTCAGCTTGTCCGGGGTGTACGGATCGAGGTTGACGATGCTGAAGCCGAGGGCGGCCTTGCCGCCGGGTTCGAGGGAGTACTCCTCGGAATCGGGGTAGATCACGTGCACATTGCGCAGTGCGATCTGGCCGACGTTGCCGCTGTTGCCGTTGATGGCCGCGACCTGGGTGGCGGTCTGACTGATCTGACCGGCGCCGCATGCGGACAGTGTGAGCGCTGCCCCGGCGGCCAGGGCGAGAGCAGTCGCGACTCGGCGAGTCGGCGCGTTCAGAGCAGTCACGGGTTGTCCTCCACTCGAGTAAGGCTCGCAATCCACTAGGCAGAGTAGTAGTTGCCGACGGCGCAGTCTTCCCCGGGGCCGTTCTGGCGGTACACCGATTGCGCGGCGACGCCTGCGCGCGCTGCGCGAACCATGATATTGGGCGGCCTGTGTCGGAAGTCACGAGATGCACGGAACCGGTTGCATGTCAAGCCCTACGCGCACGCGTCGGTGCCCCTGACCTGCACCGTTGATGAGGGGCGAATGTGGTCGCGTGTTAAACTCGAAGAATCGAAAGGGGCACGGGACACATGATTTTCAAGGTCGGAGACACCGTCGTATACCCCCATCACGGTGCGGCGCTGATCGAAGCAATCGAAACACGCACCATCAAGGGTGAGCAGAAGGAA
>Ga0180215_1004983_pt1 | contig 11555 bp, 9 predicted proteins | sample eDN3rd37CBELigBY_FD_128871 | JGI IMG/M metagenome (GOLD analysis project Ga0180215, IMG submission 128871) | Enriched backyard soil microbial communities from Emeryville, California, USA - eDNA 3rd pass 37_C BE-Lig BY (version 2) (version 2) | ecosystem: Environmental > Terrestrial > Soil >...
ATTCGTAGAACTCGCCGAGCACCTTCACCCAATCCGCTTTGCCTTCTTCGACAAAATCGAGTTCCTCTTCCATATTTGCAGTAAACTCGACGTCCAGAATTTCAGGGAAAAACTCCTCCATCAGCGCGATGATGAGTTCACCCAATTCCGTGGGGAAGAACTTCTTCTCCTCCATGGCGACGTAACCGCGCTTCTGAATCGTGTCGAGGATCGGAGCATACGTACTCGGCCTTCCGATGCCAAGCTCCTCCAGCGTACGTACCAGCCTTGCTTCGGTATACCTTGGCGGCGGTTGTGTAAAATGCTGCTTCGGTTCGATCGCTGAAGCCGGCAGCTTCGCGCCGACAACGAGCGGAGGAAGAAGCTTATCCTCTTCCGTCACACCGTCGTCATTGCCCTCTACGTATACCTTCATAAATCCAGGAAATTTCACCTTCGAACCGACCGCGCGGAAGGTTGCCCCGCCCGCATCGAGATCCACCGTCACGGTATCAAGGATCGCGGATGACATCTGGCTTGCCACAAAGCGTTCCCAAATCAATTTATATAGCCGAAACTGATCCCTGGAAAGATACGCCTTCACCGAGTCCGGCGTATAATGCACCGAGGTTGGGCGAATGCCCTCATGGGCGTCCTGCGCGTTCGCGTTCTTCTTCAAATAATTTCGAGGTGTTTCAGGAATATATTCTGTTCCGAACGCGCTGCTGATATAATTTCTCGCTTCCTCCTGAGCCACGGGAGAGATGCGGGTGGAATCGGTACGCATATACGTAATTAAACCGACGGTGCCTTCTTTGCCAAGATCGACGCCCTCATAGAGCTGTTGGGCGATTTGCATCGTTTTGGCGGCGCGGAAGTTTAACTTCCGCGCGGCCTCTTGCTGCAGTGAACTCGTAATGAACGGCGGCGACGGATGGCGTTGCCGTTCCCGCTCCTTCATCTCGGAGACGGTGAACGGATTGCCGCCGATTAAGCTTAAAATCCGCTTCACTTCCGCTTCATTCGGAAGCTCCTTCTTCTCGCCGGCTTCACCGTAGAATTTGGCTTCAAATTCTGTTCCGTCTGCTAACAGCTTTGCGGTGATCGACCAGTATTCCTCCGGAACGAATGCTTTAATTTCCCGTTCCCGGTCGATCACAAGCTTCACGGCTACGGACTGTACACGGCCCGCGGACAAGCCTTTCTTTACCTTTTTCCACAATAACGGACTGATCTGATAACCCACGAGGCGGTCCAGTATTCTCCGAGCCTGCTGCGCGTTCACCAAATCCATATTAATTTTTCTCGGATGCTTGAATGCTTCTTTCACCGCTTGCTTTGTAATTTCGTTAAACACAACGCGGCAAGCTTCGGATTCATCCAAATTTAAATAGTGGGCCAAGTGCCAGGCGATTGCTTCCCCTTCGCGGTCAGGGTCGGCTGCGAGGTAAACCTTTTTTACCTTTTTGCGCGCTTCCTTCAATTCTTTCAGTATATCGCCCTTGCCGCGAATTGTTATATATTTCGGTTCAAAACCTTTCTCCACGTCCACGCCGGTCTGGCTTCTAGGCAAGTCACGGACATGTCCCATGGACGCTTTCACGATGTATTTATTCCCTAAATATTTACCAATTGTCTTCGCTTTGGCCGGAGACTCCACTATGACAAGCGTATCGGCTGCCAACTCCCCTGCACCCCATTTCCATCAATTCATTCTTACGATATATGCGGACCCGGGCAAAGCCCGGATGCGTTTCTTTACGAGTAAAGATAACAAAACCGAATGCAAATGTCCAAAACTGTACGCAGTGAGATCAATTAACCGATCTACCGTAACCGCTTCCACTCCCATTGCCTGCAGAACTTCTTGCTCATCATCCGTCAATATCTCTTTCGATTGTTCGCCTTCAGATCGTCCCTCATCTTTCAACGACACATATTCCGAAATCACATCGCGAGGCGTAATTGCAAGCTTCGCACCCTCGCGGATGAGTTTATACACCCCGGCGCTCTTCGGAGACGTAATAAGACCCGGAACGGCAAAAATATCCCTTCCGAAGTTTAGGGCAAAGTCTGTCGTAATGACGGTGCCGCTCTTTTCGGATGCTTCCACGACCAACGTCCCTCGAGACAGCCCCGCGATAATGCGATTGCGGAACGGAAACGTCCCTTTCACCGGCTTCGTGTTCCAGCCGTATTCGCTGACCACTAACCCCCGTTCCTCGATCTCCCGCTGCAGACGGTGGTGCTCCGGTGGATAGCGAACGTTCAACCCGTTTCCAAGAACCGCGATCGTGTCTCCTGTAGATTGCAATGCGCCCGCATGAGCGCAAGAGTCAATCCCCCGGGCCAAACCGCTGACGACAGGGATTCCCGCAGCGGCGATCTCATACCCGAACCATTCGGCTACTTCCCTCCCATAACGCGTCGGATTTCTCGTTCCGACGATGGCGACGGAAGGCCGCTGGAACAATTCCACATTTCCTAAAGTATACAATACCCAGGGCGGTCGAAATACGTACCTCAGCAATGGCGGATATTCTGCGTCGAAGAATGTAATGATGTTCACGCCGCAGTCTTTGTAGAATCTAAGTTTACCTTCTATAAATTCATTCGTCAAAAATTTGTCAATCACCTTCCCCTTCGTTTGTATAATATCGATCCCTTTTAAAATTTGTGTTGCCGAACGATCAAACACTTCCCGGATGTCTTTGGTCCGCTCCACAAGATGCTGCACTGTCTCCCAACCGACCCCGTCCAATTCCATCAAGCCAAACAATACGTCCCGTTCCTCCATGTGCGCTTCTCCTCCTTTATGAATTGGCTGAAATCAAAAAACCTCCCGCCTTCAACCGTGTGGTTGAAAACGGGAGGTTGCTTACCTACCCTTAAAGCATATGTGCCTTAATGTTTATCGTACGATGCACTTTTCAAGGAGACCCTTTTCTTCGAGCACCGCTACAAGTGTAGAGCCCATCTCGGACGGCGTCGGGGCTACCCGAATGCCGCAGCGCTCCATCGTTGCGATCTTCTCGGCAGCTGTACCTTTGCCGCCGGAAACGATCGCGCCTGCGTGGCCCATCCGGCGTCCTGGAGGCGCGGTTTGACCGCCGATGAAGCCTACAACCGGCTTCGTCATGTTCGCTGCGATCCATTCTGCCGCTTCTTCTTCCGCCGTTCCGCCGATTTCGCCGATCATAATCACGGCATAGGTATCCGGATCTTCGTTGAAGAGCTTCAATACATCAATGAATTCCGTACCTTTCACCGGGTCGCCGCCGATACCGACAGCCGTCGATTGGCCGATATTGCGTGTCGTCAGCTGATGAACCGCTTCATACGTAAGCGTACCCGAACGGGAAACGACGCCAACATGACCCGGAAGATGGATGTAACCCGGCTGAATGCCGATCTTGCACTCGCCCGGGGTGATAACGCCAGGGCAGTTCGGGCCGATCAATCTCGTCTTCTTGCCTTCCATGTAACGGCTGACCTTCACCATATCGAGTACCGGAATGCCTTCCGTAATACAGATGACGAGATCCAACTCCGCGTCAACCGCTTCCATAATCGAGTCTGCTGCAAATGCCGGTGGAACGTAGATAACGGAAGTGTTGGCGTCCGTCGCTTCTTTCGCTTCTTTCACCGTATTGAATACAGGCAGGCTGACCGTTGTACCGTTGTCAAGGGTGATGTCCACGTTCGTGCCGCCCTTGCCCGGCGTTACGCCGCCGACCATCTGGGTGCCGTATTCGAGGCCGCCCTTCGTATGGAACAATCCGGTCGAACCGGTAATCCCCTGCGTGATGACGCGGGTGTTTTTATTCACCAAAATACTCATGGGTATTCCTCACATCCTTGTATTTATAATGAGGCTTCCTTCGCGAATTACTTCACCAAGTTCACGATCTTCTGTGCGCCGTCGGCCATTGAATCCGCTGCTGTAATATTCAAGCCGGATTCATTCAAGATCTTCTTGCCTTGTTCTACGTTCGTGCCTTCCAGACGCACGACGAGCGGTTTGTCCAATCCAAGCTGCCGGGCTGCCGTCACAACACCGTTCGCAATGACGTCGCATTTCATAATGCCGCCGAAGATGTTGACGAAAATCCCTTTCACGTTCTTGTCGGACAGGATGATTTTAAACGCTTCCGTAACCTTCTCTGTCGTCGCGCCGCCGCCAACGTCAAGGAAGTTCGCCGGCTCGCCGCCGTAGTGCTTAATAATGTCCATCGTGGACATAGCCAGACCTGCGCCGTTGACCATACAACCGATGTTACCGTCAAGAGCAACATAAGACAGGTCGTACTTCGACGCTTCGATTTCCTTCTCGTCTTCCTCGTCCAAGTCGCGAAGCTCAAGAATATCCTTATGACGGAACAACGCGTTGGAGTCGAAGTTCAGCTTCGCGTCGAGCGCCATAACGTCGCCGTCGCCCGTAACAACGAGCGGGTTGATCTCCGCAATGGAGCAATCTTTATCTACAAACGCGTTATACAACGCCATCATAAATTTCGCAGCTTTGTTGACAAGCTCATTCGGAATGTTGATGCTGTAAGCCAATCGGCGAGCTTGGAACGGAGCCAATCCGATAACGGGGTCAATCACTTCTTTGAAGATTTTCTCCGGCGTCTTTGCTGCCACTTCCTCGATCTCCGTGCCGCCTTCTTCCGAAGCCATCATCACGACGCGGCCGGTACTGCGGTCAACCACGAGACCGATATAATATTCCTTCTTAATGTCGCAGCCTTGTTCAATCAACAACCGTTTCACTTCTTTGCCTTCCGGCCCGGTTTGGTGCGTGACCAGCACCTTGCCCAGCAATTCAGTTGCGTATGTACGCACATCGTCAATACTTTTGGCAATTTTCACACCGCCGGCTTTACCGCGGCCTCCGGCATGGATTTGTGCTTTCACGACCGTAACCGGTGTGCCGAGCTTCTTCGCAGCTTCTACTGCTTCGTCAGCCGAGAACGCCACGTATCCTTCCGGAACTTTCACGCCGTACTGCTTCAGTACCGCTTTCGCTTGATACTCGTGAATGTTCATCCCCAAACCTCCTGATCAATTCTCTAACCCCAACTGTTGTATTATATCATGAACAATAATATTTTTCTTCTATTCATTTTTGTTTTCGACAACATTTTCACGTCGTCGAAGAAAGCCGCAGATTTTGCGGGAACATGAAGAAAAATGCGAAAAATCTCATTTCGCGGGAAATGCTGTATTGCATTTTGCCCTAAATTCTTGTTACAATTATGGAAATTTTAGTGAAACGATGAGGAAGCACCTCTCTTTCGGCGACCATTCGCGATGGAGGGGTGTTTTTTTATATGTATGGTGTATGTTACGGCGCTTGTACGCAAGGCATTGACGGGAAGCTGGTGCGCGTGGAAATCGATATTTCCAACGGGCTGCCTGCGTTTGCGATCGTCGGCCTGCCGGACAGCGCGGTGCGGGAATCTACAGAACGGGTAAGGGCTGCTTTAAAAAATGGTTCGTACGAGTTTCCCATGCGAAGGATTACCGTCAATTTGGCGCCGGCGGATATCCGCAAGGAGGGCGCTTCCTTCGACTTGGCGATTGCGGCGGGCATATTAATCACTAGCGGACAATGGAGCGCTTCTGTTGCGGAAGGATCGCTGCTGCTCGGCGAACTGTCGCTGCGCGGAGATGTCCGCCCGATACACGGCGTATTGTCTATGGCGATGGCGGCGAAGGAAGCCGGCTTGAAGCGGATTGTTGTGCCTGTGGAGAACGCGCGTGAGGCGGCGCTGGTGGACGGAATCGAAATCGTCGCCGTCCGGCATCTGTCCGATGTGCCCGCCGGGAAAGGGCTAGAGCTGCCAGCTGCGAACCCCGTCTCCTCCCCGGCATCAACTTCCCGCGAACAAAATATAGACTTCTCGGATGTCGTCGGGCAAGCGCAAGCGAAACGGGCGCTCGCCGTAGCGGCGGCCGGGCTTCACAATGTGCTCTTCATTGGCCCGCCGGGCTCCGGGAAGACAATGCTAATGCGCCGGCTTGCCGGTATCCTGCCCCCCTTGGAGGGTGAAGAAGCGCTCGAGGTTACGAAAATTCACAGTGCGGCCGGCTACGCGGCGCATCAGGGTGGACTGATGCGGCAGCGGCCGCTGCGCGCTCCGCATCACACCATCTCCACGCAAGGATTAATCGGCGGCGGCGCCATTCCCCGACCGGGGGAAGTGAGCCTCGCACACCGCGGCGTCCTGTTCTTGGATGAGCTGCCGGAATTTCCGCGCGTGGCGTTGGAGTCTTTGCGCCAGCCATTGGAGGACGGCACGGTAACCATCGCCCGAGCGAGGTCGACGTTCACGTTTCCTGCGCGTTTCATGCTTGCGGCGACGATGAACCCGTGCCCTTGCGGTTACGACGGGTACGAAGACGAGTACCATTCCTGTACGTGCTCCCCTGCCCGCAAGCTCGGCTATTTCTCTCGATTGTCGGGACCGCTGTTAGACCGGATCGATATCGTGCTCGACATCCCCCGCGTAACTCCGGAGGAAGCGGAATTATGGAGGCAGGAAGGCGGTACCGCCACGCATTCGTTAGACACAGCGGCGTTAGCTTCCTACGTATTAGCGGGCAGGCAGGCCCAGCTGGAGCGGTTCCTTGGAACGCAGATTAAGTATAACTCTGAACTGTCCGGCTCGTCCTTGCACCGATATTGCCGGCTCGATCAGGAAGCGAACAAGCTGCTTGTGCGGGCTTACAAAGAGATGGGTTTAAGCGCTAGAGCGCATGACAGGGTGCTGAAGGTGGCCCGGACGATTGCGGATATGGAAGGATCCGAGCGCATTGAAGGCGGGCATATGAACGAAGCGCTGCTCTATCGGTCGCTTGACATGCGCAAGAGGCGTTGGAGCTTAGGGGAGCATGAAGAGGCTGTATCCAAATTTTAGAATGCGTCCACGACATGGTTGATCTCGACAGGTTGATTGGAGTCGTCCAGGATGACCCCGATGCAATCGAAGCGGATTCGGCGGCTTCCTTCGGGGCCGAATTGAACGAGATACGCCTGTGCGCAGCGGCTTAAGGTCTGCCGCTTCTTTGCGGTGATTGATTCGAGAGGGGTGCCGAACGCATGAAGGGTTCTGGCGGAACGGGTTCGTACTTCCACGAAGACGATCTCGTCCGTGTACTGCCCGATAATGTCTACTTCTCCGAAGCGGCAGCGCCAGTTCCGGCTCAGGATCCGGCAACCGTTGCTTTCCAAATACGCTGCCGCCGCCGCCTCCCCCGCCGCTCCTTTCGTTATCCGAGTGTCTCTTACCCTTGGGTTACTCTCCAGAACCGCCAACCTCCCCCGCTTCACGATCAATAATATAAATGTAGCTTAATATTTCCGCCACTAATTGATAGAGCTCCGGAGGAATTTCATGATCGAGCTCCAGCTTCGAAAGGACCTCCACGAGCGACGCGTCCTCACGCACCGGCACTCCGTTCTCTGCGGCAATCCGGGCGATTGTCTCCGCGACGACTCCCTTTCCTTTCGCCTTCACGACAGGAGCCGCATGCTGGTCAGGCTTATACGCAAGGGCAACCGCTTGCTTCACCACGGCGGGCTTTCGTGCGCCTGGTTGTTTGGCCTCTTTGCTCATCTTCTGTTGCGACTCCTTTCTCACACTCTGCTGGTATTCCCTTGCATCAACCGCCGCGTGCTGCCCGCCCGCCCCTGTAACGGAAAATGTTCCGTTACAACGTCGAATCAGCCGGATTTTCGGGCACTAGATTCGGTAATCCACACCTTTGTAAGTCTTAGGCACGTAAGCGGATTGGCCGATCTCTTTCGTCTCCTGCGGCTTTGGGCTATGCCGAAAGTTCGATAGCTGGTAGCCTAACGATTGCAGAGCCGATTCTATAACCGGTTTGTTTCGCATCAGAAGCGCCTCGGCGGCGGGATGATCGCTCATAACGCGCAATCCGACATGTTTCTCGACAACGTTCACATCAATCCATGTTTCGCCAAGGGAAGCAAGCGACAATTGAAACCACAGCCTGCAATTGTCAGCGTCCAGTTCCCCTTTGCTCCCTCTTCGTGTATGGATATGTACGGCTGCATTACCGTTGTCCTCACCGCTCTTGCCCGGCAACGGCACAAACATCATGACATGCGCGAAAGGAGCGGCGCGGTCCTGGGTAAGCAGCAGCTGTTGGCCGGTGATCGATTGAAGCGCTGTTTGTGCGGTTTCTTTTAACGCTGGGGGCGCTTCATCGGAAGCTGTAATTTGGATAAGCACCGATTTGAGCGTTTCCATCGAACTGTTCGTGCGGCTTCCCGGCGTCTCCTCATTCGGAGCGGGAGGAATCCATTGAGACAGCTGCTGTATAAGCGGCCTCTCCCCTTCTTGGCGGACGCCCACAGCCTGCCGCACGGCCTGCGTCACATCCTGTTTGTTCACTTCTAGATTAGATAGCTGCTCGCGTGTATTCATTTCGGTCGGTTGCTGCTTGTTGGCAAGTCGAAGCCATTCCCGCTCCATGTCTATGCCGAGCAGCTTCATAAAGGAGAGCAGCGGCGGCTTCTCATCGGCCGGAGCAGCGGACACAGCCGCTTGCGACGGTGCCGGTGCGGTTGATGCGGCCGGTTGCTGCTGTGCCGATGTCTGGGCAACCGCCGGTTGCCGCTGTGGCGAAATAAGGGGGGCCGCCGTTTGCTGTTGAGCCTGCTGTGGCGGCTGCGCAACGGGCGGAGCCGGCGCCGCCGCAGATGCGGTCAAGCGGACCGCATGGGCCTCCGGCGCGGCCTCGTTCGCGCTTTCCGCTGCCGCAGGCTGCAGCGCCACCCGCAGCAGCGCATCCGCGCGCTGCAGCAGCCCCAGCAGGCGCTCCGCCGCCTGACGAACCGGCGCGCCCATCGTCGGCGCCGCTAACGCTTCCCGCGCATTCCGCTCCAATGCGCGAAGCAGCTCCGCCGGCGTTGGGCCGTGCAACGCCGTATGCAGCGCGCGCAACGTGTCCGCGCTAACGGGAACGCCGCGTTGCACCGCAACCGCCGCAGCGCGAAACAGCGGCTCCGTCTGTACCTCCGGAGCCGCCTCCGCTACCGCCCGCGCAACCGATGTGATCAGCGAACGGGTCAATGGGATGCCCTCTCCGTGCAGCACCCGAATCGTCCCGCGATTGGCGGGGGTATCCTTCACTTGATGCTGCTTCAGCAATTCACTCACGGATTCATCCGGCAGTTCAACCGTTGAGGAAGCCAGCGTTTTCAGAACCATTTGTCCCTTCCCAGTGTCGGGCTGCACTTGAAAAAACGACACCTTCCCAGGAGCGATGGGAACCTCCAGCTTCGCCCTGACGGGAGTGCCGTTTACCGAAAGCATCGCTTCATTCTCAGCTAGCAGCTGCAGCACGATTCCCCGAACCACTTGCCCCGGCTTTAATTCGAGCAGCTTCCCTTCCTTCGGTGCCGCTTCGCCCGTTAAAACCCCAAGCAAACGAGAAACATCCATAGTTTCACTCCTATCCCTCGCTAAAAGAGCTCGATCTGCTCCGCGAACAGCTTTCCGAGGAACGACTTCCGATGCATCGGGCTTGCCCCGTAGATGAGCAATTGCTCTCGATGATATTTGGTGGCGTAGCCCTTATGCTTCCCTAACCCATACTCCGGGTACAGCCGATCCCACTCGTTACAAAGCCGGTCTCTTGTCACCTTCGCAATAATCGACGCCGCCGCAATCGATTGCGACAAAGCGTCCCCATGAATAACAGCGGTTTGCGGTACGGCGACGGACACCGTCTCTGCGTCCACCAGCAAATAATCCGGTTTCACATCGAGAGATTCCACTGCTATTTTCATAGCCAGTCTAGCGGCCTGGCGAATGTTAATATTGTCGACCGTTTGCGCATCGACCCGGCCGATGCCAACAGATAAGGCTTTCTCCATAATGATCGGATACAATTCCTCACGCTGCTTCTCTGACAACTTTTTCGAATCGTTAACGCCCTCAATGACTAGACCCTCCGGCAAAATGACCGCCGCCGCCACGACATCGCCAAATAAGCATCCGCGTCCCACTTCATCAACACCGGCGATGGCGCGATATCCCTTGCTATGCAGATCGTTCTCGTATGTATGCATAAAATGACTGACCTCCTAAACTCCCCCACTATTGTAACATGGGAAATCGTTCAGGCGCGCTATTAACTTCTCTAAGGGGAAAATTTCCGCCTATTGCAAAAGAAGGCCGCCAAATCTTGAAAACAAAAAAAAGCCCATCTTCGATGAGATGAGCTTCTTCCTATTCCGGCGCTTCAAGCGTGATGCGGCCCAGCTTCCCGGTACGCAGATCCCGCAGGAACACGTCGGAAGCCTTCTTCAAATCAATCTTACCCCCGCTCATCACAGCTCCTCGCCTCCGGCCGATCGCCTCCAGCAATTCGACCACTTCATGCGGATTCTCCATGTCCTCCGGCAGCTTCTCGATCCCATAGCGCTCGGAGAACACATTCGGATAACGGGCTGCCAACACCTTCGCTAAATAAAACGCAACGTCCTCTACATTCAAGATTTCATCCCGTATAGCGCCGGTCGCGGCCAGCCGATATCCTACCATAGGATCTTCAAATTTGGGCCATAGGATCCCCGGTGTATCCAACAGCTCCAGCTCCTTGCCGATCCTAATCCATTGCTGCCCCTTCGTCACGCCGGGACGGTCCCCCGTCGCCGCGACGCTGCGTCCTGCCAAGCGGTTAATCAACGTGGACTTCCCGACGTTCGGGATGCCGACAATTAAGGAGCGGATCGCGCGCGGTTCCATCCCCTTCTTCCGCCATGCTTCAAATTTGGGAGCCATCAGCTCCTTGCAGCGCGGAAGAATCATTCGCACATTCGTGCCGGCGGCGGCGTCGATCGGCAACACCTTCACCTGTTCCTCCGCCAACCGTTCCATCCATCTTTCCGTCATCGCGGGATCCGCCAAGTCGCTCTTGTTCAAGAGCACCAGCCTCGGCTTAACACCCAAAATTTCAGCGATCATCGGATTCCGGCTGGAAGACGGCAGTCTGGCGTCCAACAGCTCGATGGCCACATCGATGAGCTTGAGTTTTTCTTCAATCTGCCTTCTGGCTCGGGTCATATGCCCCGGGAACCATTGGATCGTCATGAAACAAACCTGCCTTCTAATGAGTGATGAAACGGAGATCGCTTAACGGCCAAATCACGACATCTGCACGTCCGACGATATCCTCGAACGCGATAAATCCAATATCGCGACTGTCATGGGAGTTCGGGCGGTTATCGCCCATCACGAAAACATGCCCTTCCGGTACCGTTTGCTCTTCATAATTCTTGTTATTATAGGTTGTCCCCTTCGCGGCGGCTGCATCCACAGGGCCTTGAATATACGGTTCTTCAATCGGCTCGCCGTCCACATATACAGTGTCCCCGGTAACCCGAACAGTCTGCCCAGGGACAGCGATCACCCGTTTAATATAATCGGAGTCAAACGGAGAATGAAATACAATAACTTCTCCCCGTTCCGGCTCGCGAATATCGTACAATATTTTATTTACAATGACCCGTTCACCGGTATGGAAGTTCGGTTGCATGG
>Ga0180215_1004985_pt1 | contig 11551 bp, 10 predicted proteins | sample eDN3rd37CBELigBY_FD_128871 | JGI IMG/M metagenome (GOLD analysis project Ga0180215, IMG submission 128871) | Enriched backyard soil microbial communities from Emeryville, California, USA - eDNA 3rd pass 37_C BE-Lig BY (version 2) (version 2) | ecosystem: Environmental > Terrestrial > Soil >...
AAAGATCGTAAGCTCGCCCGCTCCGTCAATTTTCGCCGATTCCAATACCGCGGACGGTATCGTCGTCTGGAAGAAGGTTCTCATAATTAGCACGAAGAACGCGGCGACCAGAAGCGGCATAATAAGCGCAATTATACTGTTTTTAACGTCCAGCACCTGCACATATACGAGATACCACGGAACGAGGCCGCCGTTGAACAGCATCGTGAAAAATACGAAGAAAGTAAAAAACTTGGCATGAGGGAAATCTCCCCTCGAAATCGGGTAAGCGTAGAGGGCCATAAAAATTAAGCTACAGCATGTGCCGACTACGGTTACAAGAATCGAAACGCCGTATGCTCTTACGATAGATGTAGCGTCCTTAAACAAAAACTCGTAGGCGTCAAGGCTAAACTGCGAAGGCAGGAAGCTGTAGCCGTCTCTTACGATGGCATTTTCGTCGGTAAAGGACACCATAACAACGAGTAAAAGCGGAATGATACAAAGTATGGAATAAATGATAAAGAATACGTTAATGCCCGCCGAAGCTGCTTTGGGCAATGTATTTTTAGGATTGGATGATGATAAACTCACTTCAGTTGCCGCCATTGGCTCGCCTCCTAGAATAATGCATTATCTTTGTCTATACGACGTACAATCCAGTTCGACAGGAATACGAGAGTGAAGCCAACCACAGACTGCAGGAGACCTGCTGCCGATGACAAGCCGATATCGCCAACCGTCAGGAACGTACGGTATACATAGGTGTCAATAACGTTAGTAACCGGGAAGAGAACGCCCGATTCGCGCGGCACTTGGAAGAAGAGGCCGAAGTCAGCGTTGAAAATACGGCCGACCTGCAATAACGTCATAATCGTAATAATTGGCATGATAAGCGGAATCGTAATGGTGAACATTTGCTTAAGTCTGCTCGCTCCGTCTATTGTAGCCGCCTCATAGTATTCTTCATCGATTCCGATAATGGCCGCCATATAAATGACCGTGTAGTAGCCCATGCTCTTCCATGTATTCACGAGCGGCAAAATGTAAGGCCATACTTCTTTTGTAAAGTACCAGCTGACCTTCTCCAGGCCAAGCGCCGGAAGAACCTTTGCATTCAAGAAGCCATTTGTATCGCTAAGGAACGCAAACACCAAATAGCTGATGACGACCATCGATAGAAAGTAAGGCAGGAACATAACGGTCTGATGCAATTTCGCCAAAAACCGGCTTCTAAGCTCATTGAGCATAAGCGCGAATGCCAGCGGGAATACCAGGTTCAATATAATGAAGCTCGAGTTGTAGAGCAGCGTATTTCTTGTAATGACCCATGCGTCCGACGTCATGAACAAATATTTGAAGTTGTCAAAATTGCTCCAAGGACTGCCGAAAATTCCATCTGCGTAGTTAATATTTTTAAAAGCGATAATAATCCCGAACATCGGAATATAGTTATTAAGAATGAGCACAGCGAGAGCCGGCAGCATCATAATGTAAAACATCCAATATTTCCGAAGAACTCGTAAGAACGAGGGTTTTGTCTTAATGTAGACATTGGTCGCTAATTCTGTCGCTTGATTTGCCATTGTTCCACCCTTTCCTCTTGTTGAAGCACACCCTCACTTCATCTCTGCATTAATTGTATAAAAAAAAGACACCGACCGATGTCGGTGTCGTGACCATATTAACGTTATAGTGACCTGCCTAAACCTCTTGATACTTTTTTCGATATTCCTGTGGCGTAAGCCCCGTCATTTTCTTAAACAGCTTGGAAAAGTGCGAGAAATTCGCATAGCCTACATTAATCGCAATATCGCTCACCCGCTGGTTCGTTTTCTCCAAATCTTCTCGCGCCCTCGCAATGCGAACCTTGACCATGTAATCGGTAAGCGACAGTCCTGTTTCTCTTCTGAACATGCGAGACAGATAGGCGGGATTCAAATAGACCTGCTCGGCAACGCGTTCCCTGCTGAACTCATCATCCAGATGATCCTGCATATAGCGCTGTACCTTGTACACGACCTGCGACACATCCTTGCCGTTGCTGCTGGCGTATTCTACGGCCTGCTGGCATACGCCCTGCGTCCAAGTTCTCATTCTTGCCAACGATTTCAGGATGGCGTCTCCTGCCTCCCATTCGCGGTTAGGATAGACATCGGCAATAGAGATACCCTTCTTGTTCAGCCATTGCAGCAACATATTCATAAGTCCGAAATAAAAAGAGGACAGCTCCGTATAATCAACCTTATCATGCTGCATCTGATCGAAGCATTCGTCGATTTTTAGCGATAATTGCTGCTGCTTGCCCGATTCCAGCAAAATCATCCAATCCGGAAAAGGCGCCTGCTGAGTCATATTTCTTTCCAGCTTCAGCCCGTGATTCTTCTCCTGTATGACGGTGCAGGTCTGGCTTACATTGCAGCGCTCCAGCTCCAGTAAATTTTTCACCGCATCGCGGATCTGGTAGGCTTTCACTGGCTTGCCTATATAACACGACAGCCGGCAGTGCAAAATGCCGCTGCATTGCTGAATAAAGCTATTGCATTTGACTTCGAGCTCGGCGTTGGAATTATCGTCAGCCTCGTACAGCAGCACATAGAGGACGCCGTTGCCGTCCTGTACAATATGACCGCTTGAATCGCCAAAAAATTGCTCCTCAGCCGCATTTCGAATGCCGTACGTCATTATTTCTTCGTCGCGGGCAGACCATTCCTCTTTCCACTGTTCAATGCTGATTAGAATAACCTGCAGGCGGCTCTCTGCTTCCAGCGGCAAACCGTAATTCTGCATAGCCGCATCCATGTGGGCGGGAACGGCCGATTGTCTGTAGTGGATAATATCTTGCCAAAACCGCTCAATCAAGAGCGGACGCTGCCTGTTCCATTGCTGGTAGAACTGGTTGTACGTCGTCTTGATCTGGTCCAGTTCAGCTTGCTCCTTAACCTTGTCGATCGCCTGCTGAAGCGTTTTTTTGAGCACCCCATGATCGATCGGCTTAAGCAAGTAATCAAAGCTGTCCAGTTGGATCGCCTGCTGCGCGTATTTGAAATCGGCATGCCCCGTTAGAAAAATAGTTACGCTATGAGGCGAATAGGTGTTCATCCAATCCAGAAGCTCAATGCCGTTCTGATTGGGCATATCGATATCCGAAAGCACAACGTGGATCGTATTCTCAAGCATTATGGACTGCGCTTCCTCCGCATCGCATGCCGTAAATACATGCGCAAGCTCCAGCTCGGACCAGTCGATCCCTTTTACAATGCCTTTAATGGCAATCTCTTCATCGTCAACAATAAGCAGGTTATACAACAATCCTCATGCCCTCCTCGACTGCCGGTAATAATAGGACAACCTTGGCTCCTAGACCATCCTCGTTGTTGCTGAAGCTGATCGACGCTTTGTTGCCGTACAGCAGCTCTAACCGGTTCATAACATTTTGAATACCTAAGCTATCAGAATCGTCCAGCTGAAGCTTTTCCCTGTCGTTGTATTTGGCAAGCATAGCCTCGCTAAAACCGACGCCGTTGTCGCTTATTGTCAATGTAAACGATTTGTCCTCGTTCATTTGGGCAATGACTTTAATATGGAACAGCTGCTTGCGGTTTTTGAAGCCGTGTATAATTGCGTTTTCGACAAAAGGCTGCACGGTCAATGCCGCTATCGGATAATGCAAGAGCGGCTCCACGCCTTCGAACGTACATACAAGCCGATCCGGAAACCTCAGCTGCTGGATGATGATATAGTTCTCGATATGCTTTAACTCTTCCTTTAACGTAATTGTGTCGCGGTTGACTCTCATAATGAATCTGAAATAATCGGCGAGATGCAGCGACATTTTTTTGACCGATTCGTTATCCTCAAGTACAGCCAAATTGTAAATAATGTTCAAGCTGTTCATATAGAAGTGCGGATTAATCTGAGCTTGAAGCTGCTTCAGCTCTCCTTGCTTGACGCGCAGCTGCTCCTCGTAAACGTCGATTTTGAGCGTTTTTATTTGCTCCGCCATGACGTTGAACGTATTGGCGAGAAATTCGAATTCGATCGATTTGTTCTTCTTCAGCCGCACGTCGAGCATCCCGATCGAAATTTTCTTCATCCCGAGAATGAGCTCGTGAAGCGGCTTGAACAGCATATTTTGCATAAATACTAAATAAATGAGCAATATCGCCAAAAAGACGAGCGGCGCAAATAGCGTCGCATTGCGGAAAAAGATAAGATTGCGGAGCAGCGTTTCCTCGGCTATGACAAGCTTGTAAGCGATATTCACTTTGTCGCTCGTTCTGTTCATGACGAGATAGGACTTGCCGGTATGCGTTACGATATTGGTCTCGTTTACCATGTTATCGCCGTGAGACAATGCCTCCGACACTTCTGAGCCTTCAGTAAGCAAATTCACCGTTCGCTCGTCATCCACCGAGTAAATATCGCTGTAGCCGATGTCGCCGTCACTCCACTGCTTGGAGAGCATGTTGTGGATATCTTTAACTTTAACTGTCGCTCCGACGTACATATCCTCCGATACTTTAATGTAGCTGATCAAAAAATATTTCCCTTCGACGCGCTCGTCGAACTGCACGCTCCAGCTATACTGCTGATGAATGGACATTTTGTCATCAGCCAGAAGGCGCTCCATCTGGGAAGTTATTATTTTTCTCATGTCGTTGTTCAAGCTCTCTGTGCCAAAAATGATATCGTTCTCATGATATAAGAATATGGCATCAATTAAGTTATAGACGCCGACGTCCCTGTTGAGCTTGGAGTCGATTCTGACCTTCGTCAGCGTATAGCCGTCGCTGTCCATCGGAAAGGACATTATTAAGCCTACATCGGAATCAAGCACAGCCATTTTATACAAATAATCATTGATTTGTTCCAAATAAATATCAATCTGATTTACAAAAATGTCTAGCGTATTGCGGTACGTTTCAGAAACTTTGTCACGGACGATGTCACGCGAGTAGTTGTTGGTGGCCAGCATATAGACGATGATCGGCAGCATAACGACCATGAAGCCGATAATCAGCTTCGTTCGTATAGACTGTACAAATTGCAAGCTTAGCCCTCCCGTAACCTATGATTTTTCAGTCTAGCACATTTTGCATGTTTATTACATATATTTGTATATTTTGCGCGCGCAAAAAAGGCAATCGGTTCATCCGATTGCCCTCGCAGCTTCATTATCATTATAATTCAACTTTTCTATTCATTAGATAAACAATCGCATAAAGCGCGGCAACTGTCGTAACAATCTCCATAATGAAAGGTCCGGACAACGGATTGAACCAGGAGGTTGGCATCATGGCAATCGCCTCGCCCTCAGCGGATGCCGTTACTCTAAATTGGATAAAGCCGAATGCCGCTTCGCCGCTGGGGCCGAACAGCAGATAGGACAGATAGGCGATTATACTCTGTATAGCAATGAACGCTGCAAGCCCGATCCAAAACCGGTGCTTAACTTTAAAGCTTCTCGCAATCGCGATCGCCAGCATAATCCAAATGAGTAAATTGACCGAGCTCCACAGTGAATAGCCAAGTATGCTAAGAACCGGCGCAGGCTTCAGCCAATTATCGATGATATACGAAAAATCGATGTTGTCCATCGCCGGTATCATAACAGCGGCGACAATGGCTCCAATAAGCATTATCGTTAGCGTGTAAATGATATTTAAAAGCAGCACCGCCGCAATTTCTTGCAGAGGCTTAAGTGGCAGCAGCCTGCGGTTGAATGACTTCAAATGATGATTGAACGTCGAGCAAGCTTGAAGGAACAGCACAAGGGAAGCAGCCATAAATGCCATTATGCTTAGTCCGATAACCAGAACGTCGAGCCAGCCCTTCCTGCTTCCGATATATAGGGACGCTTGAACAATGAGAAGCACGGCAACAGTGGCGTAATAGATGGTGCTGTTACGCTTCCAATCATACTTCAGCAGCTTCAGCATTCCGCATACACCTCCTTGAATAGCTCGTCGATGCTCTTGCCCCGGTTCAGGCGAATGCTCTCCACGTCCTCGTGAAGCAGCAACTTCCCTTCCCGTATAAGAACAACCTCATCGAAAATGCGTTCAATATCGTTCAGCAAATGAGTCGAAACAAGAATGCTGCTGTCTTCATTATAATACTCGACGATAGCGTCCAATATTTTACCCCTCGCTACAGGATCGACGCCGCCTATCGGCTCATCCAGCATATACAGCTTTGCATTTCTGGACAGCACCAACGTCAGCTGCAGCCGCTCCTTCATTCCTTTTGACAGCGCAGAGACTCGGTCGCGGCCGCTCAGCTTCATGAAATCAAGCATATCGCGCGCTTTCCCCGCATCGAAGTCGGCGTAGAAATCGTTGTAAAAACTTAACGCATCCGCAACGCGCATCCAGTCCTCCGTTAGCGGGCTGTCCGGCATAAAGGATGTCAGCCCCTTCGTCTTAGAACCGACAAGCATACCTGTTACTTCGACATGGCCTGCTGTAGGCTGCGCGACGCCTGCCGCAATTTTCATCAATGTGCTTTTTCCGCTGCCGTTGCTGCCCAGCAAACCGACTATTTTGCCGGCCGTAATCTCGAACGATACATCGTCCAGCGCTTTTTTAACGCCGTACGATTTGCCGACATTGTGGAATTTTAGTATTTGGCTCACGGACGATCACTCCTTATTACCGACAGTATCGCGGACTGCTTCCGATACGATAGATACAATATCATCGCTTGCGAAACCAAGCTCCTGCATCCCCTGTATGAATCGGTCAAGAAGCTCGCCAGCCATTTCTTTCTTTATTTCCATAATCTTCGACTCCTCGCTTGTCACATATCTTCCTAAACCGCGTTTCGTCTCGACGATCATCTCGCGCTCCAGCTCCTGAAAGGTGCGCTGCACCGTGTTCGGATTGATTTGCAGCTCAGAAGCCAGCTCGCGCACAGAAGGAATTTTATCTCCTGCCTTCAAATTGCCGACTATTATTTCCTTCTTCATGAAATTCATTATTTGCAAGTAAATCGGTAGATTATTGTCAAATTCAATGGTCACAGAGCCCCTCACTCCTTTCCGCCTTAGAAATCCGCCTTTCCGTTATGCGACATCGCGTTTTTTAAATACGAGGAAGCTTACTGCAATAAATACGGCCATATAGACAGCTATTATGAGGCTGGAGAAGCCGAACGTCATCCCTTCGATAGGCGGCGTTCCCCCGGAGCTGTACATCGAAAGGTTCATATTAAGGAACAAAATATACTTCGCGAATTCGTATCTCGACAGCAGCATCGAAATAATACCTTCAACCATTATGAGCCCCATCCCGATGCCGATCGTCGCGCCGGTCGATCTCGTAAGCACGCTGAACATGAACATCAGCGTCGAGTAGATCGCTGTATAGAGCAATTGGAAAGCTGCCGTTTTAAACACTTCTCCCCAAGCCATTTCGCCCTTCACGCCGAACATGATCGCGCCCATAATCGAACCAATTGCAATTGTGAATATCATCAACGCTACAAGATAGATAAGCATGGCGACATATTTGGATGCCAGTATTTTGGTGCGGGTATGCGACCGAATGAGCAGAAGCTTCACGCTGCCAAGTTGAAACTCTTTGGATACAATGCCTGCCGTAAAGATCATCGCTACGATCGTGTACAGAATGCCTATTCCCATTTGAGAAATCAAATCCTCGACAAATTTGGACACAGTCGGGAATTCTCCCGCATCGGAAAATTTCCATACTAAGATTGATGTACCGATCGCAAGCAGCGCCATAATGGCATAAGCAATTATAAAGCTGCGTTTTTTGTAAAGTTTCAACCATTCATTAATAACTAATTTCGAAAATCTAAGCAATTTGTCCGCCTCCTGTCCATTTTAAGAATTCATCCTCGAGCGTCTGCTTCGTTTCCGTAATCCGATATATGCCGACGCCCGCAAGACTCAGCTTGGATACGATTCCGGGAATGTCCCGATCCTGTACCGATAGAAGCAGCTCGCGATCCGCCTCGTTGACTTTTACGATAGATACGCCCTTCAAATCCCTCAGAGCTACTGCGGCTGCGCCCGTATCGTCTACGCGCATAATGACGCTTATGCTTTCGCCTTGCTCAGCCTTCTCGCCCAGCAGCCTTTCCGTCACGAGCTTACCTTGCTGAATGACGACGACTCTGTCGCAAGTCAGCTCCATCTCCGACAGCAAATGGCTGGAGACGAGCACCGATATGCCTTCTTCTCTCGCTATTCTTTTCAAGTAATCGCGCATTTCCCTAATGCCCGCCGGATCAAGGCCGTTCGTCGGCTCATCCAGAATGAGAATGCTTGGCTCGTGGAGCAGCGCTTGTGCGATGCCCAGACGCTGACGCATGCCTAGCGAGTAAGCTTTTACACGTTTTTTCATCGCATCCTGCAGCCCAACCAGCTCAACGACCTTGCGCAGCCGTTCGTCGGTTACACCATCGGTCATTCGCTGATATTGCTTCAAATTGTCTAAGCCGGTCATGTACGAATAGAACTCAGGATTCTCCACGATAGCGCCGACATGCCGAATCGCTTTCGTAAAGTGGGAACGGACACTGCTTCCTTGGATAATGACATCCCCGCTCGTCATTTCAATAAGCCCCACGATCATCCGGATCGTCGTCGTCTTGCCAGCGCCGTTCGGGCCAAGCAAGCCTACGATCTCGCCTTTATGCATGTTGAAGGACAATTGATTGACAATGGTCTGCTTCCCTATTTTCTTCGTTACATTGTTAAGCTGCAAAACGACGTTGCTATTGCCTGCCGTATTTCCTTGCTTCACTTTCGATCACCTCTGTTGTATTAGTGTATGAGTTAAATAGTACACTAGTAATGTGATTCTGTAAATAGGCATTCTTGAAAAATGAAAATAAGGTTTCTTTACCGCCTCCATACGACCTAAATGGAAATATTACAGTAAAAATCTTCAATCGCGATCATTTTCTCGATATAAAATGGAAAACCTACAGTTAGATTTTGAAAAACAGGCCATTTCGGACTGTTTCGCAGAAATCAACTGTAGGTTATCCAGTTAACGCTATCATTTAGATGAAAATCAATAATTTCAACTGTAGGTTTTCCAGTTAAGCGAGGCGTGCCATTCTAACGGTGCTTCAATTGTTTTCCGGCCGCCCGACAACCCAGCTTCGATTATGAATCGGCTGTAAAATATGCAGTACTTCGGACAGCGCCTCCTGATCGACGGGCTCCTCCAGCCACGCTATATTTTTGGCTAAATGATTTGGATTGGCTGTGCCGACAAGCGTCGTTGGAATCTCCTCATTGGCCAAAGCATATTGAATCGCCAGCTTGGACAGATCTAAACCGTGGGAATCGCAATATTGCGCAGCCTGGCGACAGGCCTTTTTAATTACGTCATCCGCAGGATGCCAGCTTGGAGCGCCCTGTCGGCTGAGCAATCCCATGGACAGCGGGGATGCGTTCATGAGTCCGACGCCTCTCGCTTTCAATTGCGGCAGAAGCTCTGCCAAACTGCTGTCATTCAACGCATAGCGGCAGTACGATAAAATAACATCTACATCAGCGCTCTTCAGCACAGTATTAAAAATACGCAGCGGATAGCCCGTAATACCGGCATACCTTATCTTTCCTTGTTCCTTGAGCTTTTGCAGAGCAGGAAGGCTTTCCTGTATGATCTGCGAAAGCGAGCCGAACTCGATATCGTGCAGCTGCAGGAAGTCGACGTAGTCGACATTGAGCCTGCGCAAGCTTTCTTCAACACTCGCTGTAATTCGCTGAGCCGAGAAATCGAACTCGTCTTCGCCGTAGCGGCCGGCCTTCGTTGAAAGCAGATACCGGTCTCTCGGAATATTTATTAAAGCTTTGCCTAGCACAGTCTCTGCCTTCGTAAGGCCGTAATAAGGCGAAACATCGATAAGATTAATGCCGGCGTCTAACGCCGCATGAACCGTCCGTATTCCCTCCTTCTCGTCAATCGACTTAAAAACCGATCCGAGTGAGGATGCCCCAAAGCTCAATGCGGATACTTTCAAGCCCGTCTTTCCAAGTAACCTGTACTTCATTACCCGACCTCCTGCCAGTGTCATCATTCCACTTCTACTTACAATCATTATTGCTGCATTTCTTTGGAAAATAAAGAAGAACTGTGCCACGGCGACAACTTCGCAATGAAGTTGGCACTTAATTGAAGTTTCAAGTAATAACTTGGCTCAGTAAGGACATCGTAATGAAGTAGCCCCATCGGAGGAGGTAAAGTACGAATTGAAGCTAGCATTTCTAATCAGCTTAATGCTGCTGGCACCGTCAACCCAGCATTTAACCATTCAACATGAGGGTAAAACGATTGAGGATGTTTCAAGATCGGACTATGAGATGGCCGTAGGCCCTTTTATTAACACAGACAATCTGGATAAGCTGCTGGAGCGGCTCGACCGTCAGGTTTACCGTAAACCGCAAAATGCCGTAATCGGGCAACAAGGCGAAATTATATCTGAGCAAATGGGACGAAAGCTGGATCAAAAGAAGTTCATGGAACTGATGGGCAGATTCTTCTTTGAAGGCGGACCCGCAACAATCGAATTGCCTACATTGCCGCTGCACCCTAGAGTTGACGCCGAGTTGCTTGCATTCATTCGTGAAAAGCCGATCGGCGGCTATATAACCTACTTTAATCCCCGCAACCGCAACCGGTCGAATAATATAGAGCTGGCAGCCAAAGCAATTAACAACACGGTCGTTTTTCAAGGAGAAAGCTTTTCATTTAACAATGTCGTAGGGATGCGCACGAAAGAAAAGGGTTATATGCGAGCGCCGGTCATCGTCCGGGGGGAACTCGCTGAGGATGTAGGAGGAGGCATCTGTCAAGTATCCTCAACGCTATTCAATGCAATCGACAGAGCTGGCCTTCGAGTCGTTCAGCGCTATTCGCATAGCCGGAGCATATCATACGTTCCGGCGGGGAGAGATGCGACCGTAAGCTGGGGAGGGCCGGATTTGGTTTTTCAAAATGTATATGTTCAGCCGATTCTTATCCGCGCTTTCGCCGGCAACGGAGCATTGTACGTTACAATATATTCTTCCGAGGCTATCGATTTCATTCCGCGAGAAGTGCCACGTGTATCTAATAAATTGCCTGAGGAGATTGAAGTTCAGCTTAACTGAAGCTATTTAAACAAAAAAAAACGCTTATCGTACATGAGTACGATAAGCGTTTCTTGTGATGCCGGTGAGAGGACTCGAACCTCCACGGTTTCCCTCACGATTTTGAGTCGCGCGCGTCTGCCATTCCGCCACACCGGCGTGTGTTGAAAAAGTGGCGCGGCCTAAGAGATTCGAACTCCTGACCTTTTGATTCGTAGTCAAACGCTCTATCCAGCTGAGCTAAGGCCGCACGTTACAAAAAATTGTGGAGGCGCCACCCAGACTCGAACTGGGGGTAAAGCTTTTGCAGAGCTCTGCCTTACCACTTGGCTATGGCGCCAAAATATTAATGGAGCGGAAGACGGGAATCGAACCCGCGACCCTCGCCTTGGCAAGGCGATGCTCTACCGCTGAGCCACTTCCGCATATAAATGGCTGGGGATCAAGGATTCGAACCTT
>Ga0180215_1004988_pt1 | contig 11547 bp, 8 predicted proteins | sample eDN3rd37CBELigBY_FD_128871 | JGI IMG/M metagenome (GOLD analysis project Ga0180215, IMG submission 128871) | Enriched backyard soil microbial communities from Emeryville, California, USA - eDNA 3rd pass 37_C BE-Lig BY (version 2) (version 2) | ecosystem: Environmental > Terrestrial > Soil >...
CGCGATGGTTGTTTCTATACACCTCCAGGATATATTGGAGCACTTGAGGGAATTACAAGAAACGCCGTTATCGATATTGTAAAAGAGTTAGGCTATGAACTTAAAGAAGAACCATTTACAAGACATGATGTTTACACAGCTGATGAAGTGTTTCTAACAGGAACAGCTGCAGAAGTCATTGCGGTAATTAAGGTAGATGGCAGAGTAATTGGCGATGGTACTCCAGGTGCACTTACGAAGGAGTTATTAGTGAAATTTAGAGAACGTGTTGTTTCTGAAGGTGTGAAAGTGTACTCCAAGGAAGCAACGCCACATGTAAGCTAAGTAAATAAGAAAAAGCGTTGATAAGGAAAAGTAGTTTCATGAAACATTCCTACAGAGAGCCGGGGTAGCTGGAAGCCGGTGGAAATGACATGAAATGAACTCACCTTTGAGCACTGTCTTGAAAATCTATAGTAAAGGCAGTCGAGTGTCAGACACTCGTTATCAAAACGATCCAATTGTGATCATGAGCGCACGCATTTGCGTGAACAAGGGTGGTACCGTGGATAGGTTTCTCAAGCCTTTCCATCCCTTTAGCCTAGGGTGTAGTAGGCAAAGTAGGGGATGGGGAGGCTTTTTATAATGTTAATTTGTTAGATTATCTAACAAGATTTGAAATAGGGAGGGTCAACAAATGTTGCAAGAAACTGCCTTTACAAAAATGAAGGCTGAAAACGAACCGATTAGTGGTGCAGAATTAATGCTTGAAGCACTAAAGAAGGAGCAAGTAGAGGTAATATTTGGATATCCTGGAGGGGCAGTTCTCCCAATTTACGATAAGCTCTATGATTCTAAGATTCTACACATACTCCCTCGCCATGAACAAGGTGGAATTCATGCAGCAGAAGGTTATTCTCGAGTAACAGGAAAACCGGGTGTTGTAATCGCAACATCAGGACCAGGTGCAACTAACATTATTACTGGGTTAGCTGATGCGATGATGGACTCCTTACCGTTAGTTGTCTTTACAGGTCAGGTGGCAACAGGAGTGATTGGTACAGATGCATTCCAAGAGGCGGATATACTGGGAATTACGACTCCCATAACTAAATATAATTATCAGGTTCGTAGCATTGAAGATATTCCTAGAATTGTGAAAGAAGCATTCTACGTAGCCACAAGCGGACGCCCAGGACCAGTATTAATTGATATTCCTAAAGATATTGCTGCTGGTATAGCAAATGTTCCTGAGGAGCAAGAAATTGTTCTACCAGGTTATCAACCAACTGTTCAACCAAATTATCTTCAGATTAGAAAGCTAACAGAAGCGGTCAGTAGAGCGAAGAAGCCCGTTATTTTAGCTGGAGCAGGAATTCTCTTTGCAGAAGGTTACGAAGAGTTGAAGCAATACGCTGAGCAACAAAATCTTCCGGTCGTGCACACGCTGTTAGGACTTGGTGGTTTTCCTGCTGAACATCCTTTATTCGCTGGACTCGCTGGTATGCATGGGTGTTATACCGCAAATATGGCACTGTATGAATGTGATTTACTCATCAATATTGGAGCTAGATTTGATGACCGCCTAACAGGAAACCTGCAACATTTTGCTCCAAACGCTACCGTTGCTCATATTGATATTGATCCTGCTGAAATCGGCAAAAATGTTCAAACGCAAATCCCTGTTGTAGCGGATGCAAAAGAAGCATTAAAGCAGTTAATCGCTCAAGAAGGGAAGCCTCCGGTTCACCAAGAGTGGTTGGACACGCTAAATGCTTGGAAGAAAGAGTATCCTTATTTTTATAAGGAAGATGGTCGCTTAAAGCCACAAAAAGTGATGGAAATGCTTTATGAAAAAACAAAAGGTGAAGCGATTGTCGTAACAGACGTTGGTCAACACCAGATGTGGGCTGCTCAATACTATAAGTTTTCAAAGGCGAACCGTTGGGTAACTTCAGGTGGACTTGGAACAATGGGCTTTGGATTACCTGCAAGCATCGGTGCGCAATTGGCCTCACCAGATTCGATTGTGTTATCGATCTCAGGTGATGGTGGATTCCAAATGTGTACGCAAGAATTGGCTGTTATAAGAGAACAAAATCTTCCTGTTAAAATTATCATTCTTAATAATTCTTCGTTGGGAATGGTAAGACAGTGGCAAGAGATTTTCTATGAATCTCGTTTCTCACACAGCAAATTCTCTGGCCAACCTGATTTCGTAAAGTTGGCTGATGCCTATGGAATCAAAGGGTATGTCATTGAAGATGTGGCACAAGCTGAAACGATTTTTAATGAAGTACTAACAAACAATGAGCCAGTATTACTAGATATTCGCATTGATCCAGACGAAAATGTCTATCCAATGATAGCTCCTGGTAAAGGACATCATGAAATGGTAGGTGTGAAACCATGAAAAGAATTATAACTTTAACTGTAATGAATCGACCAGGTGTGTTAAATCGTATTACGAATCTCTTTTCAAAAAGAAATTATAATATCGAAAGCATTTCTGTAGGTTATTCTGAGCAGGAAGGAATATCTCGCATCACTTGTGTTGTTCATGTTGATAATGATGGTGTGCTTGAACAAATAACGAAACAGTTAAATAAGCAAATCGACGTAATCAAGGTTATGGATATCACAGAGCAATCCATTGTCGCAAGAGAGCTAGCATTAATTAAAGTGGTATCTAACTCTTCGACGAGAAATGAGATTTATTCCTTAATACAGCCGTTTCGAGCATCAGTCATTGACGTAAGCAAGGATAGCTTGGTTATTCAGCTTACTGGTGAATCAGATAAAGTCGAAGCGTTTATTGAATTAATTAAGCCATACGGAATTAAAGAATTGGCAAGAACAGGGACAACCGCTTTCCTAAGAGGGACACAAAAACCTTCTCAAGCGATAAAACCATATTCAATCGTCTAACTAAAAAAAAACTTACTTATGAGAGGAAGAAATAAAAATGGCAAAAATGTACTATAACGGAGACGCAAATCAATCATATCTAAACGGGAAAAAGGTAGCAGTTATCGGATACGGTTCACAAGGTCATGCTCATGCACAAAACATGAGAGAGAGCGGTGTGGATGTTGTTATTGGATTAAGACAAGGAAAGTCATGGGAAAAGGCTGAAAAAGATGGTTTCAATGTATATCCAGTAGGCGAAGCAACAGCACAAGCGGATGTAGTTATGATTCTATTACCGGATGAAATGCAACCAAAAGTATATAAAGAAGAAATCGAACCTAACCTATCAAACCAAGCATTAATGTTTGCTCACGGTTTCAATGTTCACTTTAGCCAAATCGTACCACCAGCTACAAACGATGTACTATTAGTAGCTCCTAAAGGTCCAGGACACCTTGTAAGAAGAACATACGAGCAAGAAGCTGGAGTTCCTGCATTATTTGCTATCTATCAAGATGTAACAGGTAAAGCGAAAGAGCTTGCTTTAGCATATGCATGGGCGATTGGATCACTAAGAGCTGGAGCTTTAGAAACAACATTCAAAGAAGAAACTGAAACAGATCTATTCGGAGAACAAGCGGTTCTTTGTGGAGGTTTAACTTCATTAGTTAAGGCTGGTTTTGAAACATTAGTTGAAGCAGGTTACCAACCTGAACTAGCATACTTTGAGTGCTTACACGAATTGAAGCTAATCGTTGATTTAATGTATGAAGGTGGAATGGAGAACATGCGTTATTCTATCTCTGATACAGCTCAATGGGGTGACTTCGTAAGTGGACCAAGAGTAGTTGACGCTCGCGTAAAAGAATCAATGAAGGAAGTTCTAAAAGACATTCAAGAAGGTAGATTTGCTAAAGGTTGGATCCTAGAAAACCAAGCAAATCGTCCAGAATTCAACGCAATCGTTCAAAAAGAAAATAGCCATTTAATCGAACAAGTTGGTCGCGAGTTACGTGCTATGATGCCTTTTGTCAATAAGGACAAAAAGAAAGAAGTGGTCGTTAGTGCGACGAATTAAAATATTTGATACAACATTAAGGGATGGGGAGCAATCTGCGGGAGTAAATTTAAACCAAACAGAAAAGCTCGAAATTGCAAGTCAGCTGGAAAAACTTCATGTCGATATTATCGAAGCAGGTTTTCCAGCTGCTTCTAAAGGTGATTTTACTTCAGTACAGCAAATTTCTAATACAATTAAAGACTGTTCTGTGACGGGGTTAGCAAGAGCAGTTACTTCCGATATTGATGCAGCATGGGAGGCATTGAAGAACGGGGTAGAACCAAGATTACACGTCTTCATTGCAACATCTCCTATTCACAGACAATATAAACTGAAGTTAAGTCAAGATGAAGTTGTTGAGAGAGCTGTTCAAATGGTGAAATACGCTGCACAGAAGTTTCCTATTATTCAGTGGTCAGCGGAGGATGCTTGTCGTACTGAGTTGCCTTTCTTAGCTCGAATTATTGAAGAAGTGATTCAAGCAGGTGCGAATGTCATTAACATTCCTGATACGGTTGGTTACATCACTCCTAAAGAGTATGGTGAAATTTTTCAATATTTACACAACAATGTTCCTTCAATCCATAAAGTTTCGTTGTCGGCACACTGTCATGATGATTTAGGAATGGCTATTGCTAATTCATTGGCAGCAGTTGAAAACGGGGCAACACAGGTCGAGGGAACCATCAATGGAATTGGTGAAAGAGCTGGGAATGCAGCACTAGAAGAATTAGCAGTAGCTCTTCATATACGCAAGGATTATTATGATGCTGACACAAGACTACAATTGAAAGAAATTAGCCGTACAAGTAGTTTAATTAGCAAGCTAACCGGCATGGTTGTACCTGCTAATAAAGCAGTTGTTGGTAGAAATGCCTATGCTCATGAATCTGGAATTCATCAGGATGGCGTTCTAAAGGAAAAGTCAACGTATGAGATTATTTCTCCAGAACTTGTTGGTTTCCAATCTAACACATTAGTTCTTGGAAAGCACTCAGGAAGACACGCTTTTAGAAATCGATTAGATGAACTTGGGTTAACAGTTGCAGATGAGGATGTCACTCAATTATTTACTGTCTTTAAAGAATTAGCTGATAGAAAGAAAGAGATGACAGACGAAGACCTTGCAGCGATTGTACTCGAGCAAAAGTTATCTAAGGATGAGCGTTTTTACGAACTACTGGCGATCCAAGTACAATATGGAACGAATCAAATACCTACAGCTACTGTTACGCTGTCAGGCAATCAAAATGAGATCATTCAAGAGGCTTGCACGGGAAGTGGCAGCATTGAAGCGTTATATAATACGTTGGAAAAATGCGTGAATGGCAGTGTCCATTTACTAGACTACCGAATCCAGTCTGTTGGAGCGGGTAGAGATGCTTTGGCCCAAGTGTTTGTAAAGCTCAAGTTTAATGGAGAAGAAACAAGCGGTCGAGGATTGGCTCAAGATGTTCTTGAAGCATCAGCCAAGGCATACTTAAATGCGGTGAATCGTGTGATATACATGGCTGCAGTGACCGTTTAATAAATGTACATTTTAATGGAGGGGAAACAAGATGAAGAAGCAGATTGCAGTGCTACCCGGAGACGGAATTGGCAAAGAAGTAACTAAAGGTGCGGTGGATGTACTGCAGGCTATTGGTGATAGATTTGGTCATCAATTTGAATTTACGTATGGACATATTGGTGGAGTAGCTTATGAAGTAACAGGGAGTCCACTTCCAGATGAGACAGTTGAACTGTGTAAGCAAAGTGATGCTGTACTTTTAGGTGCGGTCGGGGGGCCAAAGTACGATACTTTACCTGTACATCTCCGTCCAGAGAGAGGATTACTTAAGATTCGTAAAGACCTTGACCTTTATGCAAACTTGCGCCCAACTACTTTTTATGCGAGTCTAGCTGATTCATCACCCCTTCGCAAAGAGATTATTCAAGATGTGGATATGTTAATGGTTCGTGAATTAACAGGTGGATTATATTTTGGTAAGCCGAGTGAGCGTCGAACAGTGGATGAGAAAGAGGCAGTGGTTGATACTCTTTTTTATAAACGTGAAGAAATGGTTAGGGTTATTGAATTAGCCTTCCAACTAGCGGACAAACGAGGGAAGAAGGTTACATCTGTTGATAAAGCGAATGTATTAGAATCAAGCAGAATGTGGAGAGAAGTAGCTGAGGAAGTGGCAAAACGCTATCCAACGGTAAAACTTGAGCATATGCTTGTAGATAATGCAGCGATGCAATTAATTAAAAATCCAAAGAGTTTTGATGTTGTTGTTACTGAGAATTTATTTGGGGACATTTTAAGCGATGAAGCTTCTGTATTAACGGGATCTTTAGGAATGCTTCCATCAGCTAGTTTATCTGAAAATGGTCCGTACTTATATGAACCAATTCATGGGTCTGCTCCTGATATTGAAGGGAAAAATATTGCTAATCCTTTAGCGGCTATTCTTTCAGCGGCAATGATGCTTAGAGTATCGTTTGGTCTAGAAGAAGAAGCAGCTGCTGTTGAAAAAGCGGTTGATGAAGTATTAAATGCTGGATTGCGTACAAAAGATATTTTATCAGAAGGAAAAAGAGCGGTGTCTACGTCAGAAATGGTAGCTGAAGTAAAGGCATGTATTTTAGGACATGAAACAATTTCAAGTATTATGGGTGCATACGCATAAATTCTGGCTAACAATTAATATCTAAACGACACGGCCTAGCGCGCCGTGTCTCTTTTAAAAAGGAGGTAAAACGATGGGGAAATCAATAATTGAAAAGATTTGGGATTACCATGTTGTACAAAAAGAAGAAGGGAAACCAGACTTACTCTACATTGATTTACATTTAGTTCATGAAGTTACTTCTCCACAAGCATTTTCAGGACTAAGAATGAAAAATAGAAAGGTTCGTCGTCCAGATCGAACTTTTGCTACGATGGATCACAATGTGCCAACTGTAAATAGAAAGCAAATTAACGATGTGGTGGCAAAGAATCAAATGACGACACTTGAAAAAAATTGTCATGAGTTTGGTGTTCCTTTAGCTGATTTAGATAGCCCTGACCAAGGGATCGTCCATGTTATCGGTCCAGAGCTAGGGTTAACTCAGCCTGGGATGACAATTGTTTGTGGAGATAGTCATACTTCCACACATGGTGCGTTTGGTGCATTAGCATTCGGAATTGGTACAAGCGAAGTGGAGCATGTTCTTGCCACACAAACTCTTTGGCAATCAAAGCCGAAAACTTTAAGGCTAGAAATTAACGGAAAACTTTCAAGCGGAGTTACAGCTAAGGATGTTATTCTTTATGTCCTTTCAAAATATGGAGTTCAGTTTGGAACAGGATACGTTATTGAGTATTGTGGAGAAGTAATTGAAAGCCTCTCAATGGAAGAAAGAATGACCATTTGTAATATGTCAATTGAAGGTGGGGCTAGAGCAGGGTTAGTAGCTCCGGATGAAACGACATTCTCTTATCTAAAAGGTAGAAAATTCGCTCCGAACAAAGAGGAGTTTGATAGATACGTAGAGCATTGGAGTGCTTTTACATCTGATAAGGATGCAAAGTATGATCGAGAAATTGTAATAGATGGTTTTGATATTTCACCAATGGTTAGCTGGGGGACCAATCCAGCAATGACAGCTAAAATAGAAGACTCTATTCCAACAGTTGCAGATTACGAGACAGAAATTGAGAAGAGCTCACTTGAAAGAGCATTACAGTATATGGGCCTAAAACAAGGGCAAAAAATTGAAGATATTAAAATTCAGCATGTCTTTATTGGGTCTTGTACAAACTCAAGAATTGAAGATATCCGTAAAGCAGCAGAAGTAGTAAAGGGACAGAAGGTACATCCTAGTGTACGTGCATTATTGGTTCCTGGATCTCAAGGGGTCAAGCAACGAGCTGAAGAGGAAGGTTTACATCAAATCTTTATTGAGGCTGGGTTTGAGTGGAGAGAATCAGGTTGTAGTATGTGCTTGAGCATGAACGATGACGTCGTTCCTCCGGGAGAGCACTGTGCATCTACTTCTAATCGTAACTTTGAAGGTAGACAAGGGGCAGGAGCTCGAACTCACCTAGTTAGTCCAGCAATGGCTGCAGCAGCAGCACTTTACGGTCATTTTGTTGATATCAGAAAATTAACTCCTGCAGAAGTACGATAAGGAGGGAGGAAAAATAATGTTTACTATTTTTGAAGGCGAAGCAGTTGCACTAGATCGTGCACATGTAGATACGGATCAAATTATCCCAAAGCAATTTTTAAAAAGAATTGAGAAAACAGGATTTGGAAAATATTTATTTTTCGACTGGAGATATAACAGTGATGGCTCCGATAATCCTGAGTTTGAATTAAATCACCCGTCAAAGAAAAATGCTTCCATTCTAATTGCGAATGAGAACTTTGGATGTGGGTCATCAAGGGAGCATGCTCCATGGGCCCTACTAGATTATGGCTTTAAGGTAGTTATCGCACCATCATTTGCCGATATCTTCCACCAAAACTGCTTGAAAAACGGTATGCTTCCCATTGCATTAGAGGAAGAAAAAGTGAAGGTATTATTAGAAAAAGGGAAAAACCCAGGCTATAAATTAAAAATTGATTTAGAAAACCAAACAATAAGTGATGCTGAAGGTCTATCAGAGTCTTTCGAGATTTCATCTTATTGGAAAAAGATGTTGATCAATGGCTGGGATGAGATTGAAATTACCCTTCAATTAGACGAGCAAATTAATACCTATGAAAACAACCGAGCATTGTTAACAAAGTAAATAATAGATATTGGATTGTCGACAAAAGGCAGCGAGAAGTTCATTTTATCTCGCTGCCTTTTGTCCTTTTTGTTGGTTGGAATGGTTGAGAAAAGGCTGATTTCCGCTCCAGGCGCTTGCTTTCCGGGGGGCGGGCGGTGAGCCTCCTCATCGCTTTGCTCTTGCGGGGTCTCACCTGTCCCGCTGGATCCCCCAGGAGTCAAGCACCTTCCGCTCCAATCAGCAGTGTTTGACTTTAAACATTGGCTAGGGAAACTTGTATATTAAGCTTTCCTAAGTCATCTCCAGACAAGTTGCAAAGTCAGACCTCGTAAGGGTATCCCTGGGCTACAATTCCTTTCCATCGCACAGTAAAGACACCTTTGCTCGTTTCTTTTAGTTACCAGTTGATCAATAGCTGGCATTTTTAATTGTTCACGTTAATTGAATTGGTTTTTCTTCATCATAGAACTCACCTCAGAATGTTTTAATCTATGTTTTAGATGAATTTCAATTGATTGGAGCGGAGGGTGGCGACTCCTGCGGGAAAAGCGGGAAAGTCGAGACCCTGGACTGAGCGCAGCGAGGGAAGCGGCTCGGCCCCGCCCGCGGAAAGCGTCCACCTGTAGCGCAAATCTAACCGTACTGTTTTTACTTTATTATTTTGTTTTTATAAAAGATTCTGCTAAACTTACCTCAGGTTAAGAATAAGGGGTATGGTAGATGAAAAAAAGGGAACGGGCTCGTAAGGACGGAAACGTAGTGTTTTTTCCCAATTTAGAAAAGAGGCTTTTCGAAAAAGGGTTAGACTTTATTCAAAAAAAGCAATTTAGAGAAGCATTACCATATTTTGAAGAAGCAAAAGAACATGATCCGGAAAACAGTGATATTTGGTTTGCCTTAGTTCTAGCTTATTACGAATCCGGTTCTTATGAAAAAGCAAAAGAATATACAGAAGAAATGCTAAGGATAGGAATTGGGGAGTATTTTCAAACGGTTGATATGCTTATTATGGTTCTTGTTCAGCTACAAGAATACAACCGTGTCGTACATACCATAGAGGTGCTGTTAGAGGAGCATGAAGTTCCAGTTGAGAAATTCGAGCATTTTAAAAGACTGCTGGATTTTAGTAGAAGAATGGTTGATGCAGTAGAGGAAGAACAGCCGATAGAACCTGAATATGAAAAGGAAATCAGGCAAGTCGCTCCCCAATCGCTAAATTTATTCGATCCAAAGGACGAGAAGGAGCTATTGTTACAAGTGGCTAACCTTGCTCATCAAAATATTCAACCTGTCTTAGAGGAAATACGTAACTACCTGCAGTCTAGTGAAGGTCAACCTTTTATTAAAACGATGCTCTTACATGTACTTAAAGAACATCAATATCATGAGCAAGTAACGGTGACTAAGCTAAGTTCTTCAATGGAGGTAACCCCTAAGGAGCTTTACGATTTGAGGGATCATCAACAAAAAATAGATGCCTCAAAGATTTTAGCGGAACAACTTGAACAAGAGAATCCCACGTTACTAGAACAAGCCATTAGTTTAATAGATCGTCATCTCTTTATATTGTATCCATTTCATTACCCTACGAGTGATATAAGAACACTTGCAGCCGCTTATCATATATTAGTTTTGATGTTTTTCGCACAGGACTATTCGATTGAGGAAATGAGTGTTGTTTATCAATCATCTGAACAAGAGATTGAAACATTATTACGGTATATACAAGAAATTGAAGAATTTTCTTATCCTATTATTTAGTCTAGGATGTTGAAACGAATGCAACCTATGTTATAATGTAGTGGTTGTAATAACTGTATATTAAAAACAAGCTTACATATTCATCTAAATTAGTAACGAATGAAAATGTAAATAGATTTTGGAGGGAAAGTTCGTATGTCTGTGAAGTTTGAAAAACTAGAAGGGAACCAAGGGGTTCTTACAGTTGAAGTAGATGCAGCAAAAGTTAATGAAGGATTAGACGCTGCATTCAAAAAAGTAGTAACAAAGGTAAATGTACCTGGTTTCCGTAAAGGGAAAATGCCTCGTGCAATGTTTGAAAAGCGTTTTGGAATTGAGTCTTTATATCAAGATGCAATTGATATTCTTCTTCCAGAAGCTTATGCAAACGCAATTGAAGAATCTGGTATTGATCCAGTTGATCGTCCTGAAATCGATGTAGAGCAAATTGAAAAAGGCAAAAGTTTTATCTTTAAGGCAACTGTTACAGTTAAGCCTGAAGTAAAGCTTGGTGAGTACAAAGGACTTGAAGTAGAAAAAGTTGAAACAGAAGTTACTGACGAGGACGTTGCTAACGAGTTAAAAACTCTTCAAGAGCGTCAAGCTGAGCTTGTAGTAAAAGAAGAAGGCAAAGCTGAAAATGGAGATACAGTAGTAATGGACTTTGAAGGTTTCGTGGATGGTGAAGCTTTTGAAGGTGGAAAAGCTGAGAACTACTCACTTGAGTTAGGTTCAGGTCAATTTATTCCTGGTTTCGAAGAACAATTAGTTGGTCTAGCTGCTGGAGAAGAAAAAGATGTAGAAGTTTCTTTCCCAGAAGAATACCATGCTACTGAACTAGCTGGTAAGCCTGCAAAATTCAAAGTGAAAATTCATGAAGTAAAAGGAAAAGAACTTCCTGAGCTTGATGACGAGTTCGCAAAAGATGTGGATGAAGAAGTTGAAACACTTGATGCGTTAAAAGAAAAGATTAAGAATCGTTTAGTAGATTCTAAAAAGCATGAAGCAGAGCATCACGTACGTGATACGGTTGTTGACAAGGCAGCTGCAAATGCTGAGATTGACCTTCCAGCTGTAATGATCGATACGGAAGTTGATCGCATGATGCAAG
>Ga0180215_1004989_pt1 | contig 11547 bp, 12 predicted proteins | sample eDN3rd37CBELigBY_FD_128871 | JGI IMG/M metagenome (GOLD analysis project Ga0180215, IMG submission 128871) | Enriched backyard soil microbial communities from Emeryville, California, USA - eDNA 3rd pass 37_C BE-Lig BY (version 2) (version 2) | ecosystem: Environmental > Terrestrial > Soil >...
TATCATCATGAAAAAAAGCGGACCGTTTGAAGGTCCGCTCTTTCATTTATTATTTAGGAATTCCGATCTCACCCAACGGATAGATTCGCAATTTAACTTCCCCATCCACAGAGTCCATCGGCACAAACCCAAAAGAACGGCTGTCCTTGCTGATTAGCCGGTTATCCCCCATGACAAACAGGGATCCTTCCGGCACTGTTTTGTGGCCAGTCAATTCCTCTAAGGTAAAATCTCCTGTCAATTTGCCAAACAGGATGCCCTCTTTTGAGCTTTCTAAGTATGGCTCCTCCTTCTTTTCACCATTGATGTACAGGACATCATCCCTCATTTCAACGCTATCGCCCGGAAGGCCTATGACTCTCTTAATATAGTGTTCATCCGAATCAGGCGCAGCAAAAACGATCATATCAAAATGCTCGATATCCGTAATCTTGCTGATTAAAACCCGATCTTTATTTTCAAATGTTGGTGACATTGATTCCCCATAAACAGTTGTCGGCGTGAAAATATAGGTGCGACAAAGAAAAGCGATTACAATCGCAAGTGTTAATGACCATATCCATGAGTATAATTCCTTTTTACTGCTTTTTTCCAAGATTGCACCTCCTAAATCAATCGAGTATATATCTATTATACAAGTCTATAAAGGAATTTTCAAAATTAAGTTTCCACTATTGTCACCAAGATATGGTACGATATATGCTGCAAATACATTGATTAATGGAGAGTCGATCATGACAACTATTTTAATTGCTGACGATGACAACCATATATTACAGCTGGTCACAATCCACTTGACCGATGCTGGCTTCAAGGTATTCCAAGCTAGGGATGGGGTCGAAGGATTAGATGTCTTAAAAAAGAATCCATGCGATCTTGCGGTTATTGATATAATGATGCCTTATCTGGATGGCTTTGCCCTGACAAAAGAAATTCGCAGGCTTTATGACATTCCAATCATTCTTTTAACCGCCAAAAGTGAAATTGAGGATAAAGAAAAAGGGTTTGAATCTGGAACAGACGACTATCTTGTTAAGCCATTCGAACCGAAAGAATTACTTTTTCGCGTTAAGGCTTTGCTGAGGCGCTATGAAAATGAGCCTGATGATTCAGCCATAAGGATTGGAAACACCATAATTAATAAAAAAAGCTATGAGGTTCAAATAGGCGATCGTATAGTACTTTTGCCGCTTAAAGAATTTGAGCTGCTTCATGTTTTAGCATCCAGTCCCATGCAAGTTTTTTCACGAGACCAGCTTATCCAGCAAATTTGGGGACTGGACTATGAAGGCGACGAACGTACCGTTGACGTTCATATTAAAAGACTTCGGGAACGGTTTGCCAAAATAACCAATGATTTTCAAATCAAAACTGTGCGCGGTGTGGGATATTTATTGGAGGCCAGTCGCGGATGAAATCCCTATATGTCAAGTTTGTCGTTATAACCATCGGGATTATGGTTTTAAGCGGTATTACGGCCTTTATTATTTCTAACAGCTATTATCAGCAAAAATTAAAACCATTCAACGATGAAAAGAACACGCAAATAGCGCTGAATATCACAAGTTTCACTGCAGCTCATCCGGACATGATCCTGGATGAATATATGGAAAACCTATCCACTATAGGCTACCAGCTATACTTGGTCGATCAATCAGGGAAAGGGAAGTTTTTTGGCGCTCCTTTTCGTGATAAAACCCTTCCTAGTAACATAATATCGGATGTATTAAATGGAACTTCGTTTCATGGCATTCTTCATTTCCCGCAAGAAACGTTTGTTACAGGATTCTTTGCTAATGAATTAAGGAATACCATTGGTGTACCAATGGTTCATGATGGAAAGAAATATGCGCTTTTTCTCCGTCCGGATATCAAGCTGCTCTTTAATGAAATGCACCTTTTATTGGCGTGGCTGCTTGCTTTAACCATTCTATTAAGTATCCTGTTTGTTCTATTTAGTACAAAGTATTTAGTGAAACCAATTTCTAAATTAACTGCAGCTACCAAATTACTGGCCAATGGCAGTTACGATGTTGAGCTAGATACATACCGCCACGATGAAATCGGCGAGCTTTCAAAAAGCTTTTTACGAATGGCAAAAAAGTTGGAACAAGCTGATGACATGAGGAAGGAATTTATTTCCAACATCTCTCATGATATCCAGTCACCCCTCTCCAATATAAAAGGCTATACCAACCTATTGGAAAATGAAGATGCTAATCCTGAAATGAGAGCACAGTATATTTCCATCATTAATGATGAAATCAGCAGACTGTCAAGCTTAACCAAACAAATGCTCCTTCTCGCCTCGCTTGATCGCAACGAGGATATTTTAAAGAAGAAGAGCTTTAATGTTGGACAGCAATTAAGAGACTTGGTACGAACGTATCAATGGGTACTTGGCGAAGAAAAAGATCTTATGCTTAGCTATACCTTGCCTGATATCGAATTCATTGGCGATCCTTCCCTGCTAAATACAGTTTGGGATAATCTTTTAACCAATGCCATTAAGTATACAAATCCTGGAGGAAGCATTGATCTTTCGATTGATGTAAAAGCGGAATATATGATTGTCCGTTTTTCGGATACCGGAATCGGGATGAAACCAGAAGAACTTGAGAGAATATTTGACCGTTTTTATCGGGCAGATTCTGCCCGTACCCGTTCGATTGAAGGCACTGGATTAGGTCTGTCGATTGCTGCGGCGATTGTCAAATTACATGGCGGGCAAATTCATGTTAGAAGCACAGAAAACGAAGGGACATCTTTCATCGTTGAAATGCCTTTAGCGAAGAATTTGTAAACAGTTGTTCATCCTCCGTTCATATTCGTTTTTTACATTAGCAATATACAAATAGATAAAACCCGGAGGAGAATGATTGATGAACAAAAATAGTCAAATCCTATTGAAATTTGCTGGTCTTTTTGGCGTGATTGGTGCCTTTCTTGGCGCCCATATGGCTGGTGCAGGATCCTACGCTTTTCGTCCTGTTCATGCACATATTCTAGTTGTTGGCTGGTTAAGCCTATTTGCCTGGGCAGTTTTTTATAAAGTTTTCCAAACAAAGCAGACGATATTAACCAAGATTCATGTATGGACAGCTATTATCGGATCGGCTGGTTTAACATTAGGAATGTGGCTTTACATGGTCAAGCCATTTGACCTGCCGCAAGGATTCACGCTAATCTTCTATATCGCCGGCGGTGTAGCTTTGCTTATTAGCTTTATTGCATTTTTCTTGCTTACTCTATTTTATAAAGCAGAGGCTGAGTGATATTACTCGGTCTTTTTTTACTTAGGAGAACATTTCGTTTAAAATTTTTAGGTGGAATTCTTTTTAGGAGGGATATTTGTGTTTTCTGGAAAAACCGTTGTGATTACTGGGGCGGCACAAGGAATTGGCCGAGCGGTCGCCATGATGTATGGTAAAGAACAAGCGAATGTCGTTGTTGCCGATATGAATCCAGATGGCAAAAAAGCAGCTGATGAAATTGGCAAACGGGCAATATTTGTTGAAACAGATGTGCGAAAGCCGGAGCAAATCATTGCATTAATGCAGCAGGCGGCAGAACGTTTTGGGAAAATTGATATTTTAATTAATAATGCCGGAAAGTTTGCTCCTGTTTCTCCGTATGATGCAACAGTAGACGAGTGGGACGATATTATAAATACAAACTTGCGCAGTGTCTTTCTTTGTTCCAGAGAAGCCGCAAAGTATATGAAAAATAACGAAGGCGGCGGGCGAATTGTCTCCATGGCATCAACGAGGGCCTTTATGTCAGAGCCAAACACAGAAAGCTACGCTGCCACTAAAGGCGGCATTGTTGCGCTCACCCATGCATTGGCACGTTCGCTTGGACCAGATGGCATTAACGTTAATTGCATTTCCCCAGGCTGGATCGAGACTGGCGATTATAGGAAGCTAAGCGAGTTGGATCACGCCCAGCACCCAGCCCGCCGTGTCGGAAAACCCGAAGACATCGCAAGAGCCTGCCTGTTCCTGACAAGGCCTGAAAACGACTTTATCACTGGACAGAATTTTACCATTGATGGCGGGATGACGATCAAAATGATTTATGAGGAGTAGACTGTTTGGGGGTCCTTCATGAACTGGATTGATGAAGGACCCTGGTTTTGCCTAATTCGGGCTTTGAAGACCATTCCCTGGCTGTTTAATCTACTATTTGACCTTCATTGTTCCTAACCATCGTCATAAATTCAGTCTGCCTATGAGAAAACTGCAATTTCTTTACAAAGCCAAATCTCTCATAAAGGCGGATCGCTCGTTTATTAAAGGTTGCTACGGTCAAACGAAGCGGCAGTGTAGTGTTTCCCTTAATATGATTCAGAATGAATGGAAAAAAGACAGACCCAAACCCTTGACCAGTTAGCTCCGGCTTCATACCAATTCCAATATCCAGTTGCTTTCCTGGATAGGCTCCGGCAGCGTACCCTGATGGCACTCTTGCTGAATCCCCTGTGCAAAAAAAACCAACTAATTCCATTTGTTCATTCACAACAGCTAAATAAGGATTATTCATTAGTTCCTCAATAGCCTCATCATTAACGGAGTTATTATAAAAATCATAGGGCGGTTCATATTTCCAATTCAATATTGCAATGGCAAAATCACGAGTCATTTTATTCACAGCTAATGTCATTAAAGCCACCCCGCCAAATCTTACATATATTCTTTTATTATTTCTTTAAACTTTAAGGGATCGTCAACTTTTATCGCTACTTTATTAAACTTCTTTTTCAGTCCCATGATTAATGAGGCTTCAACTGGCTCTTTAAATTTAAAAATCACATCCGGCTGAACACTTTCAAAATCTCGGGCAATGAAATCAAGGGTGTCTTTTGAAAGCTTTTGTTTTAAAATTTCAGATTCATCGATTACTTCTTCGATATCAGACCATCTGATGAACATCCGCTTTGCTAGACCAAGTGATAGATAAATCCCTTCCTCTCTAACCTGAAGCGGATTAAGCCGTACAGCCTGAATATCACCTAAAAAGAATACCACAGAGTAAATATTAAGTATTAGCAATATAATTGAAAGAATCAAAAATTTATCATGAAGCCACCAATGTATGCCAATCGTTTCAATGACAATGGCGTGAATCATCATAATTTGAAAAGCAATTAAACTGGACTTTTGGTGCAAGGTAAACATATTAACGCCGATTACCGACTTTTTCCTCCAGCTCGCAAATGCATAATAAAACATCAGCATTTCCGAACAAATGATCCGTATAATAGGAATTGGTTTAACATGCTTGTCAACGGCATTTGAAAAAGAGAATAAAACTGGCAGGGAACTTTTTTTCGCTGTGGCAATAATTTTTGGCATAAATATCATTAAACTTCCCAGAAAAAGCAATTCAGCTAAGACCAGCAGCCCTTCAATAGCAAAGCCAGCCCAAGTAATTGCTTCAAACGGAGCTAAATATTCCATTGGTATAAGTATACGTACTAAAATAAGACCGCTGGCTATTCCAATGATTAGACTTTTCCAGTTCCAGCTTTTTTTCCATGCTAAAAAGAGCACAGGTGAAATGAGCGCCAAATCAATCATCGATCCAATCACCACACCATTGGCATTCTCGGGAAGAATGCTTGTTCCAAAAGCAGTATGGTAGAGCATTACATTAGAGCCCAAAACAAGTACAAGTAAAATTAGGGATAAATTTTGCTGAAAGCTTCTTTTAATAACCATAAAGGTTCACCCTTTACCTTTTATTTAATTTTGCCTTCGGGTCAATTGTCCCATGCTACCCTTTTCTTTTCAACTGATCAATCAAATAAATTAATAGACAAATGACAACAGCGAGCTGCAAGGTTAATAGAATACCTACACTCATAACGATCCCATCAATATAATCCAGCATCCCTGCTGCCCCTAAAGCAAAAAACAGCACAATATTTAAAACGATGATGGAGAGGAAAATTCCAATATATCTGCTCAAAAAATAACCCACCTCCTAGAATAATATCGACAGTTTCCTTGAGAAGTACAAAGTTTTACCCTATAAAATATACGTTAGATAATGTAAAAAGTTCCCATAATCATATAAAAAAGACGGGACAAAATGTCCCGTTACAGCTCATTTATTTGTTTTGTCAGTTCTTTAAATCTTTGATCAAGCTGGGCATATTCCACGTCTTTCGGTGTCATAAAACTTAATTTCCCAAGAACCTCTTGTCTTTCCGTTTCTAGTTTAAGACGCAATTCTTTCACGTCATCGTTTTTCTGTGGTGCTTCTTCCCATTGCTTCTGGATGCGCTGTTTTTCAAAAACTAATTTAAGTTTTGTTGTCTTTTCAAGAAAATACCGATCATGGGATACGATGATTAGTGTTCCATTATATTGGGAAAGCGTATGTTCAAGCTGCTCCCTTGATGGCAAATCAAGATGATTGGTCGGTTCATCCAGAATCAGGACATCTTTTTCTTCTAAAATATACAGCATCAGCTTGCATTTCACCCGCTCCCCCATACTCATCTGCCCAATAGGCGCCTTCCATTGGAATGCAGAGAAGCCTAAATGTTTCATTAAATTCTGCACCATCCCCCGTGCTTCATAGGACTCACGGTAAAAATATTGCTCAGGTGTTTGGTCAAGCGGCAAATCAAATACCTCCTGCGTTAGGTAGCCAATATTGGCAGAAGGAGAAAGCCAAACCTCTCCACCTGCTGTTTCCTGACCCATAATGATTTTCAATAAAGTTGTTTTTCCGCTGCCATTCGGACCAACGAGGGCAATTTTCTCCCCATGCTGTATGGTAAAACTGACGTCCTTAAACAGTGTGCGCCCTGCAAGGGACTTCGTCAGCTTTTTCACCTCTAAGAATCGTTTTCCAACTTTTTCATTTGCTTTCATAATAAAATGAACTTCATAATCTGGCTCCACCCGTTGGGCCTTTGCCTTTTCAAGCTCCTGTTCCAGTCGTTTTCGTTTCGACTTTACCTGAGCATCCATCCGCTTAGCCTTGGCGCGATGATATTCCTTAAAGCCCTCTTTTTTCGTCGATTGAGCGTGTGCTTTTTGCGACCAGGAAGAAAGTTCATTGATTTGAGCTTCAATCCGCTCGGCCATTTTTTGCTGTTTGTCATACTCACGCAGCTGAGCAAGTCTTATCCGCTGGCGAAACTCCATATAGCTGGAATAGTTGCCTTTGTGCTCAATGAGCTTTTTCCCCTCAAGTGACCAAATCTTAGAGGCAACTTCATCCAGAAAATAACGATTATGCGAAACCAAAATGATACTGCCTTTATAGGCATGGATCTGTTCAACAAGAAACCCAATGCTTGGTTCATCAAGATGATTGGTTGGTTCATCAAGCAACAGCAGATCCGCATCCTCAGAAAGTCCTCTTGCCAGCCTTGCTTTCAATTTTTCTCCACCGCTCAGTTGAGAAAATTCGTTCATAGGTACATGCCATTTTTTTAACAGTTCCTCTTCCGCTGACGTGACCGCATCAAATGAATAATGATCAGTTTCCTGTTCCACATAAGAGATTTTCAATCCATCTTTTAGCATAAGAATCTGTCCGTTTGTCGGAACGATATCATGATGGATTAGCTGGAGAAGCGTCGATTTCCCAGCACCATTTTTTCCTATGATACCGATGACCTCTCCTTCCTGTACATCCGCATGAACATCCTTAAAAATAGGCAAATCCTTTATTTCATAACTGATATTTTTCAATTTTAACAGTTCTTTCATACAATCAATCCCCTTAACTAAAGGGAGAATAAAAAAAATCCTCCCGAATTTGGAAGGATTAGTCGTGCACAAATAAGCTATTTCTCCAATAGCTCAACCGGGTATAGAAAAATGGGCAGACTAATCCTATTTTCGTTTGATTTGAAATATCCAATTTCAAATGGCAAAAATAAGATTATTTATCCATTGTCCGCCCATCATCCCTTCTATTATCACTTAAAATTATTTTAGCACACCTTGGGTAAAGCGCCAATTATATAATGAGTTCTCTGCTTTTATGTTTGTTTACATAATATTATTATTATCCACTGACGAAACTTGTTTTAGAATTAAAAGGGCTAATTCAATCTCTTGTAATGTGTGATTCCCCATCAGTGCAATCTGGATCCAATTCCGATTGAGCAGATAGTCACTTTCATAACTGATGAAAATTCCTTTTTCCTTCAGCTGATCCCCTATGATTTTTGAAGAAACGTTTTCTGGAAGCGGTATTGTCATAATACCTGGAGAATACTCTTCATTTCCCAAAACTGTAAAGCCCGCATCCCGCAGAAGGTTCTTAACTTTATTTGCAAGGATAGGCTTATGTTCTAGATTCAACCTTTGAATCGCTTCATCCAAGGCAAAAATGAGGTTCGATGAATGCGTATATGGAACGCTTTCCGCCGCAGCATACTGACCTAAGTCTAAATATCTCGGAATCTGCTTATTTGGTGAAGCAGGTTCTTGATGGAAAACGATGGCCAATCCTGGATAGGATGCCAATCCTTTGCCGCTGACGGTGCTTGCTAAATAAACATCTTTGAAATCTGCCGGGACAACTCCGACAGAACTGCATGCATCTACACATAATTTGAAATTATATTTTTTGGTTAATGGTAGAATTCTATTTAAATTAAAAAGATAGCCAGTAGACGTCTCACAGTGAACGCACCAGAGCCAGCTTATGTCAGGATAGGTTTTAATTATACTTTCAACTTCATTTACATCTACTTTTTCATTCCATTGTTTTTCCAGCTTATAGTGTTGTAAACCTTGCCTATTCGCATGATCAATTAGCCGGTAGCCAAATTCCCCATTTGCAATAATAAGCCCTTTCCCAGGCAGCAATTTCAATTGTGCTGCCACGATATCATTCGCAAGCGTTCCAGTGCCAACTGCGATTTGTACATGATTTGCATTGACAAGTTCGCAAAGCTTCGATTGAACGTTCTTAACCTTTCCAATAAAATCAGTGGAACGATGAGAGATTGGTGATTGGCTGTATGCCTGTACTACCTCTTTATGTATGGCCACGGGGCCAGGCAGAAGGTGGATTGGTTTTCGCTGGTGATCTCTTTCTATCATTATTTTTGAAAAAGCCTTTGATGTGTCTGCAAATTTCTCTTTTGTGAGAATCATTGGCTGATACATGGCACCCTCTTTTCCAACCATCGTGGCAAATGGTTCAAAACCGATCTTTTTATATAGCCTGATTTGCCGGTCGGTACCTGAAATAAGTGCCATATTATAGTTTTTTTCCAAGCAATAGCTGACAAGCATATTGACCAGCTGGAAGAATACCAAGCTCTTGCGGTATTGTTTTTTCACGGAAAGTAGCCGAATTTCACACGGATTTGCGTTCTGCGGCAAATAATCATCTAAGTTAGCAATCTTTTGATCAAGTGAAAAAGGACGATTCGCACGCACTGCAATCATCCCAATGACCTCTTCCTTATTCTTTGCAATGATATATAAATTTTCCTGATCAAATTTATCAATCAGCCGTCTGTCTTCATTTTGCTGGTGCTGCGGAATTTCCTCAACAAACGTTTCATAATTTAACTGATAAATTTGCTCCATTTCCTCAGGCTCTGATGCAATTTTGTATGTGAAAGTATGTCGTTCCATACTTTGCCTCCTTAGCAAAAATCATTTTCTTATAATATGCAAAACGATTACAATAATCAACAAAATAAGAAGTCCAATGGCGTATTGCGGTGCACCTGAAAAATAGGCTGTTACAGGAATGGATACCATTGAAAGTAACCCGGCAATCGTAAAGTTTCGAATAAGCAAATAAAAGAATCCCATGGATATTCCTAGGACCACAATAGCCAATGGCACTAAATAAAGGGTCGAGGCTAAAAAAACAACAACGCCCTTTCCCCCTTTAAACCCAAGCTGCACCGGCCAAATATGTCCGATTAGTAAGAAGAATGCACTAACCAGAAGCATGATTTCATCTTTCGGAAAAATCAAAGCGGTCATGTAAAGTGCAGCAATAACCTTGACGATATCAATAATCAGCGTATAGAAAAACCCCTTTTTCCCTAGCTGTCTGCCGGCATTCCTGGCACCAGCATTCCCGCTTCCAAGCTCCCGAATATCCATGTTGGTCTTCCATTTTGTTATATAATAGGCACCATTTATGCTTCCAAGGCAATAAGATAGCAGAGCCACTAAAATCATCTTTAAAATCATACATTCCCCCAAATGGAATTGCTTTTATAATTTATTAACGAATGGGAAGGAAAAAAAGTTTCAAGATGGGATTTATTCCAAATATTAGTTTATTATTAGAATAACAGAAAGAACGGAGGCGTTCATGTTGGAAACATTTAATGAATCACAATATATTAGAAGGGTTCGGCTTGAGCGTGAAAAGGTACCCTCCTTTAACACTTATCCCTTTCATTTGCCTAGCATTAAGACTCTGGACGAATTACATCTGCATCCAAATGTCACCTATTTTGTCGGGGAAAATGGCATGGGAAAATCAACCTTGCTGGAAGCTATTGCCGTTGCTGCAGGGTTCAACCCGGAAGGCGGATCCTATCATTTCCAATTTTCTACCTATGATTCACATTCACCGCTGGATCAATATATTCGGTTAATCAAAGGGGTACAAAAGCCAAGGGATGGATTTTTTCTTCGTGCGGAGACTTTTTACAATGTGGCAACCAATATTGAGGAACTTGACAGTGAGCCTGCATTTGGTGCACGGGTTATTGATTCATTTGGAGGCGTTTCCCTTCATGAGCAATCACATGGAGAATCGTTTTGGGCCACTTTTCTAAATCGATTTCGCGGCAATGGTCTTTATCTTCTTGATGAACCTGAGGCGGCTTTATCTCCCTTAAGGCAGCTGTCGATGCTAACTCATATCCATGAGTTAGTCCAGCAAGACTCACAATTTATCATTGCCACCCACTCACCGATTATTATGGCCTATCCGAATGCGAAAATTATTGAAATGACAGAGGATGGGGCGAGAGTAACCACACTTGAAGAAACCAATCATTATAGCATCATGAAGCAATTTTTTAATGATAAGGACAGATTGCTTCATCATTTGCTGCGTACATAGAATGTAATCGGTCGAAATGTGTTGATATAGACAGCAAGAGCAAAAAGTTAGATTAACCAGTCAGAATAGACGCTAGGTTCTGACTGGACTCTCTTGTTTTCTGTTGATGCTGTCAGAATTGACCTTTTATTTTGACTGGGCTTACTCGTTTTCTGTTAAAGCTGTCAGAATCAACCCTTCTTTTTGACTAGCCTTGCTCGTTTTTTGTTAACTCTGTCAGAATCAACCCTTCTTTTTGACTAGCCTTGCTCGTTTTTTGTTAACTCTGTCAGAATCAACCCTTCTTTTTGACTAGCCTTGCTCGTTTTTTATAAAAGCTGTCAGAATAGACCCTTCTTTTTAACTGGACTAGACTCGTTTTTTCTGTAAAACTGTCTAAATACCCCATTCTTTCTGACTGCCTAAAAATATCAAATAAAACAAGGGCCATAACGAAATTACGGCCCTTAAACTATATTACCTATATCA
>Ga0180215_1004993_pt1 | contig 11541 bp, 9 predicted proteins | sample eDN3rd37CBELigBY_FD_128871 | JGI IMG/M metagenome (GOLD analysis project Ga0180215, IMG submission 128871) | Enriched backyard soil microbial communities from Emeryville, California, USA - eDNA 3rd pass 37_C BE-Lig BY (version 2) (version 2) | ecosystem: Environmental > Terrestrial > Soil >...
CCACGCCCGTCATGGGCATGCAGCGCAGCGCGCAGTCCGGCGGTTCCGATCCAGGCCCCGCCGCCTTCGTCGCCGAGCCACGGGCCCCAACCGCCCACGCGCGCGAAGGTGCCGTCCGCGCCGACGCCGACGGCCACGGATCCGGTTCCCACGCTCAACACCACGCCGGGCCGTGCGCCGAGGGCCCCGGCGTGAGCGATGACCGCGTCGCTGGTGACGGCGACCTCGTCGGCGGGCAGTCCGGCCAGGAGTTCGGCGGCCAGTGCCCGCGCGGCCTCCGGTGCCGTGGCCGCGCCTGCTGCGCCGACGAACACCGTTGAAAGTCGCAGCCCGGCACGATCGTTCAGAAGGGGAGAGACCGCGGCACACACCGCGTCCCGGGCCGCCGTCACCCCTCGCTGGGCGGCGAGACCGGGTGCGCCATGCGCCTCGTGAGATTGCGACGGCGAATCCGCGTCCTGTGGCCACACGGCTGCACGGCAGCCTGTCTTGCCCAGGTCGACCACGATCGTGGCAGACATGCCTCGGTCTCCCCCTTCCCGACACGGCCGAGCGGTGAAACGCGCTCGCCCTGCGAGTATCGGCAGACGTCCGAGGTATGTCAATAAATAACTTTGTGCGGACGTAGATGTAACTTTTTGACGTGCGGCCGAGAGGGCCGTTATCGTGACCTTCATCCGCCGAACGAGAAGAGGACGGTCATGGCCCGTCAGGACGCCACCGCGACCCTCGCCGACATCCGCGCCGTGCGACCGACACTGGCGCCGTCGGAGCGACGCGTCGCCGACGTGGTTCTCGCCGACCCGGCCCGCGCCTCCGGGTTCTCCATCAGCGTGCTCGCCGAGCACGCCGAGACATCGGTCGCCACGGTGATGCGCTTTTGCCGCACGGTCGGGCTGACGAGCTACTCCCAACTACGCCTCGCCTTGGCAGCGGCCGCAGCGCGCGAGCTCGCACGCGAGGGCGAGAGCCCCGCGCCCGGTACCGACATCAGTGTCACCGACACGGTGGACGAGATCGTCAAGAAGATCATCTACAACGAGATCCGGGTCCTGGAAGACACCGGCGCGGCCCTCGACATCGAGATGCTGAACCGTGCAATCGATGTCGTTTCCGGTGCGCGACGCGTCGACATCTCCGGTGTCGGCGCCAGCGCCTTCGTGGCCCAGGATCTCCACCAGAAACTGCACCGCATCGGCCGCATCGCGTTCGTCTGGAGCGACCGTCATTCCGCAGTCACCGCGGCGGCACTCCTGGGACCCGGGGACGTAGCCTTCGCGGTATCCCATTCGGGCGAGACCGACGACGTCGTCGAATTCCTGGACGCGGCAGCTGGATGCGGTGCGACGACCATCGCCCTGACCAATTCACCGCGCTCCGCTCTCGCGGAAGCCGCAGACATCGTGTTGACCACGTGCGCCCGTGAAACCCCGTTCCGGTCAGGGGCCACTGTCAGCCGTATCGCGCAGTTGGCCGTCGTCGACTGCCTTTTCGTGGGTGTTGCGCAGCGTTCGTTCGGCGAGACCACGACGGCGCTCGAGAAGACACACGCGGCTGTACAGCGTCACCGCCGCTCACCACGCCGCACGTCGAACAATGGATGAACCAAGGGGTTTGATGGATCTCAGCGCACTGGAAACCGAGGGCCGCAACACACGGACCACGGAACTGGACCGACTGACCGTCCCCGAGCTGCTGGCGGTTATGAACGACGAAGACCGCACCGTCGCATCCGCGGTCCGGGACGTGCTCGACCAGATCGGCGCCGCGGTCGAGTTGATCACCGAATCCCTGCGCCGCGGAGGACGACTGATCTACCTCGGCGCAGGCACGAGTGGACGCATCGGGCTGCTCGACGCCGTCGAGTGTCCACCGACGTTCGGCACCACACCCGATCAGGTGGTCGGGCTCCTGTCCGGCGGCCCCGGAGCGTTCGTCACGGCAGTCGAAGGGGCCGAGGACCAACCGGAACGCGCGGCCGACGATCTCGACGCCATCGGTGTGTCGGCTGATGACACGGTGGTCGGACTGGCCGCCAGCGGGCGCACGCCCTACGTCGTCGGAGGCTTGCAACACGCACGGGGTGCGGGCGCCGCCACCGTATCGATTGCGTGCAACAGGGACGCTTTGGTCAGCCGATATGCGGACGTGGCGATCGAGGTGCTCACCGGCCCCGAGGTGCTCACGGGTTCGACGCGGCTCAAGGCGGGCACGGCGGAGAAGATGGTGTGCAACATGCTCTCGACCGCGTCGATGGTGCGTCTCGGCAAGGTCTACGGCAACCTGATGGTCGACGTCCGCGCCACCAACGGCAAGCTCGTCGACCGGGTGCGGCGGATCGTGGTGGAGTCCACCGGAGCGGAGCCCGAGACAGCCGAGCAGGCCCTGGCCGCCGCCGACGGACATGCCAAGACGGCGATCGTCATGCTCGCGGCGGGCTGCTCCGCCGACGAGGCCGCACGGCGTATCGAGCGCGCAGGCGGGGACATCCGCACGGCCATCGGCGCAGGCTGATCAGTTGGTCGCCGTGACAGGCCCGGTGTTGATGCGATCGGCGGCGAACGCCGCGCCCTGATCGGTCAGATCACCGTCGTAGCTGCTGGGATTGTGCACCGCGAAGTTCAATCCGTCGGAGCACACCGGGTCCTCGGTCGCGCAGTACGTGCGGGTCTTCGTCTCGTAGAGGGGGCCGATCACCACGCGGGGTTCACCGAGGAAGTTCATGGCGCGTTCGTTCGGCAGCCCGAACAGCACGACCGCGGCGACGTGATCGGCGATGTCGGGTTGCAGCGGTTTGGGCACCGTGGCGGGGTCGACGCCGTCGGGAACGGCGGCCGAGGTGACGAAGCCCGCGACCGCTGCGCCCTGTGAGTAGCCACCGAGGACCATCTCGGTTTGCGGGCATGTCTCGGCCATGGAGATGATGCGCGTACTCGCGTCTCTGACACCGTCCACGCCGGTTGCCCACTGATCGGTCGCGGGATAGTTGACCGGGTACACGTCGACCGATCGGTCACCCAACCGTGGGCGCAGCGCGTCGATGAACGCCTGCCCGGTGGGACCCACACCGGGAGCCTCACCCGTTCCCCGGGCGAAGATCACCTCGACATCAGCGCACGACTCGGGTGCCGCGAACGCCTGCGGCGCAGTCATCGCTGACAGGGGCGCCGCCACCGAAGCGCAGCAAACCCCCAGAGCTCTAATCCATTTCACGTCGAACGTCCCCCTTCCGCCTTACCCAAACACACGGACCAGACGTAATACTCCCCGGTTCAACGTCCAGGCGCAGTATTGCGTTCACCACGCTTTCCGGCGGCGCGTCCCGAATGCGACGGCGGTCGCCGTCGTTTCACCGGGTGGTACCGACGCCGAGCTGTGAGGAGAGACATGACAACATCGTCGGACCGTCGACAGGCGGTCGACGTGGTGGTGATCGGCGCGGGGTTCGCCGGCCTCTATGCGCTGCACCGTCTCAAGAGATCCGGTTTGCAGGTGACCTGCTTCGAGGCCGGCGAAGGTGTGGGCGGAGCGTGGTACTGGAACCGCTACCCCGGTGCCCGTGTCGACTTCGAAAGCATGCAGTACTCGTACTCTTTCGACGACGATCTCCAACAGGACTGGGTGTGGCCGGAACTGTTCTCCCCGCAAGAGGATCTGGAGAGATACCTCAATCATGTCGCCGACCGGTTCGGCCTGCGACCGATGATCCAGTTCGGGGCGCGGGTGGATCACATCGCCTTCGACGAAGATGTCGAGAAGTGGCGGGTCAGCACCGAAGCCGGTCATCAGGTGACGGCGAAATACGTGGTCGCGGCGTGCGGACCGACGAACGTGGCGAACGTTCCACCTTTTCCGGGGCTGGACACATTCGAGGGAACGTCGGTGCACACCGCACGGTGGCCCGAAGGCGGCGTCGAATACGCCGGCAAACGCGTGGGAGTCATCGGCACCGGGGCGTCGGGTGTGCAGGTCATCCCGGAGGTCGCGAAGACCGCTGACCATCTCTATGTGTTCCAGCGGACACCTGTGTACTCGGTTCCCGCGAACTATCGACCGCTGCAACCAGATCACGAAAGGGACTGGAAAGACAACTACGCAGAGCGCCGCGCGGTGGCGCGACGCAATCCCTACGCCATGGTTCTACCGGTGCGCCAACACGGATCTGTGCTCGCCCACACCCCCGAGCAGAGAGCAGAGATTCTCGACGCGGCGTGGCAGCAGCGGAGCGGGTTGGCGTTGATGTTCCTGTTCGACGACGTCCTGACCGACGCCGGCGCGAACGAGGTTCTCGCGGAATGGTTGCGAGGCAAGATCCGTGAGGTGGTCGCCGACCCCGAGACTGCCGAGATGCTCTGCCCCAAGACCTATCCCGTCGGGACCAAACGCCTCTGCGTCGACAACGGTTACTACGAGACCTTCAACCGCGAGAACGTGACGCTGGTCGATGTCCGGGATTCACCGATCGTCGCGATCACCCGGGAGGGCGTGCAGACCGAGGCACGGCATCACCCGGTCGATGTCCTCATCCTGGCAACCGGTTTCCACGGCCTCACCGGCTCGCTCACCCGGATGAACGTCAACGGGCGCGGCGGTGTGGTTTTGGCGGACAAGTGGAAGGCCGGGCCGGTGAACTACCTCGGCATGGTCATCTCGGGATTCCCGAATCTGTTCGTGGTGAACGGTCCGGGAAGTCCCAGCGTCCTGACACAGATGGTCGCGCATTCCGAGTACCAGGTCGACTGGATATCGGCGCTCATCGAGGACATGGAGCGCCGCGGTATCTCCAGCGTCGACACCACGTCCGACGCCGAGACCCAATGGTGGGAGCAGTTGACGGCCGTGGCCGGCCAGACCCTCTTCCCACAGGCCGATTCCTGGTACACCGGCGCGCCAACATCGAAGGGAAGCCCCGCAACTTCATGCTGTGGGCCGGCGGTTTCGACACGTACATCGACATGTGTGACGGCGTAGCGGCCGAGGGCTACACGGGCCTGGTATTCGACGGAAGTTTTCACGGAAAGGCCAACTGATCCGATGAAGTTCGGCATGGCATTGCCGCAGTACGGCCCGGCGCTCGGGAGCGCCAAAGATCTGGCCCGCTTCGCTACACGGCTCGAGGAGCTGGGTTACGACACCCTGTGGGCCGCCGAGCGTCTGGTGATGCCGCTGAAGATCCACAGCGATGTGCCTGTCGGTGACGACGACACCTGGGCGAGCTACCTGGACATGATAGGTGCTTTCGGTGATCCGTTCTCTCTCGTCGCGGCGGCCGCAGCCGTGACCGATCGGATACGCTTCAACTTCGGCACACTGAACGCCCCTCTACACCAACCGATTCGGCTCGCGCAGACGCTCACCACGTTGGACGTGCTCAGTGACGGCCGCATCGACGCCGGCTTCGGCCTCAGTTGGGTGCGCGACGAATACGACGTATCGGGTCTCGACTGGTCGTCGCGGGGACGCCGGCTCGATGACACCCTCGACTTTCTACGTGTCTGGTGGACCGAGAATCCGGTCGAGTACGCGAGCCCGTTCATCTCGCTCCCACCCTCACGTGTCGACCTGCGCCCGGCACAGGCAGGTGGCCCGCCGGTGTATCTGGGTGGGTCGAGTAACGCCGCACTCGCCCGGGTTGGGCGTCGTGCGGCGGGCTGGATCGGATTCGATCAGCTTCCTGACGATGTGATGAAGTCCCTCTGGTCGACCGCGCGGCGCGCAGCCGAAGAGGCCGACCGGGACCCTGACGCGCTGCGAAAGATCGTCCGCGTCAATGGTGAGCCAGGAGAGTCGGTGTCCCACATCGCCGATCGCCTGGCACGTCAGGTGGATGAGGGCGCCGACGAGGTCATGGTCGATCTGGTGTTCACCTACAAGACCATCGACGAGCGGCTCGATGCGGCAGAGCGGCTGATGCACCGCAAAACATGGTGACCCGGTAGTTCAGTCGAAGACCGTCGGCAGCTCCGGGTGCCGCCAGTGGGTGTGCATCATGCGCAGCTGGGCCTCGTCGACCGACGGCGCCAACGGAGGTAACCGGTCCAGGGCGAACCAGTCGATCGCGCTGGTCCCGGTGAGATCCGCTGGTACCCGGCCCCGTTCGTGGCACAAGAAGAACAGTTTGTGGACATGGAACAGCGGCGCCGGCTGCCGCGACGGACGGTGCCTGTCGTGGTAGAGCACGGCAACCAGCTTGTCGACATCGACGATGAGGCCGGCCTCCTCACGGACCTCCTTCGCGACAGCCTGCGCCGGGGTTTCCAAGACGTCACACCACCCGCCGGGAAGCGTCCACAGCCGGTCGGCGCGCTCCTGGACGAGGAGAAGCTCTTCTTCGGAGTTGAAGATCGCGCCGCGCACCGACACCTTGGGTGTCATGTACCCGGTGTCGACGCTGAAGGCTGCGCGCAACTGCTCGATATCACCGTCGGCGATCAGGGTCATCAACTCTTCGGCAGCCCGACGAACCTGGGTGTAACGCTGACGGTCGAATGGGTCGTGGGCGAACGTCAGCCCGTTCTGGGCGACGGCAAGCAGGGTGAGTGCCTGCCGTCGGATCAGGTCAGAGGCGTCGTGGTCGGAAGGCACAAAAGCCCCTCAGAACAACGGCAATCCATGATCCATGCCGAGCCGGACACGGCCGGCGCCCTCCATGAACAACGCCGACTGGTTGGCGTGCTGTGTCGCCGCCATGCCGTCGCGGAAGATCCGCTCGATCGTGTTGGTGCGGTACAGCGCCGATGAGCCCGCGAGGTTGTACATATCCACCAGTGCAATGCGGCTCACCTCTGCGGCGTGCGTGATCGCGGCACGGTGGGCCGCGCGTTGGTCGAGCGTCAGCTGATCGCCGGCATCTGCCAGCTCCGAGGCCGTCGACAGGAGGAGCAGGCGCGCGGCGTCGACACTGGCCTGCGCCTTGGCGACCAGATACTGCGTCCGCGTGGCATCGGCGACCACGCCGCCCACCACCGACGCCTTCGATCGCACCAGGGTGACGGTCTCCTCGATCATGTGCGCGGCGATGCCGAGAGTGACTGCGGCACAGCCGCCGAACACCAGGTTGCCGATGAAGCCGCGGTAGACCGGGCTGTCGGTGTTGACCGGCGCATCGAGCCGGGTGGCGAGATCCTCGGGGACGAAGACGTCGTCGATCACCACATCCCGGCTCCCTGTCGCCCGCAGCCCGGTGACATTCCAGGTGTCTTGGATGTCGATCTGGTCGGTGGGGACGGCGAACAGACGCACATCCGGCGCCCCGTTGGTATCGCCCGTGACGATTCCCACGACCACGATCCAGGTCGCACTCCTGATCCCGGTGACGATCTTCCAATGGCCACTCAGCTGGAACCCACCGTTGGTCGGCGTGGCGGTGCCGGGCATCCCGGAGTTGGCGAACACCGGCTCGACGCCGGTGCCCCAGATGCGCTTGTTGCCCGTCTCGGGAAGCATGGCGCCGATGAACCCGAAGTTGGTGTTCCACACCAGCAATCCGACGGATCCGTCGATGCGGCCGAACTTTTCGTACACCGACAGCGCCGTCGGCAGTGGGGCCGCCCAGCCGCCGAGCTCGCGCGGGGTCAGCAGCCGGAACGCGCCTGCGTCGCGCAACTCGTCGTGCAACCTGCTGGGAATGTCGCCGAGACCATCGGCTTCTTCGACGCTCGCTTCGATCGAGGCACGCAAGGCGCCTGGGAGATCGAGAACATCATGCGTCTGAACCTGCGTTGTCATACCGGTGGGAACGATGGGCGCGACAAAACGATTCGCAGCACCGGCAGTAGCCTCGGGGACATGTCGCAGGCCGACGTGTTCGTCAAACGCAATTCCGCTGCCCCACGAGGGTTCTTCGCAGCAGAAGCCGCAGGGCTCACCTGGTTGCGCGTGGACGGTGGCGTCGACTGCGTGCGTGTCCTGGATTGCGATGCAGCGTCTTTGACTCTGCAGCGCCTTGAGCCTGCGCCACCGACGGCCGAGGCGGCCCGCGACTTCGGCAGGCGGCTCGCGGTCACCCACAATACGGGCGCCCGCGGTTTCGGTGCGGGTCCTGACGGCCACGACGGGCCCGGATTCTTCGGGCCGATGTCGGAGCCGTTGCCCATGTCGTTGAACCCGCACAACTCATGGGACGAGTTCTACGCCGTCGAACGATTGCGTCCCATGGCCGAACTCGCGGCCCCGCGGTTGTCCTCGTCTGCCCGTGAAGCGATCGACCGCGTCATCGAGCTGTGCGCCGCAGGCACTTTCGACGATGGCGACGTACCGTGCCGGCTGCACGGGGATCTGTGGAGCGGCAACGTGATGTGGACCCCCGCCGGAGTGGTGCTGATCGACCCTGCCGCACACGGCGGGCACCGCGAGACGGATCTCGCGATGCTGGCGCTGTTCGGGTGTCCGTTCCTTGGCGAGGTACTCGAGGGTTATCGATCGGTGCAGCCATTGCGTCCCGGGTGGCAGGACCGCGTCGGCCTGCACCAGCTGTACCCGCTGCTGGCGCACGTGGTGCTCTTCGGGGGCGGGTACGCCACCCAGACGCATCGCGCCGTCGCGAGCGTGCTGACGACCTACGGGTGACTGCGGATACCGCAGCTGTGTTGTGTGCGGCATCGATCCTCATGAATCACGCATATGTCGTATGTGCCGAAAAGCCAGGTCACAGCTAATTGAATTCAATTACGGATCTCGTCGCGTCGGTAGTGGACCCGATGCGCCGCTACCGGTGGTGATGCTTGCGGTGGGTACGGATGCGTTCGTGTTTCGGCAACCTCTACGGGATTCGCTGTGCTATATGCGCACGGCATAGTTCAACTTATGAGCGCTGGTAAGCGCTGTAATCGATCTTCCGAAGGGAAATTTTGAGGATTCGCTCAAAATGTTCGTAATCAACTAGTGATCCGAATCACATGGGTGCTAAGTTTCTGAGAACAACCTGAGACGGTTGACTGAAAGGAACGCCGAGTGGCCGGAAAAAATCGTAAACGCGGGCAGCGCGCAAAGAAGATAGCGACGCTCAGCGCTGCTACCGTCACGGCCACGGCGTTGACCGCCGGGATCGCTCCCATCGGTGAGGCAAACGCTGCCGTCGTGGCCCGCGAAGCGGCGCTCCAGGCAGACGTCCGGCCCTTCCCTCCACCAGATCAGATCCCCGACATCACCGGTGGGTTGGGCGCCGCCGGATACGACCTGGCGCAGGCGATCGGTGCGCAGGTCATGACGTCGCTGATGGAGAGCATCAGCCTCGCAGCACTCGCGCAGGCCGCCGGCATCGACCCGCAGACCATCGCGACCGGCCTGCTCAACGAAGCGATCGGCGGTGTGCTCGGCGGCACGCTCGATCAGCTTCCGATTGATCTCACGGGTGTGCTGCAGCCGCTGTTGGCGCAGGTGCTGACGCCGCTGGTGAGCGAGATTCTGGGTGAGTTGCCGATCGGGGGTCCTCTCGGAGATGCGCTGATCGGGGTCGTGGCCGGCCTCGTGGTGTCCACGTTGGCTTTGGAGCTCTCTGACCTCGGAGCGATCGACAACGTCGGTGCGCTGCTGGCCGCGCTCGGCCTCGATCTCTCCAATCCCCTCAACCTCTCCGGCGATCCGATCCCGGGCTTGAACCTCGTGACGACCGGATCACCCTTCACCTTCCTCAAGCTCTTCGGTGTCGACCTCGGATGGGTGCCGCCGTTCCCCAACTCTGTGGCCCAGGACATCAACAACACCGAGTACCTGAAGGTCGGGTTGGCCGGCCTGCTGGAAAACCTGGGGGTCGAACTGGGCCCAATCGACCTGGACATCCTCGATCTCAACCTGCCGGGCGTCGATCTGAGTGTCCTCGAAAGCGTGCTCGACGGCCTCGGCCTCGGTCTCGACCTCGGCAATTCCGGCGGTCTTCTCGGCGGCCTCCTCGGCGGCCTCGGCCTGGACCTCGGTCTCGACCTCGACGCACTCGGCCTGGGAACCCTGGACCCCAACGAGATTCTCAACCTGCTGCCCGATGTGGTCGCGCTCCGGATTCCGATCGTCGTCGGATTCCAGCTGGGCGCGTTCGCGGCGGGCGCGGCGTACCAGCAGGTGGTCGATGAACTGCCGAACCAGCCCGGCGGCGCCAACTACCAGGGCACCAATCCGCTCCTCGGCAGCTTCACGATCCTGCCGATGGTGCTGATCGACAACCCCGGTCGTGCCAATGGCGGCTTGTTCGCACGCGCCTACCCGTTGTTCCGGCTCATGGGAATCGACACCGTCACGCCCGACACCCAGGTGCAGAGCAGCACAAGCGGAGATTCGCTCCTCAACAACATCCAGCTTCTGGGTCTGACCGTGGGCGGCGCGAACCTGATCCCCATCAAGGTCGACGCGACGGCCGAGTATCTGCCGCTGTCGGACTTCGCCGCGTGGCCCAACCCGTTCACGATGACGAACAACGTTGCCGCAGCGCTGTTCCCGACCTACATCCTGCGCAACCAGAGCATTCCGGGCGTCATCACCGATCTGACCGGACAGGTCGTCGACCAGCTTCTCGGGGACCTCGCCGACTACGTGGCGGATCCCGGTGACGATCCGACCAAGGGCCCCAAGCTCAACATCTACTACACCCTGGACGCCAAGAGCCTGCCGCTGCTCGAGCCGACGTACCTCGCCGTCGACGTGATCAATCTGTTCACCGGCTTGAACCTCAACAATCCGATCGGCACGGCCCTGTCGCCGGCGCTCACCACGCTGGTGAACCTCGGCTACACCGACGTCCGCCGGGTTGAGACTGCCGACGGTGTCGAATACGTCCGCGACTTCGACGATTCCGACATCCCGACCGCTTTCGGCTCGTTCCCCGACGTCGAATGGGCCAAGGTGCCCGGCGATGTGGTGACACAGCTCGTGCGCGGTGTGCAGAAGGCGGTCGGCGACGGCCTGGTCAACCAGAGCCCGGTGCCCAGCCCGCTCACCACACTTCTCGGTCTGCTCGGACTGGCCAACGCGCTGCCATCGGGCGGATCGGTGCTGAACCTGCCCGACCTCAACGGCCTGCTGCCGACTGCGGGCACCACCAATGTCGCTGCGCGACAATCGGAGCCGAACACCAAGTTCGAACCGCAGGCCATCACCGAGACGAAGGCCACCGACCCGGATACCACGGTCCTGAATCTCCCGTCACCGCAAGAGAAGACGACAGTACCCGAGCCTACGAAGAAGGTCGGCGGCGAGGTCAAGAAGGTCGTTGCCGACATCGATGAGGCGCGCGCGGAGATCGAGGCCAAGGTGAAGAAGGCCAACGAGCGGGCGAAGGCATCGGCGGAGAAGGCGCGTGAGCGTACGCAGAAGGCCGTCAAGGATGCCCAGGACCGGGTGAACAAGATCGCCGATAACGGTCGCAAGCAGATCAAGGCCGTCGCCGACGGTGTCGAGAAAGCCGTGAAAGACACCAAGCAAGCCGTGAAGAAGGCCACCGCCAAACCGACCAAGAAGACCCAGGCGGGCAGCCAGAACAACGACAACGACAAGAAGGACAAAGACGCCGCTTAGTCTTCAGAAACCTCCCCGCCGACACGGCATTTCAGC
>Ga0180215_1004994_pt1 | contig 11541 bp, 14 predicted proteins | sample eDN3rd37CBELigBY_FD_128871 | JGI IMG/M metagenome (GOLD analysis project Ga0180215, IMG submission 128871) | Enriched backyard soil microbial communities from Emeryville, California, USA - eDNA 3rd pass 37_C BE-Lig BY (version 2) (version 2) | ecosystem: Environmental > Terrestrial > Soil >...
CCGAGCGCGTGCGGGTCCTGGTAGTCGAGCGCGCCCTTGCCCATGAACGTCTCGGCCACGCCGATCCCGGTCGCGCGCACGAACTCGCGCAGCGCGGGCGCGGCGCCGGCGCGGGCGACGCCGTTGCCGGCCAGGATGATCGGGTGCTCCGCGGAGGCGATCAGCTCCGCCGCCGCCAGCAGGTCCCCGGCCGCGGGCTCGAGCCGCCGCGGCCGCGTGTCCACGGGCAGCGGCACGGCGTCGACCTCGGCCGCCATCACGTCCTCGGGCAGCTCGACGTGCGTCGGCCCCGGCTTGGGCTCCTGGGCGACCTTGAACGCCTTGCGCACGACCTCCGGGATCACCGCGGCCGCGTTCAGGCGCGTGTTCCACTTCGTCACCGGCTTGAACATCGAGACGATGTCGATGTGCTGGTGGGACTCCTTGTGCATGCGCTGGAGGTCCGCCTGGCCCGTGAGGGCGACGAGCGGCGAGCGGTCCAGGAACGCGTCGGCGACCGCGGTCACGAGGTTGGTCGCGCCCGGGCCCAGTGTCCCCAGGCAGACACCCGCGCGGCCCGTGAGCCGGCCGTACATGTCGGCCATGTAGGCGCCGCCCTGCTCATGGCGCACCGGAATGAAGGAGATCGAGGAGTCGTGCAGGGACTCGTTCAGGTCCAGGGTCTCCTCCCCCGGGATGCCGAATACGTACTTGACGCCCTCGGCCTCGAGGCACTCCACGAACAGGTCAGACGCTTTGCGAGAACTCAATGTCCGCAACTCCTATCCAGCGCGCGTGTCGGGCTAACGTAGACGGCGCGTACGCGCCGCTGATCCTATGACTCGGACAACGATCATCCTCCTCGCGGCGCTGTTCGCGCTCGCCCCGGCCGCAGAGGCCAGGACCAAGACCACCTTCACCATCCGCGGCGCCGGCTTCGGCCACGGCGTCGGCATGAGCCAGTACGGCGCGATGGGCTTCGCCCAGCAGGGCCGCAGCGCGGCCGAGATCCTCGCCCACTACTACACGGGCACCGCGCTCGGGACGACCGACCCCAAGCAGCAGGTCCGCGTGCTACTGACCGACACGCGCACCGCGCGCGTCACCGGCGCGCGCCAGGCCGGCTCGCGCAAGCTGGACCCGGACACGACCTACACGATCCAGCGCCGCGGCCTCTCGCAGGTCGACCTGTCGGCGCGCGGCCGGCGCGTGGCGACGTTCACGGCGCCGCTGCAGATCGCCGGCGAGGACGGGATCACGGGGTTGTCCGGCCACGGCCGCTACCGCGGCGTGCTCGAGTTCGAGCCCAACGTCTTCAACGGCATCCGCGTGATCAACCGCGTCGCGCTCGACGAGTACCTCAAGGGCGTCGTCCCCGCCGAGTCGCCCGCCTCATGGCCGGCGGAGGCGCTGAAGGCGCAGGCGATCGCGGCCCGCACGTACGCGATCACGACGGCCAAGAGCACCGACTTCGACCACTACGCCGACACGCGCTCACAGGTCTACAAGGGCGTCGGGATCGAGCACCCGGCGACCAACCAGGCGGTCGAGGACACGCGCGGCCAGGTCGTCACCTACGAGGGCGAGCCGATCGTCACCTACTTCTTCTCGACCTCGGGCGGCCGCACGGAGTCCGTCGAGAACACCACGCTGGGCAACGAGCCCAAGCCGTGGCTGAAGTCCGTCGAGGACCCCTACGACGACGTGTCGCCGCGCCACCGCTGGAAGGTGCGGACGAAGAAGTCGACCGTGGCGCGCAAGCTGCGCGGGCTGGTGAAGGGCTCCTTCAAGGGCATCCGCGTCACCCGGCGCGGCGAGTCGCCCCGGATCGTGACCGCCGAGATCGTCGGCTCGCGCGGCGTCACCAAGACCGACGGCGCGACGCTGCGCGCGCGGCTGGGCCTCTACGACACGTGGGCCAGCTTCACGTCGATCTCGAGCCGCCGCGGCAAGGCCTCCGGCGCCGCGACCGCGTCGGCCTCCGCGTACCGCCCGTGGGCGGTCGGCGCCCTGCGCGGGACCGTGATCGGCCCGCCGCGCGGGACCAAGCTGCGCGTGCAGGTGCGCCGCGACGGCAAGTGGCGTGACGTCGCGACCGTCCGCACGGGCAAGAACGGCGCCTACCGCTACGCCGCCCCGGCGCGCGGGACCTACCGCGTGCTGACCGGCGGCGCCGCCGGGCCCGCCGTGCGCATCGGCTGAACCGGGAGCGGGGGCGGCGCGTATCCCGCGCTGAACCGCTCTCGGGAGGAGTCCCCATGTTCCGCCTCGCCGTGCTGACCGCGGTCGGCGCGCTGCTGTTGTCGGCCGCCCCGGCGCGGGCCGCCGACCGGCCCAGCCTGCGCGTCACCGCCAAGACGGAGACCACGATCTCGCTGGCGTGGACCGCGCCGCGCAACGTCGCCCGCTACGAGCTCAACCTGTGGCAGGGCGGCGCGCCCGTCACGCTGCCGAGCTCGCAGACCGCCTACACCTGGACCGGGCTGCGCCCGAACGGGCAGTACTACCTGTGGGTCGTCGCGTTCGACGCCCGCGGCAACAAGGCCTTCAGCAACCAGGTCACGGTCGTCACGCTGCCCGACCGCGAGGCGCCGTCGACCCCCGGCAACCTGCGCGTCACGGACGTGACCGCGTCGAAGGTCTCGCTCGCCTGGGACGCCTCGGCCGACAACGCCGGGATCGCCGAGTACCAGGTCTCCAGGACCGCGGGCGCGCTGCGCTGGACGGGCCCGACGTCGGTCGACGTGATCGCCCTGCCGCCGGCGACGACGTTCTCGTTCGCCGTGCGGGCGCGCGACTTCGGCTACAACCTCTCGCCGTTCACGCCGCCCGTGACCGCGACGACGCTGCCCAGCACGGACACGACGCCGCCGTCGGCGCCGACGAACTTCCGCGTCGGCAACGTCGACTGGTGCGGCGAGGTCGAGGCGACCTGGACGCAGTCCAGCGACGACCAGGACCCGCAGGCCTCGATCCGCTATGAGTTCACGGTCAACGGGCAGCCCGACCCGTTCGGCCCGGTGATCGGCCGCGGCCGCCACATCACCTACGGCGTCGTCCAGGGCGCGAACACGTTCGTGATCCGCGCCGTCGACAGCGCCGGCAACGCCTCAGCGCCGGTGTCGTACACGCTCGACGTGCACCTCTGTTAGCCCGTGTAGACGCGGACCACGGTCTCGGCGACGCAGACGGGCTTGTCGCCCCCCTCGCGCTCGAACGTGACCTCGAAGACGATCTGCGCGCCGCCCGGGATGTCCTGGACCTCCTTGACCTTCGGGGCGGTGCGGATCTTCGACGGCACGGGCACGGGCGCCGGGAAGCGCACGCGGTTGAGCCCGTAGTTGAGCGCGAACGCGAACCCCTCGAGCTTGAACACCTGGTTGTTGAGCGCCGGGCCGAGCGAGAGCGTCAGGTAGCCGTGCGCGATCGTGCCGCCGAACGGCGTCTCCTTCGCGCGCTCGACGTCGACGTGGATCCACTGGTGATCGCCGGTGACGTCGGCGAACGTGTCCACGTCGGACTGCGTCACCTCGTGCCAGTCCGAGACGCCGAGCGTCTCGCCTTCGGCGGCCTTGAGCTCTTCCAGTCCGGTGATCGTCCGCATGGTCGGGCACCATACTTCGCGCCGTGCCCGCCCCGCTTCTGTTGTGCGACACCCCCGGACTGCTCTACCGGGCGTTCTTCGCGCTGCCGGATTCGATCAAGGGCGCCGAGGGCCGGCCGGTCAACGCGCTCGTCGGCTCGGTGAACATGACGCTGTGGTGCGTGGAGAAGTACAAGCCGCGCGCGGTGGTGATGTGCTTCGGCCAGGAGTCGGCGGACTACCGCGTCGAGGCGTTCCCGGACTACCACGCGGCGCGGCCCGAGATGCCGGAGGACCTGGCCTGGCAGTGGGAGCGCGCGCCTGCGCTGTATGAGGCGCTGGGCTGGACGGTGCTGGGGCACGACTCGCTCGAGGCCGACGATCTGATGGGCTCCTTCGCGGAGCTGGAGACCGCCCACGGCGGCCGCACGCTGATCCTGACCGCCGACCGCGACATGTTCCAGTGCGCGAACGAGTCGGTGACGATCCTGCTGCAGAAGGCCCGCCAGCAGGGGCCGGACGAGGTCGGCCCGGACGAGGTGCGCGAGATCTACGGCATCGGCCCCGAGCAGGTGCCGGACTTCATCGCGCTGCGCGGGGACCCGTCGGACGGGCTGCCGGGGGCCAAGGGCATCGGCGCCAAGACCGCCGCGGACCTGCTGCGCCGCAAGGGCGACCTCGAGCACGTGATCCTGGGCGCGATCCGCGAGAAGCCCGCCGTGCGCAAGGCGCTGATCGAGCAGGCCGACCAGCTGCGCACGTTCCGCGACATCGCGACGCTGCGCAAGGTCGAGCTCGAGCGCCCCGCCGACCGCGAGACGGACTACGCGGGCGGCGCCAAGGCGGCCGAGGCGCTCGGCATGGGGCGGCTCGCCGCGCGCCTCGCGGAAGCGGCGGGCTGACGGTTCGGATACAAACATGCGGGTGAACGGCCGGACACTCGCGTTCGCCGCCGTCGCCACCGCGGTGGCCGCCTTCGCGGCGTCGCTCGCGGGCCAGCTGGCGGGCGGCGGCACGCTCGACGTCGAATGGGCGCCCACGCTCGGGCTGCGGCTCGACCTGGCGTTCGACGGCCTGGGCGCGATGTACGCGCTGATCGCGACCGGGATCGGCGCGCTCGTGTTCGCCTACGGCGCCGCGTACCTGCCGCGCCACCTCGAGCACGCCAAGCGCCCGGGGGGCGACGCGCGGCGCTTCTGGCCGTGGATGGTGCTGTTCATGGGCTCGATGGTCGGGCTGGCGTGCGCGCGCGACCTCGTGCTGATGTTCGTCTTCTTCGACCTGACCGCGGTCGCCTCGTACTTCCTGATCGGCTTCGACCACGACCGCCGCGAGGCCCGCGGCGCGGCGCTGATGGCGCTGCTGGTCACGGGCGTGACCGCGGTCGCGCTGCTGATCGGCGCGGTCCTGCTCTACGCCGAGTACGGGACGTTCTCGCTGCCCGAGCTGTTCGAGCGCGCGGAGCCCGGCACGACGACCGCGATCGCGGCCGCGCTGATCGCGTTCGCGGCCGTGACCAAGAGCGCCCAGGTGCCGTTGCACTTCTGGCTGCCGCGCGCGATGGAGGCGCCCACGCCGGTGTCGGCGTACCTGCACTCGGCGGCGATGGTCGCCGCCGGCGTGCTCGTGCTCGGCCGCGTGCACCCGCTGCTGGCGCTCGACGACACGGTGCTGGACGCGCTCGTGGTCGTCGGCCTGTGCTCGATCGTGATCGGCGGCGCGCTGGCGCTGGCGCAGGACAACCTCAAGCAGATCCTCGCCCACTCCACGATCTCCCAGTACGGCTACGTCGTCGTCCTGTACGGGATCGGCGGCGAGAAGGGCGCGGCCGCCGCGGCGCTGTACGTGATCGCGCACGCGATCGCCAAGAGCGCGCTGTTCATGACCGCCGGGGCGGTGACCGAGGCCACGGGCGAGAGGCGGCTCTCGCACCTCGGCGGGCTCGCGCGCGAGCTGCCCGTGCTGGCCGCGGCCAGCGCCGTGGCCGCGGCGACGCTGGCCGCGCTGCCGCTGACGATCGGGTTCTTCAAGGACGAGCTGTTCTTCGCGGCCGCGGCCGGGCACGGCGCGTTCACGCAGGCCATGGCCGTGGTCGCCGCGGCGCTCACGTTCGCCTACATCGGCCGCTTCTGGCTCGGCGTGTTCACCGGCCCGCGCCGCACGGAGGCGCACGCGATCCCGGTGCTGCTGGTGGCGCCGATCGCGCTGCTGGCCGTGCTCGCGGTCGCGGGCGGGATCGTGGTGGAGCCGTTCGCGCACCTGGCCACCGACGCCGCCACGGTCACCGCCGGGGCGGCGGTCGAGGCCCATCCGGCCTACCACCTGGACACCCGCGCGGAGAACCTGATGGCGCTCGGCGCGTGGGGGCTGGGCGCGCTGCTGCTCGTGTGGCCGCGCGTCTGGGCGGGCGTCGTGGCCGCGATCGCCCGCGCGGGCGACGTCGCCGGCCCGCGGCGCCTGTACGGGCTGTCGCTGCGCGCGCTGTACCGGCTCTCGGATCGCCTGCACGGCGCCGAGGTGGGCGACCTGCGCAACAGCCTGGCGGCCGTGCTCCTGCCCGCCGGCGCGCTGATCGGCATCGCGTTCGTCGCCACCCTGCCCGGCGGCGCCTACGAGTTCGGCGCGGTCGACCCCGAGGACCTGCCGGTGATCGTGCTGCTCGCGCTGTCGGTCGCCGCCGGGGTGCGGGTCCTGCGCGACGAGGGCCGCCTGCGCCCCGTGCTGGCGCTGTCCGTGCTGGGCTTCGCGCTCGCCGGCGTCTACGCGATCGTCGGCGCGCCCGACGTCGCGCTCGTCGCGGTCGTGGTCGAGACCGTCGTGACGCTGGTGTTCGTCGGCGTCTACTCGCGGCTGCCGACCACGCGACGCTCGCAGCGCCGGCGCCGGCCGCGCAACGTCGCCGCCGGGGTGATCGCCGGGGTCGGCGCGTTCATCGGCATCTGGGCCGCGCTCTCGCGCCAGCCCGTCTCGGAAGGGGATGCCGCCGCGCACGTCGAGCTGGCGCCCGAGGCGCACGGCGGCGACGTCGTGACCGTGATCCTGGCCGACTTCCGCGGCTTCGACACGATGGTCGAGATCACGGTGCTGGTGGTGGCGCTCGCGGGCGTCGCGCACCTGCTGCGCGGCGGGAGGGGGTGGTGAGGTGATCCTCGAGTTCGCCGCCCCGCGCCTGCTCGGCCCCGCGCTGATGGTCGCCGGCGCGATCATCGTCAAGGGCTACACGGACGTCGGCGACGGCTTCAGCGCCGGCGTGATCGTCGCGCTGGCGGTCGCGCTGCGCTACGTCACGCTCGGCCCCGACGAGGCCGAGCGCACGCTGCCCGTCCTGCGCCACGCGGGCACGCTGGCGATCTGCGGGCTGCTGGTCTCGCTCTCGGTCGCGTTCGTGCCCGTGGCCTTCGGGGACCCGATCTTCACCCACTACCCGGCGCCGGGCGCGTCGGTGGTCAAGATCGGCACGCTCGAGCTGATCACCGCGGTCCTGTTCGACCTCGGCCTGTTCGTGCTCGTGGCGGGCTCGCTGATCGTCCTCATCCACCACCTGTCGCATCTGGTGAGGGACGAATGAAGCTCCTGTTCGCGCTGACCGCCGCCACGCTCTTCGGCTCGGGCGCCTACCTGATGCTCAGCCGCGACGTCGTGCGCGTGGTGCTGGGCGTGATGATGATCTCCCAGGCCGCGGTGCTGACGCTGATCGCGTCCGCGCTGACGCGCGGCAACGCGCCGATCTACCCGCTGCCGCGCGGCTCGGTCGCGGACCCGCTGAGCCAGGCGATGGCGCTGACCGCGATCGTCATCGGGCTGGCGGTCACCGCGCTGCTGCTGGCGCTCGTGCTGCGCGTGGTGCGGGCGTTCCGCTCGCGCACGCTCGACGAGATCGCCCAGGAGGAGGCGGCCTTCGACGCCCGCCTGGAGCGCGAGTTCGGCCGCGTCCGCAGCGAGGAAGAGCAGGAGACCGCCCGGTGACCGCGCTCGCGCTGGCACTCGTGATCCCGTGGGCGGGCGGCGTCGCGCTGATCGCCCTCGACGGGCGCCGCCGGCTCGTCGGCTGGACGGCGGTCGCGCTGCTGGCCGGCAACCTGGCGGCGCTCACCGTGCTGGCCGTCGAGGTCCTGCCGGGCGGCGAGGTGACGATGACCACGGGCGACTGGCCCGCCGGCGTCGGCATCACGCTGCGCGCGGACGCGCTCAGCGTGCTGTTCGCGCTCGTCTCCTCGTTCGCGCTGCTGGCCGCGGTCGTGCACGAGGTGCTCGAGGGCGTGCGCGAGCGCATGTTCCCGGCGATGGTCGCGCTGCTCGGCACGGGCCTGACCGGCACGTTCCTGACCGGCGACCTGTTCAACTTCTACGTCTTCTTCGAGCTGGCGATGACCGCCGCCTACGTGCTCGCGACCTACGGCGGCGGCTCGCGCGAGCTGGGCGCGGCGCTCGTGTTCATGCTCGTCAACCTGCTCGGGACGTTCGTGTTCCTGCTCTCGGTCGCGGGCGTCTACCACGTCACGGGCACGCTCGACATGCCCGCGCTGACCGAACGGATGGCGCCCGTGGACCCGGCGACGACGCTGCTGATCGCGGTCGGGTTCTTCGTCGCGTTCTGCGTCAAGCTCGGCCTGTTCCCGTTCCACTTCTGGCTGCCGACGGTCTACACGGGCGCGCGGCCCGCGGTGGCCGCGATCCTCAGCGGCGGGCTGGCCAACATCGGCGCCTACGGCCTGCTGCGCTTCGGCGCCGACCTGCTCGCCCCGGACCTCCGCTACGCGGCGACGGCGCTGATCATCATCGGCGTCGCGTCGATCCTGTACGGCGGGATCCTGGCCGTCTCGCGCTCGAGCGCGAGCGAGATGCTGGCCTACTCGGCGATCGGGCAGGTCGGCTACGTGCTGGTGGCGATCGGGATCGGCGGGCCCGTCGGGCTCGGGGCGGCGATCCTCTACTCCGTCGTGAACTCGCTCAACAAGACGCTGATGTTCCTGACCGTCCCGCTGCGCGGCTGGATCGCGGGGACGGCGTTCGTGCTCGGGGCGTTCAGCATCGCGGGCGTGCCGCCCGCGGCCGGGTTCATCGGCAAGCTCGAGCTCTTCCGCGCGGCCGCCGACAGCGCGACGCTGATCATCCTGCTCGTGCTGGGCAGCGCGCTGTCGTTCGTGTACGCGTTCACGACCTACCAGTACGAGTACTGGCGCACGGAGCCCGAGGGCCGCAGCCGGGCGCCGCAGCTGGCGCTGATCGCGCTCGTGGCCCTCGTCGTGCTGGCCGCGGGCGTGTGGCCCGAACCGCTGCTGGCGCTCAGCCACGACGCCGCGGACGCGCTCACGGGAGGCGGGTCGTGAGCCGCATCCTCATGCGCGCCGCCGCGCTGGGCGGCATCTACCTGCTCGTGCTCTCCAGCCTGAAGCTGGGCGACATCGTGTTCGCGCTGCTGTTCGGGTTGGCGGTGGCGTCCGTGCTGCGGCCCGAGGGCGCGTCGCCGACCATGGACCGCGGGGGCGCGGTCGTCCAGATCGCGCTGGCGTCGGCGGCCGAGATCACGCGCGGCAGCTGGCGTGTCGTGCGCTTCTGCCTCGGGCGCGACGGCGCGCCCGGGTTCGTCGAGATCCCGCGCGACGGGCGCTCGGAGCACAACGTGGCGATGTGGGGCGTGCTGACCGGGCTGGCGCCGGACGAGGTGCCGGTCGACGTCGACCGCGACCGCGACGTGCTGATCGTGCACCTGGTCGACGCCGCCGACCCCGACGCGGTGCGGGCGCGGCACGCGCGCGACTACGAGCGGCTGCACTCGAGGGTGATGCCCTGATGCCGAGCGTCGTCGCCGCGATCGCCTTCGGCTGGGCGACGCTGCTGCTGTTCGCCGGCGGCCTGCTGATCCTGCGCGCGCCGGACACGCTGCACCGCGTGCTGGCGCTCGACGTGCTGGTCGTGATCGTGATCGCGCTGCTGACCACGCTGTCGTACCTGCGCGACGTGTCCTACTACATCGACGCCGCGCTGGCGCTCGCGCTGCTGTCGCTGACGGCGACGCTGGTGTCGGCGCGCTACGTGCAACGAGGGGAGCCGTTCTAGATGGTGCTCGAGATCGTCGGAACCGCGTCGCTGGCGCTCGGCCTGGTGCTGGCGACGATCGGGCTCTACGGGATGCTGCGCAAGCCCGACATCTTCCACCAGCTGCACGCCGCCGGGCTGATCACGACGCCCGCGATCGTGCTGATCCTGCTGGCCTCGATCGCCACGCGCCAGGCGGAGATCATCACCAGCGCGGCGCTCGTGATCGCGTTCATGCTGATCACCTCGCCGCTGTCGGCGCACGCGATCGCGCAGGGCGCGCGCCGCCAGGCCGCTCAGCGCCGCCGCGCCTCGGCGCGCGAGAGCAAGTCGTAGGCGGTGTCGCCGACCCAATGGGCGGCGCCCACGGCGATCGGCACCTCGACCGCCTCCTGCAGCCGCTGGGCGGCGCGGTCCGCGCCCGGGCGGTCGGTGGCGGGCAGCAGCGCGAGCAGCTCGTCGGCCTCCCAGCGGACGATCACGTCGGCGTCGCGCAGGACGGCGGCCAGCACGGGCGCGAGGCCCTCGGCGGTGCCCAAGGGCACGATGATGCGTACGACCGCGAAGTCGCGCCCGTAACGCACCCCTTCGGCCACCAGCCGGTCGAGCATGAGGCGACCGACATCGGGGCCCGGCAACACGAAGGGCCGGTTCACGGCCCGACATTACAGCCTCCTCAGCGTGCGATGGAGGCGATCACGTCGATCGCCCGCAAGAAATGCTCCTCGGACAGGCGGATGTGCGACTGCTGGCTCATCGAGCGCGCCGGCACGCCGATCGCCTCGACGGGCGGCGCGCGGTCCAGCAGCGGGATCGCCAGCAACGGCTCGACCGCGATCGTCCACGGCCAGCGCGTGCCGGGACGCGTGAGCTCGGGCGCGTCGACGACCTCGACCGCGGCGAACACGGCGCGCCACACCGAGGCGTAGTAGATCAGCCGGTCGCCGGGCCCCATCCGCGGCCGGCGCGGGAACCCGGTCCGGCGCAGGGAGGCGGTGCTCGCCTCCAGCCAGGCGTGCGGGAGCGGGCCCTTGGCGTGCCCGACGGCCTTCAGCCAGTAGGCCAGAAGCCCTCGACGAAGTCCGATTCGGCCAGCTGGTCCTCGACCTTCACCGAGACCATCGCGAACGCGGCGGGGGCGTCGGTGAGGTTGCGCACGGCGCGCGGCGTGCCGGGCGGGATCAGCACCGCGTCGCGCGGCCCCAGTGTCAGCACGTCGTCGCCGAGCTTGACCGTGATCTCGCCCTCGAGCACGAAGTAGAGCTCCTCGATCGTCTTGTGGCGGTGGCCGGCGGTCGGGTCGCCGCCCGGTGGCATGTGCGTCGTCCCGGGCTCGAGCACGCGGACGTTGAACGCGATCTGGTCCGCACCCAGCGGCCGGGCGTAGCCGTGGAACGCCCCGGGGGCGTCGCCCGTGTAGTCGGGCGCGTCGGCGGCGCGCAGGACCTTGTAGTCGCTCATGGCGTGAACTTAACCGTGATCACGTCGCCGTCGCGCATGACGTAGTCGCGGCCCTCCAGGCGCAGCGTGCCCTTCTCGCGCGCGGCCGCGTAGCCGCCGGCCTCGACCAGCGCGTCCCAGGCGATCACCTCGGCGCGCACGAAGCCCTTCTGGATGTCGGAGTGGATCTCGCCCGCGGCGTGCCAGGCGGTCAGGCCCTCGCGCAGGTGCCAGGACTGGGCGGGCTTGCCCTCGCCGGCGGTGAAGAACGAGATCAGGTGCAGCAGGCCGAACGCGCCCTGGACGACGCGGTCGAGCCCGGACATGCCGACGCCGAGCTCCTCGCGCATCATCGCCGCCTCCTCGTCGTCGAGCTCGGACAGCTCGGCCTCGACGCGCGAGGAGATCGCGACCGCGGCGGCGCCCGTGGCGGCGGCGTGGTCGGCGACCACGGACGGGACGTCGTCGTCGCCCTCGTCGACGTTGGCCACGAACAGGAC
>Ga0180215_1004995_pt1 | contig 11540 bp, 17 predicted proteins | sample eDN3rd37CBELigBY_FD_128871 | JGI IMG/M metagenome (GOLD analysis project Ga0180215, IMG submission 128871) | Enriched backyard soil microbial communities from Emeryville, California, USA - eDNA 3rd pass 37_C BE-Lig BY (version 2) (version 2) | ecosystem: Environmental > Terrestrial > Soil >...
TTGCCTCTAACAAATCCATAAAGGCATTTAAACGATGTTTTAAAAATACTACTTGATTTCCAGAGTCTTTAATCGGGCTTCCCAAATCACTCTCTCCTTTCACTTTCCGTTCTCATCCTACCGAATTTATAGGCATTATGCAATCTTAATCAAACGTTTGATTAAAATGTATATTCAATCATGAAGCATAAAAAAAGAACAGGACTTACCTGCTCTTTCACTAAGATTATTTTAGCTATTTATTTAGTGCGTTATACTAATTTGTAAAATGACGTTTTATCTTGGGCGTTCACTTGCGACAAATCCAAATGCAACATGATCCTGAATTGGAATCCATGCACCAATTCCTTGTGAAGTTACATTTTTGACAACAATTAGTTTTTTATTTCCTTTTAACATCAGGTAAACTTCCCCAAAGGTCACCTTCCCTTTTTCATTAATGGCTGGTGCATAGCCATAAAGGTAGCCAAGACGCTTTGGTTGAATATTATAAATCTGGTCTTTTTTCGTTCCTGCGCCAACAATTGTTTCAAAGGCAAGGGGCAACCCGGTTTTCTTTGCAGCTGTTAACAGCATCATTTTTTGAACATCTTCTGCATTTTTGATTTTAGCAGTGAGTCCACCCTTCACAGTCTTTTGCTGTTCTTGAACATAATGAATCTGATAAGGGCTTTTTCCACCTCGGTTGTCATAATAATTGGTATTAATTTTCTGGTACTCCCAATTTGGCGAGGTTTCTGTTGATTCGTAGTTAAGCGGCCATTCCCCCAAATAGACGATTGCCCTGTAACCAATTGCAAAGGGAGTACTATTAATCGAAGTTTCATTAAGCATGCGAATAAGATCTGGGTTTTCAATTTTCACCTTAGAGGTGGAGATAAGGTCCTTTGTTAAGTCACTTGGTTGTAATAATGGCAAATCCTCAGTTGGGTTAGGATACGTATTTTCCTTGGTAATGTTCATTACTGAACTGGGAATCGTATACTGGGTTTTCGCTTCCTGTTTTGCTGGCGCAGCTTTTTTATCCCCCTTTTCCGCTGGCTTTTCAGCAGAGACGGAGGTAAAAGAAGATAACAGGAAAAACATACTTAGAAGAATTATCAAGTTTCTTTTCATGGTGTTGGACTCCTTTCAAAACGACAAAATTCTGCATTTGTTTGTAGTTTTTTCGTAGTCCTCTGATATTATCCAAGCTTTTAAAAATTATCTTTATACAGCTGTAAAGCGTTTAAACAACTTATCAAAATGAGGAGAGAAAAGCTGAATTAATGGCCCTACAGCAAAGGTTACCAAAATGGTTCCAATTCCAATCGGTCCGCCAAAGATAAAGGCCAGGATAAGGGCAATAATTTCTCCCACTGTTTTCGCCACCATAAAACTAAATCCAAACCTCTTCCGTAAAGCTAACATCAGGTTATCAATAGGACTTAATGAGAACTTTGCCTGCATATAAATCGAAATCCCAATTCCCATTGAGAGTAAACCCGCTAACAGATAGAGGATTTTACTAAGAAATTCGTTTAATACGAGGTCATTAAAAATTTGAAGCAACCAGAAATCAATGAAAACTCCCGTAATAAATAAAGTAATGACTGCTCCAATATCTGGTCTAGTCTGTAATAAAAACGCATTTAAAATAATTAAAAAAATCCCCACAAGAATCACCCATGTGCCTGGTGTAAATCCAATTGTGTCAGCAAGACCAACATTTAAAGCATCCCAAGCACCTGATCCTAAACCTGACACAATCGCCAAGCTAATACCTAGAGATAAAGCCAGCAACCCAATGAGGAAAAATAATATCCGATAAAAAAATTTCATGCTTTCTTCTCCTTATGTCTCTTCGTTGTAAATAACCATGTACGCCGCTTCTAATTTAAAAAAGTGTTCCATTTTCAATTTTACACTTCCCATTCAGTGGTTTCTTCATGAATGAGCTTGCGTATTTTCCTTGCCAGAAACTTTAGTGTACTACTATTAATGTTATGAAAACTAGTAAAATTATTAATATTCCTTGAATCTTACGAAATAGTTCTATTCTTCATGATTTTATCCATCGCCCTATAATTTAGAACATTTTCTCTTGCCGAAAGATTCACGCTCGGTTACCATCAAAACATAAAGATTATAGGAGATTATTCATGAATAAAAACACCACGTTTCGCTTTTGGATTTTAGTAAGCATTGTTGCTATTTCGGGTTTTTCACAAGGAATGCTTCTTCCCCTAATAGCCATTATTTTTGAACAAGACGGAGTTTCTTCATCACTGAATGGCTTACATGCAACTGGTTTGTATATCGGTGTTTTATTAGCATCCCCGTTTATGGAGGGCCCTTTAAGGAAATTTGGCTACAAACCCATTATTCTAATAGGAGGACTCCTGGTGGTAAGCTCACTTGCATTCTTTCCCCTTTGGAAATCCTTTTGGTTTTGGTTTGTATTAAGGCTCCTGATTGGCATCGGCGACCAATTGCTTCATTTTGGGACACAAACTTGGATTACATCGTCTTCGCCTAGTGAAAAATTAGGTCGTAACATTGCTCTTTACGGGTTATTTTTTGGAATTGGCTTTACCGTCGGCCCCATGATGACGAGGCTTCTAGAGGTAAACGAAACCCTTCCGTTTATCATTTCCTGCAGTATCAGTTTAGTAGCTTGGGCATTTGTCTGGTTTTTGAAAAATGAGTTTCCTGAGTCGGATAAGAGTGGGACTTCTTTTTTTGGAACAATGAAAAGGTTTGGATTGGTATTCAAGTATGCCTGGGTTGCTTTTCTTCCGCCTTTTGGATACGGCTTCCTCGAGGCATCACTCAACGGAAACTTTCCTGTATATGCGTTAAGAAGTGGGATTGAGATTGGAGCAGTATCGATTATTCTCCCTGCATTTGCAGCAGGAAGCATCGTGTTTCAATTACCATTAGGGATGCTTAGTGACCGTTTTGGACGAAAAAATATACTTCTAATTGTCATGTTAGCTGGGTTTATTTGCTTTACCGCAGCAGGATTTCTACAAAATTCCGTTACGGGATTACTCATTTGTTTCTTTATTGCAGGAATGCTCGTTGGCTCAACGTATTCCCTTGGAATCAGTTTCATGGCCGATCTATTACCAAAACAACTGCTCCCAGCAGGCAATTTGATGGTTTCCATCTTCTTTTCATTCGGTAGCATCAGTGGTCCTTTTATTGGCGGGCTCGCAATTGAACACTTAAAAGGAGCAAGCTTTTTCTATGTCATCAGCACCATGCTGCTATTCATTTTTATCGCATTATTAATCTTTCGAAGAACAGGCGCTTATCAAGAAAACCCACATTCTGTTTAAAGAATATGGGTTTGTTTTTGTAAATATTGGAATGAAAAAGATGATCACTGAATATATATTGCATAGGCTTAACTAAAAATAAAGCCTCAATGACCTTCACTGAAATGACCTTTTTTTGCTGTCATCATTAAGATGACAGCTTTTGTGTTTTTCAGTAATTACGTTTTAATCCTCTTTAATCCACATTCAAGGCAATTAAAAAAGGACGCCCAAACATAGTGGACACCCTTGAAAACTTTTCTTAACATTCCTTTGTTTTTTGTTCTTTAAAATACGCGTTAATTTCGCCACCAATAATGATGATAAAAGCAGCTAAATATAACCAAATTAAAAGAACTATGACCCCACCAATTTGGCCATAAATGACTGTATATTGACCAAAGTTATTTACATAAAAGGAAAATCCCCAAGATACGACTACCCAGCCAATTGTTGCGACAATTGCTCCTGGTAGAGCATGCCTACATTTCATTTTTACATTGGGGGCAATCCAATATAACCCTGTAAAGACGATAAAGAGAACGAAAAAGGAGATGAGCCAGCGGAGCGCTTCCCAGACAGAAAGAAACTCACCTCTTAAACCAAATTGAGAAAATAAAAACTCCCCAATTTCTCTACCGAACACTGGTAGTAGCAAGGCTATAATAAAAACGAAAATCATCCCCAACGTGAGGAACATCGATTTAATCCGGACCATGATTGACCGAGCTTGCTCTACTCGATAGGCTTTATTAAACGCTCTAACAATGGCATTGATTCCATTTGACGCCGACCAGAGGGTAGCAAGGATACTAAAAGAAAGAATGGTGTTATTCTTGTTCAACACGTCTTCAACACTGCTATTTATGATTCCAGCCTGTTCTACAGGCGTGTGATCTTGGATAAAACCAATAATATCATGATGCGTGATTGGAAGATATGGCAGAAGAGACACGAGGAAAATCAATAGCGGAAACAAGCTTAGCAATAAAAAGTATGCTAACTGAGCAGCCAAAGCCGGGACATCATCTTCATAAATCCTGTGCCAAATTCTCCTAAAAAAAGAAACATCAACCATTGTAACACCTTCCTTTTTATAGACTGATGCCTACACTTCTTCTCAGATGTCCCCTTTCAAACAGTATACTTTTCACGCTCTTTTTTCCTTTTACCCAAAGATATTCCAGCCTAGGACAAAATATCACCAATCCTCCGCTATACCCTAGCCTTTTCGGTTGTTAAATGACTAAAGGCTTCCTTTGATTCTTGAACAATTTCAGCTACCTGTGGAGGAACATCCTTAATTTCTTCAACTTTTTCGGTAATGAATGCAACATCTTCCGTTACTTGCTCGACTGTTGATCTTACTTTATTTACCGTATCCTGTACCTCTTCAATAAATTCATTCGGATGTTTTGCAATGTATGTAACTGTCCCAGATGCCTTTTTAAAATCTTCTTTAACTGCCTGTCTCGTTTCTCGGTCCAGTAAACTGATTGCCCCTCCTGCGAGAGCTCCAACGATCATTCCAAGCCAAAACTTTCTAGAACTTGCCATTGATTTCACCCTTTTCTTTTTATTCTATAACTAAATTCTTCTACAAATTATGTATCACCTTAATATGATTTAATAACGCTTGGCACCCTGCAGTAACAAGGTCATAGGTTTCATTAAAGTTTCCAGTAAAGTATGGATCTGGGACATCCTTTTTACCTTCTTGGTCCACAAAATCCATCAGCCTTTTTACTACTAATTGATCACTTGGCGTTGCCAGCTTTTTGAGATTTTCTATATTGGTCGCATCCATTCCAATAATATAATGAAATTCATTAAAATCAGCTGTCGTAACTTGTCTAGCCTTTAGCCCTTCCGAATTTACCCCATATTGTTCAAGTATTTTCCTTGTTCCCTCATGAGGAGGTTTGCCAACATGCCAGTCTCCCGTTCCAGCTGAATCCACAACAACCTTTCCTTCCAATCCTTCCCTTTTTACCAAATCACGAAACATTGCCTCGGCCATGGGAGAACGACAAATATTGCCGAGACACACAAATAATACTTTTATCATTTCAAACTCCTCCTTCCTATCATTTTCTTGGATAAAATCTCCTGATGCAAGTCTAGTGTCATTATATTTTCCTTTTTCATGCGTAAAATAACCTAGAACGATTCATTCGTTAAAAAATAGTCAGAATTCAATTGACTTTTATGAAGGAAAATGGAAAGATGTTGGTACAAAGTGTTCGGTGGGAGGATGAGAAAAGTGGATTTATCCGTAAAATCAGTTGAGAATGTAGAATATATGATTGAAAGAATTAAGGAAAAGCTAAATGTGGTTAATGCGGGTGCGATTAAGCCAACCCATTTTGATGAAGAAATGTACGAAGAGCTCAAAGATATCTATGAAATGATTATGAAAAAAGGTTCATTCAGCATCAATGAAATGCAAGCCATTGTTGAAGAACTCGGTAACTTACGGAAGCAATAATCAGATAGCGCTGGGACGCTGTTAAACAAACAAAATCAGCTGCTTAAATAGCAGCTGGTTTTTGTTTGTTTATAAATGTTCTAATTTTGATCGGTTAAAATAATCGGACCGTTCTTCGTTATGGCGATCGTATGCTCATACTGTGCTGAAAGCTTATTATCTATCGTACGGGCCGTCCAACCGTTAGAATCCATTTTCGTTTTCCATTCACCCAAATTGACCATTGGTTCAATCGTAAACACCATTCCTTCTTTAAGACGCGCACCTTTACCTGGCAATCCAAAATGAGGAATATCTGGCTTTTCATGAATGGTAGCTCCAATTCCATGGCCAATAAATTCCCGCACAACTGACATTCCTTCGCCTTCTACTAAAGTCTGAATTGCATGCCCAATATCCCCAACACGGCTGCCAGGTACACATTGTTCAATGCCGCGGTACAAGGCCTCTTTTGTTACTTTCAGAAGGTTCTCTGCCTCATCACTAACTTTTCCAACTGCGTAGGACCAAGCAGAATCCGCAAGAGCACCATTAAGGTTTACAACCATATCAATGGTTACAATGTCCCCCTCTTTAAGAGGATCTTTTCGTGGAAAACCGTGGCATACTTCATCGTTAATACTTGCACAAGTTGCATATTGATAACCGCGGTATCCCTTTTGTTCAGGCTTCGCACCGTGCTTAGCCAGATATTCATCAACAAACTCATCGATTTCCCAAGTGGTAATTCCCGGTTTAATCATATGTGCAATTTCTTTATGAATAGAAGCAAGTAGTTTTCCAGCTTCCTGCATTCTTTCGATTTCTCGTGCTGATTTTAAGACAATCATCCCTTCATCTCCCTGATAACAATATCTATCTTCTATATTAGCTTATACGGCGATCAGTGTAAAAAATACTTCATTACGCTTAAATATTGGCCTATTTTAAGTGATTTTAAATGCTACTTGACTGAATGATATTATAAATGTTACTTTTAGCACATTCAAAGAATGGACACAATTATACAATATTAAAAAAAGATTTTGTTCTATAGTTGTTCTTGATATGGAACTTGAGAGACCGTTTTGATATTATAGATAAAGATGAAGAAATAAGGTGTGTGAAACGAGTGATAGGTGAACGAGTAAAGAAATTACGTCAGGAACGCAAAATGTCCTTATCGGAGCTTGCCGAACAAGCAGGTGTTGCCAAATCTTATTTAAGCTCACTAGAAAGAAATCTACAAACCAACCCGTCCATTCAATTTTTAGAAAAAATTGCATCCGTTCTTAAGGTACCAATTGATCGATTAATCCATGATGAATCAGAGATTGGAAACCAAGCAGTAGATTCAGACTGGGTAGACCTCGTGCGCGAGGCAATGGATTCCGGAATCTCGAAAGAGCAATTTAAAGAATTTCTAGAGTTTAATAAATGGAGAACAAATAATAATAAGTAAAGGCCGTTTTCTCAGAGACAAGTGGGATAGAATGAAGCATTCTATAATTTACGAGTAAAGAGCAGCTAGCTACACTTCTTATTGAAGTAACCCTAAACAACTTTCTATAAAAGAAAAATGATTAAAAGGATATCAACATGCTATCTTTTTAATCATTTTTCTTTTTATCTGCACCTATATACGGGGTCTTATACATCAACCTTCCAACGACATCCTATTAAAAAAAGACCCAATGGGCCTCATGTGAGTTTATGTAAAATCTAAAGTCCTATTTTTCAAGAACTACTTGTTGTGTACTGCCTTTGGCTAAGAAACTTCGGATTTCTTCTTTCTCTATACCAAGATCTAACGCTTCTTTGATTAGCAATATCCACTCGGTGTCAAGTTCTCCAAAACTTTCTGTTTCCATATTCCCTACTCCCCCTAAAATACGCATTCGTATTCCAGGCAATCCGGCTGTCATAGGGTGACTTACCCCTTAGACCCGTGACTTTGCGCCCCTGTTTTTCAACAGGTTTGCCTTTTTCTGTTACCAATTTCTTGCTCCCTATAGACTATTTTAGCTCTTCCATTTATCAGAGTGTGTAGAAATTTGTCGCTTTTTTCAAAAAACTCAAATAAAAAATTTTTCAAAAATAGACAACTTACCCTTAGATTAGCATATTTTTACTGGTAAATAAAGGTAAGAACCAAAAATAAATTCAGAAAATGTAAAACATTGTCAACAATCCATTATCATGCTACCCCCATAAAAAAATCAGACGATATAACCAACTTTAATTTTCAATTCCTACAGTCGTTCCTAAAGGAGAACAAAATAAGTATGATTATTCCCATAATTTTATTTTAAAGCAGAACAACGTTCGTTATAATGAATATATATTGTTTTTTAAGGGGACTATAAAAAATGCGCGTAGGTGAGAAAATAAAAAATTTAAGAGTTCAAAAGCATTATTCCATCACTGAATTATCCAATAAAGCTCAGGTTTCCAAATCATACTTAAGCTACATCGAAAGAGGCATCCAAGAAAACCCCTCTCTTCAAGTCTTATCTCGTTTGGCTAAAACACTTGATGTCTCTCTTGAGGAGTTAACCGGAGAACCTTTTAAAGAACGAGAACAAGACTCACCGCCACCCATTGATCCAGAATGGCTAGAAATGATTGATGAAGCGATTCAAAATGGTGTAAGCAAGGAAGAATTCGCCTTTTTTATTGACTTTATAAAATACAAACAAAATAAACCCAAATAGAATCTTAAATCAATCCCCAATACCCTTATCAAGTTATCCCTTGAAGAGCTGGCCAATTTACAAATTGGCTTATTTTTTTACATCTTGAATTTACAGAATATTAAAAATAATTGGTTGTTTTTTCATTTAGATGGATTATAATATAAATAACATGCATTCAGTGTTTTTAGGAGGAGGCCGTTATTATGACCGTCATCCATGTCTTAAATTTTATTATTCCCATTTCTTGTATCGTCCTAATTGGGATTGTTCTTGATCGAATGTGTAAACCTGAGACACAGAAAGAAGAAGGAGGAGAATAAGAAAACCCTGCTATTTACACTCACAGCAGGGTTTTCTATTATTTTTTGCTTAACAGCTTTTGTTCAATTTGGTGTTCATAATTCTTAAAAAGGGCAGAGTTTGTTTTTACCCCACGTTTGGACATCATTTTATTGTACTCAAAAAGTTTCTGACTTAATTGGTTTTTTAGCTGTTCGCGTTCAGAGTCATCATGACACTTTGATATCAAATCTTCAATCGTCAAAACTTCTTGACGCAAAACTCCCTCTTCGGGTGAATAGCCTGCATTTTTCATCAGTCGATAGGCCATTCGTAATTCCTGAGGGACAGCAGATAGCTCATCCGGCTTCAATGGTTTTCCTAAACCAGGCAGGTTGGAAAATTCTCCATCCTCATAAGCCTTCTTAATTCGATCTTCGGAGACAATGATAGAAAAGTCCATCTCTTCACTCCCTTGATTCAATCATTTATACACAAATTATAGTACAAACTAAGCGGAAGCACTAGAGGACGCTTATCTAATCATCCAATCTACAGGCACAGCTTGACTTGTTTCTTTATTATAATGCAACGCTTGTAACAGCCGAAAATGCTCTGGGATATTTCGCCCAATTGCTTTTGGGTAAATCATCTTTGCATGAATCACTTGATCAGGGCTAATGAAAAATGATGCTCGATAAGCTGTACCTGTTGCTGAATCAAGAACTCGATAAGACTGACTAATCTCATGTGTTCTGTCACTAACAAGGGGAAATCCAAGATCATGAAGAGCTGGCGTTGTTTGTTTATAAACCTGGTGTGAATGAACGCTATCTGTGCTAATAGCAAGCACCTCTGCGCCTATGTTTTTTATATTAGGGTACATAGCGGCGACCGCCGCCAATTCAGTCATTCAAACAGCCGTGAAATCACTAGGGTAAAAAAACAGCACCACCCATTTCCCTTTAAACTCATCCAAGCGAATTCTTCGTATTTCACTCCCATCCATCGCATCCGCCGAAAATGATGGCGCTTTATCATCTCGAGTTGCATAGAACTCTGTAGGTTGGGATGACTTTTTCAAAAGGTCTTCATTCACATTTATCATTCCTCTCAGTCCACAAGGATTTTATCCTTACCTTCAGTTATATTGTAGAATCCCTTTGTTCTCCCTGAATAGCTGCCTGCTTTTACTATAGGTATGCTCGTTTAGGTGGTAACTTGCATATCACTGAAAGCTTTCATAATCATCCCCCCAGCTGGGAAAACTACCTTGGAAAAAGAAAGGAGGTAGAAACCATGGGTAGAGGCAAAGGCTTTGATCATAAAAAGAAAGGTCATCCTGGCGATTTCCCTAAAGGAACACTCGTTGAAAGACATACAACTGAAGCTCAAGAGGACGAGGAACTATTAGTCGTTCAAGAGGCATTTAAGAACCGAATTGAGGACGAAGAGGCTTAAATTTAAACGTCTTGCGATAAAAAAAGAGGGTGACTTTGTCACCCTTCTAGTTAAAACATCGTTTTACAAAAATGAGTAAGAGATAATCCTTTACCAACTACAGTCTCCCCTACCTTTTTAAAGCCTAGTTTCTCATATAGATTTACCGCCGGGGTATTAGCTGAGCCTGTTGAGACAATTAATTTCCGTACATCCGGTTCCTGTTCAACTAAGTAGATAAGAAGCTGTCTCGCGAGCCCCTTGCGAAAATGGTTTGGATGAACCATTATTCTGTGGATGTCGACAACCTCGTTATCTCGCTTATAAGATAATGCAGCCACGATTTCCTCTTTTTCATAAAAACCAAAAAATGTTTCACCACATGAAAGTAACTCATCAAGTGATTCCATCAAAGGAGGAATCTTTTCGGTGCCAATGAGCTCTGCCTCCACCCGATAGGATTGCTTCTGCAATGAAAACACCTGATTAGCGGTTACAGAATCTTTTATATCTACCTTCCTTATCTTGTCTATAGATTTATGATCCCCCATCTTTTTGCACTCTCCCTCGTAAAGAAGTGCCTGCCCCTTCACGCTTGTCAGGGGGCAAGCACTCGTACTCACTTTTAATATTTTTGAATAAAAATGTCTTTCCCTGGTACATATTCGGCGTAACATATATCCTTTGGAGTTCGAATCCCCAACTGCTTTAACTCTTTGTAAAGCCATTCTTCATCCACGCCAGCTGCCTGAAGATTTTGATTCAATATTACCCCGTCACTCACAACTGTATAGGGTAGAGCTCTTTTTTCTCCATTTATTTTTAAATCGCTTAAGCTTGGTTGGTCTGCTTCAGCCTTTTTAAGCACACTAATGGCCCCATTATTTTCGAGGATTGCAAATTCCACCTCTTGAAGGGAGAAAACACCTTTATCTCTTAATAGCTGCTGAAGCTGATCAATATCCAGATGATTCCGCTTCATCTGTTTCCAATCTAGCTTCCCTTTATGGATGATAATCGACGCTTTCCCTTCTAAAAGATAGCGTAATTTTCTTGACTTTTGGGTTAAAAACTCGGTTATATAAATCAAAATACCCCAAATAACAATAGAGAAAATGATAATGCTAAAACCCGTTTCTTTATCATAAATGGCATTTCCCACCAATTCTCCTAATACAAGAGCAGAGATGAAGTCAAACGGAGAAATTTGGCTTATCTGACTCTTTCCTAATAATCGAACAATAATAAAAAGGACAATATATCCCCCTACGATCTCGAACAAAATAGTCCCGTACAACATTATACCTCCACCGATAGACGTGACAATCATTATCGGTATTGACATACTTTCGTAAA
>Ga0180215_1004996_pt1 | contig 11539 bp, 13 predicted proteins | sample eDN3rd37CBELigBY_FD_128871 | JGI IMG/M metagenome (GOLD analysis project Ga0180215, IMG submission 128871) | Enriched backyard soil microbial communities from Emeryville, California, USA - eDNA 3rd pass 37_C BE-Lig BY (version 2) (version 2) | ecosystem: Environmental > Terrestrial > Soil >...
AACAAAAGACTTATCATCAAAGAAAATATCCGGTGCTGTCATAATATTGTTTATCCCCATCAGCAAACCGGCTGTTACGATAGCTGGAAGGATTGGAATAAAAATATCTGCGAGTGTTTTAATGCCGCGCTGCAATGGATTTAAGTTCTCAGCAGCAGCACTTTTTGTTTCTTCTTTTGATGATTCGCCTATTCCAGTTGCTTCTGTCATTTCTTTATACACTTTATCAACAAGGCCTTGTCCAATGACAACCTGGAATTGTCCATTTGTGGAAAAGGAACCTTTCACTACATCTATATTTTCGAGTTTTTCTTTATTGACCTTCCCCTCATCTTTTAAGGCAAAACGCAGACGTGTAACACAATGAGTAGCCGCTGCGATATTATCCTTGCCCCCGATAGCTTCTACAATTTGCTCTGCTGACTCTTTATTCGTAGCCATTCTTCGCTCTCCTCCTGTTACCGTTTTCATATTATAGAAAAAAACAGTTATAAGGTTTTTATTTATTGTTCTCGCCATTTACAACTCTATCCAATTTAGCAAACCAACTTGTATATACATGAACTGTTTACGCTTTCATTTTATCTTGTATATACATGTTAGTCAACCATTTTTTCATTTCTCTCTTTTCTATACCCATTCACTCGCTTCGAAAGCCAGAAAATAAAAAACCGGCTTCGAGACTATTGTCTGCAAAGCCGGTTCTAAACCACTTGAATAGGTTATTTCCTTTTATCATTGTCATCATCTTTTGTGAGTTCACGGGTAGATTTCTTAAATTCTTTTAATGTCTCCCCGAACGCTCTTCCTATTTCAGGAAGTTTCTTAGGTCCAAAAATAATCAGAGCCAAAACCAGGATTAGAATTAAACCTGGAATACCGATGTTTGATAACATGCTGAACACTCCTTATATATCATATCGCTTGAGGCAGTAGTAATCATGTTCATTGTCCATTATAGTTGATTGATAAAAAAAATCATAGCATGAGTGCTATGATTTCATGTTTTTTGACTATTTGAAGGCTCTATCAAGTTCATCCAGCACTTCACCAATTTTGCGGTCATGAATCACTTTATCAGCATAAATATCGAAATCCGTAGGTTCCATATTAATAATCACAAGTTTTGCTCCTTTTTGTTTGGCTATCAGCGGAAACTGATTTGCAGGTGTTACAGTCAAGGATGATCCCAGAACAATAAAAAGTTCTGCTTTTTCTGTTTCATCTGCTGCGAAATCTAAGGCCTCCTCAGGGAGCATTTCCCCAAACAGAACCACTGAAGGACGGAGCACACCCCCGCAACGGCATTGGAATTGACCATGCAAATACCCCTCGCTCGGGAACTCTTTTTTACATTTCTGGCAATGGAGTGTCTGCAGATTCCCATGGAGCTCTGATATTTTTTCACTTCCCGCGAGTCCATGAAATCCATCCACGTTCTGGGTAATAATGCTCTTAATAATACCTCTCTTTTCCCAATCTGCAAGAATATAGTGCCCTTGATGGGGATTACACTCCTTAAGCCCGATTACCCTGTGCCGATAAAATTCTATAAATTCGTTCACATTTTCATTCAATGCTTTTGTACTGGCTATTTTCCCAGGATCTTTCCCATTCCATAATCCATTATTGGCAGACCTGAAATCAGGCAGTCCGCTTTCTGTCGACATTCCTGCTCCAGTCAATATTACTGTATAATTTGATTCTTTCAGCCATTTCTCAAGCATAGATATCAGCTCCCAATAAGGTTTTGTCACAGGTTAAATTTGATTTCCATTTATTTCTCCCAATGAAATGTTTATGTCATGTCAGGTATGCGGTAAATACTAGATTATAACTGTTTATGCGAATTATCAATATAGGAGTGATAGCTATGCCTGAAATAGAAACCAAAGTTTATAAGGACGGCTATAAAAAATTTTCATCCAGGGCTAAACGTTATGCGGACGATCCTGAAAAAACAAAAGGACTTTTAAGAAAGGCTACACTTAAAGCAGATAAAAACCAATCTTCATTAAGTGATATATGGGAAAAGTTTCAGCTTCTGATCGATTTAGTAAAGTCATGGTCTAAAGGCGATTACCGGCATATTTCAAAAAAATCGATTATCTTTATTATTGCTTCCATACTATACTTTGTTTCCCCAATAGACCTTGTTCCTGACTTTTTAATAGGAATGGGAATCTTAGATGATGTAGCAGTCCTTGGTTTTGCCGTTAGCCAAATTACAGGTGAACTTGAAAAATTCAGAATTTGGAAAGAGAGCAGGACGATTGGAATGAAATAATTATTTTCTGTGCATTTTAATATTATTTGCTATAATAATGATGGAAAGTATTTATGCTGTCAAAATTAAATAGCAAGAAATGTAGGGGAACCGGTATGCCGGTTGAGACTTCATCATTAAGATGCTGACCCTTTGAACCTGATCTGGCTCATACCAGCGTAGGGAACATATTCTTAAACATACTAAATGTTTTTTATATGCGCCCTGGTTTATACCGGGGCGTTTTTATTTTTCAGGGCAGACTATCATTAACTTTCCTTATTACATAACGTTTTTTAGGAGGAGTACTTATGAAAAAGTGGATTGCAGCTATCTGTTCGCTGCTGCTTCTTTCAGGCTGTGCCGGCAATGGACCGGATAATCAGACTGGAAGCGAAGATTCAGACAGCAAACAAGATTTGAAAAAAGTTACTGTTGTACTGGATTGGACACCTAATACCAATCATACCGGCTTATATGCCGCAAAGGACAAAGGATATTTTAAAGAAGAAGGGCTCGATGTAGAAATTATAATGCCAGGTGAAGCAGGTGCAGATCAATTGACTGCATCAGGCAAGGCTGATTTTGGTGTCAGCTATCAGGAAAGCATCACGGAAGCACGTGTACAGGGCGTTCCCCTTGTATCGATAGCAGCTGTTATTCAGCATAATACTTCCGGTTTTGCATCCCCTGCCGAAAAAAACATTAAATCGCCGAAAGACTTTGAAGGAAAAACTTATGGCGGCTGGGGGGCACCTGTAGAAAAATCGGTAATAGACTCCCTAATGAAGAAGGAAAACGCTAATATTGATAAGGTCTCAATTGTTAATATGGGGGATGCTGACTTTTTTACAGCTGTTAAAAGAGATATAGACTTCGCATGGATTTATTATGGATGGACAGGTGTAGAAGCAGAACTTCGGGGGGAAAAGATTAATATGGTCTACCTTACCGACTACTCAGAAAAACTGGATTACTACACGCCCGTTCTCGCAACCAGCGAAAAAATGATTGCAGATGATCCGGATACTGTCAAAGCATTTGTAAAAGCAGCAGCAAGGGGATATGAATTTGCAATCGATCAACCTGGCGAAGCAGCAGATATTTTGTTAAAGAATGCTCCGGATCTGGACAGCGAATTGGTCAAAAAAAGCCAGGAATGGCTATCCCCCCGCTATCAGGATGATGCTTCAAGATGGGGTGAACAAAAGCTTGAAGTCTGGGAAAACTATGCAGACTGGATGCATGAAAATGGTCTTTTAGATAAAGAATTAGATGCAGGCAAAGCATTTACTAATGACTTCCTGCCGGAATAAGGAGAGTTCAAATATGGCAAACGCACTTGTAAGCATTCAGATCATACCGAAAACAAAAGATGGGGAAAATGTTATACCTTACGTTGATGAAGCAATTAGTGTCATTCAGCAATCCGGTGTTAAGTACGAAGTGCATCCCCTCGAAACAACGATGGAAGGCGATTTAGACCATTTATTGAAAATCATAGCTGATATGAACAGAAAAATGATTGAAAGAGGAAGCAGCAATGTAATCTCACAGGTAAAGGTTCTATATCAGCCGGACGGTATTGAAATGAGTGATTTAACGGAGAAATATCGTCCATGATAAATTTGTTCAGAAAAGGATGGAGGCCGGCTGCGGTTCTCCTTCTTTTATTCATTGCTTGGGAAATGGCAGTAAATCTGGCAGAAGTCCCTGCATGGCTCCTGCCTCCGCCAACAGAAATCGTTCTGGAAGCGATTTCGGGCTGGGAGGGCTTCAGCCACCACCTTCAATCGACAGTCATGCTTTCCCTATTGGGATTTGCCATTGGCACCGTCATAGGTTTAATCACAGCCGTTATACTGCACTTATTGCCTTTTATAAGGGAGTCGGTTTACCCTCTCCTCATACTTTCACAAAATGTGCCTATAATTGTTCTGGCTCCTTTGCTGGTTGTTTGGTTTGGTTTCGGGATACTTCCAAAGCTGATTGTCATCACGCTGGTTTGCTTCTTCCCCATTACTGTTGCTGCATTGGACGGCTTTCGCCAGACACCCGGAGAACTTAGGCATTATATGCTGATGGCAGGGGCCAGCAAAGGACAGCTGTTTTGGAAGCTGGAGCTTCCCTATTCCCTTCCCTCTCTATTTTCAGGGCTAAAAATCTCCGCAACCTATAGTGTGATGGGTGCTGTAATATCCGAATGGCTCGGAGCTAAAGAAGGAATAGGTGTTTATATGACTCTGGCATCTTCTTCATTTCGGACAGACCGTGTTTTTGTTGCCATTTTTGCGATTATGCTGTTAAGCTTGCTGTTTTTTGGAGGAATTTTACTGGCTGAACGTTTGCTGATTAAATGGAAGTCACGGGAGAGTGCCAGGAAATGATACAATTATCCGTTAATCATTTAACCAAAAGTTTTGATACTAATCAGGTTTTAGACAATTTGAGTTTTCATGTAAATGAAGGGGAATTTGTTTCGATTTTAGGTCCTTCAGGGAGCGGAAAGAGCACCATTTTCAACCTGATTGGCGGGATGCTTCTGCCGGACGAAGGCTCCATAACGCTTGGGAATGTGAAAATCAACGGCAAACGCGGTTCAATAAGCTATATGCCTCAGACACCTTCCCTGATGCCCTGGAGAACCATTCTTCAAAACGTTCTGCTTGGACAGGAGCTAATGGGTAAAACCGATTCGGAAGCGGCCAGAAAGATGCTTCAAAAAGCTGGTCTCGGCGGCTATGAAAATGCATACCCCCATGAATTGTCAGGGGGAATGAAGCAAAGGGCTGCCTTTATCCGGGCATTATTAAGCCCGCAGCCTATCATTTTGCTGGATGAACCTTTTTCAGCTTTAGATGAGCTTACCCGCCACGATATGCAAAAGTGGCTTCTCGATATTTGGAATGAGCATAAGCCGACAATTCTGTTTGTAACCCACAATATCGAAGAAGCCATTTACCTCTCTGATCGAATTTTAGTACTGAGCAGCAAGCCTGCTAAAGTAATTAAAGAATATAAGGTACCCTTTAACAGGCCAAGAATGGAGGAACTTTATCTCAATGAAAATTTCCTTGCCTGCAAAAGAAGCATCCATCATGCGCTGAAAAATCATTAGGAGGCAACAGCATGGATAAGTATATTGATGCCCATATTCATCTTGATAAGTACAGCAATATTGAATTAGAGAAAATGTTTCATGAGTTGCCGTTTCAGCTTTCACTTGTTACAGTTTCAAGCGATTTAGCATCCTGCAAAAGAAATCTTGCTCTTGCAGAAATTTATTCCTTTGTTAAACCTGCCTTCGGTTTTCACCCTGAACAGGTTCTGCCCAGTGATCATGAAATTTCAGAGCTTTTCAGCTGGATAAAGATTCACATAGAACAAATGGCTGCTGTTGGCGAGGTTGGCCTTCCATACTATTTAAGGTCTGAAGGGAGAAAGCAGCTTGGGGGATATATTGAACTTCTCGAAGAATTCATTAAGCTCGCTAAAAAGTGGGATAAGCCCATTGCCCTCCATGCAATTTATGATGATGCACCGATTGTGTGCAATTTATTGGAAAAGCATTCGATTAAAAAAGCTCATTTTCACTGGTTTAAAGGTGACAGCGCAGCGGCAAGCAGGCTGATTGCCAATGGCTATTACATCTCCTTTACTCCAGATATCGTGTACGAAAAAGAAATACAGGACCTTGTACGGGATTACCCGCTGGATAAATTGATGGCAGAAACGGATGGTCCATGGGAATTCGAAGGCCCTTTTAAAAACAAGCCTACCCATCCAGCCATGATGGCCCATTCCATCAGTGCCCTTGCTGAACTAAAAGAATTAGCTTTCAGCAGCGCTCTTAAGAAGCTGTATGATAATACAAAAAGCTTCTATAATATTGATTAATCAGCCTTATAGTCTTTTGCCATAAGGCTGTTTTTTTTATTCAGATTAGATAAAAAATACTAGATAAATATAATCATTTCGCACCATTCCTAATTTTGGAAATATAGGTTAATCTTATATTGGACAATACGTTTAGGAGGTATGTAATGAAAAGGTATATTTTCTTGTTATTGACTATTTTACTAGTCTTCTCAGGCAATGTTTCTGCAGAAACCAAAAGCCGTTCTGCTGATTTGACTGAGAAAGATTTCATGAAAGCCGTATTAAAGGCTGATGAGTTTAAGGAATTTAAATCCTCCATTTTAAAAGATGCAGCCGCCAAGCCAAGAGCTCTTGTTGATGAAAAAGGAAAACAATATGGCTGGACAGTTCAATATGAAATAGAATACAAAGAAAAAAATGTTTTCTTAGATAGTAAAGCCCTCGTAAATTTCTCGTCACTTCTATCATTTTCTTATGAGTCCGACGGAAAAGGATTAAAAGTCCGGCTCGTCGATTACAGCAGGTTAATTGAGGATCAGGCTTTTTATGTAAAAGACCTGAAGTCAAATGAAGAAACCAAAATAGATATATCGAAAGACAGCATCTTTACTGATTATTTGACAGAGGTAGAAAGGAAGAAAACGCATTTGATTGAAGAAGCAGCAGTAAGCAATGCTGTCTCTTCCGATAAAATCACTGCAGCAGCCGAGTTATGCTACTACTGTACAAAATATGAATGGCGCGGCGGATACCCTTGCTCATCCGCAAATACTGAGCCTGAAGTTTCAGTGTCTTCCCAGCTAAAAGAAAGCGGACTAAATCCAGATTCGGTAATCATTGACTGTTATGTACCCCGCCATAAAGTATGTGTTAGCGGGGAATGGAGAACATATTGCCCTATTCAATAAGAAAAGCGGAGCGCTTATGCTTATCATCGACATTCATAAGCCGATGACGCCTGAGCTGGACAGTTATAAAACCGGCTAAGCAGATGCTTAGCCGGTTTTATTATCCCTTAGTACCTGATGCGATATTTGATCCTTCTATAAAGTGCTTCTGGAAGAAGAAGAATAGCAGTACAACTGGCAGGAGGACCATGACTGACATGGCCATCAGGTAATGCCATTGTGTCTGAACTGTTCCCTTGAAGGTCTGAAGCCCGATTTGCAGTGTGTACAGACTTTCATCATTTATATACAATAATGGTCCGAGAAGATCATTCCATGCCCCATTAAACGAAAAAATGGCCACTGTAATAAGAGCCGGCTTCGTCAGAGGCAGCATAATATGCCACCAGATCTGCAGATGATTCGCACCGTCAAGCACTGCCGCCTCTATTAGTTCATTAGGAATGGACATCATAAACTGGCGCAATAGGAAGATGAAAAAGGCACTCCCCAAAAAAGCTGGAACAATCAGCGGCAGGTACGTATTTACCCAGCCAAGCTTCGAAAATAAAATGTATTGAGGCACCATCGTGACAAACCCTGGGATCAGCATGGTTGATAACACAACTATAAACAAAGCATTTCTTCCTTTAAAACGGATTTTCGCAAACGCATATGCAACGAGTGAATTGACAAGAACACTTCCAGCCATTCCACAGAGGGCAATAAAAAACGTATTCATTGCCCAGCGGGTAAACGGCGCTGTTTTCCATGCTTCAACATAATTGGAAAAATGGAATTCCTTTGGCACAAAGGTAGGCGGATATTGCGCAATCTCAGCAGGAGATTTCAATGATGTCGAAATCATCCACCACAGGGGAGATAATACCAGTACACTTCCCGCTAATAAAACGATAAAAATAATCGTCTGCTTTAAATTATCTTTGAATTTTTTTGTCTCATAAAACTTCGGTGCTGCGGCAGTTCTCATTTATTATCTCCCCCCTCATAATGGACCCATTTTTTGCCGAGTTTCATATTAATGATTGTCAGTACCATTACGACAATAAACAGCAGCCAGGCCATTGCAGATGCATAGCCCATGTCAAACACTTCAAACGCGTTATTCCACATATGCAGATTGTAGAATAGGAGTGAATTTCCTGGTCCTCCGCTTCCGTTTTCTGTCATGACATATGCTTCTTGAAAGATCTGGAAGGCACCAATGGTACTAGTCAGCACATCGAAGAAAATGATTGGTGAAATCATTGGCAGGGTGATATAAAAGAATTTCTGCATAACACCTGCCCCATCAAGATCCGCTGCTTCATACAGTGAAGCTGAAACTCCCTGCAGACTTGCAAGGTAAAGCAGCATTCCGCCTCCGACACTCCACATTTTCATCAAAAGCAAAGCTGGTTTCGTCCATTCAGGATCAAACAGCCAGGCTGGCCCTTCAATCCCAATCCATGCAAGGAACGTATTTACCAATCCTGTCGAAGGACTTAGCAGCTGCATCCACAAAAAGTAAACCGCAACACCCGAGAGGATAGCAGGCAGATAATAAAGTGTGCGGAAGAATTTCATGCCCCTTACTTTCTGATTTAAAAGAACCGACAGAAAAATCGCCCCTGCAGTAGTCAGCGGGACAGAAAATAAAACGTAATAAAGGGTATTCCATAAAGACGTTTTAAAAAGATCATCGATTGTAAACATGCGTTTAAAATTATCAAGGCCGATAAAATTCATCCTTGAAGTAATATTATAATCTGTAAAACTGGCAAATAAGGAAAATAAAAGCGGACCAAGTGTCAGTCCAAGGAAACCAATTATCCACGGGCTGATGAATAGATATCCAAAGATATTTTCTCTTGTTTGGCGGGACATCCGTCTGCGTGATGTCTTTTCTTTTTTTTCCGCAAGACCCGCTCCCCGGCGAGCAATCGTTGTATCATATGATTTCAACCCATACACCTTCTTTTATTTATTTTTAAAGAGAGAAGGAGGCCCCTTCTCTCTTTTGTTCTATTTTCTCTTTAGTTTTTCAACATCTTTCTCTGCTTTTGCCAGCGCTTTTTCTGGCTTCGTTTTTCCTAGCAGCACACTGTCTATATGCGGATTGATGCGGTTTTGGTAATCAGGATACTTTACTGGAACCGGAAACAATTGCGTTTGATCCAGGTTTTTCACCGAAGCTTCATATACGTACTTATCATCGCCCTTTAGTTCATTAACAACTGCTTCTGCAGCTTCTTTGTTTGCGACATTATCATAGTTTTTCATAGCCCAGTATTTTTGTGCCTCCGGGCCAGTTAAATACTTGATAAATTTCATAGCTTCCTCAGGATGTTTGGCTCCTTTCGGTATTTCAGCTACGAAACCGCCGCCATCGCTCCAATTCCCCGAACCTTTTTCAAATGCAGGAATTGGAGCTACACCAAAGTTCATATCCTCTCCGTAGTCACGAATCTGTGTGTAAAACGTGCCGATATCAACCCACATTGCCACTTTGCCTGCTATGAATGGATTTGACTGCTCACTGCCAAATTCAGCTTCAAAAGATTGAACTGTCTTCTCACCAAGACGCTCTTTCCATCCCAGCAGCCATTGAAGCGCTTCCTGCTTTTTAGGTGTATTGATATAAAGTTCTCCATCTTGAATGAATCCTTTTCCGCCGTCAGCGCTTGTCATCCAGCTGGCCGCACCAATGCTGCCCCATAGCGGATAAAAGCCAACTCTCTCATATCGGTCTCCATCCTTTATATCAAGCTTTGCGGCGTACTCCTCCAGTTCCGCCCATGTTGCTGGCGGCTTTTCCGGATCAAGTCCAGCTTCTTTAAAAGCATCTTTATTGTAAAATAGCAATCTTGTATCTGTATTGAATGGAACTGCATAAGGTTTGTCCCCGTACATTACCGTTTCCCATAAATGAGGATAAAATTGATTTTTGAAGGATTCATCGATATACTTGCTCAGATCTTCTGATTGGGCGTTTTCAGCTCGCTGGGCGACTGAATTAATATCGTTTATAATAACATCAGCCGGGTTTCCCGCTGCGACGGATGCCAGGTTCTTTGTCCAAATATCTCCCCAGGGCAAATATGTATGCTTTACAAAAACCTCATCCTGTGAATTGTTAAAATCCTCTATGATTTTTTCTATGATCGGACGCCTCGTTTCCGAACCCCAGAAGCTCCAAAAATCAACAATTACTTTTCCATCCTTCGTTTTTTCTGCCTGAACACTTTCCTCACCAGAACAGCCTGCCAAGGTGCCAATAAGCAGGATGGCGGAAATGATAAAGATTAATCCCTTTTTCATGATGCTCCCCCTAAATCATATTTAATCTTCAGCTTTAAGCTTGTGCCTAACCCCTGCGCAAAGGAAAAATACTGGCCAGCAAATAAATTAATTAACAACTAAGATAGTACTACCCTGATATTTGGGGATAAAACATTATTTTGAAAAAATTCTCGTAATATGTAAATTTTCAGGGCTTTACGCCTAATAAAAAAAGACCCCTAAAAAGGAGTCTGAATTAAGGAGTTTTTTGAATACTGTGTGCAATGGCTTCCAAATACTCAATGAATATGGCACCTTCTTCAGAGGGAACTGCATACATTATCTCACTGTCCATTGACTTGAAATATACTTCACCACGCTCGTTCCAGACTTTCACCTTTACAGATTCTTTGCCTTTCATAATAAATTGGATATCATATAATGGTTTGGAGTCGATGACGGCCTCTGCAGGCATTGCCGAATTTATGGCAGTTCTTGCCGTGCTTTCCCACTTTTCATCTTTTACAGTCGCGGTTTCAGCAGAATACGTTCCATCAGCAGAGAAGGAATTCTCAGTTTCTGATAGAGCAATAGCTGTTTGACTGATAAAACTATCTCCAAGTATATCTGCACTGCTGCTGCCCCCTGTCGTTGAATCCTCAGAAAAAATAATGAAAGCGAACATAATACAAGCAGCCATTACTGCGGCAGCAGATAAAAATTTTGGAAAAATATTTTTCTTTCTTTTTGGCCTATCCTCTATACCACTCCATATTTTTTGCAGGCTATCCTGTTTTTGCTTTTGCGATCGCGGAATACGGTCTAATTCACGAAAAGAATTATCGAATCCGAATGAGCTCTTCATGGATTTCCCCCCTTTTCTGCAATTCTTTTTTTAGTGCTGCGAGTGCCCTGGAAGTGGTGATTTTAACTTTGTTTTCGTTCCAATTCAAGATTTCGGCCGTTTCTTTGATTGAAAACTCCTTTATTTTTCTCAAAATCAGCACTTCTTGATAGCTTAATTTCAAATGTCGGATTGCTTCATATAAGAGTGTAACTTTTTCACCCTTAATCATAATCTCGGTTGGAGTCTCTTCATCTGATTGGAGCTGGAATTTTTCAATTGAGAAAAATTTGAATCTGTTTTTTTTACGCAGATAATCAATGGCTACATTTCTTGATATTCGGACCAGCCATGTAAAGATCTGGGATTCCCCATTAAATT
>Ga0180215_1004998_pt1 | contig 11535 bp, 13 predicted proteins | sample eDN3rd37CBELigBY_FD_128871 | JGI IMG/M metagenome (GOLD analysis project Ga0180215, IMG submission 128871) | Enriched backyard soil microbial communities from Emeryville, California, USA - eDNA 3rd pass 37_C BE-Lig BY (version 2) (version 2) | ecosystem: Environmental > Terrestrial > Soil >...
AGGGCGAAAGAAATAGCCGCGTAAAAGATCAATCCGGCGACAACCGGCCGTAAGCCGTAAAATCCCCGCTTCATGAACGCATACTTATTGATCTTATAAAAAAATGACGCCACAACAAGAATGATGATGAACGAAGGCAGCACGACAGCGAGAGCGCCAACGATGGAGCCGGGCAATCCCGCAACCTTGTAACCGATCACGATGGCGGAATTTGTCGCGATCGGGCCCGGCGACATCCCCGCCACCGCAATCGTATCGGTGAACTGCTGCAGCGTCATCCACCCATGTCCGATGGCTTCCCGTTCAATCACAGGAACCATGGCGTAACCTCCGCCGAAGGAAACCGCCCCTACCATGAGAAAGGTTATAAATATTTCCCATAAAGCCGTCCAGTCCGCCATCAAATGCCGTCCCCCATCATGTAACCGGGCTCCGGATCCGGTTTGCCGGTCTCCAGCTTCGTTTGCCAACCGAAACGGTTACGCACATAAACAAGAAAACTGCCGGCAATAAAACCGCAGACAATCAGAACGACGGGATGCAGCTTTGCAAAAAGTAACAATAAGACCGCAATAACAGTTACCGCAAAGGTCATTCGATCCATAATGGCGGTTTTGCTGATTTTATATCCCGCATAGCAGATTAACGCGACGACGGAAGCCCGAATGCCTTGGAAAGCCGCTTCGATCGCAGGATGGTCGTTCCATTGCATAAATAAGACCGCCAGGAGCAGCACGATCGCGAAGGTGGGAAGCAGCACGCCGGCCATCGCAGCAAGCGCGCCGGGCAAGCCCGCCAATCGGAAGCCGATTAACGTCGCGGAATTAATGGCAAGCGCTCCAGGAACCGATCCCGCAACGGCGAACACATCGGCTACATCCTCTGACTCCATCCACCGTTCTTTATCGACTATTTCCTTCTCAATCACAGGGATCATCGAGTAACCGCCGCCGAAGGTGACGGGACCGATTTTGAGGAAGCAATAGAAGATCGAAGAAAGCCTGCTCCACTGCCTCGGTAATGTTAAAGCCATAAGCCCTCAACCCTCTTTCTTTCGCGGCTTTTGAGTACAGTATAGCGCAGTTTATTCCTTTTTGGTATAAACTTTTAGGATTTCTTCGTTAATTCTTCTATATTCCTAACATAAATCCCCCTTATTACCAGGTCATTCGACCATTGTGAGAAAAAGAAAAAACCGGCTACTTGCGCAGCCGTTTATGGGCCAGCAAATAGTCGGTATCGACATCGACAATATAGACACTGTTTTTGCAGCAGGGAAATACGAGCAGGTGCTTCTTCCCGTCCCGAATGTCGGGGAGCTTCTTTTTCTTTAACGGCAATATGACATTCGCCGCGCCGCAGAACGGACATTCCGTAACATAGACATCGTCACCCATGGTTTCATAAGGCCATGTGTTTTGAAAAGGGATCATCATACATTCCTTTCACTGAAAATAGACAATCCCTATTATAACGTTCCCTCTATGCCTCTGCCACCATCTTATTCGTCAGCGTTCCCAGCTTCTCGATCTCAATGGTGACGATATCCCCGTCCTTCAGATACATCCGCTGCTCTTCCGGCAAGCCGAGCACGACGCCCTCCGGCGTTCCGGTTAGAATGATATCGCCGGGCACGAGCGTCATATGCTGCGAAATATAGCTGACAAGTTCGTCACAGTGGAAGATCATATCCGACGTATTCGAACGCTGCCGCACCTCACCGTTCACGGTACACTTGATCTCCAGGGCGTTCGGATTTCCCACCTCATCGGCTGTCGCCAGATACGGCCCGAGCGGGGCGAACTTGTCGCAACTTTTGCCGGTCAACCATTGCGAGGTTCTCATCTGCAAATCCCGCGCGGACAAGTCATTCGCGTTGCAGTAGCCGAATACATAGTTCAGCGCGTCCGCGCGCTCGACGTATTTGGCTTCCTTGCCGATCACAATGGCTAACTCCGCCTCATAATCCACCGCGTTCGATGTACGGGGAAGCGGCACCTCCTCCATATGGCCCGCAAGCGCATTGCTGAATTTGTTAAAGAGGATTGGGGCATGTGGAATCGGCGCATTCGTCTCCTCGGCGTGCTTCCGGTAATTTAAACCGACACAGATGATCTTGCTCGGCCTGGTGACGCATGGCAATAAGCGAAGCTCATCTTCCAGCTTTACCGCATCCGCGAAAGCGGCTTGATCCGCCGCAACGGCATCCGCCAGCCGGCGCAGCGCTTCCAGCGCCTGAACGCCGCCGGCGATCACATCATGCACATCGTGAGGCACATCTGCGGCATCCGTCACAAGCTCCGACGCCGCTTTCACATCGACAACCCCGTCATCGGTAACGATTCCTAACCGATGCTCACCGTGTTCCACAAACGTTAACAGCTTCATGCGTCCACATCCTCCTCCAAAAGGTTTTTCAGCGCGTTACGGCAAATCAATCCATTCATAAGGACGTTCGGCAGCCTTGGCGCCGTATTCGATGACCGCGATCACGTCAATCGTTTGCTGCGAAGGTACGGGAACGTCCCCGGTTTCGAAGAAGCTAACTAATTCTTTGATGAAAGCCGCAAAGAAGTTCGATTCCGCCTTCAACACGCTGCAATGCCCGTTCTCGTAGCTGACTCCTAACGTGAAAGGAGCGTTATCGCCGATGTGGTGAATGCCCGCTTGCCGTCCATCGCCAAAATCGATCAGAAGGGCCGGGTTGCTTGCGGTGCCGGTAAACATCACTCTTTTCGGGCTGCTGTTCATCAGGCTGACAACGGGTTCGATCTGATGAATCGAATAATTTTCATACCTTCCCGGTCCCCAGCTTTCAATGCTGCGGATACCTTCGCGGGACGCTCGCACATACTGCTCCTCATAACGAAGCGCCGAAGTGGAATACATCGGTGTCCCATGCGCCTTCGCCAATTCGAACATGCGAACGGCCGTCTCCCGGTCAGGCGCGAACGTCTTGTCGATATATGTACGCTTGCCGGATTGGAGCGGCAGCTGGGACAGCTCCCAGTGCATCTCCGGATTGTCGGGCGAGAGCACGACGATATAATCGCTCAGCCGAACAAGCTCCTCAATCGAATCCACCTGCTCAACACCGTACTGTTCACACCAAGCCGCGTTGCTCAAGCCGCCTTCCTTGTCCTTCATGCCATAAGCATAGGCGACCTTCATCGTCCCTCCGCTCGCCTCATAAATCCAATCCGGGTACTTATTCGCGTGAAATTCGTCTAAATAATAATCAATAAAGCCAATTTTTTTCATGGACTCATTCCTCCTGCCAGATTTATGACTAAACTTCTACTTAAAGAATCATAATTCCTTCATTTTCCCTAAAAAAGCATCCCGCGTCCCGACACCTGTATTTTTCTGTGACCCTCTTCGCCTTGAAGCCAGACATGATTATGCAAATTTACCGTGGAACAAATATGGTTCGGGATGATCTCCACCATATCGCCGACCTGCCAGCCGTGCGGAACGGAAGAAACGATCATCCCGTGCTCTTCATTCATCCGTTCCAGAATTGCCTCGGGACGTCCTGCGATTTCGCCAAAACCTTTCAAAAACAACGGAGGCTGATCAGGCGCAATGTCGGTAGCGAACGTTTTGCTGCCGCCGTCAATGACCGCGCGGGTAGGAGAAGGGACACTCACCACCGTAGCCCTTACCTTCGCGGCGATATCACCGGGTTCGCAGACACCGAATTGCTGCTGCATCCGATCATAGAAGACGTACGTTCCCGGCCGAATCTCCGTCACGCCCTCCACCGCCGCCGCATATGCGGCCGTTGGGGTAGAACCAACACTGACGTGCCGGATCGGAATGCCGCCGCCTCTCATCCGCTCGGCCACCCCGACCATCAGCTGCCCTTCTTCCCTGCCGGCGCGTTCCAAATCTAACGTCGGCGCGCCCCCTGTCAACGCACCCCGAAACGTAAAGATGCCCTCCAGCTCCACTCCCGGCAGCATGTTGACGGCTCGCCCGATTTCTGCAGCATCCTCGGGCGGAACACCGGTCCGCTTCAATCCGGTATCAATCTCGAGCCGCACCTTCAAGGTCATCTTGTGCTCGGAGACTTTACTGGACAGCCGGTTTGCCCCCTCGATACTATCCACACCGACGATGATCGTGTTGTCTTTGGCCAATGCAATCACGCGGTCGATTTTTGAAGGGGACACGATCGGGTACGCGATGAAAATATCGCGGATGCCCGCCGCAGCCATCACCTCCGCCTCGCTCACCTTGGCGACGGTTATCCCTGCCGCGCCCGCCTCAAGCTGCAACTTGGCGAAATCCGGTATTTTATGCGTCTTCACATGGGGCCTCAGCGCAACTCCGCAGCGTTGAGCGATGTCCGCCATACGCTGAATATTGCTGGCCATCTTCTCTTGATCGATCACAATACATGGCGTCTCGATCATCCGAAACCTCCTCCCCCTTGGGCACGCGCCTTGTCGTTTCCGGCGATAAAATATTCGTACCGGTTGAACTTGCGGATCGCCTCTTCGTCCGGCCTCCATACCCAGTCCTCCAGCTCCGTCTGGGTACGATGGGCGCGGAAGGCATGCAATTTCTCCGTAAGGCTGTCGGATACATCCACCTTCACCACATCGGCTTCTTGCAGACTGTTCCATGCAGAACGCTTCAACGGATTGCCGAAGCTAATGAAATACAGAGGGGGTTGAACGGCTTCCTCCAACTCCTCAACCGCCCGCACGGCGGCGCGCCCGATGGCGCAATGATCGGGATGCCCTCCCCAAACCGGGTGAAAGGTGAATACCACTTCAGGATCGATGTTTTGGATGATCCGCCGCAATCGCTCCGCTAATCGTTCCGGATTCTCGAACTCTACCAATTTATCGTGGATGCCAAGAAACACCGGTTCCTCCGCGCCAAGGATGCGGCAAGCCTCGCGCAGCTCTTGTTCGCGTACCGCGGGCATCGATTCGCGCGTGATGAAGGGCGGATTTCCCATTCTCCGCCCCATCTCCCCCTTCGTCGCGGAGACGATGGTGATTCGAACTCCCTGCTTCGCGTAATGGGCAATGGTGCCTCCGAAAATAAAGGTCTCATCATCGGGGTGTGCCAGCAATGCGAGCATTCGACGCGCCATTCTTGATCCCTCCCTTCTCAAGCGGGAAGCTTCTCCCTGCTGATTTCGAGCGCGACGGTAAGCCGTCCAAGCTCATCATGGCTTGCGATGATGAGCCTTCCTTCCTCATCCACCACGGCGTGCGTCAGCCCTTCCGCCCGAATCCATCCGTCCTCGGGAAGCTGGAGCGCAACGCGATACATGCCTTCTCCTGCGACATGAGACTTCAAGATCTCCGCCTTGACGTTCCGAACGAACGCTCCAGGCGTAACCTCAACATGCAGAAATACCGTGCCGCCCTCGAAGCCCCGAAGAAGCTCCGCGAGCTCCTCATTCGTCACCATTTTCACACCGATTCCCCCAAACTCTTCACACGCTCCTCAACGAGACTTAGATCTTCGACAAAGGCTTTCATCAGTACAGGCCGTCTTCGGACAGCCAACGGGTGATAAGAGCACGCGAACGGGATCCCTTCGTAATCATGCCATGACCCTCGCAGGCTCTTCACGTCCGCGTCTTGGTCCGGAAACAGCTGCTGCACCACCACATTGCCGAACCCGAACAAGATCTTCGGTTTCTGCTGCTCCAACTGGTACTTCAGGTGAGACATGCAGGCCGTGCGGGCATGCGGCTTATCATAGGCGCGAATGGGTCTGCGCTTTAATACATATGTGACATAGACTTGATCGATTGCCAGTCCCGCTTCATACATGCCCTGCTGGAGCGTCTCCCGGGTTTCGCACAGGAATTCGCCGCCTTCCTTCGTTTCCCGCGCTCCCGGGTTATCCAGCAGCAGAAACACCGGCGCGTTCGGATTCCCTTCCCCCCATATGACACGCTGTCCATGCCGATACAACCCGCAAAGCTCACAATTCAAAACAACATCCGGCGCCGGGTCCTCCGGCAGGATGCTCGGGCAAAATTCACCCGTCATGGCAATGTATTTCCTGCGGCACGATATATTTCGTACCATTCTTCCCTGGTTAGCGACACATCCGCGGCTTTCGCGATCGCCGTTAACCGGTCCGGATTCGTTGTGCCGACAATCGTCTGGATCTTGGCCGGGTGGCGCAGGATCCATGCAATCGCAGCCGCTGATTTATTGATTCCATACCTCCCGCCGATCTCCTCCAGCTTGGCGTTCAACTCAGGGAATTTTTCGTTATCGACGAAGAAGCCTTCGAAGTAGCCGTACCGGAACGGGGACCACGCTTGAATGGTCATATGATGCAGCCGGCTGTAGTCCAGAATGCCCGAATCGCGAACCACGGCGCTCTCATGCTTGTTATTCACCCACAGTCCCGCATCGATCATCCCTGTATGCATGACGCTCAGCTGCAGCTGGTTGACGATGAGATCTTGCTTCACGGCTGTTTTTAACAATTCGATCTGCAGCGGATTATGGTTGCTCACGCCGAAACGGCGCACCTTCCCGCTTGCCCGCAGCCGGTCGAACGCTTCAGCCACCTCTTCCGGTTCCATGAGCGCATCCGGTCGATGCAGCAGCAGGATATCGATGTAATCGGTATTCAACCGCTTCAAGCTGCCGTCGACAGAAGCTAAAATATGCTCCTTCGAAAAATCGAAGTACCCCTTCCGAATGCCGCATTTGGTCTGGATGATCAGCTTTTCGCGGGGCGTTCCCGTCAGTTTGACCGCCTCCGCGAAAATTTCCTCCGCCTTCCCCGCGCCATAGATATCCGCATGGTCGAAGAAATCGATTCCATGCTCCAGCGCGTTGCTGACCGTCTTCGCCGCTTCCTCCGCGGTCAGCCTTCCGAAACCCATACAACCTAGCGCTATAACCGGCACTTCTAAGTCGCTTGTTCCTAATCGGATTGTTCGCATACGCTACCCGCCTTCACTTTATTTATCAAATTGCTGCTGCTCGTTCCATCGTATCATTTCCAGTTTCGGGAAGGAAATAATTCCAGCCGTTTTTCCACGAAATTCACCGTATTTTTTACGCCGGATTCGGTTGCTATTTGTTCTGCCAGCCGAGAAGCCTTTCTAGCCATCTCCTGATTCTCCGCGATCTCTGTTATTCTTTCGGCGAAACGATCTGCGCTCATATCTTTCTCGCGCAACGGCTTTGCCGCTACGCCCAGCTCTTGCATTCGCCTCGCCCAGAAAGGCTGATCGCCCGCAAACGGACAGACGATCATCGGCTTGCCCGCCGCGAGCGCTGCCGCTGTCGTCCCTGCACCGCCATGATGGATGACGCCGCTCACCCGCGGGAACAGCCAGGAGTGCGGAATTTCAGGGATGCAATAAACAAATTCATCCCGAACCTCACTCATTCCGCTCCAACCGGTGATGATGACGCCCCGGCATCCAACACGCCGCAAAGCTTCCCTCAACATCATCATGATCTTGTCAGGTTCCTTGAACGGCATGCTGCTGAAGCTTACGGCGATCGGCGTCTCCCCAACGCAACGAACGGCTGGACATCGCCCCTGGTTCCTAACGTAAAGATGCGAATGTTCACTGCTCTCCTCCCCTTGCGCAAACCGGATATTCGCATGGGTTATACAAAATACCCCTTATTGACCATATGGTTATAAGGGGCTTCAAGCCATTCTATTGGTTTAATATACTTTCGATTTGCTCCAATACGTCCGCGGAAAGCTCCACTCCGGACGCCTTCACGTTATCGTCGATCTGTTCCGGGCGGCTTGCGCCGATAATGGCGCTGGAAACACGCGCATCCCTTAAAATCCAAGCCAGCGCGAGCTGCGTAAGCGTCAAATCCAAATCCGCCGCAACTTGCCCCAGCTTCTCAATCTTATGTAAATTTTCTTCCGTTAAATATTTCTTGAAATATATCGTTTGCTGCGAATGCTCCGCGCGGCTGCCCTTCGGCATGTCGTCGGCACTCTTATACTTGCCGGACAATACCCCTTGCGCAAGCGGCGAATATACCACTTGGCCGATGCCGAACTTGGCGCATTGCGGCATCAATTCTTGCTCGATTGCGCGATTCAGCATATTGTAGGCAGGCTGATTCACGACAATCCGGTCTAACAGCCGCCGATCCGCGATTCCGACAGCCTCCGTAATTTGCGCGGCCGTCCAGTTGCTCACACCGATGTACAGCACTTTGCCTTGCCGAACGAGATCATCCATGGCGCGCAGCGTCTCCTCCATAGGCGTCGTCTCGTCGAAGTGGTGGCAATAATAGAGGTCAATATAGTCCATCTGCAGCCGCTTCAAGCTTGCTTCACACTGCTCCATAATATGCTTGCGCGACAATCCTCTGTCGTTCGGCCCTTCCCCCATCTTCGCCCAAACCTTCGTGGCCAAGACGTAGGATTCCCGCGGATATTTGCTTAACGCTTGGCCGACGACTTCCTCAGCCTTCCCGCGCATGTAGGCGTTTGCCGTATCGAAAAAATTAATGCCCGCCTCGTACGCCCTGTCTATGATTTTCTCGGATTGATCGTTCTCCACGTACCCGCCGTACGTCATCCAGCTGCCTAAGCTAATCTCGCTGACTCTTACGCCGGAACGTCCCAATTGACGATATTTCATTCCCTATCAACTCCTTCTTCAGTTCTCTCCCTACTATAGCATACCGTGCGTAAACGAAAACCCCCGGCCGCACGATGCCGCAGCCGGGGGCTCTATCAAATTACGATACCAAGCTTTCCGTCTTCCACGCGAACTTCGTATCTCTTCGCGCGGATGTTGTCGCTGAACAGCGATACTCCGCTCTTAATGTCAAATTCCCAACCATGCCAGGGGCATCGTACAATTTCCCCCTGATGGCCGTAGATATATTCATACACTTGAGACGGCAAATTTGTTCCCGTGATGTGTCCCGCACATAGAGGGGCTCCCTGATGCGGGCAATAATTCAGCAGCGCGTAATACTGCCCGTCAATTCGGTAAATGCCGATCTCCTTGCCCCCGACTTGAACGATGACCCGCCCGCCCTCCGGAACGTCCGCGGCGTCGATAACGTAATGGACCGCCATGATAACAGCCCTCCGTCTAAAGTTTGTACAGCTTCTTCGCGTTCTCGTAGAAGATCTTCCGTCTCGCTTCGGCTTTCAGCTTGCGCAAGATCATGCGCGGATCGTCAAAGTCCCAATGCGGATAGTCGCTTGAGTACATCAGCATATTTTCCGCATCGAACATGTTGAACAGATCAATAAGGTGCTGAGGATTCTCAGGCTCCTCAATCGGCTGTGTCGTCAGATAGCAATGATCCCGCACATATTCGCTTGGAAGCCGCTTGAGCCACGGTACGGAAGAACGCAGCGCTTTATAGTTTTTGTCCAGCCGCCACAGGAGCGGCGGAAGCCATGAGACGCCGCCTTCCACCAGCACAAGCTTCAGATTCGGGTATTTGACGAATACGCCCTCGGTCACGATGCTGACGAGGTGAGCCATAAACATCTGCGAAAGACAAGTGTGCCATTCGATATACCGCGTCGGGTAGCCGGCGGCCGTAGGAGGCGTCGAGCTTCCGGCTCCTTCAGCGCCCGGATGGATGGCCACCGGCAAGCCGTTGCGTTCCGCCGCCTCGAAGATCGGGTGATAAAACCGCTGCCCAAGCGGCATTCTCGCCGCGCTCGAGATAATGACCTCCACTATGTCCGGATGTCCGGCCAAGCGGTCAATTTCCCTCGCCGCTTGCGCGGGATCCAAGGTGGAAACCGCGATGGCTCCCTTAAAAGACGGATGCTTACCCAACCATTCGGCAATAAGATAATCGTTATAAGCAGAACAGATTGCGGCCGCAAAATCCGGATCATGTGTTGCAGATATATTATAGACGACCCCTGTGAGAATGGCGTACTCTACGTTACACGGGCGGATGAGCTGCTCCACCATCAGATCGGGGTCCGATCCGGCCTTCCCTCCGCCTGGCGGAATCGCATCCTTCTTCATCACGCCAACCGGCGAGTAGTAACCTGAGTACGCATAGCCGACTCCGCTCTTCTCCACCCTTGAGCGCCACGGCTCCTGCAGATACGGGATGAATGCCGAATCCATCTGCTCGTTATGGACATCCGCGTCAATGATTTTAAACTCCTCTGCCACACGCACCGCCCCCGTTTCGGACCAGCTTTCTTATTTTCCGTAAGTCCGCTTATAAGCCGTGTTGTACATCTCTAACAGTTCATCAGAGCCAAGCTTCTTGGCTTGATCAATGAACTCCTGATATGTCGTGTCGTTGATCGGTGTTTTCCCTGTTACGAATTCTGTAATCTTCTGCTCCAAGTATTTGTTCAAGTTGCTAAGCTTCGACTTTTCCAGCTCAAGCTCCTCGTCAGTTTTCACGATCTGCTTCGGCGACGGGACGATAAACTCCGCATATCTTGCGTTAATGTCTTTGCTTTTCTCGCTCAAGCCCCGTTCCCAAACCTCGCGGGAAAGCGCGTTGTTGAGCGTAATCTGGTCGTACCATACGCCCCAGTCCTTGCGCAGCACCGTAAACGGAGACGTGCCGAATTCCGGATTGTAAACCGGCTTCCCGTCCTCGATCGTATAGGTCTTGCCCTCAATACCAAGTGAGAGGTAGTTCGTTCCTTCCTCACTCTTTAAGTAATCCAGGAACTGCACGGCCCGCTCTTTATCCTTCACCTTCGCCGCGATCGCCAGCCCCGCGCCGCCGATGATCGGACGGGAGAATTGGTAAGGTTTGATGCCGTCCGCCGCGAACATCGGAATGACATCCAGATCGTATTCGGCGTTGCCGGCCTGGCGAGCTTTATTGATGAGCGTCTCCATATCCGCTTTCCAGAAATATGTGACCGCGGCTTTCCCCGTCAGAATCCGTTCTTCCCATTGGGCTTGCGTAATTAAGGAATATTCCGGATCGAGCAGCTTCTCCGCGTACAGCTTATTTAAGAAGACTAGCATATCTTTATACCCGTCATGATAAGGAGCGAAGGCGTACGTGTCGGTTTCCGGATTGAGACTGAAAAAACCGTGAATGCCGGTAAACGCTCTCCCGAACGTCGTATATAGCCCCGTATCCCCGATGATCGCGTTCGCCGTCAGCGGATAAATATCCGGTTCCTTTTCTTTGAAAGCTTTCAGAAAATTATAAAATTCGTCCAATGTCTTCGGCGCCTGCAAATTGTATTTATCCATCAGGTCCTTCCGGGTGTACCAGACAAAGTTAAAGCCTTTGCCTTCTACATCCCCTTCCAAGACCGGCACCGCATAGATGCCTCCGTCCGCCCCTGTGGCAACGGCCTTCGCCTCCGGATTTTCATCGAAAAATTTTTTCAAGTTCGGCGCCCGGTCCAAATAGTCTTTCAAGTTCAAGAAGACATTCTCGGGACCATGCTCGCGCGCGTCTTGCGTAGATACATTAATGAAATCGGTAGGCGTATTCGTCGCGATCATAATTTGCTTCTTCTCCGCCAGCCCTTCTTGGCTTACCACGTTAAACTCAATGCTGACGCCTGTCTTTTCTTTAATTTCTTTGA
>Ga0180215_1005000_pt1 | contig 11528 bp, 11 predicted proteins | sample eDN3rd37CBELigBY_FD_128871 | JGI IMG/M metagenome (GOLD analysis project Ga0180215, IMG submission 128871) | Enriched backyard soil microbial communities from Emeryville, California, USA - eDNA 3rd pass 37_C BE-Lig BY (version 2) (version 2) | ecosystem: Environmental > Terrestrial > Soil >...
ATACGCTTGCGTGCTGATACCTTCGGCTTCGATCGCGGCTAAATGCGCGGCCCAATCCTTGGTGTCTGTCATCGGTCAATCCCAAAAAGTACGATGGCAGAACTATGCCCTTGGCAAGAAACTCAGGGAAGAATGGGGTTTATGGCGCACTTACGCGGCTGATTGCGCTGACCGCCTGCCGTCCAGGGGAAACGGCGGATGCTGAGTGGGACGAGTTCGACTTTGAGGATGCGCTGTGGCGTCGGCCTGCGGCGAAGATGAAAGCGCGGCGTGACCATGTCAGCCCCTTGTTGTCCACGCAGGCCGTAGCGGTGTTGAAAGACTTGCAGCACATCACGGGTGGCGGGCGCTATCTGTTTCCGCACCGAAGCGGAAAGGGCTTCACTACGCCCAATCGGCTCACCTACGCGATGCGCGACATGAACCTGGGCCGGGGGACGACGCCGCATTGCTGGCGGACGACCTTTTCAACCTGGGGCCAATGAGAACGGATACCGGCCTGATGCGATTGAGCGGCAGCTTGCCCACGTGGAAAGCAACAAGGTGCGGGCGACCTACAACAAGGCGCTGCTGCTGGATCAGAGAAGGACGCTGTTGCAGGACTGGGCGGACTTATCTGAGTGTTGCGGAAGGCAGCGGCACAGCATAGAGACGGTTTGGCTGGTTGTTACAGAGCGAGTGGGCAAGGGGGCGGCCTTTTCCTTTTCAGGGTAGGGCCGTTGTCCCTTGAGTGCCGTTCCCTTGCCGTTTGCCTTTGCCGAAGGCTGGGCGCGGGAAATAGGGTAATCAAGCAATAAATAGGGTAATTTCTATCGAATTACCCTATTTAGTAGATCGCTCAGGGAAGTAAAGGCAATCCCAGTTCAGCCAGATACTGGTTGTGATGTTTCTTGGCATCGGCGATCTTCTGCTCGGTGGCGAGCAGGTCGGCATGCACCACCTCCAGGTCGATCTCTTCCTCGGCTTCTGCCGTGCTCACGTAGCGCGAGATGTTGAGGTTGAAATCGTTCTTTTCGATTTCTTCCATGCCTACTCGGCGCGAGTAGCGCGGCTCTTCTTTGCGGAACTGATAGGTGTCGATGATCTTTTCGATATGCCCGATTTCACCATCAGGCATTTCGTCCGTTCTCAGTAGCTGGTTTTGCCGTTTACCTTTATCGAAGTATTCGGCGGCATTGATGAACAGCACATCGTCCGGTTTCTTGCACTTCTTCAGCACCAGGATGCATACCGGGATGCCGGTGGAGAAGAACAGGTTGGCGGGCAGGCCTATCACTGTGTCGATGTGGCCGTCTTTCAGCAGCTTGGTGCGGATACGCGCCTCGGCTCCGCCACGGAACAGCACACCGTGGGGCAGAATGATGGCCATTACGCCGTCTTGCTTCAGGAAGTGGAAGCCGTGCAGCAGGAAGGCGAAGTCTGCTGCCGACTTCGGTGCCAGCCCATAGTTCTTAAAGCGGGTGTCCTCGCCCAGAGCTTCGCTAGGCTCCCATCGGTAGCTGAACGGCGGGTTGGCCACAACGGCGTCGAACCGTGGCATTTTGGCCGGATTGGTCTCACGTAGCATGTCCCACTCATTGAGCAGGGTATCGCCGTGGAAGATGTCGAACTCAGAATCCTTCATCCCGTGCAGCAGCATGTTCATGCGCGCCAGGTTGTAAGTGGTGATGTTCTTCTCTTGACCGTAAATCTTGCCGATACCGTGCGGCCCCATGCGGTGTCGCACGTTGAGCAGCAGGGAGCCTGAGCCGCAGGCAAAGTCGAGTACGCTGTCGAGGTGCGAACGCTTGCCCGTGGCAGGTTCCTGGCTATCCAGCGTGACGATGGCCGACAGAATGTCTGAGATACGCTGTGGCGTGTAGAACTCGCCGGCCTTTTTACCGGAGCCTGCAGCGAACTGGCCAATCAGGTATTCGTAAGCATCACCCAGGGTGTCGCTGTCGGTGGAGAACTGGCCCAGGCCCTTGGCTATTTCGGCGATGATCTTGCACAAGCGCGCGTTACGTTCAGGATAGGTCTTGCCCAGTTTGTCGGAGGCCAGGTTGATCTCCGAGAACAGGCCTCGGAAGGTACTAGCGAAGGATTCTTCCTCGATGTATTTGAAGCCGGCCTGCAAAGTGCTGAGCAGTTCCGGGTTCTGCGTGCGTGCCATCTCGGCGATGTTGCCCCACAGGTATTGGGGTTCGATCACGTAATGCACCTTGCGGCGCATCTGCTTCTCGAATTCCGGCACATCGTCCAGATTGCATTCGTACCAGAGCTGCAATGGAGTAGAGACTGAGCCATCAATTTGCTGCGGATAGTCTGACCCCAGTTCCTTCTGAGTTGCCGCCTCATAGTTATCCGACAGATAGCGAAGGAAGAGAAACGCCAGCATGTAATCGCGGAAATCGTCCGCATTCATCGCGCCACGTAGTTGGTCGGCGATGGCCCAGAGGGTCTTGCCCAGTTTTTGTTTTTCGAATTCGGTCATGGTGTACCTGCTGCTGCCACCTCAGCGGCCTGAGGAAACAAATCGGGATTGAAGGGATAGCGCTTCAGGAAGCCATCCAAAATCGTCTTGAAGTAGGCCTTGTTCTCTTCCAGCATCGGCTGGGGTTCGAACAAGGAATAGTTGCCGTGGCTCAGGATGTTGATGAGTCGCGCATGCAGCACGCCCTCTGGGTCGTCCGCATCGTCGGTTGGGATGCAGGCCGAGAAGTTCGAAAAGCCATGAAAGCTCGCGGACTTCTCCAGCACGGAGCGCAGCATATTGAAGTGGTAGGTGTACAGCTCGCCCGACTGCTCGGCTTTGTACAACTCGGTCAGTACAGCCACATGGTGGAAGAACGGTGTTGCCCCGGTGTAGGCCAGGGTGTACGAGCCATCAGCCTTGGAGCGTGACAAAAAGTGTGCGGAGACTTTCTTCGACTTGCGAGCATCCAGTTCGTTATGCATCACGTTGAAGAACAGCGGATGGTGTGACGAAATGACTACCTTTAACGGATTGCCCGCCTTGCCCAATAATTGCGCAAGGTGGTTACCCACGGTGATGGCGTTGTGCTCGTCCAGCGACGAAATCGGGTCGTCGATATAAAGGTGCTTCACCCACTGGTAAGCCTCAATCTCCGGGTCCATCGCCAATTCGACTACAGCGAGGAAGAAGCACCAGATGAAGATGTTCTCTTCGCCGCGTGACACTTTTATGTTGTCAATGGTCTGCCCATCCACCAAGCGCGAGAAGCGCACTGCCCACTCTGGCTCCTGTGTGTCGATGCGGAAATCGAAATCCGCATAACGTCGCAGCAGCGGCCGGATACGGTTGTCCATCTCAAGTTCGAAGAGGCCCTGAAAAAAACGCGAGTCCTGGTTGAGCAGTAAACGCCGATCCTCATCACCTTCCAAATCGTTGTTCCAGTGGAACAGGTCTTCGGTGAAGGCGTTGAAGTACAGCGTATCGCGGACTTCGCCCTGCTTGCCAATATCCTTGAAGGTCATGGAAAGGCGCGTTTTGCCCGTGCCGTTATAAGCGTAGAGCAGGATTGCTTTCTTATTCTCCAGTTCGCCGCGCAGATGGGTAGCCAGCGCTGGAAGGTCAGCAAAAATCTGGCCAGGTTTCATGCGGGCACCTCGTCCATCGCAGGGAAGAGTTGTTGCAAAAGGCCAGTTTTGTGCGCCGTAAGAAATGTGATTTTTTGAATTTGAGCCTCAATGCCACGGTTGACAGATGTCACAGTATCAGCAATTTTCTGCTGTTCGTCTTTGTCGGGATAAGCGATCGGAAAATTCGCCACATCTGTGCCAGTAATGTTGGGGTCTTTGCGGCTGCTGCTGGCAATTCTTTTCCAATCCCCCACCCTCGCATTCATCCACGTTAGCAAATAAATTGGCAGAACCTCATTCTCGTCCGCATTCAGAACGGAGATAGCCTGATTGGTTGCTGCCGGCATAGTGAGATATCCTGTTCTGCCGATCTGCTTGAACCCGCCGTACATGGCAACTAAGACAGAACCCACAGGATTTACTTTCACCTTTGCTGCAGAGGTGACGTATTCCTCGGTGCGAACGATGAATCCGTTGTTCAAGTCGGTGGTTTTGACCCATGGAATTGTGCCACCGCTGTAGAACGCAGGTTCGGCGCGCGAGGGTGTGCTGCCCGAACGGATGGTTGCAATTTCGGAGAGTGTCTTATTCTTCCAGGGACTGCGTTTCCGAAATTCTGGAAACCTCAAGCGAGGGGCGGCTTCCCTTTCGCGAGGAAGGATTTGTTGCATGAGTACCGCGCGGTGGGTCTGAAGTTTTTCCAGCTTCTGGTTTTCGGCTGCGATCAGATCATCAAACGAAGATAGGCAGTCAGCGATTTTTTTTTGTTCTTCTGGCGATGGAACTGATAGCTCTAGCTCCGAAAACTGTTTGTAGCTAATCATTTTTCCATCGCGAAGCCCCTCAAGATTCTTGGTCATTTGGGCGATGAACCGATCAGTCTTTAGGTAATGCCTAAAGTAATCTTCGGAGTGCTCATTTCTCAGCCGTAGAATTACATAGGCAGGGCTGCAAATGCCTCGATACCTAGAGAACTCAACTCCGCCTTGAAAGGAGCGCAGGCTAATGATGAAGTCGCCGACTTCAACCACCTTATAGCTTTCTAAGCTTTTGTCTGTTACGGAAACATGGTAGCCAATCATGTCCCGAGGAATCGCTCCCTGTTCTTGTGTTATGGCAAGCACAGGAAGATCGGAGTTGTGACCTTTGTTGGAAATTTGATCAAAGATCATATTTCCAAACTCAATACCCCATCCTTCCTCTGCCTGGAATTCCGGAAACCGAAATTTAGGTACTAACGGCCGTTTTTTACTTCCACTCATGTTGCTTGCTCCTGCGGCCGTGCGATGATGACTTTGAGCAGATTCCCAGCTCTATCGTCGATCAGTTCAATCTGCAACCAGGCGCGCAGCAGGCCGCCGCCTAGTCCGCGATAGGGCAGGAGCTTGGCAGCGAAGGACGCCAGAACCGGGTTGGGCATATTGGAGTTGCCGACCTTGATATTTTTGATGGTTAGGTTGTTGGGTAGGCGGCCGGGGCTGTGCAGATGAAAGTCCGCGCGAATCCATTGTGCTCCTTGTGCAAAGACGGCACCCATCATCGTCCCTCCTCGTAGGCAGCCAAACCGGCAATCTCACGGCCTTGCGCAAGCTTATGCAGTAGCGGCGTCAACTCGTCCATCAGCGCCAGTTCCTTCTGCGTGCGTGCTTTCCAGCCAAGGTTCAGCGGAGCCATCAGCTCCGAGAGGTGCTCGCCATCAAAGATACGGCGGCGCAGGACGTCATCTACAAAAGTTTGCAGTGCCGCTGCGTCCAGTGTGTGGCGGTTGGCAATGTCAGTGAGTTCCCGAGTCTTCTTCTCTGCCTTGAAGCGGTCGAATCCGTAGCGAATTTGCTTTTCGTCCAAGGCTTCATTGACGGGCAGGCCCCGGATGTATTCGGCAATGTCCTCGCGCTCTTCGATGAACTTGGCATCAGACTGGATAAGACCGATAAGCTGCTCTCGATTCATCGTAAGCTTGCCAGGCTTCTGCTGGGTGAGCTTCGCAATCAGACTCATGATGTAGTCGTAGTCGATCACCGACGAAGCGAAGAGCACAAACTCGAAGTCAAGCTGCTGTACATCGGGCGGAGCCTGATCACCTTCCTTACTCTGTATTTCTTTCAAACGCTTGGCGGTTTCCAGGTAGGTACTGCGGAAACTCTGTAACTGGTCTGGCGACAGGATGGTGTCAATGCGCTCTTTCTGCGCTGGTGCCAAATCGGTGTACTGATCGAGCTGGGTCTTGAGCCGCTGCACTTCCTTGAAACGGTTGACGAACTCGATGCGGGCGGTATCCCCCTTGAGGTTGTATACCGCCTCGGGTTCGCAGATGAGGTTCTTGTCCGTCATGAAGCGCGACATGCCCGCCACGGCGGCTTCGTATTTACGGATGACTTCTGCTGCGGATTCCACTAGCCAGATTTCGCGGGGGTTGTCGATCTTCTCGCCGGAAAAGAGCGCAATCGCCTCCTCAACAGGATTCTGTTGCTGGCGGAAGTCGAGAATATTGCCGTAAGGTTTACTGTCGTTGAGCACGCGATTGGTGCGCGAAAACGCCTGGATCAGGCCGTGGTACTTGAGGTTCTTATCCACGTATAGGGTGTTGAGGTACTTGGAGTCGAAGCCGGTGAGTAGCATATCCACCACGATGGTGACGTCGATTTTCTGCGCGGCGGGCAGGTCGCTGTTGGGATACTGCTGATCCTTGATGCGCTTTTGTACGTCCTGGTAGTACAGGTCGAACTCACTGATACGGTGGTTAGTGCCAAAGCGTGCGTTGTAATCGGCGACGATGCGAGTGAGCGCCGCCTTCTTGCCCTCTGGGTCTTTCTTGTTGTCTTCTTGTTCTTGTGGCAGGTCTTCCTGAATCTGCTGCACGTCCTTGTTGCCTTCGGCTGGTGGGGAGAACACGCAGGCGACATTCAACGGACGGAATTCGGGGTCTTGCTCTGTTTTTTGGTTCTGAATGCGCGCGAACAGCTCAAAGTATTCAATCGCATCGTTGATGCCGGCCGTTGCCAGCACCGCATTGAACTTACGACCATTGGTCGCAGTGTCATGCTTGGCGAGGATGGTCTCGATGACCTTGACTTTGGCTACGCCTTCGCCGGGCTTGGGCGGGTTCTTACCTTCAGGCTTGAAGTAGTCCACGTGGAAGCGCAGGACATTGCGATCTTCAATGGCGTGCGTGATGGTGTATTGGTGCAGACAGCGCTGGAATAGATCGTCGGTCGTGCGGTAGCTGGCCTGCTGGCCTTCGATCTGCTGATAGCTGGCGTTCTTCTCGAAGATGGGTGTGCCAGTAAAGCCAAAGAGCTGAGCGTTAGGGAAGAACTCCTTGATCGCTTTATGGTTGTCGCCGAACTGCGAACGGTGGCATTCATCAAAGATGAAAACCATTCGCTGGTTGCGTAGCGGCTCCAAGCGCTCTTTGTAATTGCGCTTGTTGGCCCCATCCAGGGCAAGGCCCAGCTTCTGAATGGTCGTGACTATCACCTTGTCGGCGTAGTCATCCGACAGCAGGCGGCGCACTAGTGTTTCGGTATTGGTGTTTTCCTCAACGCAACCTTCCTGGAAGCGGTTGAATTCCTCGCGAGTCTGCCGGTCCAAGTCTTTGCGGTCGACCACGAACAGACATTTGTCGATATCTGGGTTGTCCTTGAGCAGGGTAGACGCCTTGAAGGAGGTGAGCGTTTTTCCCGAGCCGGTGGTGTGCCAGATATAGCCGTTGCCGCAGTTCTGGTGGATGCATTCCACAATGGCTTTGACGGCATAGATTTGATATGGCCGCATCATGAGCAGCTTTTGCTCGCTGGCAACTAGTACCATATAGCGGCTAATCATCTGGCCCAGGGTGCACTTGGCCAGGAACTTCTCGGCAAAGCTATCGAGCAGGGTAATTTTCTTGTTATCTTCGCTGGCGAACTGATAAATCGGCAAAAAACGCTCATCAGCGTTGAAGCTGAAGTGGCGCGCGTTGTTGTTGGCGAAGTACCAGGTATCGGTGCGGTTGCTGACGATGAATAGCTGCAAAAAGCACAGCAGCGTTTTGCTGTAGCCGTTGCCGGGAACGGTCTTGTAATCAACGATCTGCTGCATCGCCCGGCGCGGGCTGACAGCCAGGGTCTTCAGCTCAATTTGCACCACCGGTACCCCATTGATGAGCAGCATCACATCGTAGCGGTGATGGCTGTTTTCGGTGTTGATGCGTAGCTGGTTGATGACCTCGAAGTCGTTCTTGCACCAATCCCGGATGTTCACCAAGGTGTAGTTCAGCGGCGTGCCATCGTCGCGCTCGAAGCTGTTGATGTTGCGTAGCGTTTGGGCAGCGTTGTAAACATCGTCTGTCACGATGCTGTCCCGCAGACGCTGGAACTCGCTGTCGGTCAAGCGAATCCGGTTGAGTGCCTCAAACTTGGCGCGAAAGTTGGCCTCTAGCGCGGCACGATCCCGGATATCAGGGCGATAGGTGTACTTGAGGTCACCAAGCTTGGCGATCAGATCAAGTTCGATTTGTTGTTCTGAGGTTGTCATTACTCTTTCCTCAAAGACCCCAACGGTTTGCTATCGCCATTGCCTGGACGGGTAAAAGCCGTGGTGCTCATGTATGTTGACTCCCTGACTCAGTGGCATCGTCGTCAGCTCCGCCTGCGCGCACCCACTCGTCCACTTCGGACAACTGAAACTTCCACAGCCGCCCCACGCGATGCGCTGGTAGGCCCTTGTGTTCTCTCCAGCGATAGACAGTGTCTTTGGCGACACCCAGATGCTGGGCCACGTGTTCAGCAGTAACCCACGGTTCAGTGCTCATGTCGATGACGCTCTGAAATTATGTTTTAAAGTCGTCTTAAATCGTCTGAAGTCTACCATTGAAATTCTATTTAAGCACCCGCCTGGCCAACCTCAGACTCCCAGATAGATCGACGTCACCGTCAACCGCTCATGCCCGAGCTCACGGCTGATTTGCTGGCGGGTGTGTCTATCGACCAAGCGCTGCGACAGCCCTAGTTGAGCCTTGCCAGGTCCGCCTGCTGCTGGTGACTTCCATCCCGTCAATGCTTCATATCGCATCTGCCTCGCTGTCTTGCACTGCACACCCACCCTTGCATGTATACGCAAATTGCGTATAATTTGAGTAATGAATCTGGCTGTTCACTCTATACGACAAGGACGAAATGGCCGATTTGAGCGCAGATGAAAAACGGGCGTTCAAGTCGCGGTTGAAAAGGGAGCTGGAGCTACGGCAATGAAAAAGCAAAAGAGAAACCTGTTCAATGAATTGATGCAAGGTCTGGACGACCTTGCCGACGCGCGCGCCGGCAAGCAGACGCTGCGCACGCACGAGGTGGAAATCAACCCCGCGCCGGAAGTGACCGCCGACGAGTTGCTGGCCCTGCGCGAGCGCCTGCACCTGTCGCGTGCAGTGTTCGCGCGCTACCTGCGCACCAACCCCCGCACCCTGGAAAACTGGGAGCAGGGCCGAGCCAAGCCCAACGCCCAGGCCGCCCTGCTGATCCGCTTGGTCGAGAAGTTCCCCGATACGGTGGAACGGCTGGCGGCGGTATGACGGATTTTCAAAAACGGTATAAAAGTGGCAGCAAAATGCTCATGTACACAACAAGCATGGGCGCTGCTCTCGAGGCTTTCCTCCTGATCGACTTCTGATCGCCTGACCGGACAGCTTTCAATATTGGGAGGCAGCCATGCAGCACATCCTGGTTTATGCGGACTCCTTGTCCTGGGGCATCATCCCCACGACGCGGAAACGGTTGCTGTTCGAGCAGCGTTGGCCAGGTGTCATGGAGACGTGCCTCAACACCCCTGAACGCAAAGTCCGTGTCATCGAGGATTGCCTCAATGGTCGGCGCACCGTATGGGACGATCCGTTCAAGCCCGGCCGCAATGGCCTGATCGGCCTGGCGCAGCGCATCGAGATTCACTCGCCGCTCTCGCTGGTTGTCCTGATGCTGGGCACCAACGATTTCCAGTCCATGCATGAGCACAACGCATGGCACTCGTCTCAGGGCATTCTTGCTTTGATTGCCGCGATTCGTTCCGCGCCCATCGAGCCCGGCATGCCCGTGCCGGACATTCTCGTGGTGGCGCCACCGGCATTGCAGGCGCCGAAAGGGCCGATCGCGCCGAAGTTCGCAGGCGGCGAGATGAAGTGCGTCGGTTTGGCCGCCGCGTATCGCAAGGTGTGCGAGGAGGCGAATTGCCATTTCTTCGATGCCGGCAGTGTGACCACCACCAGCACGGTGGACGGCGTTCATCTCGACCTTGAACAGCACCGGGTCCTCGGCCAGGCGCTGGCGGACGCTGTACAGCCGTTGCTGGCCAACGCCGGCTGCTGAGGCGTCGCCGCCATCCTGAGGCGCCCTGGCAAAAGCCGGGCAGCCTGAAAGCCGCAGGCTGGCATCAAGGCCGCATCCGCAACACCATCAGTGCGCCGCAGGCCGCCAGGCCGATGCCGCCGGACAACCACAGGGCCTGGGCGCCCCAGGCGTCCAGCGCCAATCCGAACAGCAGCGGCGCCAGCGCCTGCGCGACCCGGGCGGGCATCATCAGCCAGCCCTGCCGCTCGCCGTAACCCCGCGGGCCGAAGAGCACCAGCGGCAGGGTGCCCTTGGCGATGGTCAGGATGCCGTTGCCGGCGCCGTGCAGGATGGCGAAGGCCGGGGCCGCCGCCGGCCCCGCCGTCAACAGCACCGCCACGCCGGCGGGGTGCGCCAGGGCCGCCAGGCGCGCCGACAGCAGGGGGTGGACGCGCCGCAGAAAGCCGAATTCCAGCAGGCGGCCCGCCACTTGTGCGGGCCCGATGAGGGTGCCCACGGCGACCGCGGTGGCGAGTGTCGTGCCGGCCGCCTCCAGAGTTCGGGGCAGGTGCGTGGCCATGGCCGTGCTGATGAACCAGGTGGCCGCGAATACAAAGGCGAGAAGGGCGCTGGTGAAGCCCGGCCGCTGCGCCCCTGCGGCGGGGGGCGGGGCCTCGGGCCTCGGATCGTCGGCCGGCGGGAGGTCGGGCTTCGCCGGGGCGGGCGCCCTCGGCAGCCAGGCATTCAGCGGCAGCCCCACCAGCAGGTGCAGGACTGCCCAGCCGAAGCATGCGCCGCGCCAGCCGAACTGCAGGTCCATCCAGGCGGACAGGGGCCAGCCGACGGTGCTGGCGAATCCGGCGATCAGCGTGATGCCGGTGATGGCGCCGCGGGCCTGCGGTCCGTACAGGCGCACCAGGCAGGAAAACGCGGCCTCGTACAGGCCGGCGCCCATGGCCACGCCGATGAGGAGCCAGGCGGCGACCATGGTCCAGAGGCCTTGCGCGAAGCCCAGAGCGGTCAGGCCCAGCGCGAACACCAGGCTGGTGGCGCTGAGGACGACATGGCCGCCGCGGCGGTCGATCGCCCGCCCGGCCCATGGGCCGGCCAGGGCCGAGGCGACCATGGCCCCCGAGAAGGCCGCATAGACCGTCGGGGCCGACAGGCCAAGGTCCGCAGCCATGGGCACCGCCAGCATGGCCGGCAGGTAATAGGAGGAGGCCCAAGCCAGCGTTTGTGCCGTGCCCAGGGCGCCGACGACCCGGATTGGCGTGCCCGCCATGGGTTCAGGCCCGGCCGGCGCCGGCCGGGAGCCGGCCTGCGTGCTGTTGAACGATACGCGCCACCCTTCGCCTCATGGGGACCTCGTTGAGCTGCTCCATGGCCGCCGACGCGGCCATCGGGTCGATCCCGCGGCCCGTATGGCGGGGCTGGGCTCGGCATATGCAGTATAGCGACCGCGGGCGCCGGATCGACGCGGGCCGCTCCCTGGAACGCGACGTGCGGCGCGGCGCCCGTACAATGGTCCGGCAGGAACCGGGATCGATAGGAGGACCTCATGCTGGTGCTGGACGCCGTGGTCAAGACGGTCGGCGGCGCGCAAGCGCGCACGGTGTTCCGCGGCCTCGGCCTGGAGCTGCGGGCCGGGGA
>Ga0180215_1005001_pt1 | contig 11527 bp, 7 predicted proteins | sample eDN3rd37CBELigBY_FD_128871 | JGI IMG/M metagenome (GOLD analysis project Ga0180215, IMG submission 128871) | Enriched backyard soil microbial communities from Emeryville, California, USA - eDNA 3rd pass 37_C BE-Lig BY (version 2) (version 2) | ecosystem: Environmental > Terrestrial > Soil >...
AGGATTTGGACAACTTTCAGTGATAGAGCAAGGAAAATGTCCGAATGAGGCAAGGATTTGGACAACTTTCAGAGATGGAGCAAGGAAAATGTCCGAATGAGGCAAGGATTTGGACAACTTTCAGAGATGGAGCAAGGAAAATGTCCGAATGAGGCAAGGATTTGGACAATTATCTGAGGGGTAAGGAAAATGTCCATTATAAAGCATGATGAAGGACAGCCTCACAAAAAGGCTAATAGAAGTGCCCTTCATATTTGATAACAACTAAACTGAAGTATGAACTCAGTATCATACCTATACATAATCTGATTAACCACTTAAATAAGAAACTCGTTACTTTTAGAACTTACAATGCAATAAAACTATACACGACTAATCCGCCTCACCATGATTTTCTTAGGAAGAATAGCAAGAAATATAACAGGCTTGTAGATAATGAACGAATACTCTTTTACATCATCATTTGGATTTACAGAAAGCTTGTGTTTTATTTCAATTTTCATTTTGTAGATTCCAGGTTTTTGTGCTTCCCATGATATACGATTGTCTGACGAATAATTTTGGATTATTTCCCAGTTTGTTCCGTCATATATCGAGAGTTGATATAGATGCTCTTTAGTGTCAGTTGAAGAAATTAGGAACGTATTATTACTATTTACAGGGATAAGTTTCTTGTTAGAAGATGTAATGGAATTGAAGGATGCTGGTTGGTAAATGGTAAAGTTAACGATCTTCTCATCATCAAAATCATTTGAGGACAAGGAATGTTTTGCCTGAATTTTTATTTGAAAATTACCAGGTTTTGAAGGTATCCATGTTGTGTTGGAAGCAGAAGAATAATCTTGCAATGTATTCCAACCTTGACCATCGTTCATAAGGAACCGTACAAGATTATTTGTATGGTTATTCGAATCTGTAGAAATTGATATTTCAGTTTCAACAGGCTGTGGAGTGGTTTTAGCAGTCATTACATTAGTAACAATAGCTGGTGTAAATACAGTATAATCAACAATTTTTTCCTCATCAAACGCATTGCTTGAAAGTGGATGTTTAATTCTGACTCTAACTTTATAAGTGCCAGCTTCTGTAGGTTGCCACATCCCATTTTCCTTGACTGAAAAATCCTTTACTGTAATCCATTTATTACCATTAAAAACTGAGTATTCTATTAAATTTGCTTTATCATTGGTTTTACTTGATATTTTCATAGTGGTATCAACTGGCTGAGGACTAGGTTTCTCTATTTGAAACGATTGCAATGCAGCAGGTTGGAAGATGGTATAATTTATTGTTTTTTCATCATCAACAGCTTTATCAGATTGGTTACCTTTTACTTGGACCTTAATTTTATATGTTCCCGGTTTATCTGGTTTCCAATTAATTGAATTTGTAGATGAAAAATCACGTAAAGTCGTCCATGTTGACCCATTATAGAGTAGAAATTTGTAGGAGGAGGGTATCTGGCTTTGCAAATGAGCAGAAATTGTAATGTCCGTTTGATTTGGTTGAGGGCTGTGTTTATCAACTGAAATATATTTTAGTTTACTGTACGCACTATAGCCATGTGCATTTGCAATTACATCAAAAGATTTGGCAGAAGTAGTAATAATGACAGGTGTATAAAGATTAACTTGATCAAATAACCACCGGACCTCTTCATCAAACATTCGTACACAACCTGAACTAGCATATGTACCAATAGATGCGGGGTTGCTATTACCGTGAATGGCGTACGTCGTTCCATACGTTCCTCTTGCATCGAGACCTAACCATCGGTCACCTAATGGATTTCTAGGGTCACCTCCTGGTATATTGTCTGTATAATAAGGGCGGTTTTTAATTTTATTGACGATACGAAAGGTTCCTTCAGGAGTATAACTTGCTTTTCGTCCAGTTGCTACTTGAAAGGTCTTGATTATCTTCCCGTTTTCATAGAATGCTAACATGTTACTTGCCTTATTAATAATGATTAATTGATTACTACTAGCTTCAATTCCGATAGGCATTGTGAGAATCATCCCTATACATGTAAACATCATGGTAAGGAATATTTTCTTCATTTTTTGACACCCCTTTTACACCTTATTCCTATCACTAGAATTTATGACATTGTCCTTAAGCTTTTAGGAAGATAGTAGTAAAACTTTAGTATAAGATTGTGAAAATAGAAAAAATCCCTTCTTAACAAATCAAGAAGGGATTTTTCTTTATATAAGATTATCTAACGCCTGTCGCTATTGACCAAGGCGCCTCCGCATTTCGATTTGTCTAGCTGCGGCACCTAGGGGCTCGAGACATAAGAAACGCCGACAAAAAGGTCAAAGAACACCTTTCCGTCAGCGTTTCTTATGCTTGTCGCCCCTGGTCAAGGTGCCTCCGCATTTCGATTTGTCTAGCTGCGGCACCTAGGGGCTCGAGACATAAGAAACGCCGACAAAAAGGTCAAAGAACAACCTTTCCGTCAGCGTTTCTTATGCTTGTCGCCCCTGGTCAAGGTGCCTCCGCATTTCGATCAACCAGTGTTTCGTAGTCCTGCTGCGATTCCTTTGATTGTGAGAAGTACTTCAATCAATAGTTCATTGTTCGCTTCTTCATCTTCGCGGAATTGTTTAATTAATTCAACCTGCAAGAAGTTTAGCGGATCTACATATGGATTACGTCTGCGCACAGATTCTTGAATATTAGGGTTGCGATCTAATAATTCTTGGTCATCTGTAATTTTTAAGAGAATTTCTTTTGTACAATTATATTCGTTTACTATATCACCAAATATACGTGCAACGATGGATTGATCCTTTACTAGCTGAGTATATTCTTTGGCTGACATAATATCTGCCTTCATAAGTGCCATTTGAAGATTATCAATTGTTGATTGGAAAAATGGCCAGTGTTTATACATTTCTTGTAAAAGTAAAAGATTTTCTTCACTTTTTGCTGCAAAGCTTTGTAAACCAGTTCCCGCAGCATACCATGCAGGGAATAAGTGACGACTTTGCGTCCAAGCAAATACCCATGGAATTGCTCGTAAATCTTCAAAGCGGCCGCTGTTTTTACGTTTCATTGGACGAGAACCAATGTTAAGGTCGCTAAGCTCATGCAGTGGTGTTGCTTGGTTAAAATAGGTTAAGAAATCTTTATCCTTAAATACCAGTGATTGATACTTCGCAAGAGAAATTGCCGAGATTTCCTCCATTGCTTGTTCCCACACAGTTTCACGATTTTGATTATTATCAGAATCACTTGTTAAATGCGCAGCACCTTGTAGTAGTGTTGCGGCAGCTTGTTCTAGACTGCGATGTGCAATGTCCGTTAACAAATAGCGAGAAGATAATACTTCACCTTGTTCGGTAATTTTCACTCCATCGCCGAGTGTTTCACGAGGTTGAGAAAGGATGCTACGGTTCAGCGGGCCGCCACCTCGTCCTAATGAACCACCACGACCGTGGAAAAACTTCAATCGGATATTATACTTGCGTGCCATCTCATGGATTTCTTGTTGAGCTCTGTATAGCTTCCAGTTCGCTGTAAGTGTACCGCCATCCTTACTACCGTCAGAATAACCGAGCATGATTTCCTGATGATCTCCTAGTTCTGCTAAATGGCGTCGATAAAAGTCCATTTGGAACAATGTTTCCATAATCTTTGGACCAGCGATTAAGTCATCGACAGTTTCAAGTAATGGAGCTATATTTAACTGACTTTCAATACGTCCATCAGCATGCAAACGGTAGATTCCAAACTCTTTTGCAAGAACCAATACTTCTAACAGGTCACTTACAGATTGAGTCATACTGATTAGATATACTTGAATTGAACGAGTGCCAAATTCATTATGAGCATCTTTAATCATTTTAAAGACCTTAAGAATTTCTTGTGTTTCTTTTGAGTAATCTTCATTTAGTAATAACACAGGTCTTGGATCTGTTAAAACGTTAGTCAGGACTTTTTGTTTTTCTTCTTCAGATAGTTCGGAATAGTTATCAGTAATCTTTACTTTACGGAAAATCTCAGTTATTGCTGCTTCATGCTCTCCACTATGGTTACGGATGTCTAATGTTGCTAAGTGGAAACCAAAAAGCTGAACTTGTCTGATTAATTTATTCAAGTCTTTGAGCATGCGCTCAACTGGTTGATGTTTTTTTACACTGTTTTGAATAATCATAAGGTCATTCAAGAGCTCTTCTGAATGCTTATACCCAATCTCAGATTTTCCAATTTGGCGTAAGCGTTCCAGAATGATAGCTAACTTACGACGATAAATTTCTGATTCCTGATTCCATCTTTTCTTTTCAGGTATCAATGCTTCATATTTTTTAATCGATTCAAATAGTTCGTTTGACACATTTACTCTTGTAATTGAATGACTAAAACGTTTCATTAAGTCTACTAATGCATCTTCGTATTTTTCTAGAACAAGGTTACGCTGTGCTTTTAGAGTCTTCCATGTAATTTCTGGTGTTACATTTGGATTACCATCACGGTCTCCTCCAATCCAAGAGCCAAAGTGAAGAAAATTAGGAACCTTTAGTTCGCTACCAGGATAAATTTCCCTTAAGGAATCCTCTAATTCCTGATGGATGCTTGGAAGTACATCAAATAATGTTTCGTCAAAGTAGTATAAACCATTTCTCACTTCATCCATAACAGAAGGGCTACGGTGACGTAATTCGTCAGTTTGCCATAGAATGGTTACTTCATTAATTAGTTTTTCTTCAAGTATCTTTCGTTCCTTCTTTGTTAATAATGGGTTATCAAATTGTATAAGAAGTGAAGCTATTCTTTTTTGTATTTCAAGAATTGTCCGTTTTGTAGACTCAGTTGGATGTGCTGTAATGATCAATTCAAGTGACAGTGTATTCAGTATATCTTGGACAGCGTCAGCTCCAAGTTGATGTTCCTTCAATGTGGATACTGCACTATCAAGTGAACCAGGTTGAATGACCTGATCTTCCTGTAGTTGGTATTCGCGACGACGTCTAATACGATGATTTTGTTCCGCGATATTCACTAAATGAAAATAGACTGCAAATGCCCGAATAACTTGTTGTCTAACAGGCGGTTTTAAATTTGTAATTTCCTCTTTTAATTGCCTGTATGTATTTTCGTCGTATTGGTTTCGTAACTCCTTAGCCATTTTGCGAATTCTTTCGACCATTTCTAAGAGTTCGATTCCACCATGGAATACTAAAACTTCGCCAAGGATATTACCTAAATATTTTACATCACGACGAAGTGGTGTACTGCTGTCGTTAAGTTTAATTGCTGTCATGGTTTCACCTTCTTTATTAATATAGTTTGGTAGTTTTGAAAATTTTGAATATTACAGTTCTAGAATAATTTATTAAGTACGAACATACCTGCTTTTTTGAAGCCAGATTTGATCTTCCGTATGAAAAATAACGGAAAAGAAATGAAAAACATTTGGGGTTTGCTAAAATAGGGTGTAAGAATGGATAACTACCTAGTTACTCATTATATAATATTCTTACTGTTTCGGCAAATCTCATTGTTTTTTTTTCTAACAAAACTATGAAAATGCAAGTGAAATTATATTCTAGGATAGGGTTTGAAAAAATTCTAGTAAACTAGGGGAGGCTTTATTTAAGGTGTTATATCCACTTCCAAGGTTAAAAATGGTTGTCTCAATAATTTGAAAATAGATAAGACTAATACTAATAAAATCATACTGCCCAAAAGTAGAGCCAGTAATGCAGACATACTTTTATTGTAACCGCATTGCTTGGTGATCTCCCTTCTTAAACCTTTTTTTGATTAGATGAGTTATCAATAGTAAGATTGGAAAAATCACTTGCATCGGGATATGTAGAAAGCGTGGGACGATTTCTAATCCAACAGTTAAGTGTTCGGTGAAATTTTCACTCATATAGATGGAACTTATAACGAGTAATGCCCCAACAAGTGCTGTCAAGAATTTGCTGTATTTTTTACTAAAAACATACTGAAGTCCAATCATTCCTGCAGTAAAAAGGATGGTGATTTTTAAGTAACCACCAACAATGAAAATTGTTAATGCAATAGGATCTAACCTTTGAAAGACCTCCGCGATATTTACCTTTTCTATCGTTTCCAAAAAAGGAAAAAGATGTGTTTTTGCATGGTAGGTTCCGAGTACTGCAATATTTATGATATTCACAAGTGTTAAAAACAAGCCAGCAGTGAGAATCGATAGTAGCCCTATGGGAATCACTTTTTTGCAATTTTTAATATGAGCCATAATAACCCAAAAAACAATCGTTTCTCCGAATGGAAATGTCAATATATTAGGAAACGCTGCTGAAAAAACTGGTTTCCAACCGTTTTCTAAAACAGGTTGCAAGTTTGTCCAGTCTGGCAATCCCCCTGCAAAGATAAATATAAAAAACAATAATAAACCTATAAAAACATAAGGAAAAAGTATTTCTGCGAACCGAACGATTACCTCTACACCTAGCCGAAATGCATAGAGGATTACCAATGACATTAATATATTAACTGCTAATAAAGGAGTTTCTGGCAGGACAGTAGTTAAGACTAAGTCTCCGAAATCGCGTAATACTCTTGCTGCAATATAAATAAAATAGGCGGCATAAAGGAGTGAAATAATCTTTGCCCCAAATTTACCAATAATTGATTCAATACAATCAAACATGGTTTTTTGAGGATATTCTCTTGCAAGATAACCATAAATGGAAAATAGGCCCAAACCAGCAACCATTGCAAAAAGAATAGCAATCCATGCATCTTGCTTTGCATCCATTCCGATTCCAAGAATAACAGCACTACCTAATTGAAAACTTACCATCGTAACAAATAATTGGATTTGCGATATTTGTTGTTTATCCATTGGGATCGCTCCTTAATAATTCTTTGAAGATGGAAAAGTAGGCAGTTTGTTTGAAAGTTTTTTCTTTTTCAAATAACCAAAGAGATAGACAAGTAATGGAATAGCAAATGCAATCATAAAAGAATAGGTGTGCCAAGTAAAAATAAAAAAGTCAAAAGCAAATACCTGGTGAGGGATAAAAATTAAAACACCTGCTAACATTATTAATCCAAATGGAAACGTCAGCGGTTGATAATTTTTCAATTTAAGCATGTTGCTAATACCGTAAATAAACCCATAGGTCGTTAATGTAAGTTTGACATAAATACTCAGAAACCAAATAATCGCAATGAATATTTCAATGCGTTGTAGAAATTCTCCAATCGTTACTTTTTTGCCTAAAATATATACTGGAAATGTATGTCTACTCGTTGATTCCGCACCCAAAACGAGGATGCAGGAAATAGTAATAAGAAGCGTGCAAAGATTACCTAATACGCTTCCAATAATAAAAGGCATTAAATAAGATTTCCCTTTCTTTATCGAAGGTGTAATTAATAAAAAAATTGAAAACTGAACCAATGGTAAACCAATCATTAAATAACTACCTTGCAAAATCGGTATGAAACCATTTTCGAAAACAGGTGTAAGATTTTCGTATTTATATTCAGGAAAGAGGACTGCAATAAGTAAAATTAATAAAATAAAAATCCAAGGTGCAAGAATTTCTGTTGCTCTGGCAATTGTCTCAAGCCCAGCGCGTACACCGTATAATACTGGTATTAGAAACAGTATATAAATTGAATGAATGGGTGTCTCAGGAAGAATTTGAGTGACAGTAAAATCGCCAATATCCCAAAGCAAGAAGCAAGATGAAATAAAATAATAGTAGAGAAACAATAGTAGAAGAATTGTTCCAACTAGCTTCCCTAATGCATATTGTGTCAACTCAACAAATGTAATATCAGGGTAGAGAAGCATTACTTTTCCATAGATGAAGGTTATGACAATTCCAGCTAATGAGCCAATCATGATGGATATCCATGCATCTTTATGTCCAAAAGATGTTGTTGTCCCAGGCAAGAAAAGAATAGAATCTCCTAACGAATATAATAAAACGAGTAAGCCAAATTGTCTTGAGCTAATCTTTTTTACCGTCAAACTGTTTCCCTCATTCCTTCTCCTATTGCCCGACTAATACTTTTCCAATCGGAGAAAACACATATTCAATTCCCTTTAATGGATTTGGTAGGTTGATTTCAAGGACCTCTAGAATGACCAGCGTTGTTGCTACTCCTAAGATTAAAAAGTACACCACAATATCCTTACGATTCTCTTTTTGTTTCATTTTTGGGTACTCGTACAAAGATAGTAGCACTGCAATAAGGAGGACTCCGAAGGCTTTAAACATCAATTTCACCTTCCTTAATAGATAAGAACTAGGGGATTTTATCAGCCTTAAATTAACCGTTCAGTTGTCTAACTTAGCAAGTAAATGCCAAGTTAGACAAATTTAATTAAGAAAAGTACTTGTTGCTCACTTCCTAAGTCATTCATGTCGCTCACATAAGATGTTATTGGAATGACTCTGAAATAGTACCAAGTCTACGTATATCAGCCTTGATTTTGTATTCAACCTCTACATTTGGAAATTCATCATCCCATTTTTCCTTTAAGGTTTTCCATGCTTTGGGGTCTGCACGGTGGATGGCTTCACCAAAACTAAGGATATCTGACTTAAGATCCTTTTGGGATCTCGCAACAACCTTTTGAAGCTTTTCCTTTTGATTTTCTTCTATCTTTTTATTTAACTCTTCAATGGTTTCAGGTTTTGTAAGATCAATTTGACACTGGGCTTCTCCTAAAATTCCTTCAGACTCTAGACTAATTGTAATCTTAGGTGTTCCATTTGATACAGAACCTTCTACAGAACCTGTTACATTGTACAATTCGATACTTACCTTTCCGTCTTCACAAGGAATGGTAATAATTGTATTCGTTACATCATTTTCAATGTACTTTAATCCTTTACTTTCATCGCGAGTTAACCAGCCAACTAATTTATCGTCTTTGAAAGCGGCCAAATAGTCGGTTTGTATTGTGGTTGGGGTATCTACTTTTTTGACATTTGATAAATCATTTCCGATATCCTTGGGCCCTTTTACATATAGCCCTGTGATAACTGGATTAATCCCTTTTGTAATCACCTTTGTAATCAATTCATCTAGATGTACACCTTTAACGGTAGCAATGTTTCCACCAGCCGTTTCAATTGAATTAAACATTTTCATCGTTGGTATTTTTTCTAAAGGAGTGAGGACCTTTAAAAGGTCTCGTCCCTCTTGTCCCTTTGCGACCGCGATATAAAAGTCTGTTCTCATTTCATGGTCTCGTGAGATAAAGTCCAATACCTCTTGTATTCCATCTTTTGCAACTTCCTCACCAAAAATCACCATGCGAACATGTGATAAATAAAGCCTGCGCGGTGATTCATGTGTTAAATTACGCAAAGCTTCAAAAATGGTTTGGCCTGTTCTTGTAAATGTAGCTACTGGGAGCCTTGCACTGGTTTGTTGACTTGAGGCAATTTCAGACGGATTTAGGATTTGTGCTGTGATTAAATATTGATTATCTTGTTTATCTATAGCAAGACCGGTAGTGATTGCAAGCTCATTCAACTCTTTACGGCTCCAACAGCTTGTTAGTAATGGAATCAAAAGAACTAGAATAACAAAACATTTGAGCATCTTCATGTAACGGCACCTCAATCTGTATAAGTAACTAATTCTCCTTATTTTCATCCATATTTATATTTGGTGACGGGGCAGGTGTTTCTTCTCGGTGTTTATCTTTTTGCCCAATTAAGCGTGGGCGAGAAAATAACTTCCATTGTGGAAGTCTAATGATTGCATCTTGTTGTCCTGCAGCGTTAAACGGCCCCATTGGAGATAAATAAGGTATCCCAAAGGATCGTAAACTACACATATGTAGCACAAGGATAATGATTCCAACAATAATACCTAGTAAACCGAAGCTTGCAGCCAAAAACATAAATCCAAAACGCAACATTCGGATTGAGATAGACATGTTGTATTGTGGTATGACAAAGCTACTAATAGCTGTAAGTGATACAACGATAACCATTGCGGCAGATACTAGTCCTGCTTCAACAGCTGCTTGTCCTAACACAAGTGCTCCTACAATCGAAATCGCAGAACCAACAGCTCGTGGTAAACGAATCCCAGCTTCCCGTAGGATTTCAAAGGTAACTTCCATTAATAATGCTTCAACAAAGGCGGGGAAGGGTGAGCCTTCACGTTGGGAAGCAAGCGAAACTAAAAGTGTTGTTGGTAACATTTCTTGATGAAAGGTTGTGACAGCAATATAAGCAGAAGGTACAAGCAATGCTAAAAGAAACGAAATGAATCTTAACATTCGAATAAGAGAAGCAATATCTGAACGTTGATAATAGTCTTCTGGTGATTGTAAAAATTGAACAAATAAGGCAGGTACCAATAATACGAATGGAGTGCCATCAACGATGATGGCAACTCTACCTTCTAGAATTCCACCAGCGATACCATCAGGTCGTTCAGAATTATAGACTGTAGGAAAGGGAGTGTAGGTTTCATCCTGTATAAGTTCTTCTAGTTGTCCACTTTCCAAGATACTATCAACGTCAATTCTCTTAATCCTCTTTCGAACTTCTTTTAATACGGATTCTGTTGCAACACCTTTTAGGTAAACAATCGCCACTTCTGTTTTCGTCTTTTTACCTACATAAAACGATTCAATCCATAAGGAAGGATCCTTTATCCTTCTTCGTAAAAGTGCAGTATTTATTCGTAATGTTTCTGAGAATCCATCCTTTGGTCCTCTTACGACAGTCTGAGAAGAAGGTTCTTGTACACCACGCCCTTCCCAGTGACGTGTCCCTATAACGGCTGCTTCTTTTAGACCATCCACTAAGAAAATCGATTCACCAACTAATAACGCGTCATAAATCTCAGTCATTGTTTTGGCTTTACTGACTTCAGCTGTACTAAGGGTGTGATTTTTTAATAGTGTAAGAATATCAGTACTATGGCTAAACGTTATGTTTGAGTTTGCCTCTCGAATATCCACCATTAGAGGTTTGATAACAGAATCATTTAAAAAGTATTTTTGGGCAAGACCATCAGTGAATACAACTGCAGCCTTAAACTCGCCATTTTGACCAAATTCAAATTCACGAAAAACAATATCAGTACTTTTTCCAATTGTTTCTTTAATGGAATCTAAAGTGGTTTTTAAAGACGGTAAAATACTATCTGAATTTGAAGGTGTATCCTGTTGCTGCTGATTTGAATTACTATTATTGCTTTGAATAGTTTCAGAACTAATAGAATCACCATTATCGGTCTGGTTGCTCTTGGAATCACCGACTGGTTCGAAACGGGTCACAAAATCGGATGGTTTCTTTTTTTTATTTTTTTTACTCTCTTTCACCCAATCGGATAGCTTCTTCATATCGATAACTCCTAAAAGTAATATGTGTCACCAAAGATTAGTTTTTTAAGTCCTGCGCATTTCGCTTTTCGATGTCTAGCTCCAGCGCCTAGTCCCTCGAGACATAATTCAATCCTCCCAGAAGGTAAAGGGCAACCTTCTAGTCGGCTTGAATTATGCTTGTCGGGCCTGACCGAGGCGCTTCCGCTTTTCGTG
>Ga0180215_1005002_pt1 | contig 11525 bp, 11 predicted proteins | sample eDN3rd37CBELigBY_FD_128871 | JGI IMG/M metagenome (GOLD analysis project Ga0180215, IMG submission 128871) | Enriched backyard soil microbial communities from Emeryville, California, USA - eDNA 3rd pass 37_C BE-Lig BY (version 2) (version 2) | ecosystem: Environmental > Terrestrial > Soil >...
CGGTTGACGATACTCGCAATCAGCGCCGGACCGAAAAGCACCATCGGAACCACGGTCACCGTCATCAACAGTGACAACACCAGCAACGAAACAATCAGGAACAGGCTGACGAAAGGCCGGGCAACCAGCAGGTAGGCCGCTCCACGGAAGGCGTTTTTCACACCACTTTCCATCGTCCCGGCCACGGAAAAGGCATATAGCCCCAGCATCAGCAAGGCGATGGACATCAACAGCCAAAGTGGCACCAGGATACTCAGGGTCTCATTGGTGCCACCAAAGTAGTAGGTGTTCCAGATCAGGATCGTGATCAGTGGCACGGTCCAGAGAAAGATGCCCCAACCCCGCCGGAACGATGATCGGAAGACCGCCACGGCATCCCCGAACTCCGGATTGGTCACCTGCCGCCGCGGATCGGCCATGGAAAAGAGCGTCACGGTGGCCGGTGGAGCCAGGACCACCGTCGCAACTGCAATCCACCAGAGCAGGCTGTACATGCAAAGACTCAACAGCTGCTCGAACAAGTCCCGGATTCCGCGTAAGAACAGCCGCAAAAAGGTCACCGGCCCGATCCCATTTCATGTGTCCCGGCGCCGCGCGACGCCCCGTCAGTCAAGTATCAGTTGAGTGTACCGTTTCTTGCGCCCTTTCCTGCAGATTACCGGTCAGTATTGAGACGCTGATTCAGCATCTCCATCGTCTCCCTGGCCTCCGGCGGCACCACCGATGCCGGAACTTCGACAAGCAGGTACTGCCGCCGGAACCTGTCCCGGCAGTCCCGGCACACCCAGGTACCTCGCCTCCGCCGGACAATCACCATCCGGCAATTCGGGCACTGGAAGAAATGACGAAACTTCCGAACATTGCGTGGACCGAAAATGTCCCGCTGTTGCTCCGGTGTGAAACCTGTGACTCGCTCGACTTCCGCCGCGATCCGGTCATATCCGTGGTGTGAATGCCGCCGGAAATCCCCCCGGGAATGATCTCGCATGTGAATGAGTTCTTCCGCCACCACGACCTCAATCGCCCATGGTTTTGCCAGGTCCAGGCGCTCCAGGTGCACAAACACCCGGTGTTCTCCGGTTTCAGGATGCATGGAATAGGCACCGCCTACCCGGAAGGGTATCGTCCGCCCGATCCAGCTCGAAAATACTGATCGGTTGGTGGTGATGGACAGATTGGCATCTGGCAAACCGAGCTTCCTGACATACACGTTGACAAGATCTACTACCCGCTGGTCACAATCAACAATTCGCAACGATACGCCTCCACATCACCTGCACATCTGCCCAATTCACAGTACAGTCCCAATAGCAATATCATTCGTGATCTTCACACGAGCGGAGCAATATTCCAGTCATGTCCGAACGACCACGCCTCGAGGCCCGCCAAAGTCACCAACGTCCCCATGTTCTCATCATCTGCGATGACGCCTCACTCGCATCCTTCCTCAATGAGGGATTGCCGCTTGGCGGATTCTGGACATCCGTGATCGCCAGCGGGTTGCAAGCTATCGAAGTTTTCCGCTTGCGTCAATTCGATCTGATTTTGCTCGATGCCGGATTGACCAGTTTTGCCGCTCCGGAACTCGTGCGTCGACTGCGTGGAACCTCGTCACGGACATCACAGGGTCTTGTGCGCACCCCAGCTCCCATCGTGCTGATTGCCGAACCGGCGACGGCCCTTCCGCACGCAGAGCTGGAAAAACTGGACGTCGTGACGCAAGTAGTCGCACCGGTTGAACTGGATGACCTGGTACGCGACCTGCACCGTATCTTCGCGGAATGGCAGGAATCCAATCCCGATGTTCCGCTCGCGGATTTTCGCAATCTCCGGGCGGAATAGTACCCCGAATACCGCTACGAGGGGTGCGCACCACTCAGCCGCCAGCTTCGAGCCCGATCCAGTTCTTCAAATTCACCACTAACGAGGTAAATCACTCGCTCACAGATATTCGTGACCCGATCACCGATTCGCTCGATGTCATGTGCAGCCCACAACAGGTGAGTCGCCCGGGTGATGGTCGAAGCATCGCTGCGCATGATCGTCAGCAGTTCCCGGATCACATCATCGTAAAGACGGTCCAGCTCGCTGTCCCGGCGGGAAGTCTGTCGCGCAAGTTCTGGTTGTCGCTCGATCAGCGCTGTCACGGCGGCATTCAGCATTGATCGGGCAATGTGCGCCATTTGTGGAATGTCCACGAGCGGTTTCAGCAGCGGCTCATTCGCGGTATGAATCACAATTTTGCCGATGCCCGCCGCATGATCTCCCATCCGCTCAAGATCGGTGAAGATTTGCATCGAGGATGCGACAAAGCGCAGATCGGCAGCCATTGGTCCCTGGGTAGCCAGCAGCATCAGCGCGCGCTCTTCCCCTTGCCAGCGCAAATCGTTGATAGCCCTGTCTCCATCCACCACGGTTTGCGCCAGTTGCACATCCTGGGTGCGAAGTGCATCCACCGCGCGGGCTATCGCCTTGTCCACCATGCTGGCCATGGTCACCACATCGTCGCGAAGGTCCTGGAGTTGATGGTGGAACCGGCTGCGGGATGTATCCATTCCCCTGGTATCAGTCATGTCCCTTCGTCCCCTGTTGTGGTTATCCGAACCGTCCCGTGATGTAGTCTTCCGTCCGCTGGTCACGCGGCTTCGTGAAAATCTGGCTCGTCGGACCTTCTTCCACCAGCATCCCCTGCCGGTGCTCATTCAGGGAAAAGAATACGGTGCGGTCCGAGACGCGCGCGGCCTGCTGCATGTTGTGCGTTACGATCACAATCGTATACTGCGAGCGCAACTCGCGCAGCAGTTCTTCGATTTTCAGTGTGGAAATCGGATCCAGGGCAGACGCTGGTTCGTCGAGCAGGATCACATCGGGATCGATGGCCAACGTCCGGGCGATACACAATCGCTGCTGCTGCCCACCGGAAAGCGCCATGCCGCTTTCCTTCAGTTTGTCCTTCACTTCATCCCACAATGCAGCACGGCGAAGGCAGCGTTCCACATGCTCCTTCATGTCGCCCTTGAATCCATTGATCTTCGCTCCCCACGCAACATTCTCGAAGATACTTTTCGGGAAGGGATTTGGTTTCTGGAACACCATGCCGATGCGGCGACGCACCTCCACCGGATCGACATTCGGCCGGTTGATGTCATGACCGTGATAGTAGATTTCCCCATCGACCCGTGCACCAGGCACCAGGTCGTTCATCCGGTTGATGCACCGCAATACGGTGCTCTTTCCGCACCCGGATGGTCCGATGAACGACGTGATCCGCTGCTGCCCTACTTCCAGGTTCACCCCGGCGACGGCATGGAAACTGCCGTAATGGACATCGAGATTCCGGAGTTCGAGGATCGGTGAGGCTGTCTCCCCGCCTTGCACCGGTACGTCTTCTGCCTGCGGCACCGGGACACGGGGACTTGTTGCAATCATGCTCCTACCACCTGTTTTTCTTGCTGAAGTGCTGCCGCAGCACAATCGCCACCGAATTCATGGCCAGGAGTACCGCCAGCAACACGATGATGGCCGCGGCCGCCAGATGTTCAAATTCCTCTTGCGGGCGCCCTGTCCAGTTGTAGATTTGCAATGGCATGACCATGTAGGGGTCGAGCGGTCCGGCTGGCCGGAACAGCACCTGGCTTGCCCCGCCCACCACCAGCAACGGCGCGGTTTCGCCAATCGCACGAGACATGGAAAGAATGGTTCCGGTCAGGATGCCCGGCAGCGCCGAAGGCAACACATGCGACCGGATGGTCTGCCATTGCGTGGCACCCAGTCCGTAGGATGCCTGCCGCAAACTCAGGGGAACAGCCCGGATCGCCTCGCGTGAGGAAATCACCACGACCGGAAGGATCAGGAGCCCCATCGTGAGCGCTCCGGCCAGCAATGTCCGCCCCATCTGCAAGAGATCGACAAAAACCACCAACCCCAGCAAGCCAAACACGACCGATGGAACTCCGGCCAGGTTTGAAATGTTGGTCTGGACGAATCGGGTCCATCGATTGTCGGTCGCGTATTCCTCAAGGTAGATGGCACTGCCAATGCCGATGGTGAACGAGAAGATTCCCGACCCAAGCACCACCCAGATCGATCCCCAAATGGCCGAATTCATCCCGGCACGCTCGGGCAGGCGCGAAGGCATGGCGGTAATCAGGTGCCAGCTCATGTATTGCCAGCCCGGCCGGAAGATCGACCACAACAGCATGCCAAGCAGCACAATCGAAAGCGCCGTGGCCGCCAGGAACACCCACTGCCAGAGTTTTCCAAGCAATCGCCGCTGCTGTACCCGCGGCTGGAAGTGGTCGACACTTCGCCCGCGTGACCCAACAACCAGATCCGCCTGTGTTTCGACACTCATTCGTACACCTTCCGGAATCGGCGAGTCACCCATTGGCTGCAGAGATTCATCACGAAAGTCATCAGGAAGAGCAGCAATCCCACACCAAAGAGGGAATGGAACTCGGTGGTGCCACGTGCAACATCACTGCCGAACGTGTAGGCAATAAAACCGGTCATGGTCTGCATGCTTTGGGTGAAATCGAACAAGCCGCCGCTCACCGTTGTCTGTCCTGCCGGTGAACTCCCGGATGCCACCGCGACAATCATCGTTTCCCCAATGGCCCGCGAAACGGCCAGGATGAACGATGCAACAATCCCGGAAACCGCAGCCGGGGCCACAATCCGTAGCGATGTCTCGAGTTTCGTCGCACCAAGACCGTACGCCGCCTCCCGCAGGGAACGCGGGACTGCTGAAAGCGCGTCTTCAGAGAGTGAAGCCACCATCGGTAACGTCATGATCCCGATCGCGATTCCAGCGGCCAAACCGTTGAATGTGCCAACGTCCAGCAGCGGTTTGAGCAATACCGGGGTAATGTAGGTCAACGCAAAAAAGCCATAGACAATGGTGGGCACACCGGCCAACAGTTCCAGCACCGGTTTCAGGATTGAACGCGCCCGGTTGCTGGCGTATTCACTGAGGTAGATTGCTGCCGCCAAACCGAGTGGCAGCGAGATGAACGCCGAAATCACGGCAATCATCACCGTACCCGCCACCAGCGGCAGGACACCGAATTGTTGCTGGGGACCACTGAACAGGGCAGTCCAGTTCCGCCCGGTCAGGAACTCCAGGATTCCAACATCCCGGAAAAACTGGAGTGACTCGAATACCAGGACAAGCGTGATGCCAACTGTGGTGGCCACGGTCATCATCACGCATAGCAGCAGGAACGCCTTCACGGCCCGCTCCGAGAGCTGCCGTTGATGCCTTCGCGTCAAATCAATTGGTGCTGTCTGTACCATGAGTATGTTCCCGCATTCGGGGTGAGGCAGGCAGCGGAACGTTCCGCTGCCTGATCAACAATTACCCTTCTGTCGACATTCAGGCAGCGGGTGTGGCCACGGCAGTTTCGCTGTCTGGCGAGACGCTTCCGTCCAGTGCGCCATTCAGTTTTTCCTGCTGCGCCAGGACATCACTGGGGGGAAGGGCAATATACCCGACACTCGGTGCGAGCTCATTGGCGGTCGCAACATAGAACTTCACGAATTCGGCGACTTCTGGTCGCTCCGCCAGGTCGTTGGCATTCACGTAGATGTACAGCGTGCGACCGAGCGGTGCATAGCTCCCATCCGAAATCGATTCAAGCGTCGGCGCAATCGCTCCACCACCGGCATCGATGGCTATGGCCTTCAGCGAGTCCTGGTTCTCTTCGAAATAGGAGAATCCGAAGTAGCCAAGGGCAAACTTGCTGCCAGCCACGCCCTGGACCAGCACATTGTCGTCTTCACTGGGGATGTAATCGGTTCGTACCGAATCTTCGCCCAGGATTGCCTCATTGAAGTAATCGAATGTGCCGGAGGCAGTGCCGGGCCCATAGAGTTCAATGGCTTCGGCCGGGAACGAAGGATCGATATCGGCCCAGGTTGTCACTCCACCCTCGGCCGACCAGATCGCCTTCAACTGTTCCACAGTCAGCGATTCGACAAAGTCATTCTCGACGCTGGTCACCACGGTGATCCCGTCATAGGCAACGTCGAACCTGTACCAGGGGATACCAGCCGATGCTGCAGCTTCGGCTTCCGATTCCTTGATGGCGCGAGACGCGTTGGAAATCGAGATTTCTCCCTTGGAAAACCGTTCGAACCCTCCACCGGAACCAGAAATACCGTTGGTGATACGCACATTCGGAGCGATTGCCGCAAATTCCTCAATTGCCGCTTCGGTCAGTGGACCAAGTGTCGAGGATCCATCGGCCTCGAAGGCGCCTTCAAGATCGCCGATATTGTCCGGAGCCTCATACGGGAATGGCGTTGCATCATCCTGCGCCATGACTGCCGGTCCGAAAGCGGTCAGGCCCACTGCTGCCATTCCGCCGCCTATTGAACAAGCAATGAGGGAGCGCCGGGAAAGACGAATTCGCAAGTACATGGAGTATTCCTCTGCTGTCGTGCATCGGGAAGTCATCCAGGTCGGATCACTTCCGAGAAGTCGACTGGCAGGCTCCGACGCCCGGCCATGGATCGACGTATGGAGCCATCAAGGTGTGCGAGAAACTGGTGCTTGTCCGGCATGAGGAGCGGGCACAACGGCTGGTTCCGCATCAAAGCGATAACCGGCCCCATAGATGGTGCGAATGCAACTGTCCGGCATCCCCGCCGTGAGCAACTTGCCGCGCAACCATGAGATGTGCACATCGATCGTTCGCTCATCGACGATCACTTCCTGACCCCACACCTGGTCGAGCAAACACTGGCGGTCGAGCACCTTGCCGGGTTCCATGGTCAAGGCAACCAGCAAACCGAATTCCTTCGGTCGCAGGCGCAATTCCGTTCCCCGCACCAGGGCCCGTCTTCCGGCCAGGTCAATCGCCAGGTCACCACGGTAGATCACGCCAGAAGGTTGCACTCCGCTGCCGCGTCGCCGCGAAACCGCGCGAACCCTGGCCAGCAACTCCCGCAAGGCAAAAGGCTTGACAATGTAGTCATCTGCACCAAGTTCCAGCCCGTCGACCTTGTCCTGTTCCTCACCTCGTGCCGAAAGCATCATTACCGGGATATCCCAGGATCGACGTATCTGCCGCAGCACCTGGAATCCGTTCAGGCCAGGCAGCATCACATCGAGGATGACCAGGTCGATCGACGATCCGTGCTCACGCACTTCCGACAGGGCGGATTCCCCATCCGCTGCCATAAGGACGGAGTACTTCTCCCGCATCAGGTTGTAGGACAGCGTCGTCAACAGTGTCGGATCATCCTCCACCAGAAGGATCACTGGTTCCTGATTGGTTGAAGCCTTGATGCGTGTCACACGCGATCCCTCCGCACACCTTCACCGCGATTCCGCCGCGCCTGTTCGCCAGGCGGTCGCATGAATGAATGTACAGGGGCGCCGTTAACCCAACGTAAGCCGTGGGTTAAATCCTCGGAGGAATCCTGTAAAGGCTGATACAGAAGCTCATCGAAAAAACGTGCACCATCAGGCAGCAGGGGTCGCCGCGAGGTCGAGGCTGGTCAAATCTGAAGGTTTCGATTTCCCTTCTTCCAGCAAGCGTACTGCCGTCAGCAACACCGGATCTCCGGAAGCCACCAGTTGCTCGGGGGTTGCTGCGGGAATGTGAACATCGGGATTGATACCCTCATCCTGGATGCGACCCTTGCTTGGTGTCAGCCATTCCGCGAAGGTGACACGCAGGGATGCGCCGTTCCGGAACTCATAGACCTTCTGCACCGATCCCTTGCCGAACGTCAGTTCCCCCACCACCATCGCGCGGTCGTAATCACGAAGGGCGCCGGCAACAATTTCGGCTGCACTCGCCGTATTGCCATCCGTCAACACGATCACCGGCAAGTCATACCAGGTTTCATCCGCGGCCAGGATTGGCAGCGATGTCTCGTCGCCACGGCCCGGTGTTTCGTCCTCATACAGGGCGGGACCAACCGACGGATCGAGCAACCGACCAAGAATGGATTGCGCCGCCTTCACCCATCCGCCACCGTTCCCCCGCAAATCCAGGACGATTCCGGTTGCGCCAGATGCTGTCAGGGATTGCAGGGCTGCATCGAACTCGTCCGCGGTTCTCGTTCCGAATATGCCGACCTGGACCCAACCGACGGAAGAACCCTCGATCATCCGCGCATACACCGATGGAACTTCATACTCCCTGCGTTCCAGATCCACATCAAAAGTCCCGGAGAGATTCTGGCGCTGCACGGTCAGCCGTACCTGCGATCCGGCCTCCCCTTCGATTTTCGATGTGAACTGCGGCCAGTTTTCTGTATCAACCGGTTCGCCGTTGATCCGCACAACCACGTCGCCTGTGTGCAATCCGGCCGCTTCCGCCGGTGTACCCGGATACACGCGTGCAATCACTGCCTGGTTGTTGAACGGGAAGAAATCGGCGCCGATCCCGATTGCCTTGCCTTCGAGTTGATTCGTGGCTCGCGTTGCCTCTGGCGGAGCAAGGTAGGTGGTGTAATCGTCGCCCAACCCGGCAAGCAATCCCGCAATGGCATCCTGCTCCATTTGGGCATTGAAGGCATTGCGACTTTCTGTATCGGTAGGACGGTAATAATAGGCTTCGTCAACGATGTCAACAACAGCATCGAAATCCTTGAACGCCGCTGCGGCTCCCAGGTTGCTGTTCCACATTCTCCGTTCAACAAGCAGGCCAATCATCACGCCGACCAGCAACACCAGCAGGAATGCCCCTCCGAGCCGGACATAGGTCCATCCCTGCGATGTCAATTCCGCGGACCGGTCAGGTTTCTGCCGTGCTGGAATCCAACTCATCTGCTTCCTGGCCTCGATATGCTGAAACGAATGTCAAAAACCACATTCCGGTTTGCTGCCGGATCGGGCATACTGCCGCCAGTCAACATGTCCGGTTCTTGCCACCAGGGAGGATGCTCACCATGCTGCTCGCGGTCGATGTCGGCAATACCAATACCGTATTCGGCGTATTTGCGGCTGCCCAAGATGAACCGGTCCTCACGGCTCGTGCATCGTCACGTGCTGATCGAATGCCGGACGAATGGTACGCCATCCTCGCCCCGGTCCTCGCGGCAGAATCCGTAGCACCTGGCGATATCACCGCAATGATCATTTCGAGCGTGGTCCCGAATGTCACCCGCTGGCTGTTCGCCATGGGTCAGGAACGCCTGGGGGTTGAACCAGTCATTGTATCGGCCAGTCTCGACCTCGGATTGCAAATTGATTATGACTTCCCGGCTGAAGTTGGGGCCGACAGGCTCGTCAATTCGATCGCCGCCATCCAGGCCTACGGAGCACCGGTCATTGCCATCGATTTCGGGACAGCCATCAATTTCGATGTTGTCGATCAGCGAGGTGCCTATGTGGGAGGCTCACTTGCTCCCGGTCTCGTCATCGCTCTCGACGCCATGACCAGTCGTGCCGCCAGGCTCTTCACGGTGGAACTGAAAATACCGCCAACAGCCATTGCCCGGAACACCACAGAAGCCATCCAGTCCGGCGTGGTCCTGGGTTACCTGTCCCTCATCGAAGGCATGATCACCCGCATCAAGAGTGAACTTGATTGCGATCCGCCTGTGGTCGTCACCGGCGGGTACGGCGAGATTTTCGTGGAAGCATCTCCCCTGATCGACCACTTCGATCCGAACCTCACCATCAACGGACTGCGCATCGTGCACCAGCGCGTGACCACCAAAAAAAGATGAACCAGAATCCACCCAAAATGTCGATCTGCTGATAACATAAGAAAACCTACCACCCCCGATCCTGTGAACGGAGCAAGGCAATGGAAAAGATCAAGGAAGCTTTTCAGAAAGTCATCGCCAGCGTTCGCAATGCCCTTGGCGGTCGCAAGGCCTGATTCCACCGGTATCACCTGAACTCGTGCCGAACAGGCACGGTTTCCACTCCACTTCGTGACCGGTTCGCCCTCTTCGAACCGGTCACGAGTTCTTGTGCCAGTAAACAAATACGGGTCTGATGCAATCCCCCTCATTGCGGCAGGTCGGCAGTTGAGTGCTGGCGTGTTCACGCCGCGTGCCAGCCAGTTGTAACCCAGCACGCTCCCCACAAAAGTCCGGCACCTGTGCTGCCCGGGCACCCCCCGCGGATTGTCAACAAGGCAAACTTGCTGAATAATGAAATGCACCTTACCGCATTGCATACGTGCCGCTGTTGTCCCGGCGGAAACCCAAACTGCCGCTTCGACACGAGCACACCGTGGAGGCATCGATGAACCACTATCCTGCGGAGATGATCCGAAATGTCGGGGTGTTTGGTCACGGCGGATCCGGCAAGACATCGCTCACCGAAGCGATGCTCTTCGATACCGGGGCGGTCACTCGTCTTGGCAAGATCGAGGACGGCAACACCAGTTCCGATTTCGATCCTGACGAAATCCAGCGCAAGATATCGATCAATGCCTCTGTTCTTCCGCTCATCCACAACGACCACAAACTGAATATCGTCGATGCCCCGGGTTACAGTGATTTTGCCGGGGAGATGGAAGCAGTTGCACGCATCGTCGATGGTGCGCTCATCCTGGTCGATGCCTCGGCCGGAGTCGAAGTTGGCACGGAACTGGCATGGCGCATTGCGCAGGAACACAGATTGCCGCGTGTGCTTTTCGTCAACAAGATGGATCGCGAAAATGCCAACTTCGAGGCCACGCTCGATTCACTGCATGACGTGTTCGGCAAGAACGTTGCTCCACTCCAGTTCCCGATCGGCAGTGAAAAGAACTTCAAGGGAATCGTCGATTTGCTGAGTGGCACCGCGCGGGTCTTTCACGACAACAGCGATGGCCGGTCCGAAGTCGTCCCGATTCCTGCCGAGTGCGCTGACGAGGTCGAAAAGTACCGGCGTACCCTTGTTGAGGTCATCGCCGAGCACAATGAAGACCTGATGATGCGGTATCTCGAAGATGAACCGATCAGCGACGAGGAACTGCACCGGGAACTCCACGCCTGTATCGATGATGGCACGGTCGTTCCCCTCCTTTGTGGCGCGGCAACCTCGAATCGCGGCATCCAGCCATTGCTCGATGCGCTTGTCGAACACGTTCCTCCAGCCTCACTGAGAACGGAAACTGCCGCCGATGGCACGAGTGTTGATGCCGATCCGGACGGCCGACTTGTGGCGCTCGCCTTCAAGACAGTCGCCGATCCCCATGTCGGCCGGGTCACCTATTTCCGGGTCTTTTCCGGCTCCCTCAAGTCCAGTTCGCACATCCGCAATACCACAAGGGAAACCGACGAGCGAATTGGCCAGGTGTTCTACCTCCGTGGCAAGGATCATGAACCTGCCGATTACATTGGAACCGGGGACATTGGCGGTGTCAGCAAACTCGGTTCGGTGGCAACCGGGGATACGCTCGGCGATGAGCAGTCAACACTCGTGCTCGATCCGGTCCACTATCCTGAACCGACATTCATCGCTGCCGTCCACCCGCAGACAAAGACTGACCTTGACAAGCTCAGTGCGGCCCTGAACCGGATGCATGAAGAAGATCCCAGCCTCATTGTCTTTCGCAACGCTGAAACCG
>Ga0180215_1005004_pt1 | contig 11521 bp, 7 predicted proteins | sample eDN3rd37CBELigBY_FD_128871 | JGI IMG/M metagenome (GOLD analysis project Ga0180215, IMG submission 128871) | Enriched backyard soil microbial communities from Emeryville, California, USA - eDNA 3rd pass 37_C BE-Lig BY (version 2) (version 2) | ecosystem: Environmental > Terrestrial > Soil >...
CGGCCGGTCGGCAAGCTGAATTAGCGACAGCGCGGTTTCATGATCTGGCATTCGCACGCCCACCGTAGACAAGCCCGCCGTGACGAGCGGCGAAAGCGCCCCTTCCCGAACCGGCAGCACGATCGTCAGCGGCCCCGGCCAAAAAGCGTCCATCAGCCGCTTCGCCAACGCGGAGCAGGGAAGCACGAACGAATTAAGCTGCCCGATGCCCGCCACATGAACGATTAGCGGATTGTCGGAGGGCCGGCCCTTGGCCGTAAAAATATTTTGCACCGCCTCCGTATTGGTTGCGTCCGCCCCAAGCCCGTACACCGTCTCCGTCGGGAATGCAACGACGCCGCCCTCTCTAATGATCGAAGCCGCTTCTGCCAGTTCCGGCGAAGGCTTTCCACCTTCAGCGGCTTGTATATGCCATGTTTTCGTCTGTATCATTTCGTATTCAATCCTTGCTTCCAAGTTAGTGCTCTTGCTGACACCCATTATAGCATATCGGAACTTGTCTCATTGTCCGTTTTTGTGTATTGACGACTCCCCGCGCGATGTTAACGGAACGTTATTCCGTTAAAACTGAATTTTTCAAGCTTCTGCCGCCTAACGGAACGTTATTCCGTTAAAGGCTCCGTTCGCCTTGAAAGAAGCGCTTTTAAAGGCTGTAACGGAATGGTGTTCCGTTACGCCCCCTCCGCAGCAAAAGCGGCAGGCGCTTATATGCGAGCACCGCTGCCGCTTCTGATTTCATAACCAGTTAGAATAAAGATTTAACCCAAGTCCATATCTTTTGAAACAGCTCAACAATAAAAAACTTTGCTTCCGGCGCTTGATTATCGTCATCGCTCAGATCGGCTCCTTCAGCCTGATCGGCTGCCGCCGCATCGCCTACCGGAGCGTCCGCGCTCGCTGCCGAAGCTTCGCCTGTAGCCGCATCGATAAAGCAGAGCGGCGGAAACAGCACGCACCACCAATTTTGCCCTTCGCCTGCGCCGAGCGTAATTCGAACCGCTTCATACTCGCCTGCCGGATACAACTCATTCCCATACATTTTTGTAGGGAAGGACACGACGCCAAGCTCCGCCGTAGAGCCGTATGCAAACCCTCTGCTCTCCAGCACCTGCGCCGTAATGGCCTGAATTTCATCCATATGGGCCATAATCGTCGCGCGAGCCTCTTCAATCGTCTGCGGGCCAACCGCCCAGCCGTCCATCGCTCTCACGACCTCGTCGCGCACAAGCCGCTTCACCGCCTGGTCTGAAGGCGAATCGGAATTGGCTAAAATACGAAGGCGAATAGCCTCCTCGGGAATATGGCTGCTAACGACGGCAGCGTCCATTGTCTGCGCTTCCCAGCTCATAACAAGCATAATAATTGCAAAAACAACCAAACCATAAGATTTACGATATGGAAAAAAACTACGGGATTTAGAAGAAATAGAATGATAGCTGGACATCTCACAAGCTCCTCTCGCGCACCCGCCAGTGCGCCTGCTTGCGTTCCGGAACGTCTCTATCCGTCATTATGCCCGCTTATCGAATATATAAACCTATTAATCTCGCAACATTATGAGCGGCTCTAGCTTTCACAACGAAATATCGAGTGAATTTGGCTGTTATCCTAGATGCAAAGAACGATTTGAATTTTGGGGTGACGAGAAACGGCGGCGTCGTATACTTGAGCAATTATTAACGGTTATCCCGGCATGGCGAACAAATCACTCACTGAGACACGCGCACCTTTACTTACAATGCGGATTATTATATGATACTGGTGAGCATCAATTTCAACGCATGTACATTATGATGAGGTGTTATTGTGAGTGTAGTAGGTTCTTAATAGGCATAATTGTATAGAATAAATCCAATTATCGAAGGCGACGGTTTCCGTCATTTTTTAATCTGCCTAGAAATTAGGTTTATTCGTGCTACCTATGAAGATCCCTACGAACCATGCTCAAGAACAAGGGCCGAAGATGAACGCCACGATGATCCGGAGGATAGACTTTGATTTTCCGGAAGCCGTGCAGGCTATTTTCGCACCTTTCTTTACTTGCATTGGTTGAAGCTGCGGGTTTTCCCGCAGCTTTTTTTGCGTTTCCATACCGTATCATGCCGTTGAAATGATGGGCGTGGGTTCTTCATGATGACAAATCATGTTGAGGAGAGAATGAACCAATGAATCCGATGACAATCGAAAAATTACAATATAACGAATTAAAAGAAATCGTGAAATCGTATTGCGTAAGCAGTCTGGGCAAGCAGATGCTGGAGAAGCTGACGCCAAGCGCAAACATGAATACGGTGCATGTGCGGCTTACTGAAACGACGGAAGCGCGTGCGATACTGGATACGGAAAGCCATGTTCCGCTCGTCGGCATTTCGAACATCGAGTTTTTGATGGATAAGCTGGCGAAAGGGATGGTGCTTGAGCCTGCGGAGTTGACCGCTATTTCCGATTTTCTGCGCGGCTGCCGCAAAATGAAGCAATTTATGGCGGGCAAACAGTTTTATGCGCCAAATCTTAGCGCCTACGCGAATTCCATGAGCGAGTTTCCCGATATCGAGGACCGTATTCACGAAACGATTAAAGGGGGCCGGGTGGATTCCGGCGCAACCAAGGAATTGAAGCGGATACGAAAGCATATCGACTTAACGGAGGCCAAAATCGAGGAACAGCTGCAGAAATTTTTGAAAAACAGCGCAAACAAGCCTTACATTCAAGAATTTTTCATCAGCAATAAAAATGGCCGATTTACAATTCCGATCAAAGCGTCATTCAAAAGCCAGGTCGATGGCGCTATCATAGAGGCTTCATCCAAAGGCTCGACCGTTTTCATCGAGCCGGCCTCCGTCGCGAGGCATAGTGCGGAGCTGTCGGGCTTGAGAGCGGAGGAATCGATGGAGGAGCTTCAGATTCTGTCGGAGCTTTCGGAGATGATCTTCCAGCAGCAGCATTCGATAACGATCAATATCGATTTGATCAGCCAATACGACATGATCTTCGCTAAAGGAAAGTATAGCCGAAGTGTGGGCGGAATAGCCCCGCAAATTAACGATTACGGCTTCATCAAGCTCGTCGAATGCAGACACCCGCTGCTTCCGCAAAATGCCGTTCCGCTAAACTTCGAAATCGGCGACAGCTATCGGAGCTTGATCATTACGGGACCGAATGCGGGCGGGAAGACGGTTGTGCTGAAAACGATCGGATTGTCTGCGCTCGCAACGATGTCGGGATTCCATATTGCTGCGCGTCCTGAAACGGAGATCGCAATTTTCGAGCAAGTATTCGTCGACATCGGCGATAACCAAAGCATCGAAAATGCTTTAAGCACCTTTTCATCCCATATGAAAAATATTTCGGACATCATGCAAGCGGCGAATCATAAATCACTGCTTCTATTCGACGAAATCGGCAGCGGAACAGAGCCGAATGAAGGGGCTGCGCTCGCGATAGCCATTTTGGATGAGTTTTATCATATGGGCTGCATGACGGTGGCAACGACGCATTACGGCGAGATCAAGCAATTTTCTGAAATGCACAGCGATTTCATGAACGCCGCGATGGCTTTTGACCAGGAGACGCTCGATCCGCTGTACCGATTGATGATCGGGCGTTCCGGCGATTCCAACGCCCTCTGGATTTCGCGAAAAATGAAGCTAAAGGACGCTGTCTTGGAACGGGCTAAACAGTATATGACGACAAAAGACTACCGGCTTGACCGCATCCAACCCAGCAAGGTTCGCAAACCGAAAGCGGCTGAAGCCGCGAGCCCTATGCAGGAAGCGGCAAGTTATGGCGTAGGAGACCGCGTACGTTTACTGGAGCATAATAACGAGTTCGCCATTGTCTACAAAGAGCCGAATTCGAACCAGCAATTGGTCGTGCTGTATAATGGTAAATTTGTCGAGGTTCCGGCAAGGCGCGTCCGTTTGGAGCTTCGGGCAAGCGAGCTGTACCCTGATGGCTATGATATGAATCAATTGTTCGTGAGCTTTAAGGACCGTAAATTTCAGCATGATATGGAGCGCGGATCCAAAAAGGCGCTTCGTAAAATTCAAAAAGAAATACGGGATCAGCGAAAATCGTAGGAATGAGCAAAAGAGAAACCCGTCGTTATAAAAACGGCGGGTTTCTTTTCATTTATGCGGAATCTGGCCAACCATTCAGGATTTAGAGCTAACCATTAGTTCTATTCCAGAGAAACCAGCTAATTTGGTGCGAATAGAACTAGATACTAGCTCTATTGCTTAGCGAGTCCGGCTATCATCTAATAGTGCCGTCAACGCGGCTGCGACTGCGTCGCAATAATATGGCGCTCGATGCCGCCATAATCCGTAATGATGCGAATATCGTCCCAGCCGCCCATTTGCTCCATCATTTGTGCCACTACCCGCGGCTGATGGATGCCCAGCTCGAACGCAACAATGCGCGGCAGCCCGCCTGCCAGCTGCGGCAGCTGCTCCAGCATGCGGCGGTACGGGTCAAGCCCGTCCGCCCCGCCATCCAGCGCGAGGCGCGGCTCAAAGTCGCGCACCTCGCGCTGCAGCCCTTGCAAATCCGCCGCAGGAATATACGGCGGATTGGACACCAGCACGTCGACGCGCATGCCGCCGTCGACGCGCCCGGCTCCCTCGCCCCCTCTGATAAAGGGGGCGAGCAAGTCGCCCTGCACGAACGCCACCCCGCCAGCATCATGGCGGGCCGCGTTCGCGCGGGCGACCTCAAGCGCATCCGGCGACAGATCGGATGCGCTTACGCGCCATCGCGGACGCTGCGCAGCAAGCGTCACGGCGATGGCGCCGCTGCCCGTGCCGACGTCGACGACGGACGGCACGGCAGCCCCGCCCGGCGGCCAGAGCTTGTCGGCCGCCTCCAGCACCGCCTCGACGAGGAGCTCCGTCTCGGGGCGCGGGATGAGGACGGCCGGCGATACCGCGAACGGCCGTCCGTAAAACCATTGCTCGCCGATCATGTACTGGAGCGGCTCCCCCAGCGCCTTGCGCTTGACGAGCCGCTCCCATTCCCCGGCTCGCTCCGCCGGAAAGGGCTCGCCCCCGTCGCGCAGCAGCGCTGCGCGATCGAGGCCTAGCACATGCTGCAGCAGCAGCTCCGCATTGCTGCGCGCCTCCTCGACACCGGCCGCCTTCAGCAAATCGGCAGCCCGCAGCGCCGCTTCTCTGATCGTCATTATGCCTTCCGTCATTTTTACCGCCCCCTATCCTGCTCTATCAAAAAACCCAATAATCCAATAAAAGCGCTGAACCGGCCGCCCGTTTAACGTGCAGGGCAACCGTCCAGCGCCTTCTGTTCAAACTGTGTTCAGCTTGTTGCTTACATCGTCTCGCGTTCAAGCAGCTCGGCTTGCTCGGCGATCGTTAGCGAATTGACAATTTCGTTCATGTCTCCGTTCATAACGGAATCAAGCTTATGCAGCGTAAGGCCGATACGGTGATCGGTTACACGGCTTTGCGGGAAGTTGTAAGTGCGGATTCGCTCGCTTCGGTCGCCTGTCCCGACCTTGCTCTTGCGCTCTCCGGCATACTTCGCCTCTTCCTCTTGGCGGCGAATTTCGTAAATGCGCGCGCGAAGCACCGCAAGCGCCTTAACCTTGTTGTCGTTCTGCGATTTGCCGTCTTGGCAAGTCGCCATAATGCCTGTCGGCACATGCAGCACGCGAACGGCCGATTTGGTCGTATTGACGGACTGCCCGCCCGCTCCGCTGGAGCAGAACGTATCGATGCGGATATCTTTGTCGAGAATCTCGATCTCGACATCTTCTACCTCCGGCATGACAGCGACTGTCGATGTGGAAGTATGAATGCGTCCGCCGGACTCCGTAACCGGGATGCGCTGCACGCGATGCGCGCCGCTCTCGTATTTCAGCTTGCTGTATGCGCCCTTGCCGTTGATCATGAAAATAATTTCTTTAAAGCCGCCAAGGTCATTTTCGCTCACATCCATCACTTCTGTGCGCCAGCCTTGGGAATCGGCGTATTTCGTATACATCCGGTACAAATCCGAAGCGAACAGGGCAGCCTCGTCCCCGCCTGCCGCGCCGCGAATTTCAACGATAACGTTTTTATCGTCGTTCGGGTCCTTAGGAAGCAGAACGATGCGAACTTTTTCGTCAAGCTGCTCTTTGCGCTCCGCAAGCTCCTCGATCTCCATTTTTACCATTTCGCGCATTTCATCGTCCAGCTTCTCGCCTTGCATCAGCTTGGCGTCTTCCAACTGCTCCGATACTTGCTTATATTCCGTATAGGCCTCATAGGCCTCCTGTAAATCAGACTGTTCCTTCGAAAGCTCTCTAAGCCGCTTTGGATCACTTGCTACATCTGGATCGCATAAAAGCTCGCTTAGCTTCTCGTAACGGTCAGCCAACGCTTGTAAACGGTCTAACACTACCTTCACCTCTGTGTTTTCCTAAAAGTTTTTCATTATTATATCATAACCTATGATCGGTATCGAGAAGTGGTTTTGATTAACAGTCCATAAAATACCAAAAACCCCGGCATGCGCCATAAGTGCATGTCGGGGCCTCAAACCGCTCGCGAAAATTAAACGTTGAAGCGGAAGTGCATGACGTCGCCGTCGCGCACAACATAATCCTTGCCTTCAAGACGAAGCTGGCCGCGCTCGCGCACGACGCCCATCGAGCCCGCATCGGCAAGATCGTCGAACGATACGACCTCGGCGCGAATGAAGCCGCGCTCAAAGTCGGTATGAATGACGCCCGCAGCCTGCGGAGCCTTCATGCCCTTGCGGATCGTCCAAGCGCGAACCTCTTGCACGCCTGCCGTAAAATACGTATACAGGCCGAGAAGCTTGTATGCCGCGTGGATCAGCCGGTTCAGACCGGATTCCGACATTCCCAGCTCTTCAAGGAACATCGCCTTGTCTTCGCCTTCAAGCTCGGCGATTTCCGATTCCACCTTCGCGCTGATCGGCACAACCTCGGCATTTTCAGCAGCCGCAAATTCGCGAACCTTTTGCACGTATTCGTTGCCGTCGGAGTTTGCAACCTCGTCCTCGCTCACATTAGCGGCATACAAGACAGGCTTCATCGTCAGCAAATGCAAATCGCGGATGAGCAGCTTCTCGTCGTCTGTCAGCTCGACGCTGCGCGCCGGCATATCGTTATAGAGCGCTTCCTTCAGTCTTTCGAGCAATTCTACTTCCTGCGCCACTTTCTTATCGCCGCTCTTCAAGTTTTTGCGGGAGCGTTCGATTCTTCTGTCGACGGAATCGACGTCCGCCAAAATCAGTTCCAAATTAATCGTCTGAATATCGCCGATCGGATCGACTTTGCCGGATACGTGCGTAATATTCTCATCCTGGAAGCAGCGAACGACATGCACGATCGCATCCACCTCGCGGATATGCGCCAAAAACTTGTTGCCCAGCCCTTCGCCCTTACTCGCGCCTGCCACCAGGCCGGCGATATCGACAAACTCGAAGGAGGTTGGAACGATGCTTTTCGGCGTAACCAGCTCAACTAGTTTATCGAGACGCGCGTCCGGAACGGCAACGACGCCGACATTCGGTTCTATTGTACAAAACGGATAGTTCGCGGATTCCGCGCCTGCTTGCGTTATCGCATTAAACAATGTCGACTTCCCGACGTTCGGAAGACCGACGATACCTGCTTTAAGAGCCATTCTATTAGACACCCCTATTTTCCGAAAGTAAACAATCTCACGTCATTATACCCTAGCCGGCCGGGCAAAAGAAAGTACTTATGCCGAATCCGCAATCGGGGCGGCGCTGCCCGAGACTCCGCAAACTGCCTCCAGCGTGCCGCATTCATTTCCGATGCGCTGGAATGGTTCAACCTTTAGTGGACATACTACGGCAAACGAGGAGGTGAGACGATGGAGAACAATACGCATCGGGGCAATTATAAAGGAACGACGAATATGAAAGCGAAAAATCAGGACATGGCCTTCGTCAACGACAATCTAGAGGGCAGCAAGTCTGTATCCAATTTCTCGACGAAAAACAAAAAGACGGACGGCTAGCCGCCAAAAAACTTGTTCGCAAGCTTGGTTGGCCAGTCCCCTTAGAGAAAAGCCCATCCGCATTTCTCACGCAGGCTCGCCGGCGCGGAAGCAAGGATGGGCTTTCGCTATTCTAAGACTGTTTTGTTGTCAGCGTTACATCCGCAGCGGGGCTTCCTGCAGATCGGCGCGCGATTGCAGGTAGCGGAAGAACGCTGTCGCCGCTTCGGCGCGCGTCACTTCCTTGTTCGGCTGGAACTTGCCTTCGCTCAGCGACATAATGCCAAGACCGACAACGATGGAAGCCTGCCCTTTGTTTTTAATTTGCGCATTATCCTTGAAGCTGGACGCGAAAATGGAGTCGACCTTCGCCAGCGAATTGTAGCCAAGCGCGCGGACGATCAGCTCCGCCATATCGTCGCGCGTCACTTTGCCCTCAGGATTGAACGAGCCGTCGCCGATATCGATCAGGTTTTGGTCAAGCGCGCTCTCGATATACGCAAAATAGCTTGAGCCCATTGCCACATCGGCAAATGACGCGGATTCCTTGGCCATAGCCGTATTCATCGTGTCGAAATACACCTGGCCTCCGCTTCGGGCGAGCACCAGCATTTTGATCAGCTCTCCGCGCGTCACCGTCTCGTTCGGACGAACCTTGCCATCCTTCAAATCAAGCGCCTTATAGGCGACCATTAAATCCAAATACGACTCGGCCCAATGCCCGTCGGCATCGGTTGCTCTCGGACGGTCAAGCTCCGTCGCAAGCCCCGTTTCCCGGTTATGCCACTTGCCCGTCTCCGCGTTCAGGAACACGCTTTCGTCAGTCGGCTTTGGCGTAAGCGTGTAGACGAGATCGATTTTGGATTCGCCGACAACCGATTCCGCCGCGCCTTCCCCGGCGGCCAGCATCAGCTTGTATTTCTCCACTGGAATCACTTGACCGTTCAGCATGTATTGTTCCGTCAGGCGGTAATTAAGCTGTACGCGGTAGTAATCGAACCATTTATCGACCGCGGCGTCTTTACCGATAACCGCTGGCGCGTTATCGCCGTACTCGTATTTCGACAAGTTTACATTGTAGCTTTCGATGGCGCCTGTACGGGCGTTGACCGATACGTTTATCCGGTCGTACTCGACATTCGCGCCGTGAATTTTACGGACGAAACGGATATAGTAGGAGCCGATTTCCTCAGGCTTTCTGTTCTCATACTGCTTCGGATCCAGCTTAACCGCATAGATTTGATTGGCCAGCCAAGGAAGCTGCTTCTTCACTTCCGCCGTCGCCAGCTGGACAGCCTTTTCCGCATCGACGGACGTGCCGCCGCTCGTTTCGCTGCCATAGCTGTAGCTGTAATAGCTCGTAATCACTCCTGTCTCGCCGTCGACCGACGCATACACGCTGCCGGTTTCCTTGCCGTCCTTTTTCAAGGCCCAATTCAGGCTCCATACGACGCTCTTCGTTCCATTATCGTCCTCACGCTCGCCGTAGCTCGTTCCGGTGAGCTCCGCATTAGCCGGAAGCGGGAAGGAAGACTTCACCTTGTCGATCGCTTGCTGCTCCGATACGGTACCGGCCTTCGGAGCCTCGCCAAGCGGCTTATCCGACAGCGGCTTATCCGACAGCATGCTCGAGCTGGAGTCGGCAATACGCTCGCCCGATTTCGCATCAATGGCGAAGGAAGAGAGATTGTAGCTCAGCAGCGGCTTTAATTTTCCTGTACTATTGTAAGGCAGGATGTAAGACAGGACGGGATCGGCCAATGAGCGCAGCTTGGTCTCCGCTTCTGTCTGGGATAACGCCCCGTCCGCTGCCGGAAACGTAAGCTTATCGTCCCAAGCGAGCTGGTAGTTCGTAATACGTCCTTCACTGTCGACGACAACCCGGATATAGTTGCCTTGGAACACGACGCCGTTCACGACCCGCTCGAACAGCAGAGAATGGCGCACCTCGCCGGACAACGGCGGAAGGGCATGCTCGCCGTCTGCGTTGAGGGCGATTTCCTTGCTATAATCGTAGGCAATATTCGCTATAAATTTCAAAGCGATTTCCTTCGCTTCATCCCGTTCGACCTTGAGCGGGTAAGAAGGCTTTGAAGATGAATCGTTTACGTATGTGCTAAAGTGCAGGAGCTGGCCCGTATCGGCGTGAATTTGAATGGATATACTGCCCAAATGCTTGCCGTTCGCCTTCTTCACGAATTCCAGCCACCATACATTGCGCTTGCCGCTTGTCGCAAAGTCCATAGACAGGCTTGAGCTTTGCAGCGTGTATTCCTTAGGAATGCTCACATATTTTCTGGCTAGCTCCTCCGCCTTGCTTTTGTCGACCGCGACCTTGGTATTCGTCTCGCTCAGCTTGATCGAGCTGCTGATCGGCGACGCGCCTGGCGCGCTTTCCGCATAGGCAACGGCCGGCAGCGTGCCTGCCAGCATCGCAGATGCGAGGACGGCCGCCATTTTCGGTTTATACCCTTTCTTCATCATTCACCCTCCATTTGAAATATTGTCCACCTTCTTTTGTAGACGAATACCCAGTAATGGAAGTTGCAGTTAATTTGTTCATTCGCAAACAAAACTCAACTCGCGCTCCACGCGGCTAGAACGCCTCACCCTAATCATGCAATCGAAGCGAGACGGCGCTGAGCGGCGAAAGGGGGGCAATGCGAACCGCGCATACTTTGAAGGCCGGCATGCGGCAGGTTGGGTCAAGCGCTTGATGGGTCAGCTTGTTGACGCATTGCAGATCGCCCCAATGCATCGGCATGAACAGGGTGTCCTGACGAATGGCATAGGAGAAACGACTGCGTACGACAACTTGACCGCGCCGGGTTTCCACCTGAACTAGCACCCCCTCCTTTATGCCGTACTTCAAAGCCGTTCTCGGGTGAAGCTCGACGAACGATTCAATATTGCGGGCCGCAAGCGCCGGACTGCGCCTTGTCTGCACGCCGCTTAAGTAGTGCGACAGCACGCGGCCGGTCGTCAAAAAGAGCGGATAGCCGGCATCCGGCATCTCTTTTGGAAGATGATTGGCGACTGGTACAAGCTCCGCGCGGCCGTCAGCATGAGCGAACCGCTCCTCGAACAAACGGGCAGCTCCCGGCTCATCCGTCGACGGGCACGGCCAGTAGACGCCTTCCTCTCTGCGCAGACGCTCGTACGTTATGCCATAGTAATCGGCAATTCCGCCTTTGCTCGCCAGGCGCAGCTCTTCAAAAATGCTTTCCGCAGACCGGAACGGAAACAGCTCCCCTGTGCCCATCGCAGCCGATAGCTCGCACAGAATCGTCCAATCATGCTTCGCTTCTCCAGGAGCAGGGCGATCCGCCTCGCGCAGCAGCACCCGGCCTTCCAAATTCGTCAGCGTTCCTTCGTTTTCAATATAAGCGGATACAGGCAGCAGCAAATCGGCCATCCGCGCCGTCTCTGAAATGTACATATCGCATACAACGAGGAAATCAAGCTTCTCGAGCCCCTCCTGCACAAAATTCGCATTAGGATTGGAGACGACAGGATTAGAGCCCATAAGAAAA
>Ga0180215_1005008_pt1 | contig 11516 bp, 10 predicted proteins | sample eDN3rd37CBELigBY_FD_128871 | JGI IMG/M metagenome (GOLD analysis project Ga0180215, IMG submission 128871) | Enriched backyard soil microbial communities from Emeryville, California, USA - eDNA 3rd pass 37_C BE-Lig BY (version 2) (version 2) | ecosystem: Environmental > Terrestrial > Soil >...
ACAATCCAGAGGCAGCTGAAGCTGAACGCAAGGGCGATCAGGTTCGCGAGATAAGCCAGAGCATCGTTGGCCGGGTGGCGTTTTTCCGTTTTATCCATCGCGCTTCCTCGAACGCTGGAAGATTTTACGATGGATAATGCTTCAGCCTGCCGTCTGTCCAGATGGTTAACCGATTAATGTCCGTCAGCCGCCGACTATGCCGTGGATCGTGCCGAGACGCTGATTTTCGCAGGAGCAGTCGTTGCCGCTGGAAAGGGGTTCCGCGATCCAGCAGACGCCCTTCGGGGTCACGCAGGTGGCGCCTTGGCGGGTGCCTGCCCGGGTCCTCTCGTAGGCGCGCAGCCGGTGCTCCCGGAAATAGGTACGCTCGTTCGTATGAAACGGGGTGACGAGATCCGTCTTGGGTAGAGGATGCTCGTTGTCAGCCGCAAGGACAAAAGTCGGGAGAGCCGAACCGACGAGCAAAGCAAGACAGGCGGCGATGGATGTTCTCATTCACGACTCCCGAGGTCGAATCTGTTTCAGCGGATGATACGGGGCCACCTCGCATCATCGCTCACCAGCAGGCAACCCCGGCCCGCTCGAGGGGCGATCACAAACGCCTGATCACAGATAGAAGTCGCCCTTGGACAACGTAGTCAGGTTTAGAACCTTGATCTTGAAGTCGGCAGACCTGTCGCCGTTCACATCGCCAAACACGATACCGTCAGCGAAGCGTAACTCTCCAGCCTTTCCATGAAACGCGGCCTTCCCGATGAAGCTGAATGCCTGATCGCCAGCGCTCTTCGTGTTCGCATCTATGCCTCGCAGATCGATATGATCGGAACTGCGGCGGAAATCCTTGATCGTGTCGACAGCCGATCCGCGGGAATCGCTCAAGGCCTGGAAGATGAATACATCTGATCCGCTTCCACCGATGAGCGTGTCCCTCCCGCCCTGGCCATAGAGCTTGTCGCTGCCTGAGCCGCCGTCAAGCACGTCGTTGCCGCCGCGTCCGTAGAGCGTGTCCTTGCCGCCTTGACCCTTGATCGTGTTGGATGCGCCATTTCCACGGAGCGTGTCGCCATAGGCGCTGCCGACAAGACTCTCGATGCTCGAATAGATGTCACCCGATGCCTCGCCCCGATTGCCGGACCGGGATTGAAGATCTGCCGTAACGGCAGCCTTCGCGGTTATGTAGCTTGCGGTATCCGTGCCTGCTCCGCCGCTGAGCAGATCTCTGCCGGTTCCGCCGATCAGCACGTCATTGCCACTCTGGCCATAAAGCTTGTCATCGCCGCCATTGCCGCGAAGGGTGTTGCCGGCCACGTTGCCTTTGATGACGTCGCTGGCGGAGCCGCCGGAGGCGTTCTCGATGAGGGAGAGCGTATTGCCCTGATAGAGAAGGGCATTGGCGATGTTGCCAGCCGCAAGCTTCGAGCCGTCCCAGCGCAATTGGGCGCGTTGCTCCTGGGACGTGATCGTCCAAGCTCCGGGCTGGAGATTGATGGAGAGTTCGGTGGTGTAGTTAGAGAAGCTATAGGTGTCGGTTCCGCCCCCATCCCAGACGGCCAGCAGGATCTGATTGCCGCCGGGGGCGCCTTGACCGACGCCGTTGATGAACATTTCGCCTGTCGTCGGACTCCAGGAATACGTCGTGTTTCCGGCATTCGTCGCGTAATTCGCGCCGTAGATGTGCTGGATGGCGGCGATGTCGTAAATCATGAGAGACTGGGCATAGCCCCAGGCCTCGTTCGTATAGCCAGTGCCGATCGAGGCGCCCGCATAGGAGCGGTAGCTCATGACGGTATATTCCATGCTGTCGCGATGGAGCGGCATGTTGCCCTCATGGGCATGCTTGAGCCCGAGTGCGTGACCGATCTCATGGACGATGGTGAAATAGGCGTAATTGCCTTTCGCCGGGCTCGCATAGGTGCGGCTGGAGTTATTGACCCAGACATCGCCGCCGGCCGCATCCGTGGTCGGGAAATAGGCCCATGCGGTGCTGGGCAGGTCCGATTGTGCGAAACGCAGATCCGCCGATGATGCGCTCGTGCCGATCCATTCCTGGAAGGTCAGATTGCTGACCGCCGAGTAGAGTTTGAGTGCAGAGCGCGCAATGAATTGCTGCGTGCTATTGAACGCGCCAAAGCCTTTCGCGGCCTCACCGTCGCCATAGGATGAGCCATAGGAGGTGGCAGAGGCAGGAAAGCTGTAGCTCAGATTGCCCGGCACCCATCTGATGTTGCCCAGAACGGCATCAATGTAGGCGTTTCCTGTTGAACTGTATGTCTCGATGGCAGGCATGGTTCTTCAATCGGATCGAGCAGAGGTGAGGAAGGCGAAGGTTAACGGCAGGCTCTGGCCGGTGGACGGAATCAAGCCTGATCTGGGAGAGTAAAGAATGTCTTTTCCAAAAGACTTAAGCGTGCCGTCCGATTGCAATCTCGTTCAGAGTGTTACAATGGATCGCTGCATGACAGTGGATGCGCTCATGGCGAGATCGCTTTCGTTGATTGCTCCCGCGCGAACCACAGGGCATCCTGGCTATAGAGGAATTTCAGAAGGACTAAAAGCAGATCCAACGGAACATTGCCTCGTTTGACAACATGCCGCACGACAGCACTCCATCGCATGATGAGTGGCAGCACCTGCCTGCGCCGAGATCGTCCTCGACAGGATCTTCGATATCCTATGAAGTGCGAGCCCGTTCCGCTCAGCGGGGGCTTGCGAAAGATCTGGGTTGGAATGGGTCTTGGACTGGAGAGGCGGAAGGTGCGGTTCTGGCGGTTATCCCATTCGCTCTCTTGCCGCGTGCTGCAATCGCCTCCTGGGCCAGAAGGCGGATGTCTTCAAGGCGCCATTCCTCGCTCAGCCACGATCGACCAATCACTTTGAGAATCTTTTCGAGCGTCGCATAAGGATCGGCTATCTCGGACGCAGAGGTCGCGTTCTTCATGGTGTCCCCCTATGCCGAAGGTTTTCCCCGGTCATTTTGGTTGGAATGCCTGCCTCGAGGGGTAGGTGTTCCTAAGGCATCATTATTGCAAAGCTGAAACCTGAAAGAAACTGCACTTTCGAACAGGTTTCTGCACCGCGAGAGACGCCGCCAGCCTCCAATGCGCAAGGCGATATCGGAGGCATTTAGTCTCATATCAGTGAGATTGGTGCGGAATAAACAGAATAACAAAGCGCTTTAGGCAAGGCAGACGTCGTCAAGAGCCCTTGAGACAACGAGGGAAACCATCAACGAGCTCAATCACGTTAAGGCGCCATCCTCCTGATGCCGGAGCAAGCCGTCGGCACAAGACCTCAAGCATCATCCGGATGACTCCTGTATGGCTGCCGGGTTTGGTACAATTTCACGTCCGTATCATACTGCTCGGATTGTCGCAGCGGGTCGGAGACGAGGACGTTGTGGCTGTCATCACTTCATTCGATCACCGGACTCTGTGGTTCGCCTCCACGAGCCGCAGGAAACGTCGAAGCGACACAAGAGATCGTCTGCTCAATTCGGGGAGTTCATCCCCGAAGCCGCTGCTTGAGTGGGACAAGTGAAGTTCCCGCGCGATATCAGGTTCTCGTCCCGACGTGTCCGGCGGGGCCGTCAGCTGAAGTCGACATCGTTTGTGTCGCGCCGTCAGGGCACGTCGTAAAGCCAAGCTAGGTCATGATTTGACCATGTTCTTGTTCACCTTTTCCTAAAATCCATCCGACCGGTGCAGACCTGAACGTTGAAAGGATCAGTGTGACTCAAATGTCAGTAAGCAGAGCCACTCCCGTCAACCGACTCATGATCTCCGGCATCGTTGTTGCTGCCATCGCAGGATGGGGCACCTATATTCACTCGGTTCTCTCATCCACTCAACTCGAACGTCAGTTGAGCGGACAAACGGCGGCACTGCGGGAATATCAGTCGCAATTCCTGTCTCAACGCCGGAAAGCGGAAGATGGGGCGCGGGAGATCGCCAAGCTCCAGGAGCAACTTGCGTCGGCTCAGGCCGAAATTGAGCGCCTTACGACGAAGGGCAAAGAGACCGAGGCGAGTCTTGCGTCCGCCCATGAGCAATTGGCATCGCTTCAGAAGATCCATGCGCCGCCGGCTCTCGACAGCGCACCGGCGCTCCGCGGAGTGACACCATTGCCCACCACGCAGGATGTGATTGCTGCCCAGGAGGCGCTCACCCGACTTGGATTTGGAAAGCTGGAAGCCGATGGAGTCGTTGGGCAGACTACACGGAAAGCAATCGAGGAGTTTCAACGGGTGGCTGGTCTCACTGTTACCGGTGAGCTTCATGCGCAGACGCTGCAAGCCCTGATGCGATCCGCGAGGGTCGTAGCGGCGCAGAGCGCGCGCACGGAATAGGTTGACGATTGTCGAAGCCACCAAAAAAAAGTTGGCGCATTGGGACGTGCGCACAATGCAATCACAATTTCTTGAATTCGCGGTAAATCCTTGTGCGTTTTGCCGGAATTCTCCGAGCGGGCGATCTCGAACCCTGCCTGTGGAATAGGATTAACCCTCAGGTAACCTCGCCTTGGAAGGTTGCGGTCTCCCCAACCACGAAGGCGAGGTTACCTATAGATGAAGAGCATAAGCGCGGCTGTCGCGATCGTTGCCCTCTCGAGCACCTGCGCCCTTGCGCAGGCTCCTCGCGTGATTGGAACAAGCAACAGCTGGAGCGCCTGGAAGGTCTACGAAAAGAAGAACGTCGTCTGTTATGTCCATTCAGACGCTTCATCGAAGAAGCCGGAGCACCTCGATCATGGACGTGTGAGCCTGTTCGTCCGCCGGCTCAACCATGGCAAAGTTCGAACCGAGGCCAGTCTTCAGGCCGGCTATGAATTCGCGCCAGTGGCGATCCGCGTTGCAGTGGATGGCAAGCGCTTCACCATGATCCCGCGCGGAAACTATGCGTGGCTGCGCCGGACCGAGCGCGAGGCTGAATTTACCCGCGCCCTTGAGAAGGGGCGCATGGCCATCGTCGAAGCGACGTCACGGCGCGGGAACAAGACGACCTACAGCTTTCCTCTCAAGGGTTTCACCGCGGTGATGAAGAAAGCTCGTCAAGGGTGCCAGTGATCGGGCCTGTATCGGGAGCTGGCAAGTGACAGTCCATCCAGGACGGTGATAGGGCACAGATGATGAGGGAGACGGACTTAGGGGCGGTGCGTCAGCTCACCGCTTCGAGCGCGACCGCCATATTGGAGTAAGCAGTACTCTCACCCCGCCCTATGACAGCGCATTGCAGCGAGAGGAGAATTCCCGAGATGGCATTCAGCACCCGCCTTGCAGGTTCCGTGATCACAGTGGGGCTGGCACTCACTCCTTTGTCCGGCCTAGCTCAAACATCCGGGCAGGCGCCGAAATCCAAGCAACCTGCACCCAAAGCCCAGCAGGCTCGGCCCCAGAATGGCGGGCCTGTGACTGTACAGCTGAAGCCGGAACCGGCCCAGCCGGATTGGACCAAGGTGTGCGGGAAGGATGAGCGGACGAAAGCGGAGGTCTGCTACACCACACGCGACTTCGTCACCGAGAAGGGGCAACGGATTTTTGCCGTGGCTGTCTATGATGCCAAGGACAAGGGGGCACAGAAGACCCTCCGGGTTCTGACGCCGCTCGGATTCCTTGTGCCCCCCGGCGTTCGGATCACCGTGGATAAGGGTAAACCGGTCGCCGGACGCTATGCTACCTGCCTCGCGCATGGCTGTTTTGCCGAGGCCGCTGTGAAGGACGACTTCGTCACGGCCCTCAAGAAGGGCACGGCCATGAATGTCAGCGCCCGCAACCAAGCCGGCGTGGTGGTGACATTCGCCGTGCCGATGGAAGGATTCTCCAAAGCCTTCGATGGACCGCCCATCGATCCGCAGGTCCTGGCCGAGCAGCAGAAGAAGATGCAGGAGCAGCTTCAGAAGCGGTCGGAGGAACTCCGCAAGCGCCTGAGCAGCCAGTCAAGCAATCCGGCTCAGACTCCTGCTAGCGGTCAGTCCGCGACCGAGTCGAGCAATTGAGCATGTCTTCCCTTTAAGCTTAGAGATTCCTTTGAGCACAAGAGTCTTGCGTCAAGGCTCGTACAGGTCTGCGTCGCGCCGTCCAAGCCAGTCGGGCCGCAACTGGTCCAGGTTGACAAAGATCGCCCCTGCCGCGGCCATCAGCGCCAAAGCGCCCCAGGTGAGCGCATAAACGAGGTGGTTGTTCGAAAAGGAGATCACTGTCAATCCTGCCACGGGCAGGCTGGCCTCGCCAGGTACGCGTTCGGCGTCGATGAAATAAGGCGCGACGTTGTTCAAGCCGCGCGACGCGGCGATTGCGGCCACGTCGCGGGAGTACCAGCGGTCGGATGCCGGGTCGTTGGTGCGCAGAAAGCCGCCGCCTGGTTCGGACACGCGCAAGAGACCCGTCACGTTGACAGGCTCCGGGCTCCGCAGCCGCCAGGAGGCTGGATCGCGCCCGCTGGCGGGGACGAAGCCACGGTTGACGAGAATCGTCGTCCCGTCCTCCCGGACCAAGGGCGTCATGACCCAGTATCCGCCGCCCAATTCTGTGACAGCCTGGACGAATGTCGAGCGGTCCTCAAGCCAATTGCCTGCCACAATCACGCGGCTGTACTCGTCTGTAGCCGCCGAGATGCCCGCCCAGCGGTCAGGACCCGGCGCAGGCGTTGGAACTGCGTGAACCCGCGCCTCCACGCGTGCAATCAGGTCGAGCTTATAGGCGCGGCGATGCATCTGCCAGACCGCAAGTGCAATGAGGCCGGCCACGACCAGGATCGCGACGATGTCAAACGCGACGATCCTTACGATGCTTTTGCGCGTCAGGGCTTCTGCAGTGCCTCGTGCGGCGACATCGGCATCATGTTCTGATCCATGTGATACATGACCCATATCGAGCCAGCCAGCGTGATGACAACAAGAGTGAGTGTGAACAGCAAAGCCAGGAAGGTCCAGCCACCCTCGGACTTCGTGTTCATGTGCAGGAAGTAGATCATGTGAACCACGATCTGCACCGCCGCGAAAGCCATGATGACGATGCTGGTCAAGAGGGTATCGTTCAGGACGTTGCCCATTACGAGCCAGAAGGGAATGGCGGTGAGGATGACCGACAGGATGAAGCCGGTCATATAGCCTCTGAACGAACCCTGCGCGTCGTGAGAATGCTCCCCATGGTCATGCGGTTTGTGGGCGAGCCCAGATTCGGTGATGTCACTCATCGCATGGATCCCATCAGGTAAACGAAGGTGAACACGCCGATCCAGACCACGTCGAGGAAGTGCCAGAACATGGAGAGGCACATGAGCCGGCGCTGGTTCGCTTCGATCAGGCCCCGCAAGCGCACTTGAACCATCAGCGTCACGAGCCACACGATGCCGAATGTGACGTGCAGCCCATGCGTCCCCACCAGGGCGAAGAAGGAGGACAGGAATGCGCTGCGCTGGGGAGTGGCGCCCTCGTGGATCAAATGTGAAAATTCGTAGAGCTCGACCGCGACAAAGGCCGCGCCGAACAGGCCGGTGATTGCGAGCCAGGTAAGGGTCGGTTGGATCCGATCCCTCTGCATCTCCAACATGGCAAAGCCATAGGTGATCGAGGACAGGAGCAGAAAGCCCGTATTGACCGCGACGAGTCGCAGGTCGAACAGATCGGCGCCAGACGGACCTGCCGCGTAGTTGCGGCCAAGCACGCCGAAGGTGGCGAACAGGGCTGCGAAGATGAGGCAGTCGCTCATCAGATAGAGCCAGAAGCCGAACAGCGTTCCCCCATCGCCGTGGGCATGCCCTTCCTCGTCGTAGAAGACAGGCGCCGTGGCGCCGGGCGGAGGGGTCGTCTCGTGCATCGCGTCAAGCTCCTCCTGCGAGTTGCGGCGTTCTCTGGTTTTCAATCCGAAGGACATCTTCGGCCGGGATGTAATAGTCTCGGTCGTAGTTGAACGTGTGGATGATAGCGACCGCGAGGAGGCCGACGAACGACAGGGCGGCGAGCCACCAGATGTACCAGACGAGGGCGAAGCCGAGCACGGTGCTCAGACCGGCCAGGATGACGCCGGCACCGGTATTCTTGGGCATGTGAATCGGCTTGAAGCCCTCCTTGGGCCGGTCGTGACCGCGCTTCTTCATGTCCCACCATGCGTCGAGATCGTGCACCACCGGGGTGAAGGCAAAGTTGTAGGGTGGGGGCGGGGACGTGGTCGACCATTCGAGGGTCCGGCCACCCCAGGGATCGCCGGTGAGGTCGCGCAGCTGCTCACGACGGAAGAAACTGACGATGAGCTGGATCACAAAGGCCAGGATGCCCGCCATGATGATGAAGACCCCGATCGCCGCGAGCGTCAGGAAGGGTTGCACGGCCGTGTCCTCGAAATGCTGCGTTCTGCGCGTCACGCCCATCAGGCCGAGAATGTAGATCGGCATGAACGTGATCCAAAAGCCGATCAGCCAGCACCAGAAGGATGTTTTCCCCCAGAATGGATCGAGCTTGTAGCCGAAGGCCTTCGGGAACCAGTAGTTGACGCCCGCGAGCAGCCCGAACACCACGCCGCCGATGATGACATTGTGGAAATGCGCGACCAGGAACAGGCTGTTGTGCAGGACGAAGTCGGCCGGCGGCACTGCGAGCAGCACGCCGGTCAGACCGCCGATCACGAAGGTGGGGATGAAGCCCATCACCCAGATCATAGGCGTCTCGAACCGGATCTTCCCGCGATACATGGTGAAGAGCCAGTTGAACACTTTGGCGCCTGTCGGGATCGAGATGATCATCGTCGTGATGCCGAAGAAGGCATTGACGTTGGCGCCCGCTCCCATCGTGAAGAAGTGATGGAGCCAGACGAGCCAGGATACGACGGCGATCACCGCCGTGGCGTAGACCATCGACGTATAGCCGAACAGTCGCTTGCCGCAGAAGGTCGACACGACCTCCGAATAGATGCCGAAGGCGGGCAGGATCAGCACGTAAACCTCCGGATGCCCCCAGATCCAGATGAGGTTCATGTACAGCATCGAGTTGCCGCCGAAATCATTCGTGAAGAAGCGTGTTCCGACGTAACGGTCGAGGGCCAGGAGCGCCAGGGTCGCGGTGAGGACCGGAAAGATCGTCACGATGATGGCGTTGCTGGCAAGGGTGGTCCAGGTAAAGACCGGCAGCTTCATCATCGTCATGCCCGGAGCGCGCATCTTCACGATGGTGGCGATCAGGTTGATGCCGGACAGGGTGGTGCCCACGCCAGCGATCTGAAGGCCCCAGATGTAGTAATCGACCCCGACGCCCGGACTGTAAGCTGCTCCCGACAGCGGAGGGTAGGCGAGCCAGGTAGCCCGTGAGTACTCACCCACGAACAGGGACATCATCGTGAGGACGGCGCCACCCGCCGTCATCCAGAAGCTGAAATTGTTCAAGAAGGGAAAGGCCACGTCGCGTGCGCCGATCTGCAACGGCATGATGTAGTTCATCACGCCGGTCACGAAGGGCATGGCCATGAAGAAGATCATGATCGTGCCGTGAGCGCTGAAGATCTGGTCGTAATGATGCGGGGGCAGGTAACCCTCGGATGCGCCGACCGCGAGCGCCTTCTGGGTGATCATCATGAGCGCGTCAGCAAATCCGCGCAGCAGCATCACGATGGCGAGGATGATGTACATGATGCCGATCTTCTTGTGATCGACGCTCGTGAACCATTCGTGCCAGAGATAGCCCCACTTGCCGTACCAGGTGACAGCGCCCAGAAGCGCCAAACCGCCTAGGGCCACGACGATGAACGTCCCGACCAGGATGGGTTCATGATAGGGAATAGCCTCCAGCGTCAGGCGCCCGAAGAGGAATTGCTGAAGATCGAGTTTCGAGAACATGGGTGCCCATCCGGATCAGTGCTGGTGGGGATTGGCAGGTTGGTTGTTCAACTGAGTCGGCGCCGGGCCACCCTCCGGGCGGGGCGGGCCACTGCCCTGTGGAGCATTGGTGCCGTCTTCGCCGGGCTGGTCGCGCGGCATCACGCCTTCGGGCTCCTCAAGGCTTCTCGGCGGCCGCCCGGAGGCCGGGAAGGTCGCTCCGGACGGCTCATCACCGTCCTCCAGGCGGCGGCTGTCGTAGTCGAGCCGCTGGCGGTTCGCCTCGCTGTCGCCAGCCGCGCCGCCCATCCTGTCGATCTGGTGCATTTCGTGCACGCACATCTGGCCCGGCGCCACGCACAGGCCGACAATGGCGTCGAAGAGACTGCTCTCGACCGATGAGAAGTACCGGACCGGCTCGGCCTCGCTCGGCTTCTCCAGTATGAGATAGGCTTCGCGGTCGAGGGGTGTTCCCGTCTCTTTGGCCTTTGCCACCCACTCGTCGAAACCCTGCTGGGTGACGCCCCGGAAGCGGAAATTCATGCGGGAGAAGCCTGATCCGCTGTACATCCCCGAGATGCCGGTGAAATCTCCCTCCTGGTTCATGACGGCATGAAGATTTGTTTCCATGCCCGGCATGGCATAGATCATGCCGGCGAGGGCGGGCACGTAGAACGTGTTCCATACGGACGAGGATGTGATCTTGAAGGTGATCGGCACATCGACAGGTGCTGCCATCTCGTTCAGGCTCGCGATTCCGTGCTCGGGATAGATGAAGAGCCATTTCCAATCGAGCGCGACGACTTGGACCGTCAGGGGCCTCGTGTCGGCGGGCACGGGCTTGTTGGACGCGAGCCGCAAGAGCGGCCTGAAGGGGTCCAGCGTGTGCGTGCTGATCCAGGTCATGGCGCCGAGCGCGATGATGATCAGGAGCGGGATGGTCCAGATGACCACCTCGAGCTGGGTGGAATGGTGAAAGTCTGGGTCATAGGTCGCTTCCGCGTTCGATGAACGGTAGCGCCATGCGAAGATGAAGGTGAGCGCAATCACCGGCAGGATGACGAGCAGCATGAGCGCCGTCGATGCGATGATGAGGTTGCGCTGCTGGACCGCGACGTCGCCGGAGGGAGCCATGACGGTCAGGTTGCAACCGGCAAGCAGCCCTGCGATGGCGAGGAGCGCGAGGATGCGAAGGGATTTGCGCTTCATGGCTCAAACCTGCCGGATTTCTGAGCGGGACAGGCTGAGCGCCACGAGGGTCGTGACAGCTCCCGACAGCAGGTACAGACCAACACAGGCGAGCCCGTAGCGGGCCGACAGGAACAGGACGATCAATGGCGCGAAGCCTGCCCCGAGCAGCCAGGCGAGGTCGTTGGTCAGGGCTGCGCCGGTATAGCGGAAGCGCTGCTCGAGCTGCGATGTGACCGCGCCCGACGATTGCCCATAGGACAGGCCGAGCAGCGCGAAGCCGGCATTGACATAGATCGTCTGGCCGATCGCATTCTCCTCGACGATCAAGGGGGCGATGGTGCTGCAGATGGCGAAGACGGCGATGAGGCCCGCCGAGATCAGGAGGAGCCTGCGGCGGCCGATCTGGTCGGCGATCAGGCCAGAGGCTACGACCGCGCCGGCGCAGATGAAGGCGCCGGAACATTGTACCATCAGGAACTCGCCTGCCGAGCGCTGCGTGAACAGGGTGATCCAGCTGATGGGAAA
>Ga0180215_1005010_pt1 | contig 11513 bp, 10 predicted proteins | sample eDN3rd37CBELigBY_FD_128871 | JGI IMG/M metagenome (GOLD analysis project Ga0180215, IMG submission 128871) | Enriched backyard soil microbial communities from Emeryville, California, USA - eDNA 3rd pass 37_C BE-Lig BY (version 2) (version 2) | ecosystem: Environmental > Terrestrial > Soil >...
AATTTCAGTCACCATGACATTTTGCGAATCCAATTTTAACGTTTGAACCGCTTCATTAATCGCATATTGTTCCGCTTGCGATAATGTATTCTCTTGAGAAGCAGGTTGCTGAATACCGAGATTCTGTTCGACTTTCGAAAGAGCATTTGAAAGCTCTCGTCTTGCTGCTAATTCACGCCCATTTTCTTGAAGCTGTTGCGCTTTGTCATGTGCTTGTTTTAATTCATTCAATTCTTCATTTGTGCCCTGTTCAGCGAGCAATGCCGCTGTTTTATCAAGCACTTTCGCTAATGACGGATCTTTTTGTACATCTTTTACTAGATTACGTATTGTCTCTGCTATATTTGTGTCTTTAGAGGCCACAGAAGGACTTTGTTGCTCATTCGCAGTTGTAGCACTAGCTTCAGTTGTTCCTACAGATTGCAACAACTGATTCAGGTGACCAGTTAGTTGAATTTTCGCTTGAGCATCTCGACCAATCGAGTGAAGTTTCGTTGCTTCCTGAACTGCTTGTTCAAGCTTCTGAATCACTTGCGTTGGCATTCCTGGTGTTTTTATAGCTTCTTTCGTTTGTTCAATCGCTTTAGAGATATTCGGTTCTTGCATGATTTTGTCTTTTAATTGATTTAGAGCCGCCGTTGACTTTGGTGATTCCTCGACTTGTAAATTTTGCTCGAGTTGATGTAACGTTTGTATTAACTGTGCTTTCGCTTGGATAGTTTGACCCGTTTGTGCGAGGCGTGTGGCTTCTTGCATTACTTTGTCTAGTTTTTCTACTGCTTGTGCTGGTAAATTCGTAGTTTTCACTAGTTCTTTTAGTTGTTCCAGCGCTCTAGCTACATTCGGCTCTTGGGTTGCTTTTTCTTTGAGTTGGCGAATTATTTCGTTTGGGTTCTCTTCTGCCACTTGTAGCTCTTGTTCTAGTTGATTTAAAGCCTGCGTTAACTGTACTTTCGCTTGAACGCTTTGGCCTGCTTGGGCCAGGTGCGTTACTTCCTTCATGACTTTATCTAGCTTTTCGCCCGCTTTTACTGGCAGATTCGCTATTTTGGCTACTTCTTTTACTTGTTCAAGTGCTCGGGCCACATTCGGTTCTTGAGCTACTTTCTCTTTTACTTGCTGAATTAATCCGCTTGGTTTCGTTTCTTCTATTTGTAGCTCTTGTTCTAATTGATTTAAAGCTTGTGTTAACTGCACTTTCGCCTGAACGCTTTGGCCTGTTTGGGCTAAACTTGTGATTTCCTGTATCACTTTGTTCAGTCTTTCCACTGCCTGTGCTGGCAGGCTTACATTTCTCGCGACTTCTTTTACTTGTTCTAGCGCTCTTGCTATATTCGGTTCTTGCGTGACTTTTTCTTTTACTTGGCGAATTACTTCGCTTGGATTTGTCTCTTCTATTTGAAGATCCTGTTCCAATTGGGTAAGAGACTGCGTTAACTGGGCTTTCGCTTGAACACTTTGACCTGTTTGCGCTAGGCGTGTCACTTCCTGTATCACTTTATCTAGCTTTTCTATCGCCTTTATTGGCAGGTTCGCACTTTTCACGACTTCTTTTACTTGCTCCAGTGCTCTGGCCACATTCCGTTCTTGCGCTACTTTTTCTTTTATCTGACGGACTGCTCCGCTTGGTTTTATTTCGGCTACTTGTAGCTCTTGTTCAATCTGTACTAAAGTCTGCATTAACTGCGCTTTCGCTTGAACATTTTGACCCGTTTGGGCTAAGCGTGTGACTTCCTGTATCACTTTATCTAGCTTTTCTATTGCTTGTGCTGGTAGGTTTGCCATCTTCACTACTTCTTTTACTTGTTCGAGTGCTCTGGCCACATTCGGCTCTTGGGCTACTTTTTCTTTTACCTGACGGACTGCTTCGCTTGGGTTTGTTTCGGCTACTTGTAACTGTTGTTCTAGTTGCGATAAGGCTTGTGTTAACTGTACTTTTGCTTGGACACTTTGACCTGTTTGCACTAGGCGTTTCACTTCCTGTATCACTTTTTCTAGCTTTTCTACCGCTTGTGCTGGGAGGTTTGCCGCCTTCGCTACTTCTTTTACTTGTTCTAACGCTCTAGTTATAGTTGGTTCTTGCGTGACTTTTTCTTTTACTTGGCGAATTACTTCGCTTGGGTTTGTCTCTTCTATTTGAAGAGCCTGTTCCAGTTGGATAAGAGACTTTGTTAACTGGGCTTTCGCTTGAACATTTTGACCCGTTTGAGCTAAGCGTGTCACTTCCTGTATCACTTTTTCTAGCTTTTCTACCGCTTGTGCTGGGAGGTTTGCTGCCTTCGCTACTTCTTTTACTTGTTCCAGCGCTCGCGTTACATTCGGCTCTTGCGCTACTTTCTCTTTTGCCCGACGAATCACTTCGCTTGGTTTCGTTTCCTCTACTCGTAGCTCTTTCTCCAGTTGACTTAAAGACTGCGTTAACTGCACTTTCGCCTGAACATTTTGACCTATTTGAGCGAGGCGTGTCACTTCCTGTATCACTTTTTCTAGCTTTTCCATTGCTTTCGCTGGCAGATTCACCGTCTTAGCTACTTCTCTTACTTGTTCTAGCGCTCTAGCTACATTCGGTTCTTGCGCGACTTTTTCTTTCACCTGGCGAATTGCTTCGCTCGGCTTCACTTCTTCTATTTGTAGCTCTTTCTCCAGTTGACTTAAAGACTGCGTTAACTGTGCTTTCGCTTGAACACTTTGACCTGTTTGCGCGAGCCGCGTGACTTCCTGCATCACTTTATCTAGCTTTTCCACCGCTTTCGCTGGCAGATTCGCAGTCTTAGCTACTTCTCTTACTCGTTCTAGCGCTCTAGCCACACTCGGCTCTTGAGCGACTTTTTCTTTTACTTGGCGAATTGCTTCGCTCGGCTTCACTTCTTCTACTCGTAGCTCTTGCTCCAGTTGACTTAAAGACTGCGTTAATTGTGCTTTCACTTGAATGCTTTGACCTGTTTGGGCTAGACGCATCACTTCCTGCACCACTTTATCCAGCTTTTCCACTACTTTCGCTGGCAGATTCGCCGTCTTAGCTACTTCTTTTACTTGCTCTAGCGCTCTTGCTATATTCGGCTCTTGCGCTACTTTCTCTTTCACCTGGCGAATCACTTTGCTTGGCTTCACTTCTTCTATTTGTAGCTCTTGTTCCAGTTGAGTAAGAGATTGTGTTAACTGTGTTTTCGCTTGAATGCTTTGACCTGTTTGAACCACACGTGTGACTTCCTGCATCACTTTATTTAGCTTTTCTATCGCTTGTGCTGGTAGGTTTGCCGCCTTCGCTACTTCTTTTACTTGTTCTAGCGCTCTAGCTACATTCGGTTCTTGCGCGACTTTTTCTTTTACTTGGCGAATTACTTCACTTGGGTTTGTCTCTTCTACTTGAAGAGCCTGTTCCAGTTTGGTAAGAGACTGTGTTAACTGCGCTTTCACTTGAACACTTTGACCTGTTTGGGCAAGGCGTGTGACTTCCTGCATCACTTTATCCAGCTTTTCCACTGCTTTCGCTGGCAGATTCGTCATCTTAGCTACTTCTCTTACTTGTTCTAGCGCTCTGGCTACATTTGATTCTTGTGCTACGTTTTCTTTTACCTGAAGGATCGCTTCACTAGCATTTTTAGGAACTGGTACCTCCTTAGATGTGTTCGTCTTTGCAGCATTCACTTGCTTCTCCACTGCTACTAAATGTTGAATCAACTGCACTTTTGCCTGAACGGTTTGTCCTGCTTGTGAGAGTTTCTTCGCTTCTGAAACGCCTTGTTCTAATTTCTTTTTGCTCTCTTCATTCAAATCCGTATTTTTTAAAAAATCTTCTACCATTTGGATAGATTTTGCTACATTAGGTTCTCGTTGTGCTTCTGTTCGCACTGTCGCCATACTTTTGGCTGGCGTAGAAGTATTTCTCGGTTGAAGTTGTACACCTAATTCATCCAGCACTGACATTAACGATGCTGATAATGGTTTACCATTTAACGCTTCATGTACCGCTTTAACCGTATGATTCGTAACGTCAATTTGCTTTTGAGCCATTACACGTAACGTTTCTGCTTTTTGTTCAGCGGTTCCTGGCCCTTTAGCGATAAACTCCTTCATCACATTCACTTGATCTTTTGTCAGTACCATGCCACGTGATGAAAAAACTTTCACAATCTCATTTAATTCGGAATCCGTACTCTGTGACATACTAGCTGGAGCAGCAGATGTACTAGGAGCTCTATCAGACAGCTTAACCATATAGTTTCCTTCCGCCGTTTTTCCCGTAATTTCAACAAAGACTTGATCTTGCTTCGGAACATTGCCTTCAAATTGAACTTTTGTGTTCGTTCCCCTCATCGAAACAACGGCTTCTTGATTACTCACTCGTTCCTTCACAGATACTTGAAGCAAATCCCCAACATCCGGCTGTGAAGAAGGAGCTGCTGTTTGTGAAATTAATCTATAGTTATTTTGAATAATTTGCATTCAAGTTACACCCCGTTCTAATTAACCTACCTTTTGTATCGGTTAGAAACGAAGGATTTTCATCGGTAATTTGAAGGAGAATATAGGAAAACTTTCACAAAAACAAAGAAAAACCATAAACCCTAAACAACACATAGGATTTATGGTTTTTCCACAAAGTTATACACAGAATATCCACAATTCAAAAAGTCACTGTGACACAATCTTAGATGTTCAAATGCTTCTCGGTCACCCTTTAAAAATTGTTCAGCCTTCGGGGAGTGACAGGTACGATATATATATGATGATACAGAACACACATTCCGATCAGAACCTATTTATGCTAAAATCAAAGAACAAACATTTTTTTATTGAGGTGATGATTTTGTATTCTCTAACAGATATACAATTTAATGTTCTGATAGCCAGCATTATAGGAGATGGTGAAATCACGAAAATTTACAAAAATAGTCGTAGACGAAATCATAGTTATCGTGAACATTACGGGATTTCTCAAGAGGATTACCGAAAGTGGAAAATATCTTTTTTCAATGGCTTACTGTATTTAACTCCTAAAAGCTGTTCCGTTCGCTCCTCCTCACTGCCCTTATTTACTACATTGTATCCATATTTCTATATGAAAGATGGCACGAAACAAATTCCTTTATCACTATTAAAACCTTGCAGCTTACCGCACTTCCTAGCAATCCTTTTTATGGATGATGGATCCCTAAGTATTTCACATCGTGTCAATCATCGAAAAAAACTCATCTACCTTTTACCTCATATTTTTTTATACTTACAATGCTATTCACTAGATGAATTAATAATACTTAACCAACATATTAAAGAAACATTTGACATCACCTTTAACATAAGTGCTAGAAATGATGGGCAAGGCTTTATTCTAAAAACATCTTCTGTAAAAGAAACTTATCGATTCTTAGATATCATATTACCCGTGGCAACTTCATGTGATTCTATGTCTTATAAAACCTCTTGGGAATACCGATTTGCTGAAGAAAAGAAAAAATGGAACATTAAATTCCCCGAATATCACGTCATAGCTAGCAGTTCCGAACGATGGAAGCCTTATTCTGAAGCTGAAATTTCAAAATTAGTAGCTTTAAAAGAACAAGGATGGACTAATCAAAAAATTGCGGAAGCTTTGCAAAGAAGCTATTGGTCAGTGGCTAATAAATGGAAAGAGGTTAAGAATTCATAATCAAAGGTCTCGCGAAGTACAGAAATTTTTTTATGTAATTTCTCAATTTAATGAAAAAAATGATAGTAACTTTATATCCTGCTCATTATCTCATCATAAAAAACTGCACTCCTATTGTTAGTTGTGTATAACACTTGGAGTGCAGTTCAATCTAGACTGTTCTGAAAATTCCCTTCACCTTGCTGTTCAGTATTTCCCAAGGCCATCTTCATCACTGACATTGAAGCTTGTTGCTGAACTCGGCTTTGGCTTAGTGCCATTGACATTAATGCAATGTCCACGAAAACACCACCTTTCTTTTTCTAATAGACAACGGGGTATAGCTACTTCTCTAAAAAATGAACTTCACTTTCCAATTCCTTTAATCGATCATTCAACTGTTCACTTTCTCTTTCGGTAAGTACATGACCTAGAGCATACTGAGCTATTTTTTTCATTTCATGAAGCTTCATTTCTATCTCTTCTAAAATACTATTTTGTTTCTTACACCATTGGAGCTGTTGTTCAAGAAACTGTTTATGTTCCTGCTCTTCTTTATCCATGAGTTCCCCCTGTCAAACAGCTTTATATGAAAAGAGATTCTAGAAAATCTAGAGCCCTCTCATATCTAAAATTAACGAAGAAGTTGTAGAACTCCTTGTGATTGTTGGTTGGCTTGCTCTGCCTCTATGTCTTTCAATTATAGAATAGACTATATCTTCGTCCATTTTTCTATGGAGCTGGGCACTTCGAACAGCTTGTGCTGTCCTACGAGATTCATAGTCGTAGCTATGCCTTAGACCGTGTTTCCTAGTCGTTAAACCTTCTCCAAAGTTTCCTCACAGGAGCTTGGCTGCTGATTACCCATTGTTTCATCTCCATCATTTTTGAACCATCACGCTGACCATTCCAATTACATTGTGATTGATGAAGTTTTAGGAAGTTCCAGCAATTCACCCAGTTATCCTCTAGTTCGTTACCAAGCTAGACGCCCTTCTCATCAATTATCTCAAGAGTTGTAACACTCCTTGAGGCATTTGATTCGATTGAGCCAACATTGCTTGTGCTGCTTGAGAAAGAATAGAATTCTTCGTCTGGTTCATAATTTCTTTCGCCATATCAACATCACGAATTTGGGACTCAGAGGCTGTTAAATTTTCAGCAGAAGAGGTTAAGTTATTAATAGTATATTCTAAACGATTTTGATAGGCACCGAACTTTGATCTTTGTGTAAGAGCCATATTTAGAGATTGATCAATAAGTTGAATAGCTTCCTGTGCGTCTGTTACGGTTAGCACTGATAGATTTACTATTCCTATAGAACTTGTCGTCATGTCATTCATCTCTATTGAGAAATGACTATTTTCATTCGCTCCTATTTGTAAGGTGAGTTCGTTCGAATGAGGAGAGAAAAAAGAGAATATCAAGTCATCCCGTTGCTCGCTTGGATTCGCATTATCTACGATTGATAATGCACCAAAATAGTCTTCAGTCGTCGTATCGGGCAATCTTACAATCGTATAACTACTACTCCAATCCCCAGAATACGCAAGATTGCCATCAGGGCTATTGTGTCCAAGTAAAAAACCATGTCCACTATTATTTTCTAGCTTAATTGTGTTTGATGTCGGCCGTGATAGTGTCCAGTGCTGTGCTAAATCAATAGGGTTAGCATCACCAATTTCTCCATTTTTTAATTTTTGAAAATTTCGAATGACATTTTCAGCTGTATCCTCAGGTGTACTGTCTAATGCAGTAGACATTTCTACTCTGAACCCCCCAGAAGCATTTGTTTTAGAAGTGATTCTAACAGTATCTTCTATTCCAGTTGAAAGAAGGTGTATCCCGTTAAACGTTGTTTTTTTCGCGATGCTATCGATCGATGCTTTAATTTGGTCTATTTCTTCTTGTATTTTTATGCGATCATCCGAATTCAATGTGTCATTCGCCGCTTGAATGGCAAGTTCTCTTAATCTTTGAAGGGGCGGGTCAATGATTTGAGATAGACCTCCTTCTGCGGTTTGGATAAGAGATATACCATCTTGCGCATTCCTAGTCGCTTGATCCAACCCTCTAATTTGCGATCGCATTTTTTCAGAAATTGCTAAACCTGCAGCATCATCAGCTGCTTTATTTATTCTTAAACCTGAAGAGAGTTTTCCCATACTAAGGCTAGACTTCCGCGTATTATTCTTTATTTGATTTAATATTCTAAGTGCTGATATATTATTAGCTATTTTCATTTATAACACCTTTGAGTTGTTTTCTTATAAAGAATATATCGGAAAGAACTTATAATGTTAAAGTAAAAATATTCATACATACTAAATTTCAACCAATTTTATAGAATAACGCTTAGAAAAAGGCGAATACCTCTTAACTAAAGCCTTATTTTTTCTTAGAATATGTTTCTATTAAAAAATCCAGTTCTCCATTTAAGGAAAACCGGATTTTCATAAAAATTAACGAAGAAGTTGAAGAACTCCTTGTGGTTGTTGGTTCGCTTGCTTTGCGACTGTATCTTTCGATTACAGAATAGACTATATCTTCATCCATGTTTTTCATGGAGCTGGGCACTTCGAACAGTTTTTGCTGCCCTACGAGATTCATAGTCATAGCTTTCGCCTTAGACCGTGTTCTCTAGTCGTTGAACCTTCTCCAGAGTTTCCTCACAGGAGCTTGGCTGCTGATTATCCATTGTTTCATCCTCATCATTTTCAAACCTTCACGCTTACCGTTTCCAGTTACGTTGTAGTTGATGAAGCTTATGGAAACAACTCGTTCCAAAACATTAGGAAATCATAAAAAAATGGAAGAGTGAAAAACAGGGTTTCATTAGGAAACCCTTAGGACCCGTTTGTCATCTCTCCCATTAGAAATTCATTTGCTAAGCATGCTGTTTTGCTTGCAAAATCGCATCCTCTTGGATATAACTATCCTACTCAAACAAGCAATGAACCTCTCTTTTCATCTTTGTATCTTTGAATATTTCTTCCATCGTGTATCGCTTTTCAACGTAATCAACTATGGCCAAAAATGTCATATACTTACCTTTTTGATACATATGTTTAAACTGCTTATCCTCGGAAATAAAGACATTCCTTATCACTTCCCGCATAACAACTTCAGGTATTTTATCACCAAAGCAAGTTCTTTTAATAAGGAAATCTGAATGCATGACATTTTCCTTCCTATGAACCGCTATCAACTCTCTCCTTTTATCGTATTCAAGAAGATTCTGAACCCATCGTATCCCTGTCTCCGACATTTGTTCTGCGCAGTCTAATATTTCCTCCATCAGTGGCTCCCATACGTGAATTTCACCATTTCTTTCATAGACGACAGAGATTCTTCCATAACTCGGCCATCTTTTTTTGTCAGAAGTACCTATTTGCCTTGTAACTAAATAGGCATAGACATCAGCCTTCATCCCTGTGGTATTAGGTATTCCACTTAAATCTTCTTCAATATAGAAAACCCCTTCAACAATTTCTTTCAAAGGCCCATGTCTTTTTTTATCAGACCCTCTTCCATTAGTAACAACTATAGGCTTTTTAGTATCCCACTGGTTGTCCACCACATAAGAGTCCACACTAAGTACCGGTACCACTCTATTGTCATGCATCCCGACCGATATATTATTCTTAATTAAATCTGGAAAACTATCGATAACCCCAAAAAACATTTAGCAACCACTCCTCTATTGTCCAACCTCCTTCATGATATTCAACTAAGTGTATTAATATTCGGTTTTTTAAAAATTCCATTCAAGAATGGGTTAGACAGGTGACTTTAACTAATATTACTAGCCACTATCCATTTTGTAACAGCAATGTCTCAACCTCTCGGGCATACCCGTATTTCTGAAAGAACTCAATTAAAGCTACTTCGAAAATATCTCTCTGTGTGATGTTCTTCTCGTTACTGAAGTCTCGAGCCATTTGGTCAAGTGCATTCGTCATGTGAACTGATTTAGTAAGTAACCTACCTGGAAGCGTAAAACGTGGAATTTCTCCTGACGCTACTGACGCTTCTAACAGACTTTGCAAGCCATTCTTGTTCAAAGCTAACCAGTCAAGTAAAGGCAGGAATTGTTCAACGCCACCATTTCCGATAGAAAGAGGACTCTCCAATGAAGCGTCACTATCGGCATTAGCAACACTTTCATCATCATTAGGCATGGTCGGGGAAGTAGAAAGATAATTCCTTGCTTCCTGTGACCATTCAAATCCTTTTGATTTCATATAACGAGCCATTTCCAAATGATTTTCGAAACCAACCTTTAATGCAACCTCCTTCAAATCGGCTCCTTCCTTGTTTAGTTCCATCACAATTCTTCGGACTTTGTCAGATGGGAAATTTATCATTGTTTCTAGTGAAGCCTTAATTGCATCCGCTGGTACATAGGTTTCTTTTCGCTTGTCCCAAACGAAATTCTTACGACTCATATAATTTATCATCTACATACGAAAGTGTTTCAATGAGCAATGGGTCAGGTAGCTTTTCTAAGTGTTCCGCCGGGATGAGCAAATCATCTATTTCTTCATGATAGAAATCATAGGCTTCATAACCTACATCCTCTCTTTTAACTTCAATACCAAATGTCTTTTTCATTGTTCCAACAAACCAGTCTAAATACATCATCTTTTCTCCTCCTGAAAATAGAAATAGCCCTAATTCCACAAAAGGAATTAGGGCTTATGATTATTATATCAATAGTATAATATATACTTATTTTTCTATGTAATTCAGATTATAAACAAAAGAAAAGTCCTCCACTAATGGAGAACAGGATACAGCTGCTTTTCTAGGGAATTGAATTCATTCTTTAATACATTCAGTTCAGCATTCAGCCTCTCAGTTTCAATTGGCGAAAGCTCATGTTCTAAAGCATATTCAGCTACCTTTTTCATTGCATGAAGTTTGACGTTCATTTCATCCAAGATATGAACCTGCTCCTCGTTCCATAGTAGCTGTTGTTCAAGGAACCTCTTGTGTTCTTGTCGGTCTTGATTCATCTTTTTTCCCCCGTTATTAGTCTAGGTCTGCAAAGTGTTAACTCAAAACAATTTCCGCCTCATTAATCCAAGTCTTCCAGAAATAATAATTCTTTTTAAAGTCTTCATATTGCTTTTGGCTTAATTGATTTATGTCCGTAGTGCGATTTAATACTAATAAAGTTTTATAGATGCTCAATACTTCCTTGATGAGAGCGTTATTTTTGTACTTAATAATATCAAATTTTAATTGTTCGAATTGGCTTGTATTAAAACTCCAATTGTGACCAAATTGGAAAGGCTGTTCATTTTCTTCTAGATAATTGTCAAGGTATTTGTTTCTACTCAAGATTCCTATATTTCCATCTATTTCTTCTTTTAAAAATAAATTGACTATATCAAATATCATTTCTTTTTGTTGTTTTTCTTGATTTTCCTGTTCATGTAGCTGTTGTTTTAATTGTTCCTTTGTTTGCTTACTTTCATTAGTTGCAATAATATAGGCTACAATCCCTCCAATTATTCCACCTGAATAATTTCCAAAGAAACCAACCCAAGCACTTTCATCCCCAATAGTATAAACTCCTGTTGGAATTCTTAATAGCTGACCTAAAATAATTGGAACGACAGCTATTACTAATAGTATTACAATAATTTTTAGAATAAACTTCATTTTCACACCTCTTACTTTTGTAATTTCCTATTTTTAATTACGTTTTAAACTCGTTCCCTATATTCTATGAAAAAAGAGACCCTAGTAAAACTGAGGGCACTGAAAAACTTACGTTTTTAATTTTTGTTAAACGGTTATCACAAATAAAAGGCGACTTTCCGTTCGATTTCGAACAGAAAGTCGCCTTTTTCTCTATTCTTTTTTACTCTTTTTC
>Ga0180215_1005011_pt1 | contig 11510 bp, 8 predicted proteins | sample eDN3rd37CBELigBY_FD_128871 | JGI IMG/M metagenome (GOLD analysis project Ga0180215, IMG submission 128871) | Enriched backyard soil microbial communities from Emeryville, California, USA - eDNA 3rd pass 37_C BE-Lig BY (version 2) (version 2) | ecosystem: Environmental > Terrestrial > Soil >...
TCGTAATGGGCGATGTGCACATTGTTGTGGATCTGGGCATCGGCCAGCGATTCGTCCACGTGCGCAGGATAGTTGAGCGGCGCGGCGATGACCTTGGATGGCGTGGCCACCGGGCTCAGCAGCCGGACGTCGGCCAGGCGGCGCGTGGCGGCGCCGGCCTTGGCGGTCAGCATGGCCGGCATCAGCTCGCCCAGCCTTTCGATGAACAGGTCGCCCGGCGGCACCGGCCAGGCAAGCGCGGGCAGTCGGTCTTTCACGGACGACACGTCGTAGACGGTATCTCCGTCCACGAGGCCGATCCGGCCTTCGTCATAGCGGCAAATCCTCATTGGGTCTCCGGTGCCGCCCGGCGGCGGACAGTCATAATTTTGAGCACGCTCAATTTTAGAAGTCCGGACGAGACCCGGTCAAGACGGGGGTTGGAGGCCGGACATCCCCGGCCCGCTCCGTTCCTGCTTTCCACTGTTCGAGATAAATGTTAGATTACAAAATAAAACATTTCTTACAAGCGACAGACCAACTGCCAACTCTAGGGGAGAGGCGACATGCGAAGAAAATTGCAACTGGCTTGCGGATTAAGTGTGGCGGCCGTATTGACGGCCTGTGGCGGAAGCGGCGCCCAGGACACCCCGCCGGCGCCGAAACTCACGTCCGAACAGATCCATCTCTATTCCGTGCAATCGGTGCTCGCGGGCCTCGTCGTCCCGGCGCCCACCACGATCCTGGGTGCGCTCGCGCTGAGCTACGCGCAGTTCCCCGACGAAGAACTCGAGTGCGAAAACGAAGAAGGGACCATCGTCGCGGAATACATCGATAGCGACGACAGCGGCTCGGTGTCGGCCGGCGACCAGGTCAACCTCACCTTCACGCAATGCGAGGTGTACGGCGGATACAGCCTTACTCCCATGGACGACGACTCCGGTGAAGTCATGTTCGACGGCAAGGTGCATGCCGTCGTCACGGAATACGAGCTGCCGACCATCCTGGGCAAGGCCGCCGCGGCTCCCGCCCGGAAGATGTCGAAGGCATCCAAGATCCTGAAGACCTTGAAGGATGCGGACACGATCGAGACCGCCCACCTCGGCGCGAAACTGACCTACGAACAGTTGCGGCTCGGCGAAGAAGACGAGGGCAGGCTCGACGGCACGATGCGGGTGCGGTTCTCCCTCTCCTTCCCCGCGGATGCCGCTCCGGATGTCCTGAGCAAGACGGCGGAAGCGCCGGACGAGCCGACGTTCATCATCGCCACCGGCCAGGAAAGCGGGGAGTCGCTGAAGATCTCGTTCCAGGAAGAGGGCAAGAGCTACGCGCAGACCATCACGGAATTCCAGAGCGAGGACGATATCCGGTGCGTCTACTCTGACTGCGACGAGGAAGAAGAGGACGACTTCGGCTACATGCAGCACAACTTCACCACGCTGCAATTCGCCAACAAGGGCAGCGACCCCGAGCTGGGCGCATCCTTCGAATACCGCGTGCGGCTGGGCGAAACCCTCGTTCCCTTCAGCGCGGGCAAGATCCTGACCGACACCAGCGGTGAAACCATCACCACGGTCTTCTCGGCCTCCGGCGACACCGGCAAGGTGGACATCCAGTCCACCGGCGGCGCCACCTGGGCCGGCAGCTTCGAGCAATACATCGACTGAGGCATCGCCGCCCCCCTCGGGGGGCGGCTGGGGCCGGCCCGTGCGTCCCGCTACTTCAGCGGCTTGAACCGCACGCGCTTGGGCTTGGCCCCTTCCTCGCCCAGGCGGCGCTTCTTGTCGGCCTCGTATTCCTGATAATTGCCGTCGAAGAACACGACCTGCGAATCGCCCTCGAAGGCCAGAATGTGCGTGGCGATCCGGTCCAGGAACCAACGGTCGTGGCTGATCACCATCACGCTTCCGGCGAACTCCAGCAGGGCATCCTCCAGCGCGCGCAGGGTTTCCACGTCCAGGTCGTTGGACGGCTCGTCCAGCAGCAGCAGGTTGCCGCCCGCCAGCAGGGTCTTGGCCAGGTGCAGCCGGCCGCGCTCGCCGCCCGACAGATTGCCGACGGTCTTGTTCTGGTCGCCGCCCTTGAAATTGAAACGGCCCAGGTACGCGCGCGACGACATCTCGAAGCGGCCCACGGTCAGCACGTCCGCGCCGTCGGCCACCGCGTCGAACACGGTCTTGCCGTCCTCCAGCGCGTCGCGCATCTGCTCGACATAGGCGGGCTTGACGGTCGAACCGCGCACGATCTCGCCGCTGTCGGGCTGCTCCTTGCCGGCGATCATGCGGAACAGCGTCGACTTGCCCGCGCCGTTGGGACCGATGATGCCGACGATGGCGCCGGCCGGCACCTTGAAGCTGAGGTCGTCGATGAGCAGCCGGTCGCCGTAGCCCTTGCTGACGTTCTTGAACTCGATCACTTCATTGCCCAGGCGTTCGGCCACGGGGATGAAGATCTCCGAGGTCTCGTTGCGCTTCTGGTACTCGTGCGAACTCAGCTCCTCGAAACGGGCGATGCGCGCCTTGGACTTGGCCTGGCGCGCCTTGGGATTCTGGCGCACCCATTCCAGTTCCTTCTTGATGGTCTTCTGGCGGGCGGATTCGCTGCTCTCTTCCTGCTTGAGGCGGGCATCCTTCTGTTCCAGCCAGGAGCTGTAGTTGCCCTTCCACGGAATGCCGTGGCCGCGGTCCAGCTCCAGGATCCACTCGGCGGCATTGTCCAGGAAATAGCGGTCGTGCGTGACCGCCACCACGGTGCCGGGGAATTTCTGCAGGAACACTTCCAGCCAGTCCACGCTTTCCGCGTCCAGGTGGTTGGTGGGTTCGTCCAGCAGCAGCATGTCGGGCCTGGACAGCAGCAGGCGGCACAGCGCCACGCGGCGCTTCTCGCCGCCCGACAGATGGCCGACCACGGCGTCCCAGGGCGGCAGACGCAAGGCGTCGGCGGCGATCTCGAGCTGGTGTTCGATGTCGTCGTTGCCGCTGCCGCTGCCCGCGGCAATGACGGCCTCGAGCTCGGCCTGCTCGGAGGCCAGCGCATCGAAATCGGCGTCGGGCTCGGCATAGGCGGCGTAGACCTCGTCCAGCCGCTTCTTGGCGGCGAACACGCCGCCCAGCCCGGTCTCGACCGCCTGGCGCACGGTATGTTCGGGATCGAGCTGCGGTTCCTGCGGCAGATAGCCGATGCTCAGATTGGGCATGGGGCGGGCCTCGCCCTCGATGTCCTTGTCCACGCCGGCCATGATCTTGAGCAGCGTGGATTTGCCGGAGCCGTTCAGGCCCAGCACGCCGATCTTGCCGCCCGGAAAGAACGACAGGGAAATGTCGCGCAGGATCTGCCGCTTGGGCGGCACGATCTTGCCGACGCGATTCATGGTGAAGACGTATTGGGCCATGGATGAACCGAATCAAGGAATTGACGCGACCGGCCGCGACCCGCGGCCGGCGCTTGGCGAAGCCCACAGTGTAGGCTGGTTCGCTCCGCAGGACATGCGGACCGCCGGGTTCTCGACCGGGGCCCGACGGGGGCGTGTCGACCCTAGCGCCGGTCGAGGACGATATAGCCCCGGTGATCCTCCACGCCGAAGCGCACCGTCCCCTGCGTCAGGGTCGCGCCCTGGAACACCACCGGATCGTCCAGCGTCACGAAGTTCGCCGGATCGTAACCCCACTCGGGCAGGCTGTTTTCGCGGATCGTCATGAAGCGCGGAGCGTACCGGGCCCTTGGCGGCAGCGCTTCCGGGCGCGCGACCGTGGGCGACTCGTTCAGTCCCGTCATCAGGAAACTGACGATCCGCAGCGCTCCCCGGTCGTCGGACCGCACGAACAGCATGCCGTCGTACCGTTCACCCGGCTCGTCGTCGGTTTCCACCTTGACCGGGATGACGTACCGGTAGGGATCGTCCTCGGCGTAGCGTTCGCCGTCCGGAATCATGAGAACGGGAATGCGGCGCGCCGGGTCGTCGCCGATGGCGAACCACCCGCCGCTGGGATCGGCATCGCTCATTTCACGGCCATCGAACGCGGTCGGGGGCCTGGCCGCGACGATCCGCCCCTGATCCGCCTGCAGCGCGACGAAACCATGCATCACCGATTCGGAGTTGCCGACCTCGACACGCAGGCCGCCGCCGCTGCCGGGCTCCACCGCGCCGACGGCGGGCAGCGGGATCGCGCCGAAGTCCTTGCCGATCCGGGCATACTCGCGCACGAAGGACTGCACCGGCTCCGAGAAGTCCAGGCGCGCATATCTCTCCAGCGTGGACACGCCGCTCAACGTGTTCTGCGGCATGTACATCGACAGCCCGGACAGCCGCGGATAGCTGTCGGTATGCCGTTCGTAGCGCACGGCCTCGCGCAGCGCCGCTTCCAGTTTCTCGTACTGGCCGTCGGCCAGTTGCACGTCCGACCAGCTCAGGAAACTCAGGGGATCCGTCAGGTCGGTACCGCCCGCCAGCCGGGGCGTATAGAACGATACGGCCCGGGCCCTGGCGTCGGCGATCCGATGCCAGGCCGCCACGGGGTCGGCGGACAACTGCCGGTTCAGGGTGCCGGCGACGGCCTCGAGCGCTTCGATTACCGGCCCCGCGCGGCGCAGGTCCGTCAGCGACAGCGTGGACAGGCTGCCCGGATCCTCCGCCAATTGCTTGGCGATGTAGGCATCGATCACGGCCCGGCCGAAAGACTCGACGTCGACGGCCGGATTGGCGGTGAGCTGGCGCATGAAGGCCTCCCAGCTCCAGCCGCCTCCCGGCTCGAGTTCCTGCGAAGCCAGCAGATAGTTCGCATGCGGCGCGAAGGCCTGGGCAATCTCCACCGACGCCATCAGGCAGGCGTCGAAACCGATCAGATCGAAATGGGCGCCGGTGCTGGCCCGGGCATTGGCCACGGCCTCGTTCAGCATGGGCAGCGACAGTACCGAGTCGCTCAGCGTGTCGGGTCCGACGCCGCCGTTGGGACCGCCGCCATGGTTCCAGAACACCAGCATGTAGCGCTGGGCGGGATAGGTCTTCACCCCCCACTCGATGAATTCCTGAAGCGTGGACACCTGCCCCATGTCCTTCTCGCCCAGATCCTCGATCAGCTCGATCCTGGAGCCGAGCACCCGCTTGCGCTGCAGCGTGTTCCAGCCCTCCTTGCGCGCGCCGCCGGTAGCCAGCACCAGGTTGACCTTGTCGTTGGGGGCCACGCGCTGCATCTCGGCAAGATTCTTGGTGGCCTCGCTGCCGCGCTCTTCCAGGTCGGTGGCGATGACGTAGACCAGGACGGTGGTGTCGGCTTTGGTTTCCACCGCTCCCGAACCGCCGCCGCACGAAGCGAGCATCAGAATCAGCGACACGGCGGCAAACAAACGGAACAAGCCGCCGGCGCGGCCCGGTAGCGTGCGAACAGGCATGCGATCTCCTTGACGGCCGCACAAGGCGGCGTTGAAATATTTTTTTACATACTATCAAGGAAGACGCGGCGGGTCGCCCCTCGCTCGGCCGCCTATTCCAGCTTGATGCCAGCCTGGCGGATGATGTCGCGGTTGTTGTCGTACTCGGCGCGGATGAGGCCCGCGAACGCCGCGGCGGTGCCGCCGGCGCCGGCCTTGTTCTCGACGATGACCGTCGTGCCGAGCTGGCCGCCCAGCTTGTCCGCCAGGGCCCGCGAGCGCCGGAAACAAGAATGCCATGCCGGCAATCCATGCTCATTGTAGAGGAGCGGCGAGTCCGGGCCTTGGTATGCTGTTGCCCAGGACGACTTCCCCACCCGACGCCATGCTGCCCTTCGACTGGAATTTCCCCTACCCCTCGCAGAAGATGCCGCTGCTGGCGGCCAATGCCGTCGGCACCAGCCAGCCGCTGGCCTCGCAGGCGGGCCTGCGCATGCTGTACGAAGGCGGCAACGCCATCGATGCCGCGCTGGCCGCCGCCATCACGCTGACCGTGGTCGAACCGGTCATGAACGGCATAGGCGGCGACTTGTTCGCCCTGGTCTGGCACGAGGGGTGCCTGCACGGCATCAACGCCAGCGGCTGCGCGCCCGCCGCCTGGGCCCTGGACCACTTCCGCGGCCGCGACGCCGTTCCCGTCAGCGGCTGGGACGCCGTCACGGTGCCGGGCCAGGTCGCCGGCTGGCGCGCATTGTCCGAGCGCTTCGGCAAGCTGCCCTTCGAACGCCTGTTCCAGCCCGCGATGCACTACGCGCGCGAAGGCTTCCAGGTCACGCCCCAGATCGCCCGCTTGTGGGCCGGCCAGGCTCCCAGCCTGGCCAACGAACCCGGCTTCGCCGAGGCCTTCTTCCGCGACGGCCGGACACCCCGGCCAGGCGAGCGCTGGCGCTTCCCCGAACAGGCCGACACCCTGGCCGACATCGCCCGCACCGGCGGCGACAGCTTCTACCGCGGCGCCCTGGCGCAGAAAATCGTCGATTTCGCGCAGCGTACCGGCGGCGCCCTGACCCTGGCCGACCTGGCCGCCCACGAAATCCAGTGGGTCGAACCGCTGCAACAGAACTTCCGCGGCTACACCCTGCACGAAATCCCCCCCAGCGGACAAGGCATCGCCGCCCTGGCCGCGCTGGGCATGCTGGAACACCAGGACCTCGAAGCCATGGGCCTGGACAGCCCGGCCATGTACCACACCCAGATCGAAGCGATGAAGCTGGCCTTCTCCGACCTGCACGAACACATCGCCGATCCCGCCGCCATGCGCCTGGGCGCGGCCGATCTGCTGGATCCGGCCTACCTCGCCCAGCGCGCCGCCCTGATCGACCCTTCCCAAGCTCTCGCGCCGACCGCCGGCACCCCCAAACTCGGCGGCACGGTCTACCTGGCGGCCGCCGACGCGGACGGCACCATGGTCTCCTTCATCCAGTCCAACTTCCGGGGCTTCGGCTCGGGCGTGGTCGTGCCGGGCACCGGCATCTCGCTGCACAACCGCGGCATAGGCTTCAACCTGCTCCCCGGCCACGTCAACTGCGTCGGCCCCTCGAAAAAACCGCTGCACACCATCATCCCCGGCTTCGTCACCCGCGACGGCCGGCCGGTCATGGCTTTCGGCGTCATGGGCGGATCGATGCAGGCCCAGGGACACGTGCAGATGATGGTGCGCCTGGGCGCCTTCGGCCAGAATCCCCAGGCCATGAGCGACGCTCCCCGCTTCCGCGTGGATGCCGGCGCGGTCCGGCTCGAGGCCCATACTTCCGCCGCCGTGGTCGACGGCCTGCGCAGCCTGGGCCATGAAGTGGAAGTCTCGGAACGCCACAACCTGGACTTCGGCACCGCACAACTGATCTACCGCAGCGACGAAGGCTACATCGCCGCCTCGGACTCCCGCCGCGACGGCCAGGCCGTCGGGTATTGACTATCGAACGATGCCCTCGTCCACCGGTGCGGGCCGGTTCCGGACCTCCTGCCTCGACAACCCGCTCCCCGCCTTGCGCAAGGGTCCCAGCAGCCCGCCGATCAACGCCAGCTGCGTCAATACCAGACGATGCCCGTCGTCGGCATCGCCGTCGTCGTCCGGCAACTGCTCCAGCGCCCGCGCCAAGGCCTCTTCCTCGCCGCTGCTGGCCGCCAGTTCCCTGCGGCTCTCCAGTCCGGACGCGATATCGTCCAGCGCGCGAATCACCCCCGCCGTCATGCGCGCGATCGCCGCGTCGCTGGCATGATCCGCCAGGCTCTCGCGGTGCGCTCCCAGCCCCGACAGATAATTCAGCAGCGTGTGCGACAGTGTCAGAAAACGCAGCCCGGTATCGGCATCGCGCCGGAAATGCCCCGGCTCGGCCAACATGTTCGACATTGCCATCGACAGCGCCGCATCCGCATTGTGCGCATTGCGCCGCGCCAGCCGATAGGCCAGGTCGTCGCGCTTGCCCACCTCGTACTGGATCATGATCTCGCGCAGATAACGGCTGTTGGCGGCCAGCGCGCCGGCCGCCGCCTGGCTCAACCGGCGCCCCTGCCAATCGGGCAATACCACCAGCACCGCCACCCCCGCGATCAATGAACCGAGCAGCGTGTCCACCAGGCGCGGCATGAACAGATCGTAGCCATTGCCGATCTGGTTGAAGCACAGCAGCACCAGCACCGTGATCGCCGCCGTGCCGGCCAGGTAGCGGGTCGAACGCGTCGCGAAGAACGCCACGCCGGCCGCCACCGCGAACCAGGCCTGCACGAGCAGGCTGGGAAACAACTTGAACAGCGCCCATCCCACGACCAGCCCCAGCACCGTACCCAGCACCCGCTGCACCAGCCGGGCGCGCGTCGCGCCATAACTGGGCGCGCAGACGAACAGCGTGGTCAACACGATCCAATACCCCTGGTCGGGATGGACCAGATGCAGCATGCCGTAACCCGCGGCCATCGCCAGCGTCAGCCGGACGGCATAGCGGAACACCGGCGCGCCCGGCGCCAACTGCAGACGCACCCGATCGACCGCCTCCCCCACCGACTGCGGCGACCGGTCGAACAGACTGTTGTCCTGCTGCTGCTCGTCCAGCTTGTCGGGATTGCTGGCGCTGCTCAGGCGCCGGTCCAGCTCCGCCAGATTGGCCGACAGCGCGCCCACCGACCGCAGCAGCCGCGTCCATTCCGGCCGGTCCTGCCGGCGCAGGTACTCCAGCGAAGCATCCAGGTCGGCCCTGGCCTGCCGCGCCTCGTCGCCGGCATCGAACGGCTGGCGCATCCGGATCGCCCGGGCCAGCCGGCGGCAGGCCCGGCCTTGCAGGCCCAGCAGCCGCTGGCAGCGGAACATCACGTCGCTGTGGAAAAATGCATCGGCCAGGTCGCCATAGGGATAATGCGAGGAACTGGCGCGCTCGTGCACGTCCTGCGCAATGAAATACAGCCGCAGGTACCGGGCCGTCTTGCGGCCGGGGCGGCTCTGCCCCAGGCGGCTGAAGATGCTTTCCTTGGCCTCGTTCAGCGCCGCGACCACCTTGCCGTTGAGTTGCGCGAGCTCGAGCCGCCGCGCCTCGACGTCCAGGCCGCGGATGGGCTCGAACAACGAGGCCTTGAGCACCAGATAATCGCCCAGCACGGCATACAGGCGGGCCAGCCGCTGCTGCACGGGCTGGTGCACGAACAGCGCCGCCCACAGCACCGACAACAGACCGTACCAGGCCGCCCCGGCCATCAGCAGCGCCGGCTCGTGCCAGAAGCCATCGGCGCCGTCGCCTTGCTCGAGGCCCAGCGTGGTATAGATCGCCAGGATCAGCGTCGCATAGCCGATGGCCCGGTAGCGCTCGCCGATGGCCCCCAGCATGGTCAGGCAGAAGGCGGACAGCATCATCCCCGCCAGGAACAGCCAGGGATGCGGAAACAACGCCGTGGCCGCGACCGCGGCCACGGCGAAGCAGGCGAGCGTGACGACCAGCGCCAGCAACCGGCCGCGCCAGTTATCGTCGGTTTCGGCCAGTGCGCAGGCGATGACGCCCAGGAACAGCGGGATGACCAGGTCCATCCTGCCGTGCCGGCCGCACAGCGCCATCGCGCCGGCCAGGGCGATGAACACGCGCAGACTGTAGACGAAGGTATCGTGCGCCCACAGGCGGCGCAGCGTATCGGGTAGCGAGGACAGACGCATCGATGCAGCGAAGAAACGGACAACCGCCACTATCGCACGCAGAACCCGTGCCAGGACGGCCGACCCACACGGCATGCGATAATCGAAACCGCCCCGCCGTCCCTCCCTGCCCTGCGAAATGAAACAATATCTCGACCTCGTTCAATCCGTCCTCGACAGCGGCTCGTGGCAAGTGAACAGAACGGGCATCCGCACCCTCAGCCTGCCCGGCGCCTCCCTGCGCTTCGACCTGAAGCAGGGATTCCCGGCCGTCACCACCAAGAAGCTGGCGTTCAAGTCCGCCATCGGCGAACTGGTGGGCTTTTTGCGCGCCACGCGCAGCGCGGCCGACTTCCGCGCGCTGGGATGCAAGGTCTGGGACCAGAACGCGAACGAGAACGCAGAGTGGCTGGCCAATCCCTACCGCGAGGGCGACGACGACCTGGGCCCGGTCTACGGCGTCCAGTGGCGCCGATGGCCGGCCTACAAGGTCGTGGACGCAGCGCGCACCGGGCAATTGCAGGACGCCCTGGCGCGCGGCTACGCCCGCGTGGCCGAATTCAATGAAGACGGCGCGCCCAAGGTGCTGCTCTACAAGGCCGTCGACCAGTTGCGCCAGTGCCTGGACACCATCCACCGCAATCCCGGCGACCGCCGCATCCTGTTCCACGGCTGGAACTGGGCGCAGATCGAGGAAATGGCGCTGCCCCCCTGCCACCTGCTCTACCAGTTCCTGCCGAACACCACGACGCGCGAAATCTCGCTGTGCCTGTACATACGCTCGAACGACATCGGCCTGGGTACTCCGTTCAACCTGACCGAAGGCGCCGCACTGCTGCACCTGGTGGGGCGGCTGACCGGCTATGCGCCGCGCTGGCTGAGCTATTTCATCGGCGATGCCCACATCTACGAGAACCACCTGCCGATGCTGCGGGAACAACTGACCCGCACCCCCTTCCCCGCTCCCACACTGGCCTTGTCCGACCGCATCCCGGACTACGCGGTCACCGGCAAGTACGAGCCGGAATGGCTGGAGCGCGTGGAGCCGGGCGATTTCTCGCTGGTGGGTTACGAACACCATGCGCCGCTGACGGCGCCGATGGCGGTGTAGGATTCGCCACGCGGCCGGTCATTCTCCGTTACGCGCCTCGGTCGTCGATTCTTTCAGCGCCTTGCCGAGTTCCAACCTCTTCCCAGGAATGTTGATCCCATCTCGCGGACTATCAGAGCGTGAACCATGCTCACCCGCCGAGCCGAACCATACCTGCGTAGTGTCTTGCATACTTCCTGGCCGTCAGGTCGTGAGAGTGATGCCCACAAATCGGCTCGGCTCTACACGGCCGAGCAGCCATGACGCCTGAGGGCGGACATAACTCGTCCGTCCTGAACAATTCGATTTTCAGCTGCGAGCCAGTCGGTGATTGCTTGGAACGGTGACCCGTGCCGTGATGACCGCCTGCATCGACAGCCCGAATCGGGCGCAATAAAGCCGCAGCGCGGCCAGGATCAGGCGCAAGTCATGCCTGGCCCCGCACATCACCGCATGCAGCTCGTCGCCCAGTGCGCCCTTGAGCGGATTGCGGCCCAATCTCCCATCCATCTTCATGTGCCCGATGTTGTCCTCAGCGGCCTTGACTAGGTGCTGGCGGCTCCGTGCCCGACCTGAAGAGAAAGCTCATGCGATACATCCGCCAGTACAACCGGCAGGCTAAGCCGGTGAAGTGGAAGTACTTCGATCCATCGCGTCGAATTACTCCCAATTCAATCGTTACAGTCCACTAGTTCCATCAGGCTCCCCGAAGGCAATCCCGAACGAACGCGGTACATTCCGACGCGGCCTCCAATGGCCAATAAATGGTGATCGCAGTGTCATTGCGCGTGAGCTCTATGCGGATAGATCGTTCAGCAGTGGGCCGGGAGTCGGCGCGCGACCACCATCGGGCGAGCCATCCTTGTTTCGCATTCGGTTCGGAAGCGACCGCCGATGGAA
>Ga0180215_1005012_pt1 | contig 11508 bp, 10 predicted proteins | sample eDN3rd37CBELigBY_FD_128871 | JGI IMG/M metagenome (GOLD analysis project Ga0180215, IMG submission 128871) | Enriched backyard soil microbial communities from Emeryville, California, USA - eDNA 3rd pass 37_C BE-Lig BY (version 2) (version 2) | ecosystem: Environmental > Terrestrial > Soil >...
ATATATTCGTGTTAATTCGACAATTTTCTTCATCGATTTCGACGACTTTTTTATATTATCATGATGAAATCTCTTTGTAAAAGGTTTTTTAAATATTTTTTTAAAAAAGTGAAAAAAACTCCCAAAATGGGAGTTTTAATGATATTAAATTTGTCTCCATGGACTGCGAACGATGTTTGTTTGGTTACGATCAGGTCCAACAGAGAAGATAGACAATGGGATCCCTGTTAGCTGTGAGACTCTTTCAATATAATGTCTAGCATTATCCGGTAACTCACCAAGTGTTTTACAAGAAGTGATATCCTCTGTCCAACCTGGGAGCTCCTCATAAACAGGTTCACATTCTGCTAAGGCTTTTAAACTTGCTGGAAACTCTTCAATTACTTCCCCTTTATAACGGTATGCTACACAAATTTTAAGTGTTTCAATTCCTGTCAAAACATCAATTGAATTTAAGGATAAATCAGTAAGACCACTTACCCGGCGGGCATGGCGAACAACGACGCTATCAAACCACCCAACACGACGTGCTCTCCCTGTTGTTGTTCCGTATTCACGACCAACTTCACGAATTTGATGCCCTATTTCATTGTCTAACTCCGTTGGAAACGGTCCATCTCCTACCCTGGTTGTATATGCCTTACAAACCCCTACAACATGATTGATTTTACTTGGTCCTACTCCTGAACCAATGGTTACCCCACCAGCAACTGGATTTGAAGAAGTGACAAATGGATATGTTCCTTGGTCAATATCAAGCATAACTCCTTGTGCTCCTTCAAATAGAACCCGTCGGCCTTCGTCTAATGCATCATTTAAAACAACCGATGTATCGCAAACATACTTCGCTACCTGCTGTCCATACTCATAATATTCATTTAGAATATCTTCTATCTTAAATCCTTCTGTTTCATACATACGTTCAAATAGTCGATTTTTCTCTTCAAGATTACGTGTAAGTTTCTCTTCAAAAACGTCACGATCAAGAAGATCGGCGATTCTAATTCCCACTCGCGCAGCTTTATCCATATAAGCAGGTCCGATTCCTTTTTTCGTTGTTCCAATTTTATTATCACCTTTTCTTGCCTCTTCAACCTCATCTTGCTTTAGGTGATACGGTAAAATAACATGGGCTCGGTTGCTAATACGTAAATTATCTGTTTTAACTCCTCGATCATGGAGGTACGCTAGTTCCTGTACCAATGCTTTTGGATCAACAACCATCCCATTGCCAATCACACAGATTTTATCTTGATAAAAGATACCAGATGGGATTAAGTGAAGCTTATACGTTTCGCCATTAAATTTAATCGTATGGCCTGCGTTGTTCCCACCTTGATAACGAGCAACCACTTCAGCATTTTCAGATAAAAAATCGGTGATTTTCCCCTTTCCTTCATCTCCCCATTGCGTTCCGACTACAACAACTGATGACATACAGAAAGCACCTCCATAATTGGTCTATGTAAAAATCCTTATTTCTTAATTAACAAAACAATTTTAACAGAAAAAAAGAAAACATTCCAATAAAACACGAACATTTTATAAAAAAAATATTACTTTGTTCGTAAAGCGAGTGTTAATATACAGAAAATCTACTCATTTCAAAACCTATTCTTCCCTAAAAAGAAAAAAAGATTAACCTATTGCAGGCTAATCTTTTAAGCTCCTGGTGGAATGGCTGACGAGTCGTACCGTGTCTCCAGGTTAACGAATTTATTATATTCCTTTACGAATGCAAGCTGTACAGTTCCTACTGGACCATTACGTTGTTTTGCAATAATAATTTCAATGATGTCCTTGTTTTCTGATTCCTTATCATAGTAGTCATCACGATATAAGAAAGCAACAATATCAGCATCCTGCTCAATACTTCCTGATTCACGGATATCTGACATCATTGGTCGCTTATCTTGACGTTGTTCCACACCACGGGATAGCTGAGACAAAGCAATAACCGGTACCTCTAACTCTCTGGCAAGGGCTTTTAGGGAACGTGAAATTTCCGAAACCTCTTGTTGTCGGTTCTCTCCAGACCGCCCATCACCTAGAATAAGCTGTAGGTAGTCAATTAGAATCATCCCTAATCCATGCTCTTGCTTTAAGCGACGGCATTTTGAGCGCAGCTCACCGATTTTAACCCCTGGAGTATCATCTATGAAAATACCAGAATTTGACAGGCTACCCATTGCCATCGTTAACTTACCCCAGTCTTCATCTGTTAAGGAACCTGTCCTTAAATTTTGAGCATTAATATTGCCCTCTGCACACAGCATACGCATCACTAGCTGCTCAGCACCCATCTCTAGACTGAAAATAGCCACATTTTCTTGAGCCTTAGTGGCAACATTTTGAGCAATGTTAAGAGCAAATGCTGTTTTACCTACAGAAGGACGAGCTCCTACAATGATTAAATCGTTTCGCTGAAATCCTGCTGTCATTCGATCAAGCTCTGCAAACCCTGTTGGAATACCTGTTACATCACCGACACGGTTCGCGATCGTCTCAATATTGTCATATGTGCGCACTAGTACATCTTTTATATTATGAAAGGCTCCAGCATTCTTTCGCTGTGCAACCTCTAGTATACTTTTTTCGGCCTCACTTAGTAGTGACTCAACCTCATCTTCTCTAGAGTATCCATCGGAAGCAATTGTTGTGGCTGTTCGGATTAACCTTCTTAGTAAAGACTTCTCTTCAACAATTTTTGCATAGTATTCGATATTGGCCGCTGTTGGAACCGATGCAGCTAGTTCACTCAAATAACTAACTCCACCTGTATCCTCAAGGAGCTTTGCTGCAGCAAGTTCCTCTGTCACTGTAACCAAGTCGACTGCCTTTCCTTTGTCGTTTAAGTTTAGCATTACATTAAATATCTGCTGATGTGCAGCTCGATAAAAGTCATCAGGAATAAGGACTTCAGAGGCAACTGTCAAAGATGAAGGCTCTAAGAAAATAGCACCTAAAACTGCCTGTTCCGCTTCAATATTTTGCGGTGGCATCCGATCAGCTAATAATTCATTCATCTGAAAACCTCCTATTTAAGAAGATATATAGGGAAAGTCTCTTCCTCTATCATTCTTTTTGAAAAGAAAAAAGTGATCAGCCTTATCAACTAATCACAAAAATTACATAGAAAGGACAGAAAGCATGTCTGCATTTCTGCCGGTTCTTTTATTTTAACATGTTTTTTCTGTAAAAGAACTGCCAAATTTAGTTTGTTTCTTTTACATGGACGTTTAGGGTAGCAGTTACTTCAGTATGAAGCTTGACTGGCACCTTTGTTACACCAAGAGAACGAATTGCATCTTCCATTTCAATTTTACGCTTATCAATCTTAATTTTATGCTTTTTTTGAAGCTCTTCAGCAATTTGTTTGCTTGTGATCGATCCGAATAAGCGACCACCCTCACCTGATTTGGCTAAAAGTTCCACTGTAATCTTCTCGATCTTTTCTTTTAACTCTTTAGCATTTTCTAGTTCAACCTCGGCTTGCTTTTCCTCTTTTTTCTTTTGAGCATTAAGCGAACTCATGGCTGCAGCTGTTGCCTCAGCCGCAAGGCCTTGTTTGAAAAGAAAATTATGTGCATAGCCATCAGGTACATTCTTCACTTCGCCTTTTTTCCCTTTACCTTTAACATCTTTCAAAAATATTACCTTCATTCCTTATTTCCCCCTTCTAAATAATCAGTAATGGCAGCGGTTAACATTTCCTCCGCTTCTTTTAGTGATACATTTTGAAGCTGTGTAGCTGCATTGGTCAGGTGTCCGCCACCATGTAGACTCTCCATAATTACCTGGACATTCACATCACCTAGTGAACGAGCGCTAATACCAATAAGGTTGTCAGCCCTTCGAGAGATCACAAAGGATGCATTTACACCATCCATCGTTAGCAATGTGTCTGCTGCTTGAGCAATAATCACCTGATTGCTCAAGTCCTCCTCCTCTGCGCGGGCAATGACAATCCCCTCATGATAGAAGTACACATTCTCAATAATACGGGCTCGTTTTATATACGTGTCGACATCTTCCTTTAAAAACTTTTGAACTAGAATCGTATCTGCTCCATGACTCCGCAAATAGGATGCTGCATCAAAGGTTCGTGAACCGGTTCGTAACGTGAAGCTCTTCGTATCTACAATAATCCCCGCAAGCAGAGCTGTCGCCTCAAGCATTTGGATTTTCCCATTTTTCGGCTGGTACTCTAAAAGTTCTGTGACCAATTCTGCTGTAGAGGAAGCGTATGGCTCCATGTATACAAGTAGAGGATTTTTCACAAATTCTTCTCCCCTACGATGATGGTCAATAACAACCGTGTTTTCGATTCGATTGAGCAGACGGTCATCGATGACTAGTGAAGGTTTATGCGTGTCAACTACAACTAGTAGTGTATCATCCGTTGCAATTTCATAGGCCTGTTCAGGACTAATAAAACGTGCATATAAATCCTCATTTTTTTGGATTTCTCCCATCATTCGCTGAACACTTACGTCAATTTCCTGCTTATTCACGACAATATAGCCTTCACGTTTGTTCATCTGAGCAACTTTTAGAATTCCAATTGCTGAGCCAATCGCATCCATATCCGGATATTTATGACCCATAACTAAAACTTTATCACTTCCTGAAATTAAATCCCTTAATGCATGAGAGATAACTCTTGCTCTGACACGTGTCCGTTTTTCAACAGGGTTTGTTTTACCACCAAAGAACTTAACCTTTCCATTTGGCTGTTTAATCGCTACCTGATCACCACCACGTCCGAGTGCAAGATCCAAACTAGACTGAGCCTGTACCCCTAACTCAGGTAAAGATGAAACCCCTGTTCCCACTCCTATACTAAGTGTAAGTGGAACATTCTGTTTTAGTGCGGTGTCTCGTACTTCATCGAGTATCGAAAACTTCCCTTTTTCTAACAGATGAAGGATATGTTCATTAAAAACACCAATAAAGCGCTCTGAAGAAACTCTTTTTAGAAATACCCCATTATTGGTAGCCCAAGTGTTTAAGATTGATGTAACGAGGTTATTTAAACTACTTCTCGTCTGGTCGTCCATTCCTTGAGTTAGTTCATCATAATTATCTAAATAAATATATGAAATAACCGTTCTTTCATTATAATAAAGCTTTTCGATTTCTGCTTGTTCTGTTACATCAAAGAAGTAGAGCAACCGTTCTTCTGCTTTATGAACAACCCTAAATTTGCGTTCATGGAGAGAAACCACTTCTGTTTCAACTTCTTGTTTGATTAAAGGAATGATGACATCGGCCACATCATAGAGGGACCGACCAACTAGCGTATCCTCATTAAAACAGGATGCAATAAATGGATTTGTCCATTCAATTAGATAGTCATCATTAATTAACATAATTCCAATCGGCATCTCCATCAGGGCTTCTTCCCCGACTTTCTTTACCCGATAGGATAATGTTGAAATATACTCTTTTGTTTCTTTCTTGATTTTGAAAAAAACATGAAACAGAAAAAAGACAAGAATACCAGTAAGTAAATAGCCAATAGCTCCAATCAGCCAATTATAAAAAGACAAGATCCCTAGAAGAACTAGGAGCACAGCTATTAACCCATATAAAGGATATTTTATTTGCCGCCTTTCAAAGTAAGAGGGCATGTACTCAGCTCCTAAGTTGTAAATTCACAATCACTTTTTCGCTTCAAGACGTTTCCTTAAATCGAAACCTAAGTCAATTATACCTAATATCCTTACAATATAAAGAATTAATGGAATTAAGACCGAAAGAATAATGGTCACAATCAGGACTGCTTTAGGATACCCTTTAAGATGAGAATAATAAGCAATAAAGGTATATCCCTGAAGTAACATGAAGAACTGCAACACAAACACAAGATTTGTTAGAGCCCAATGCCAGTAGCTTCCTACCTCAGGTTGAAGAAACATGGTAGCAATAAGAGAAAACAAGTAATACCATAACAAGCTTTTCGGTAAAGACATATTTCTTAATGGCATCCATGATGGGACGTTAACGCCAAAACGTTTCAGAAGTGGGAAACATATTAACTGAATCAAAAAGACAATCATAAATGAAGCCATAACAAACATACTTGGCATCAATGTCTCCATTAAGGAAACAGAACTCTCAAATTGCTCAAGAACCTTTTCATCAACGGTTTGTCCCATACCTTCTAACATCTTAACTGAAGTAGAAATGGATTGTTGGAAGCTTGCCATAAACTCTTCAATGATATTCATGTTAAATAATACGACTGTCGCAGCATATTGAAGAACTGTGTTCGCTAGAAACACAAGCGATCCCGCTACAAAAATGGCCAGCCTACTCTTGCCTTTGCCAATCAATATCCCCATCACACTACCAGTAATTCCATATGTAAGGGCTAGTGGAATGGCTAAAAAGCTGCCGACAATTAAAGCCAGGAGCGTAGCTGCAATTGTAAACACTGCTGCACTTTTCCAATCATGCTTGGCCGCGAACATGATAAATGGCATTGCTAGGAAAAAGTTAACGACCAGACCTAACCCTGGGATATACAATGTAATTAACAATAATACTGTAAAAATGGCCAGAAGAATGGCTCCTTCTGTCAACCGATATGTATTTTTTCTCAAGTTTTCACCTCTACAAAATGATCTTCATAAATACTATTTTATCTAGTCCATTCAATAGATTCAACTAATTGGCGTATAGAGATAATGATTCCAATGATAACAAAAGGCAGCGGGGATTCCCGCTGCCTTTTGATTTCTGAACATTATTCTCCTGATACGTATGGTAATAATGCCATTTGACGTGAACGTTTGATTGCAACTGTTAGTTTACGTTGGTATTTAGCGCTTGTACCAGTTACACGACGAGGTAAAATTTTACCACGTTCTGAGATGAATTTTTTTAGAAGATCTACATCTTTATAATCGATGTGTGTGATTCCGTTAGCTGTAAAAAAGCAAACTTTACGGCGCTTAGCGCGTCCGCCTCTACGTCCTCCCATTGCCATGAGGTTTTCCCTCCTTTACAATATTTTTTATTTAAAGCAACACTAGAATGGTAAGTCGTCATCGGATATATCAATTTGACCGCCACCTGCAAATGGATCATCATCCACTTTCGTGTTTCTTTGTGGTTGGCGTTGATTCTGATTTCCAAACGGGTACTCTTGTCCACCACTCGGACGAGAAGCGAAATTGTCTCCACCTCTATCAGAGTTCTGGCTTTGACCTTTTGGTTCAAGGAACTGAACACTCTCAGCCATTACCTCAGTTACATAAACGCGTTTACCGTCCTGACCTTCATAACTACGAGTTTGAACGCGACCATCAACGCCTGCTAGACTCCCCTTCTTCAAGAAGTTCGCAACGTTTTCAGCTGGACGACGCCAAACTACACAGTTAATGAAGTCTGCTTCTCTTTCTCCTTGCTGGTTCGTAAACGCACGATTAACAGCTAGAGTAAAAGAGGCAACCGCAACTCCGTTTGGTGTATATCGAAGTTCTGGATCCTTGGTTAAACGGCCGACAAGAACTACACGATTCATCATCAGTAATCAACCCCTTTTCTTCCAGAAGGTTCCACGTGGAACAAATTTCTGAAAGGTTATATTTAAAAATTATTTTTCGTCTTTAATTACCATGTGGCGAATGATATCTTCGCTGATTTTAGCAAGACGGGAGAATTCATCAACCGCAGCTGGAGCAGCATTCACCTGAAGGATTTGGTAGAAACCATCGCGGAAATCATTGATTTCGTATGCAAGACGGCGCTTACCCCAGTCCTTCGTTTCAGTAACCTCCGCACCATTATCAGTCAAGATGCCGTTGAAACGCTCGATTAGCGCTTTCTTCGCTTCATCTTCAATGTTTGGGCGGATGATGTACATAATTTCGTACTTTCTCATCACTTTCACCTCCTTTTGGTCTAACGGCCCATATATGGGCAAGGAGCAATTATTCATTACTCACAATGTAAGATTATAGCATAGCATAAACATAAAAGCAACTTACGCTTTAATGGAATCTTTTATCAGCTTGCTATTCATAACTACAAATAAATACTAACATATGTTCGGTTTATTGTCCAACTTGATTATGTATATTAAAAATGAACCCGTAGTATTTCTCCGGGTTCATTAGATATTCCTGTATAAACTAGTAGTTGATTTCCGCTCCAATCAACGGTTACTTACTATATTCTCTAACAAAATCTAAACATTAAAACGGAAGTGAATAATATCTCCGTCTTTTACGTCGTAATCTTTTCCTTCTAAGCGTACTTTTCCTGCTTCGCGGGCTGCAGTCATTGAACCTGCTGCCACTAGATCATCATAGGAAACAGTTTCAGCACGAATGAAGCCTCTTTCGAAGTCTGAGTGAATGATTCCCGCACATTGTGGTGCTTTCATTCCTTGGCGGAAAGTCCAAGCACGAACTTCTTGAACCCCAGCTGTAAAGTAGGTAGCAAGACCAAGTAAATTATAGGTAGCACGGATTAACTGATCTAACCCTGATTCTTCGATACCAAGTTCAGATAAGAACATTTCCTTTTCTTCGGCATCAAGCTCAGAGATTTCTTCCTCAATCTTTGCACAGACAACAATGACTTCTGCGTTGTCTTTCGCTGCAAATTCACGAACCTTTTGTACGTATTCATTGGTTGATGGGTCCTGAACATCATCTTCGCCAACATTTGACACATAAAGCATTGGTTTAGCTGTTAATAAATGAAGTCCTTTAACAACCTTTGCTTCTTCAGGAGTAAACTCTACTGCTCGTGCAGGCTGGTCATTTTCCAACGCTTCCTTTAATCTTTCAAGAATTGGAAACTCCACCATTGCTTCTTTATCCTTTTGCTTCGCCATTTTCCCAACACGACTAATGCGCTTTTCTACAGACTCAAGATCAGCTAGAATAAGCTCTAAGTTAATGATTTCAATATCAGATATTGGATCTACCTTCCCAGAGACATGGGTAATATTATCATCTGCAAAACAACGAACAACTTGGCAGATTGCATCTACTTCACGAATATGAGCAAGAAACTTGTTTCCAAGCCCTTCTCCTTTACTTGCACCTTTTACAATTCCCGCAATATCGGTAAATTCAAATGCAGTTGGTACGGTTTTCTTCGGTTGAACCAATTCAGTTAATTTTGTTAAACGGTGGTCTGGTACTTCAACAATTCCCACATTTGGATCAATCGTACAGAATGGGTAGTTTGCTGATTCTGCACCAGCTTGTGTAATTGCATTAAACAAGGTCGATTTCCCTACGTTCGGAAGCCCGACAATCCCTGCTGTTAAGGCCATCCTTGTCACTCCTCTAAAAAAGATCTATTTTAACTTACTTATTTCGCAGTTTAACTGACGGAAACAAATTTGCCTCCCACAATTATAGATAGTAAGAAATAAAAAGACAAGCCATCTTGAAATGTACTCGCATATGTAGACTCTAATAAATTCTACCTTTTTGAGTACATCTTCTATAGACAACTTGTTAGAAAGATAGTTTTTTAATATTTACGAGACAATCGTACAAAGTACTTCCTTGGCGGTTATCCGATTCCAGGTCAGATGTGAGTTGATTGACTGAGCCGCCAAACTTTTGCCAATTCCCTTCATCAATATTAATTGTTCCAGGATGGGCCTGTTTGAAAATGGATATTTTTCCTTTTACCTCTCCACGCTCATTCCAGACGAGTACAAAGTCGCCTTCTACGAGTTCCTTTTCCTTCGCAACATCTTCCGCAATCTCTACCTTTACTTCAGGAGTTCCACCCAGAAGGTGATAGAATTGTGAATGATTAGAACGAAGCGGATGAATGCTTAATAAGGAATATGGGTATTTTTCAGCAAGTAATGGATTCGTCCACTTTGACTCAGTTGGAAGAGATAAGGTCAATTCTCCACTAAACCCTACATCTTTAGCTGTTTGCGAAGTAAACTCATATTTCCCACTTGGCGTTTTAAACTTCCACTCTCTCCATGGAATAGGCGTGACTGGTAGCTCGGCAAATTTCTTCTCTCGTAAATAATCTAACGTGATTCCCTCATGAGCTAAAGAAGACAGCCCCATTCTTAAATAGTCTTCTCTGGTATATGCAAATTCCTCTCCAAAACCAAGTCGATTTGCTAACTCCGTCCAAACCCACTCATCTGTCTTGGCCTCACCTGGTGGCTCAACAAGCTTTGGTCCATGGTTCACATAATGATGATACATAGAAGAATAATAGATATCCTCTGTCTCGAACGCTGCCGTTACGGGCAATACATAATCCGCTATTTCAGCTGTGTCCGTCATATACTGATCAATTACAACAAGCGTCTCTAAAGAGGAAAAGGCTTTCCTTGCTTTATTTGTGTCAGGGAGCTGCGTTAAAGGGTTCCCACAAGTCACGATAGCCATTTTCACTTCCGGTCCTGTAGCCGTTAAAATCCCCTCTGCTTGTTTCATCATTGTAAATGTTCTACTTTCTGTTTTTCGCTGTGGCATTGTTAAAGCCTCAATATTAAAACTTTGACCAACATGTTTATTAGCAAAATTGGCTCCGCCACCTGGTATGCCAATATTTCCGCTAATTGCAACTAAAGCATCAATTAAGCGAATGGTATTTCCCCCATTGGCATAGCGTTGCATGCCTAAACCAAGTAGAGTCGCAACGGGTCTTTGTGCGTAAACTTCTGCAAGCATGGTCATGATTTTTACCGGAACTTCTGTAACGGTTTGTATATACTCAAGAGAAACTTCCTCTAATAAATTTGTTAGATCCCCAAAACCAATTGAATGGTTTTCGATAAACTCTTGATGTTCGAAGCCCAATCGAAGTATTTCTTTCATTATTCCCGCTGCTAGTAACCCATCAAACCCGGGTTTAATTGAGATATACTGATCAGCTAGTTTTGCTGTTGCATTGAAGATAGGATCAATAACATACAAGGTTGCCCCTAACTTTTTGGCCTTTTGTAATTCGCCATATAAATGCATATTCGTTCTCGCTACATTTCTTCCCCAAACCACTATGCTCTTACTATTCATAATGTCACCTGGAGCATGGCTATAGGCATCACCAAAATCCCAAGTTTGAGCTTCAATCCCTGAACCCCAACAAATCGATCCTGTTATTTCTGTTACGCCACCATAATTGTTAAAAAAGCGCCCATCAAGATTGGTTAACAACCCACCATTCGCATAGTCATGGCTATGTAGGACGGACGTTGAACCATATTGCCTTTTATATTCTCTTAATTTCTCGGAAATTTCATCCAAAGCTTGTTCCCAGGAAATCCTTTCAAATTCACCAGCAACTTTCTTCAAAGGGTATAGCAGACGCTCCCCAGAGTTTACCCGTTTTTCAAGCATTCTCCCACGGCCACATATTTTCCCCTTTGTAATGGGGTGATCTTCGTCCCCTTCCACCTTTACCACTTTGCCGTCTTCAACTGTCACCTTAAATCCACAGCTATCCCAGCAATTTAGCGGGCATGCCGCATGAAAAACTTTAGCCAACTTCTCTCATCCC